>Ga0207927_1000993_pt1 | contig 12114 bp, 9 predicted proteins | sample NGESurdeep072012_2_FD_184456 | JGI IMG/M metagenome (GOLD analysis project Ga0207927, IMG submission 184456) | Arctic peat soil microbial communities from Barrow, Alaska - NGEE Surface sample 210-2 deep-072012 (SPAdes) | ecosystem: Environmental > Terrestrial > Soil > Wetlands > Peat ... | reverse complement strand
ATTAAAGGCGATGTTGTTGCGGATGGTATCGTTGAACAACACCACGTCCTGGCTGACCAGGCTCACCTGCGAGCGCAAATCGGTCAGCCGGTACTCGCGCACGTCGACGCCGTCCAGAAGTACCGACCCTTGCTGCACGTCGTAGAAACGCGGCACCAGACCGACCAGCGTCGTCTTGCCGCTGCCCGATCTGCCGACGATGGCCACCGTCTCACCGGGCCGCACCCGAAAACTCACATCATGCAGCACGTCGCCCTTATCCCCGCCGTAGGTGAACGAGACGTTGCGAAATTCGACCTCGCCCCTCGCGCGCACCAGGGTGCGCGTGCCGCCGCTGCCCTCCGTCGGCTCATCAATGATCTCGAATACGCTCTGTCCGGCGGCGATCCCCTGCTGCAAGGGCCCGCTCATGTTGACCAGGCTGCGCAACGGCGACGGAATGAGCATCAGTGCGGTCAAGAACCCCAAGAACTCGTCCACCTTCATATTGTGGGAAAACACCTGCCGTATCGCCACGTAGAGCACGCTCGCCAGCGCCATCGACGCGATGCACTGCACCACCGGATTACTGATCGATTTTGCGCGCGCGAGCTTCATGTTCGAGGCGCGATTCAGTTCATTGACCCGTTCGAATCTCTCGATTTGATGATCCTCGGCGTTGAAGATCTTGATGAGGCGATGGGCATCGATCGCTTCCTTGGCGACGCGCGTGATGTCGCCCATCGAATTCTGAATGCGCTCGCTGTAGCGGCGGAAACTGCGGTTGGCAATTTGCATCAGCCATGCAATCACCGGCGCCACTGCGATGCAAAACACCGCCAGCCGCCAGTTCATGTAAAACAGCGTGATCAGCAATCCGACGATCGTCAGGCTGTCGCCGATCAGCGAAATCGCGGCACTGGTCGCCGCCGCCGCCACCAGCTCGATGTTATTGGTCAATTTCGAAAGTAAATGGCCGGACTGCTGTCGGTCGAGATACGGCGTGGGCAGTCGAAGATAATGCGAAAACACGTCGCGCCGCAGACCCTTGACGACCTGACGGCCCACCCAGCTCGGGTAGAAGTTGGCCACGTAATCGCCGATGCCACGCAGCGTAAACAGCACCACGACCGCGATCGGCACCTTCCAAAGCACTTCGGGGTTCTTCGTCACGAAGGCGCCGTTCAAGAATTCCTTGACCAGGTAGGCAAGCGCGGAGTTCGTCGCCGCGAACAAGATCATTCCGAGTACGCCGATCAGGAAAACCCCGATGTACGGCCGCGCATAGCGCAGCAAGCGCCGGTAGATCGACCAGGCTGTGTTACCCGGCTTGGGACGGCCGGCGCCCGCGGTCAAATTCGCGCTCAAGGCGGCGGTTCCTGATGCACCGTCGCGATATTGAGCTGTGAGAAGCCGAGCCGTCCGGCCACATCCATCGCCGTCACCACCGCCTGATGCGTGGTGCGGGCATCGGCGCGTATCGTGATCGGGCCGCGGTCGGCGCCCGCCTCCTTCAGAAGCGCGGCCCGCAAGGTCTCGGGACTCGCGTTGATCAACGTGCGCTCATTGACCCGGTAACCGCCGTCCGCGGTGACGGTGATCACCAGCGGTTCGCGCGTGCCGCGCGGCAGCGGAATCTCGCTCGCCTGCGGCAGCTGAACCTTGACACGCCCCTCCTGCTGGAAAGTGGTCGTAACCATGAAAAAAATCAGCAGCACCAGCAGGACGTCGATGAAGTTGATCAGATTGATCTCGGGGTCTTCCCGATTGCGCGGACGCAGGTTCATGGTCAAGTCTCTGCGGCGAGATTGCCGCGCGCATCCAGGGCATCGACCAACTTCATGGCTTCTTTTTCCATCTGAATGACCAGGCGCTCCACCTTGCCGCGCAAGTAGCGATAGGCGATCAGCGAGGGAATCGCCACCGTGAGCCCCGCCGCCGTGGTGATCAGCGCCTCGCCGATGCCGCCCGACAGAATCCGCGGGTCGCCGAGACCGCTGGCGGTGATGGCGCTGAACGCATGAATGATCCCTGCCACGGTTCCGAGAAGTCCGAGCAACGGCGCAATCGCGGCGATGGTGCCGAGCGTATTGAGAAACCGCTCGAGCTCGTGCACCACGTGCCGCCCGCCGTCCTCCAGCCGCTCCACCATCAGCGCGCGGGGCCTATTGCGGTTGGCAAGTCCGATCGCCAGCAGCATGCCGAGCGGCGAGTTCTGTTCCAGGGCGATCACCAGTTTCTCGCTGAGCTGATCCGCTTCTATCCAATTCCACACTTTCTGGGACAGATCCCGTGGAATGACGTGACTGCTTTGCAGCGTCCACAGGCGCTCCAATATGATGGCCACGGATGCGATCGAGCACAAGATGATCGGCCACATGAAGCCGCCGCCCGCGCGGATGATCTCCCACATTGTGTCCTCATTGGGTAACTCTTGGATCTACCGGCATGATACTTGAGCGCCACCGGTTTAACATACCGTCATCGAGGTGAGGCCTGCGTCACAATTTCGCGCGCACCGCGCTCGATCAGCACGCCATCGGTCAGGGTCAGCACCCGGTCGAGGCGCGCCGCCAAGCGCTCATCATGGGTCACGATGACGAGGCTGGTTCCGAGTTCGCGATTGAGCTCGAGCATCAGTTCGAACACGTGCGCGGCATTCACGCCGTCCAGATTGCCGGTCGGTTCATCTGCCAGCACCAGTTTGGGCCGCGTCACCAGCGCACGGGCGACGGCCGCGCGCTGACGCTCGCCGCCGGAAAGCTGCGACGGGCGGTGGTTCAAACGCTCGGCCAATCCGACCCTCGATAATATGGCCGCCGCCTGCTGTTTTGCGGCCTTTGGAATCATGCGCCTCACCAGCAGGGGCATCGCCACGTTCTCGAGGGCGGTGAATTCGGGCAGCAAATGATGAAATTGATAGACGAATCCCACCGCGTAATTGCGCAGCCGGCCGCGCTCCGCGTCGTCCAATTGATTCATGGCCGCACCGTCGATTCCCACCGTACCCCGGGTCGGCAAATCCAGTCCGCCCAACAGCTGCAGCAACGTCGTCTTGCCGGAGCCCGATGCACCGACGATCGCGATGCGCTCGCCGGCGCGAACGCGGATCGAAGCCCCCCGCAATACCTGCAACCTCACCCCTCCTTGGATGAAATCCTTCGCGAGATCCACGCCCTCGAGCACGACATTGTTGGGGTTCGACATGTTTTAGGTCCAATTCCTAGTCATTTCGCAGCGATTCCGCCGGCAGCAGGCGCGCAGCCCGCCAGGCGGGATAGAGAGTCGAGGCACAAGCCAGAACAAAGGCAATGCCGCAAATCCGCACCACGTCCGAGAGCCGCACGTGCGCCGGCAAGTCGCTCATGAAATACACGCGGGCATCCAGGAATTTGAACCCGACGATGCTCTCCAACCCGTGCACCAGCTGCTGCAGGTTCACCGAGATGAGGACGCCGAGAACCAGGCCGCCCGCGATGCCGAGAGCGCCGATCAAACTGCCCTGCACGATGAACACCGACAATATGCTTCTCGGCGAGGAACCGAACGTCCTCAGGATGGCGATATCGCGGCGCTTGTCCTTCACCACCATCACCATGGTCGAAACGATGTTGAACGCCGCGACGGCCACGACCAACGACAGAATGACGAATAGCATGCCCTTGGTGATTTCGATGGAGCGGAAGAAATTGACGTGCTGATTGGTCCAGTCGTCCACCGCATAGTCGCCACCGAGCGCGACCGCAGCGGCGCGCACGACGCGTGGCGCCGCATATAAATCCGCAACGTTCAGCCGCATTCCGCTGACGTCGTCGCCCATGCGCAGCAGCTTTGCCGCGTCCTGCATGGCGATCAGCGCGACGCGCCGATCGTACTCGTACATGCCGACCGACAGGATGCCGGCCACTTGGAAAGCCCGCATCCGCGGCAGCACGCCCACCGGCGTGACGTCGCCCTGCGCAACCATGATCACGACCCGGTCGCCGAGGCGTGCGCCCAGTTCGTCCGCCAACGCTTTGCCCAGGATCACCCGATACTCGCCGGGACGCAGGTCGCTCAGTTGACCGGACAGCAGGTGGCGGCTCAAGTCCGCGACCCGCCGCTCCTCCTCCGGCAACACCCCGCGCATCAACACCCCGGCGGACCGGTCGGCGCGAGTCATCATGGCCTGCTCTTCGATATAGGGCGCCGCGGCGAGCACGCCGGGAAAATGTTCGACCGTATTCACCTGCGGTCGCCAGTCGGCGATGCGCCCCTCGAGACCCGTGATGGTCGCATGCGCCGTGATGCTCAATATTCGCGTCCGCAGCTCCTCTTCGAAGCCGTTCATGACCGAGAGCACGACGATGAGCACCGCCACCCCGAGGGCCAGCCCGAGGATCGCGATGCCGGCGATCAGGGACACGAAACCGCGCTTGCGGGAGGCGCGCAGGTAACGGAGACCCAAAAAACCTTCATACCAATAGCGCATCATTCGTATCGCAGCGCTTCGGCGGGTTGAGTTTTCGAAGCTTGCCAGGCCGGATAGATCGTGGCGATGAAAGTCAGGAACATGGCGGCCAATGCAATTCGGATGACGTCGCCGGCATGCGGTTCGCTCGGCAGTCCTGAAATGTAATAGACGTCCGGATCGTCCATGATATGAAAGCCCAGGGTATGTTCTAGAAACGGCACGACCACGTCGACGTGCAATGCGAGTTCGAGGCCCAAAACCACACCTATGGCCGTTCCGATCCACCCGATCAGCAGCCCTTGGGTGATGAACACGGCGAGCACGCCGCGCGGGCTCATGCCAAGGGTTCGCAGGATCGCGATGTCGGTGCGCTTGTCGCTCACGACCATCACCAAGGTGGCAACGATGTTGAAAACGGCCACGGCCACGATCAGCATCAGGATCAGCCCCATCATGGTTTTTTCGATGCGAACCGCACGAAAGTACGCTTCATTCTCCTGCGTCCAGTCGCGCAGCGAAAATCCCGGCGGGAGCCGCGATGCGGCATTTCGCGCCAATTCGGGCGCCTTGAGCACGTCGCTGAACTTGAGACGAATGCCGGTGGGGCCCGACAGCCCGCGAAACGCCTCCGCATCCTGCAAATTAACGAGCGCCAGCACGCTGTCGTGCTCCTGCAATCCGACCTCGAAAATGCCTACCACTTCGAATTGCTGCATTCGCGCCACGATGCCGCCCCCGGCAGCGCTGCCGGGAGCCATCACGGTGATCGCATCGCCGACGCCCGCTTGCAATTGATAAGCGAGCATGCGGCCGAGAATGATGCGATTGGTTCCCGGTTCAAGGTCGCTGAGTTTGCCCTCGCGCATGGCGCCGGCAATCGTGGAGACCTTGGCCTCCAGCGCAGGATCGATGCCGCGCACGATCGCGCCGCTCATCGAGGGGGCACGGCTCAGCATCGCATCGGTATCGAGAAACGGCGCGGCTCCCGTAAGGCCCGGGGCGCCCTGCAGTTCGAGAATTTTCGCGCGCCAATCGGCGATTGCCGCGCCGCCCGCCGTCAACGTCGCATGCGCGGAAAGGCTGAGCAACCGGCTGCGCAATTCGGTCCCAAAGCCGTTCATGACCGACAGCACCGTGATCAGCGCGAGCACGCCCAACGCGACGCCGAGCAGCGATACCCAGGTGATGAAAGAGACGAAAAAACTGTGCTCGCGCGCCAGCGAATAACGCAGGCCCACGTAGACTGGAACGGGCTGGAACATTCGCGGCGATTAAACCATAGCCCGTTCGCGTCGGGTACGCGTCTTGAGAGGGCCCAAGAAGTTCAATCCTAAAATTCACCTAAAATTCCATATAATCATAATGTTAAATTGATCACGTATGGAGGATTCGAGGTAATGGTATAATTCTTATTACAAAAGTGCGTCCTTTGGGTAACGCTTGAGGTGTTGCATGGACTATCGAACCCTGCTGATTGCCGCTGCTTGCGCCTCCGGCCTCGCGGCCTTTGCGCAACCCAGCCGCGCCGATCTGATCGCGACCGACAACGGCATTGCCGTCAAGCGAGCCGACGTCGCCACCCCGACGCGCGGCATGACGATGAACCAAGTGGCGAGCAAATTCGGCGAGCCGGCGACCAAAGTCCCGGCCGTGGGCAAACCGCCGATCGCCCGCTGGGAATACCCCGGATTCGTGGTCTATTTCGAGCACGTTCACGTGATTCACAGCGTCGTCACGAGTTCCCAGAGTTCTGCGTATCCCGCGCCCTAAAGTCGCGTAACATCTTAATTCCTTAGCCCGATGCCCACCGCGATTCATTCGCGGCGGGCGTCTTTTGTTGTATTCGCCAAACGATGATGCCGCTACTCGACCCTGCCCTACCGTCCGCCGATTTGCCCGTCATCAAATGGGGAAAGCTCTACGGTGCCGCCGCCGCGCTCGCCATCGCCGAAGCGGCGGTCAAGGCCGCAGGGCCGCTCATCGTCATTACCCGCAATTCCCGCGACGCAGAGGCGCTCAGCGAGGAGATCGCGTTCTTTGCCGGCACGGCGGCATCGGCACGCGTATTTCCGGACCTGGAGACCCTGCCCTACGACAGCTTTTCGGCACATCCGGATATCACCTCGGCCCGGCTTGCAACCCTTGCCGAGCTGCCGCGGGCCGTCAGAGGGGTCTGGTTGGTCGCGGTCGACACCCTGTTGCAGCGCCTGGCGCCGCGCAGCTATATCGAAGCGTATTCACTGAAGGTGCATGTCGGGGAGACGCTCGACCTCAACGCGCTGCGTGCTCAATTGGCGATGGCCGGCTACGCGGCCGTGACCCAGGTGGTCGCCCACGGCGAGTTTGCGGTTCGCGGCTCCCTGCTCGATGTGTTCCCGATGGGCTCCGAATCGCCCTATCGCATCGACATGCTCGACCGCGAAGTCGACAGCATCCGGCGGTTCGATCCGGACAGCCAGCGATCCGCCGACAAGTTGCAGCGCATTCAGCTGCTGCCGGCACGCGAGACACCGCTCCATAGCGATGCCGTACGTGAATTCCGCCGCCGCTATCGCCTGCGGTTCCCCGGCGACCTCGCGGAGCAAGCCGTGTACCGCGACGTGAGCTTGGGCCACGCTCCGGGCGGACTCGAATATTTCCTGCCGCTTTTCTTCGATCGGACCTCGCATCTGTTCGAGTATCTGCCGCCAAACAGCGTATTGGTCGACATTCACGAAGCCAGCTCCCTGGTCGACGATCTATGGCCTGGCATCGCGGAGAGACACGAACAGCTGCGCCACGACCGGCACCGGCCGATCCTCGACCCGGCGGAACTTTATTTGACGCCAGAGGAATTCCGCGGCGAGTTCGCCGCCCGCCCGAAGGTGCAATTGCGCTCCTTCGAGTGGCCGCCCGAAACGCGGGGGCCGGTGCAGAACTTTGCGAGCATTGCGCCGGCGGCGGTTCGCATCGACCCGCGCGCCGATGAGCCGGCGGCCGAGCTTGCGGCGCATCTGGCGGCAAGCCAAGCTCGCGTGCTGCTCGCCGCCGAATCGGCAGGCCGCCGCGAACTGCTGCTCGATCTGCTGCGCGGCCGCGGCATTCAAGCGCAGGTATTCAAGGATCTCGCGAGCTTCGTTTCGAGCGATTTGAAATTCGGCGTCACCGTGTCGGCGGCCGTATCGGCGCTGCGCCTGGAATCCCCCGCGCTGGAGATACTCACCGAATCGCAATTGTTCGGAGATCGCGCCCGGCAGGAGCGCAGGCGGCGGCGCACCGAGCGCGATCCGGCGAAGATACTCAGGGAGCTATCGGATCTGCGTGCCGGCGCCCCGGTGGTGCACGAAAGCTACGGGGTCGGGCGCTATCAAGGTCTTAAGACCATGGACGTCGCCGGCTACACGGGCGAGTTTCTGGTGCTCGAATACGCCGATGGGGACAAGCTTTACGTACCGGTGCAGGCGCTGCACCTCGTTTCGCGCTACACCGGTGCGCCCGCCGAAACCGCGCCGCTGCACAAACTCGGCGGCGAGCAGTGGCAGAAGGCGCGGCGCAAGGCGGCGCAACGCATACGCGACGTGGCGGTCGAGTTGCTGGATCTTTACTCGCGCCGGGCGGCTCGCGCGGGCACGCCGATGCAGGCGGGAGAGGCCGAGTATCGGGCTTTTCAAGCCGGATTTCCCTTCGAAGAGACCGCCGATCAGGCCGCCGCCATCGACCAGGTGCTGCTCGACTTGAAGTCGGCAAAACCGATGGATCGCCTCATATGCGGGGACGTGGGCTTCGGTAAAACCGAAGTGGCTCTGCGCGCCGCGTTCGTGGCGGTTCAGGCGGGCAAGCAGGTGGCCGTATTGGTGCCGACGACGCTGCTTGCCCAGCAGCACCACACGACGTTCAGCGACCGGTTCGCCGATTGGCCGGTGCGCGTCGAAAGCCTGTCGCGCTTTCGCACCAACAAGGAAGCCGCCGCGCTCATCGACGGCATCGCCTCCGGCTCCGTGGATATCGTCATCGCCACACAACGCCTGTTACAGGGCAAGGTTCGATTCAAGGATCTGGGGCTGGTGGTCATCGACGAAGAGCACCGCTTCGGCGTGCGCGACAAGGAAAAACTCAAGGCGCTGCGCGCCGAAGTCGATGTCCTGACGCTGACCGCAACGCCGATACCGCGAACGCTCAACATGGCCATGGGAGGTCTGCGGGATTTGTCGCTGATTACGACGCCGCCGGCCGAACGTTTGGCCGTGAAGACCTTCGTCATGGAATGGAACGAAACGGTCGTGCGCGAAGCTCTGGCGCGCGAGATTCGCCGCGGCGGGCAGATCTATTACGTTCACAATACCATCGAGACCATCGAGAAGAGCGCCCAGTCGCTTCGCGAGCTCGTGCCCGAGGCCACTGTCGCCGTCGGCCATGGCCAGATGCGCGAGCGCGATCTCGAGCAACTGATGCTCGATTTTTATCATCGCCGGTTCAATGTTCTCGTGTGCACCACGATCATCGAGAGCGGAATCGACGTGCCGACCGCAAACACCATCATCATCGACCGCGCCGATCGATTCGGTTTGGCGCAAATCCACCAATTGCGCGGGCGCGTAGGCCGCTCGCATCACCGCGCCTACGCGTATTTGATTACGCCGCCGCATAAGGCGATGACCGCCGATGCGCTCAAGCGGCTCGAGGCGTTGGAATCGCTGGAAGAGCTCGGCGCCGGATTCACCCTGGCGACCCACGATTTGGAAATTCGCGGCGCCGGCGAGCTGCTGGGCGACGAGCAGAGCGGCCAGATCCAGGAGATCGGCTATAACCTCTACATGGAGCTATTGGAGCGGGCGGTCGCCTCCCTGAAATCCGGAAAGCAGCCGGATCTGGACAAGCCGCTCGACGCCGGTCCCGAGGTCGAGTTGCATTTGCCGGCGCTGATTCCCGAAGACTACGTACCCGACGTGCACTTGCGTTTAGTGCTGTACAAGCGAATAGCCGGTACCGCATCGCGCGAGGAACTCGATGAATTGAAAGTCGAGTTGATCGATCGTTTCGGGCCGTTGCCGCCGTATACGCAATCGTTGTTTCGCACCACCCAAATCAAGCTGCGTGCCGCCGAACTCGGCATGCGAAAGATCGACGCGGGAGCCGTCGGCGGCTACATCGTCTTCGACGAGCACAACAAGATCGATGCGCAGCGCATTCTGAAGCTGATCCAAACCCGCCCCAAGGATTACCGGCTCGACGGTCCCCTCAAGCTGCGGTTCACTCACGACGCGCGCACCGAGGAGAACCTGTTCACGCGCATCGAAATGCTGGTCGAGCTCCTGGCCTGAACTATTCATGAACGAATCGAATTTCCGCGCTGCGGCATGCGCGGCGCAGCAAGCTGTGTGCAGCGGCGGCGCCCGCAGGCGCCGCCGCTCAAGCCGCCCGGTTACGCCCGGACTTCTTCGCGAGTTTCAATTGTTGCTGCGAATTGTCGAGCAGCGCCGATGGATTATCGTCGGCGCCGGGTACGGTGGCGCTGACGCCGACGCTGATGCTGACGTAGCGCAAAACCGCGGAACGCGGATGATGAATGCGCAGCTCGCGCACCCTCTCCGCCATGAGTTCTCCGAGCTTGAAGGCCTGTTCTGTCGTCAATCCTGGAGCAAACGCCATCATGCTGCCGCCATCGATGCGTGCCGTGACATCGCTCGAACGGCGCAAACAGCCGGATACGCAGTGCGCCACGCGGCGAATCGCCGAGTCGCCCGCCGCCCGGCCAAAGGTTGCGTTGTACAGATCGAGCGCGTCGATATCGATGGCGAACGCGGCGATGCTGCGATGCTCCCGCTGCGCGATGGCCCAGTCCCGTTTCAGCAGCTCTTGAAGGTACGGAAGCGTAAACAATCCGGTCAAACGGTCGTCGCGAATGGCGACTGCGGTCGGCTGATGCGCGCCGCTCAGCGAATCGCGCGAGAGACGCGGATCGATGCGTAACCGATCGCCCGCGTCGCGATGGTGCCCCGCATAATGCACCACTTGGCCTTCGCTGTCGCGCAGCGGCAATAGCGTCATCTCGTTCCAAAACAAAGTGCCGTCCTTGCGGTAATTTCGCAGCAGCACGCGGCAGGACTCGCCCCGCTCCATGGCGTCGCGCAAACGGTGGCGGCCATCCTGTTCGCGGTCGTCGGCCTGCAGCAGACGCAGGTTTCGACCGAGTAGATCGGCGGCGGCGTATCCCGTCAAAGCTTCGAAGCCGGGATTGACGTAGATGACCGGCTGATCGGCTTGGCGCACATCGACCAGAACCACACCCTCCGGGGAGGTTTCGAGCAGTCGGCGATAGATATCGGAATCCAGGGTCGTCATCATCGCCCCTCGGTCAACACCAGCGGAGGCACAGCCGCCAGATCCGAGATCCTCGCCACCGTCTCGCGCCAATGGGCCGAGCCCGCAAGTGCTCCGGAGGGCTCGCCGCGCGCCCTCATGCGCACCAGCCGCGCCTGCGAGGCCGCGGTCGCTACATCCGGGTCAAGGGCCTGCAATACCGTCTTCACCGCTTGCCGGTCGTTGCAAATCGGCAGGACATCGCAGCCCGCCGCGAACGCGAGTTGCGCGCGTTTCACTACGTCGCCGAAGGCCGCGGCACCGGCCATACTCAAATCGTCCGCGAATACGCATCCGTGAAAGCCCAATGTTCCGCGCAGAATATCCGTGAGCCAGCGGTGCGAGAGACTTGCCGGCAATGAATCTACCGCCGGATACACCACATGTGCCGCCATGATCCCCGGCAGCTGGTTCTCGATGAGCAATCGATAGGGTTGCAAGTCCGGCTCCAGATCGAAGAACTCGCGCCGGTCCACCGGCAGGGCTACGTGCGAATCCGCCACCACCGCACCGTGGCCGGGAAAGTGCTTGGCGATCGCCGCCATGCCCGCCTCCCGCATACCCGAGAGGTACGCGGCCGCAAGCGCCGCAACCGCCTCCGGATCGCGGTGAAAGGCGCGATCGCCGATGATCTCGCTCACTCCGTAATCCAGATCGACGCACGGCGCGAAGCTGAAATCGACGCCCGCGGCGCGCAGTTCGCTCGCCATGAGCCATGCGATCGAGTGGCTCAGGCGCAACGCGTCGCTTCGGTCTTCGTCGAATCGCCGGCCGAGCAGATGCGATGCGGGCAGCCGCGTGAAGCCGTCGCGGAAGCGCTGTACGCGGCCTCCCTCGTGGTCAACCGCGATCAGCAATTGCGGCGTGCGCAGCGCCCGAATAGCCGCGGTAAGTTCCGCGAGCTGCCGCGGATTGCGGTAATTGCGGCTGAACAACAGGACGCCGCCGACCAAGGGATGACGCAATACATCGGCGTCGTCGGGACTCAATTCCGCTCCCGCCACATCGATCATCAGCGGCCCCAGGCTCATGCGCATCGCTCGAATACCGCGATCGATTCGACGTGCGTCGTGTGCGGAAACATATCCATTACCCCCGCGCCGATCAGCTGAAACCCGTACACCCGCGTCATTATGCCGGCATCGCGCGCCAAGCTCGCCGGATGGCAGGAAATATACACGACTCGGCGCGGCCGCCATTGTGTCATGCGTTCCAAGATCGCAACGGCGCCCGCGCGCGGCGGATCGAGGAGCACCAAATCGTAGGCGGCGGCGCTCCATGGCCCGCAATTTGCCGGTTCGAAGAGATTATCCACGAAGAATTCCGCGTTTGCGACGCCGTTG
>Ga0207927_1000991_pt1 | contig 12152 bp, 8 predicted proteins | sample NGESurdeep072012_2_FD_184456 | JGI IMG/M metagenome (GOLD analysis project Ga0207927, IMG submission 184456) | Arctic peat soil microbial communities from Barrow, Alaska - NGEE Surface sample 210-2 deep-072012 (SPAdes) | ecosystem: Environmental > Terrestrial > Soil > Wetlands > Peat ... | reverse complement strand
TCGCTCTCGTGTCCCGGGCGCACTCGGAACGTGAGCAGGCGGAAGTACCGCATCTTCGCGATGTCGACGGGGCCGCCCGCGCTCAGATCCTCGCGCAGGAAGGCGACGAGGCTCCGCCCGTTCGTCAGCAGCTCTCCGTCCTTCTCGACGAGCCTGTCGAGGTCCGCGGTGAGCGCGGTGTTCTTGTCAGTATCCTCCCGGTCCTTCTCCCACGCGGCGAAGGAGGGGTAGCCCGTCAGGAACCAGGCCTCGCTCGGGCCCGTGACCGTCGTCATGGCGAGGTAATGGGTCGGCCAGTCTGCCCGGGCCATCGCCGCCACGAAGCCCTTCTCGACCTTGACGTGTGCTGGAGCTTTCCCGACCTTGACCTCCTCGCGGTAGATCTGGAGAACCTTCGGGGGCGCGTTGGGTCCCGGGCTCTCGGCGGCGCGCAGCGGGAATGCGACGAGGGACACCAGGAGCGTGCTGTAGAGGGAGAGTTTCTTCATCGGAGCCCACCTCCTCCGGGGGCGTCTCGTTTGATTTCTCGGCCCGGTTGCGGCAGAGCCTATACCTACTCCCCTAGAATCTTGATGAGGACGCGCTTGTCGCGACGGCCGTCCCACTCACCGTAGAAGATCCGCTCCCACGTGCCGAAGTCCAGCCGCCCCTTCGTGATGGCGACGACGACCTCGCGGCCCATGAGCTGCCGCTTGATGTGCGCGTCGGCATTGTCCTCACCGGTGTCGTTGTGGCGCCAATCAGAGACCGGGTCGTGGGGGACGAGCGCCTCGAAAAAACGCTCGTAATCGCGGTGAAGGCCGGCCTCGTCGTCGTTGATGAAAACCGAGGCCGTGATGTGCATCGGGTTGACGAGGCAGAGTCCTTCCACAACCCCGCTCTCGTCGATCGCGGCCTGGACCTCGCCGGTGATGTTCACGAATCCGATTCTGCCGGGGAGATGAAGCGTCAGGACCTTGCGATGCGATTTCATCCTCGGTTCTCCACGGCCGGAGCGCTTTCGAGCGCCTTCATGCCGGCCTCGGCGGCCTTGTGGGCGTCGCTCGCGGGCGCCGTGTTCCTCAGGACTTCCTCGTAAAGCCGCCGCGCGTCCGAAAGGCGTCCCGCGGTTCCGTAGAGCGCCGCGAGGCCGAGGCGCGCCTGGTCCGCCTGCGAGGAGACCGGGGCCTTGAGGAGGAGCTCCTCGTAGAGCGTGGTCGCGCGGAGCGCGTTCTGGGCCCTCTCGGCGCCGCGGGCGAGCCGGAGGGTCGCCCGAACGCTCACGTCCGGGTCGCCTGCGCGCGCCGCTTCCTCGAAGACGCGTTCGGCGGCGTCGCCCTGTCCGAGCGTGTCGAGGACGTCGCCCTTTTTCAGAAGAGCCTCGCCGCGCGACGCGGGAATCTCGATCAGTGCCTCGAGGGCCTTGAGTGCGCGCGATTTGTCCTGCGTCTTGACGGCGAGGTCGGCGATCGTCGAAAGGAGGACGGCGCGGGACTCGGTCCGCGCCGTCCGGGAGGCGGCGTCCTCGTAGAACTCGAGGGCGGCAGGGGCCCCGCCCTCGCGTTCGAGGAGCGCCCCGCGCTCCAGCACGCGCTCGAGAGCGACGTCCCCGCCCACACTCGGGCGGGACGGCGCGAAGCCGAGGACCGGCGTCGTCGCGGGGGCCGGCCGGCGCTCTCCCGACGGGAGGTGCGGTGCCCGCTTCGCCCACCACACGCCGAGCACGGCGAGCGCGGCGAAGACGAAAGCCGCGGCGAGGAGGCCCGCGCGGCTCGTCTCCTCGCGCGGGATGACCGGAACCGTGCGCGGAGTCCCACCCGCGCCGAAAGGCACGGCGCGCGTCGCGAATCCGGATGTCGGCTCGCCGCCCGAGAGAAGAGAGGCGATCTGCCCCTGCGTATACGGGTCGGGCGGCGTGAGGGCCTGCAACTTCCGGAAAAAGCGCATGAGGTTCAGAAAATCGTGTTCGAGGCGGTAGAGCTTCGCGAGCTGAAGGAGGAGGGCGAGGTTGTCGGGGTCCTTTTTCAGCGCCTCCTCCAGTTCGCGGATACGCGCGTTGTCGAGCGGCGTCTCGCGCTGCCCGGCGCGCCCCGCAGCCGTGCGCAAGAGCGTCTGGGCGGCGGGGTCGTCCGGCGTGCAGGCGACCGTCCGGTACGCCGCCCAGAGCGCTTCCTCGGGGCGCGCGTTCGCGTCCGAGAGCAGGCGTTCGGCGGAGGCGGTGGACTCCCTGGCCAGCCGACTGTTGCGCTCGGCGACGAAGGCGGCGGGATTCTGGAGGAACGTCCGGAAGAGGACTCCCGGCCGCGTGCCGCCCTCCTTCTCGTAGAGGGTATCCAGGGCGTCGCACGCGGCGTTCGCGCTCGCGAAGCGCCGGGAGCGATCCTTCGCATGGAGCTTTCTGAGAAACGTGTCGACGGAAGGAGGAATCGACGGGTCGAGAAGTGAGGGCAGGTCGGGCTCGACGTCCGCGACGCGGCGGAGGGAGGACGCGATGGAGTCGGCCGTGAAAGGGTTGTACCCGCAGAGGAGCTCGTAGAGTACGGTCCCCATCGAGAAAAGGTCGGTCCGCGCGTCCAGCTCCTCCCCACGCGCCTGCTCGGGCGACATGTGCGCGGGCGTGCCGACCACCGTGCCCGTGTGCGTGAGGCGCGTGAGGTGCGCGGCGTGGCTGATCCCGAAGTCGCCGATCTTCACGCACCCTTCGCGCGTCCACATGATGTTCTGCGGCTTGATGTCGCGGTGGATGACGCCCTTCGCGTGAGCCGCCGCGAGCCCGGTGAGGGCCTCCCGGGTGACGAAGAGCGCGATCTCCCAGGGGAAGCGGCCGGACTGTTTCCTGAGGCCGTTCAGCTCGCCGCCGTCCACGTATTCCATGACGATGTACGCCTGCTCCGGCGTGGGGCTGCAATCCACGAGCTCGACGATGTTCGGGTGCTTGAGGGAGATCTGGATCCGGATCTCGTGGAAAAAGCGGTCGAGGAAGTCGGGATCCGTGGCGATGTGCGGCAGGATTTTCTTGAGCGCGACCGTCCTGCCGGACTTCTCGTCCACGGCCTCGAAGATTTCCGCCATGCCGCCGAGCGCGATCCTGCGCACGATTCGGTAGTGGTCGATGCGCTCGAGCGGCCGCGACGAACCCGCCTCAAAAGACATCTATCCGAATCTTACGCGCGGGCCGGCATGATCCGGGGAGGGGGTGGACGCCCTCGCGGATAGGGATTCCCGTCCGCCAGAAGGACTGATATCTTTGGCGGGTGAATCAATACGCGGACGAACGCCGGGTCTTCGACGACTTTCTGCGAAAAAAGGGTCTGAAGGTCACACGCGAGAGGACCGCCCTCTTCGACGAGATCTTCTCGGCCCACCGGCATTTCGACGCGGAGGATCTCGTGATCCGCATGCGCGACCGCGGAACGAAGGTCAGCCGCGCGACGATCTACCGGACGCTCGAGCTTCTTCACGGGTGCGGCCTCGTGGGGCGCGTGCGGCTGAACGAGGAGAAGTATCGCTACGAAAGGCTTCGCAAGGGCGAGCACCACGACCACCTCGTATGCTCGAGCTGCGGCAGGGTCATCGAGTTCATCGACGCAGCCATCGAGAAACGCCAGGAGGCCGTCTGCAGGGAGCATGACTTCGTCGCGACGTCGCACTCTCATCAGATCCGCGGCCTTTGCGCCGCGTGCCGCAAAGCGGCCGCGAAACCCGCCGGAAGAGCTCCCGGCGCAGCCTGAGGACCGGTCAGGGCCTCGGCTCGGCTGTCGGAGGCGACGCGACGGGCGGCGCTCCCTCGAGCGGGAAGCCGTAAAGGGCGGCGTAGCTGCCTTGGTAGAACAGGACGTGATTGACGTAGAGGCGCGTTTCTCCGAACGGGATCGACTCTAGGAACTCGTCTTCCGGCGCGAGGCCCGAGGCCTTTTTCCACGCGCGGACGCGCCCCGGCCCCGCGTTATACGCCGCGAGCGCCGCGACGGTGTCGCCCGGGAAAGCATCGAGGAGCTGTCTGAGGTAGCGCGCGCCCAGGCGAAGGTTGGCGCCGGGGTCGTTGAGGTCCGGGCGTCCCTTGCCGTTCTCCTTCCGGTAGAGCAGGCGGCCGGTCGACGGCATGACCTGCATGAGACCGAGGGCGCCCGAGCGCGACCTCGCGTTCTCGGTGAAGACGCTCTCCTGCCGGATGAGGCCGAAGAGGAGCGAGGCGGGCACGCCCGCGGCGCGCGCGGCCTCTGCGATCCGGTCCGCCTCCGCGAGCGGGTAATACGCGCTCCGCGCTTCCGGAGGCACGGCACCCTCCTCCGGAGTCCCCAGCTCCGGATAACGCCTTTTCAGGATGGCGGCAGCGCGCCGGTGGTTGCCGCTGGCCGAGGCCGTACGGCCCGCGAAGAGCGGGTCGAGCGAGCCCTCGCTTTCGGCGGCGTCCTCGGCCAGGCCGGGAAAGCCGCACCGGAGAAGCTCCCGCGAAGGCGCGCCCGGCACGCCGGAAGTGTCCTCCGAGTCCACGGGGACGACGGCGGGCGGCGCGGCCGGCAGCGTGACGCCGAGCGCGGCGGCGGCCCACCGCGCGTAGAGGTCGGGGACGGTGCCCGGTACGAGCCCCGCGTAAAGCGCCTTCGCGGTGTTCGCGTCGCCGCCTCGCTCGTGGGCGCGCGCGGACCAGTACGTCGCCCGGCGCTTCAGGAACACCGTACGGTACGCCGTGATCTGCTCGTCGAGGAGGCGCGCGGCGCCCGCGAAGTCGTGGGCCATGTAATGCGTCCAGGCCTCGGCGAACCACTCCGATGCGCCGGCCTCGGTTGCGGGGTCGAGGCTCACGAGGGGCGTGAGGAGGCGGCGGGCCTCCTCGGCGTGAGCGGTTCTGAAGGCGAGACGGGTTCCGGTGTCGAGAAGCCGCCGGCGGTCCTCTTCGGACAGTGGCCGCGCGAGGAGCGCGTCGAGACGTGCGAGGCGTTCTGACGCGGCCGCCTTTTCCTTCTCGGAGACTGGGTCGGGAGACGTCGCGGGCCGGACAGCTCGTGCGCGGCGGGCGCGGCGTGCGCGGTGCGCACGGCGCGCCCGCGAGGATTCAGGCGTGCCGAGGAGGCTCGTCTCGACGAGCCACGAGAGTGCGGAGATGTGGAGCGCGGCCGCCTCGCCGAGCGGGGCTTCCGGTAGGCGCGCGAGGAGGCGCTTGGCGTCGCGCGGACTTCCCGCGACGAGCCAGGCATCGGCAGCCGCGGGAATCGAGGCGGCGGGCGGACTGGCGCCGAGCGAGCGCAGGAGCGCGGACGCCGCCTTCGGATCGCGGCTCACGAGCGCGCGTGCCCTTTTTAAGCGAATGTCGGCGGGCGCCGTGCGCACAGCCGCGTCGAAGGCGTCGCGGGTGGCGTCGTCGAAGAAGTCGGCGGCGCGCGCGGGTGCGTCGGGAAAGACGGCCGCGAGCTCGACGAGGCGCTGGCGGCCGGCTTCGCCGCCGAGAACACGCGCATCGGCCAGCGCGCGCGCGATGAAGGCTCGCGGCCGAGAGGGGGGCGGCGCCGGTTGGGCGAGAAGCGCGCCGCGCACGGACGCGCGCTCTTCGGGGCTCGCGGCGAGACGCGCGGCCACCCCGAGCGCGATGCGCGCGAACGGCTCGCCGGGCTCTTTCGCCGCGAACGCGAGGAGCGCGCTCACGCTCGTCGTCTTCGGGGCGAGCCCGGCCGCGAGGGCGATCCACGGGGGCAGGCCGGAGAGCCCGAGAGACGACGCGTCGAGGCCCGCGACGAGAGACGCGGCGGAGCCGTCCTCCCGCGTGAGAGCGGCCGACGCGGCGCGCAGCCGCTCGCGCACGGCCTCCGGCTCCCGTGGGGCTTCCGGCGTGTCGGGAGAGGCCGCCCGGGCAGCGCCCTCTAGGGCGAGCGCGCTCGCGAGAAGGAAAACCCGGAGGATCAGCGGCTCAGCTCACCGAGCCGAGCGCTTCGGTCCGCCCGTCGGCGAGGATGCGCACGAGCTCGTCGTGGAAGAAGTTCGTGTCCTGTCGGACGTTGGCGGGCGTGCGCTCGTCGTAAACCTGTCGGCTTCTTTCGATGTCGTCCTTGAGGCGCTCGTAGAGGTCTTTGGCGGCGCGGCCGTCTTCGACTTTCTTCTCGTTGTAGAGCTTGATCTCCGAGATGAGGAGACGGGCGAGGCGGCGCGCGTCGTCGAGCGCACGCTGCGGGTTGTCGGCCGCCACGGCGCGGCTGCGGGGCACGAAGCCCGAGATCGGTCGGGGGGAACTCGCCAGGTCTCGTGGCGGCATGACGGCTGACGTGGGGCGGACCGGCTTCTGCGCCGTCACGTCGCCCTCCGGGACGCGTCCAGACGCGCGCAGGGCCTCGAACGCGCCGGTGAAATCGCCTGTCGAGGCGTTTGCGAGCGGCGAAGAGGCAGGCCCGGGCAGGGGCGGCGGCGCGGGCGCGACGGCGGGAGCGGAAGGGAATGACGGGAACGAAGGCGGAGGGGGAGCGGGTGCCGCTCCGATCGTGGGAATCGCGCTCGTCAGCCCGGGGTCGGACGAGAAGGAGCGGATCCCCTGGGGGATTCGCGTCTTGGCCGCCTCCTCGATGGCACGCAGGGCCTCGCCGGCGTCGGTCGACCTCGAGCGCGTCGGCGCCGCGGCCGGCGAAGGGGCCGGTGAAGGGGCCGGTGCCGGAGCGGGCGGGGCGGCGGAAGGGGTCGCGAACTCGAAGTCGGCAACCGGCGCGCGCATCGTCACGCCCGGCGGCTCGAAGCGCGGGATCGCCTCGCCGGTGGGCGTGAGGGAGGGAGACGGGATCTTCTTGCGCGCGGCCAGGAGATCCACGGCGAGCCCGGTCACGAACGTGAGGACCTCGACGGCGGCCTCGTTCAGGCGGCCCTCCTCGCCCGGAAGCTCGTCCGCGCAAACGATGCCCGCGAGCCGGTCTCGGATCACCATGGGGACGAGGAGCGTGCGTGCGGGCGCCTGTCCGGAGAGGGCGCGGCGGAGCGGAGCGGACTCGTCGGGGGGCTCGGCGAGCATGGAGCGCTGCGACTTGAGCAGCGCCGCGACGAACGGATCGTCCTCGCCGCCGAGGTCGAGCGCGCGCACGGCCTCGTCGCGTCCGCCGGACGCGTCGAAGCCAACGGACTTCCACCCGGTGAGCCGGTCGTTGCGCAAAACGAGAAGGGCCACGCGCGAGGCATGCGCGTTCACGCGCGTGAGAAAGCGCGAGAGGACGTCGACCTGTGAGCGGGCCGACTCGATCGCGGCGAGCGACCCGCGCACGACGGTCCAGTCGGCCTGCGGCGCGCCCGGAGCGGCGGCGGCCGCGGGCGGAGGCGCCGGGGGGATCACGTCCTCGAGCATCAGCGACACGAGGTCCTCGGGGAGGAGCGGCTTGGCGTGCGCCGGGATCTTGTCCGAGAGGGTCGTGAGAAGCGCCTCGATGTCTCGCCGCGCGTCCACGAGCGACGACTTCCACGCCGCGAGGTGATCCTCGAGATGCGTGGAGAGCGATTCGATCAAGCGGCGTGTCGCGGCGGGGTCGACCGGCATACGTCTCCTGACGGCGCCATCGCGGGGGCCTTCGGCGTCGTGTTCACGGCATTATATTCGGACAGCGCCATGAAACGGGACCCCGAAGAGGCACGTTGACCTTGGGCGCCGCCGCCTCTAGCATGTGGAGTTTGCCCAAGCCCTCGGGAACGGCGGGTTCCACGGGCATTCGGGGCCGGAGAGGAGGGAGATCCGAAGTGCCGTTGATCCACGTCAAGGAAGACGAATCGTTCGAAAACGCCCTGCGCCGATTCAAGCGCAAGTGCGAGAAATCCGGAATCCTCTCCGAGCTCAAGAAGCGTCAGCACTACGAGAAGCCCTCGGCCAAGCGCAAGCGCAAGGCCATCGCCGCCCGCAAGAAGATGCTCCGCAAGCTGGCTGAAGAGCGACGAACGGGGATGTAGATTCCCGTCCCGTGAGTCATTCTGAGCTCGACTGGCCCGGCGCGCTTCGGCTCGCCGGGCGTTTTTGTGCCACGGAGCGCGGGCGCGACCGGCTCTTGGGCGCTGCGCCGTCGCCGGACGCGTTCGAGGTCGTGCGCCGGCTCGGGGTGACGCGGGACCTCGTCCTCCGGCGCGCCCTCCGGCCCCCGGTGCCGCTCGGCGGGCTCGACGAAGGCGCGCCCCTGGTCTCACGACTTGGCCCGCAGGGCCGCGCGCTCGCGCCGGAGGACATCCTCGACCTCTTCCTTCTCGTCGAGCGGGCGGAAGGCGCTCGCACCGCGGTTCCCGTGCCCGACCTCGAGCTCTCCCACCTCGCCGACCTCCTTTTTCCTCTCGCGTCGTTCGAGGACCTTCTCGGCGAGCGCGAGCCCACGTTCGAGCCCGACGGGCGCATCAAGGACACGGCGTCCGCGCGCCTTTACGCGATCCGCTCGTCGATCCAGCGCCTGCGCAGGGAAGTCGTCAGAAAGCTCGAGGAGGTCGCACGGACGCATCCGGATGCGCTCACGGGCGGCTATGTCACCGAGAAGGGCGGGCGCTACTGCCTGCCCGTGCGCACGGACCGTCGCGAGCTGGTGGGAGGGCTTCTGCACGAGCGGTCGGGTTCGGGCCAGACGATCTTCGTCGAACCGCTCGCTGTCATCGAGGACAACAACGCCCTCGCGGAGGCCGTCGAGGAGGAGCGCGAGGAGCTGTACCGCATCCTGGTGGCGCTCACGGCGCGGTTCTCTTCGCGGCGCGAGGACCTCCTGGCCGCCGTCGAGGTGCTGACCGAGCTGGACGCGTATCAGGCGCGCGCGGAATTCTCGTCGTGCGTCGCGGGCGTTTTCCCCGACTTTTCGGACCGCCTCGTCCTTCGGGGGGCGCGCCATCCCCTTCTCGACCGGCGCCTCGCGGATCTCCGTGCGGACGTCTTCGGAGAGCTCGAGGAACGCCACGCCGACGCGGTACCGCTGGACCTCGAGCTGCCCGAGGGATCGCGCCTTCTCCTCCTGTCCGGCCCGAACGCGGGCGGCAAGAGCGTCGCGATGAAAACCGTCGGCCTCTTTGCGCTCCTCGCGCAGTCGGGCTTCGCGATCCCGGCCGCGGCGGGCTCGGCGCTCCCCGTGTTCGACAAGGTGCTCGTCGTCGCGGGCGACGCGCAGGATCTCCTCGGCGACCTTTCCTCGTTCGCGGCGGCGATGACGCGCACGGCACGCGTCCTCGCCGAGGCGACGCCGAGGAGCCTCGTGCTCGTCGACGAGCTCGGCAGCGGCACGGACCCCGACGAAGGCGCCGCGCTCGCGATCGCCGTGCTGGAGGAGGATCTCGCGCGAGGGGGCGTCACGGTGGCCACGACGCACCTGGCGGTCGTGAAGGAGTGGGCGCAGGACCGGCCCGGGGTTCTCTCGGCGGCGATGGAGTTCGACGAGAAGGCCGGCCGGCCCACGTTCCGCATACGCTCGGGCGCGAGCGGGCGCTCGCGCGCGCTCGCCGTGGCGGAGAAGGCCGGCCTGCCGGCGCGCGTCCTTTCGGCCGCGAAAAAGCGCCTCGGCGCGAAATGGGAGGCGGCCGACGCGGCGCTCAAGCGCCTCGAAACCGAGACGCGCCGCGCCCGCGAAGAGGCGGACAAGGCGACGCTGACTGCCCAGAAGGCCGGCGCGCGCCTCGCCGAGCTCGAGAAGGAGCGCACCCAGCTCGCCGCCGAACGGGCGCGCGTGAAGGAGAAGGCAAAGGAGCAGATCGACCGGGCGCTCGCGATGCTGCGCGAGAAGACCCGGCAGGAGCTCGAGCGCATGCGCGAGGATCTGAAGGCGGGCCGCTCGATCTCGAGGGGCGCGCTCATGACCGTCACGCAGTCGGCGCGCGAGGCGGCGCTCTCTCTCTTTGGCGGGGACGAAGAGCCTCCCCGCGAGGCCGGGCCCGTGGCCGTTGGCATGGAGGTCCGCGTCGCGAACCTTGGCACGTCCGGCCGGCTCCTCGCGGTCGACGCGGCCCGGGGCGTGGCCGAGGTCGAGGTGAAGGGCAAGCGCTTGAAGGTGGCCGCCGCTTCCCTTTCCCCGGCCCCGCTAGGCCGTGCCGTTCCTGTCCGCACCGCGGACCTCGTGTCGAATCGGGCGGCGACTCCCCCGACGCCTTCTTCCGGAGTCGTCGCCACGGCGGAGGTCGTCCTCGTCGGCCAGCGCGTCGACGAAGCCCTGCCCGTCGTGGAGAAGGCGATCAACGACGCGCTTCTCTCCGGCAAGGCGGCGCTGCGCCTCGTTCACGGCCACGGCACGGGCCGCCTGGCGGCGGCCGTGCGCGAGTTCCTCCAAACCCATCCCGGGGTCGCGTCGTATCGCTGGGGCGACGCGCAGGAAGGCGGCCAGGCGGTCACGATCGCGAGGCTGGATGTCTGAGCCCGTTTACGACATCACGGACGACGTCAAGCGCGACGTCCTCGCGGCGACGGACCTCGTCCAACTGGTCGGCACGGCGACGTCTCTCAAGAAGGCCGGCCGCTCGTGGAAGGGCCTGTGCCCGTTCCACAGCGAGAAGACCCCTTCCTTTCACGTCCATCCCGACAAGGGCTTCTATTACTGCTTCGGATGCGGCGCCAAGGGCGACGCGATCACGTTCGTGAGAGAGACCGAGCGCTTCGAGTTTCCCGAGGCCGTCGCGTACCTCGCGCGCCTCGCCGGCATCACGCTCCCGATGCGCCGGAGCGGCACGCGCGTGGACCGCGGGAAAGAGACGCGGGCGGCCGAGGCGCTCGCTCTTTCGGCCGCTTTTTTCCGCGCGAACCTCGACCGGCACGAAGCCGCCAAAGCGCTCCTAGAAAAACGCGGCCTCTCGCTCGAGGATGCTCACGCATACGGCCTCGGCGCGGCCATCGACGCGTGGGACGCGCTGAAGACGTCGCTCGCTCCGCGTGTCCAGGAAGACACGGCGCTGGACGCCGGTCTCCTCCAGAGGAATCCGGAGACGGGCCGCGTGTACGACCGCTTCCGCAACCGCCTCACGATCGAGATCCGCGACGGGCGCGGCGAGATCCTGGGTTTTGGCGCGCGCGCCTTCGGAGACGATCAGCCGAAATACCTCAATTCGCCGGAGACGGCGCGCTTCTCGAAGGGCAAGCTCCTCTACGGCCTCGACCGCGCGAAAGAGGCGATCCGCAGGGAGGACGTCGTCTTGCTCGTCGAGGGCTACTTCGACCGCATCGCGTGCGAGCGCGCGGGCGCCTCGAACGCGGTCGCCTCGATGGGGACGGCACTCACGCCCGCACAGGCCGACCTCCTCGGGCGACAGGCTGCGACGGTGATCGTCGCTTACGACGGCGACGCGCCCGGCCTCGCCGCCGCGTACAAGGCGTTTCCGCTGCTCCTCTCGCGTGGGGCCAATGTGAGGCACCTCGCGCTGCCGGACGGCCATGACCCTGACTCGTACCTTTCCGCCCGGGGCGCCGACGCGCTGAGGGCGGCGATCGCCGCGTGTCCTGCGCTCCTCGAAACGCTCCTCGAGAGGATCCCGACCGCCGGCGCGTCGGACCCGACGGAGCGCGCGGTGAAACTGCGTGAGGCCGTCGACATACTTTCTGCCGCGTCCGATCCGGTCCTTCGCCATGAACTGCTTTCCGGCCTTGCACGGGGAGCCGGCGTCCCGCTTTCGGTCTTGGCCAAGGCGGAGGGCGTGACACAAAGGAAGAATCCGGTCGGCCAAGGGGTTAGAGAGTCACCGGTAGCGGCACAACCTGAGCTACCGGGCCGAGAGGCGAAAGTTTTGGGAGCTTTTCTTGAGGATCTCGTCAACGCCAAACCTGGTGCTGGCAGCCTCGGTCCCTTAGTCGAGGTTATTGACATCGACCTCTTTACGCATCCTGTTGCAAAGGAGATACTTGCTGCTCTCAGGGAGTGCTGGTCTCAATCGGGAACCCTTGATTTTTCTTCACTTTCGACCCATCTTGGGGCGGATGCGGGGCTTGTCGCCGCTCAGCTTCTATCGATAGAGGACAGCCTGAGGGCGGAAGGCGCTGTCAACGAGGGCTCGGAGGGGCTCAGCCGTATCCAGATCCCATTGTTGCAGTTGAAGATACGCCTTCTGGAGGAGACTGCCGAGAACCTCCAGCCGGAAATTCTGAAAGCCGCTTCGACCGGAGATCTCCCGGCGACCCGAAGGAAACAGGAATTGGTCGAAGAGATTCGCCGTCTGAAGGCGGAACTAAGAGCAGAGAACGCGAGACGAATTTGAAGCGCGCCGGGCTAACCCCG
>Ga0207927_1000989_pt1 | contig 12165 bp, 10 predicted proteins | sample NGESurdeep072012_2_FD_184456 | JGI IMG/M metagenome (GOLD analysis project Ga0207927, IMG submission 184456) | Arctic peat soil microbial communities from Barrow, Alaska - NGEE Surface sample 210-2 deep-072012 (SPAdes) | ecosystem: Environmental > Terrestrial > Soil > Wetlands > Peat ... | reverse complement strand
TCGCCCAAACGTTGGATTCTTTGCACATCCGTGGATCTCAGCATCAAAGCACACAGCTGGTTCCAGAAGCTCCAAGAATCAAATCGAGCGCAAGTGGAGATAGGTCTGTACTCCGCCTCCGACATCGAACACGAACTCATACACCGTGCCGCTCTCCGCGAAGCCTTCTTCCCCGATGCCGTGATTAATGTCCGAGAAATAAAGCGCATGGTAACGAGATCAGGAGAGCTTACGCCTCAGGAACTCGAAACGGTTACGGTAGCAAACCTAGAAGATTACATCGAAAGGCTGAAGGAGAGAGACGCGAGATTCAACTACGAGGTGGTGTTTAGCCGAGATCTAGGGCCAGACCTGGCGACTCACGGGGGTAAGAATGTCTTTATGAGCATGCGCCACGGCGATAAGACCGTTAACGTGTATGTACGAGACGTAGAGGCTCTCAAAGCGAACCCGCCTACTGTAACAATCGGAGCGCGGCCTTCTGGATCCGAGAAGCTCGATGAACTTCTGCGAACGGGCATTTCTCAGGAACTAACAGAGACTGACATAGTGGATTTCAGAACAAACTGGGGGCCATTCCCTGACATCGGAGGACCATTTTCAGGACACAAGCTATTGATCGGGCCCTCGGAGCGTCTTACAGAGCGTCGAATCAAGACCCGAGTGACCTTTTGTTCCAGTTCCGAATCCATTGAATACGCCTTCATCGAGTTTGCACCAACTAGGGCAGGTACCGAGGAGGTGGAGATTCAGTCCACAGGTTCAATGCCCCGTTTACCCTTAGGTTCGTTGTTCGCCTTGGTTCCAACTCAGGCCAGTTTTCCATTTCCGAGCACATTGAAGGATGTGATCTTCCCAGTGTCCAGAAGTTCGTCCGAGCACTGAATATTTTGCAGACGGGCGGGGAGGTGGTTGTACACGAATTGGAGCAAGATAGACAATTCTTCAGCGGTCGCCCCAAAGGACTAGTACAAAAGGAAAAGCAGAAAGTCTTGCAAGTCTTGATCGATGATCTGATAGATGTGCAGGACCGCTTTGGCGTCCAGTTCAAGATGCCGGGCAGAGTGACTGAGCAAGACATCGAATCCTTGACCACTATTAAGCGATTTATGAATGGGGGCACTGCCGAGGTGGACGAAATGAAGGCAAGTTTGGTGAAGTCCGTCGAGAACGAGGCGACCGTTCCAAGTCTCATGCGGAGCGAAGGGGCTTTCAGAGTGACGCATAGCACCCTTGAACCGCAACCTGAAATTTTCGGAGTCAAAGTCCCAGTGGGTCCCTGTGCAATGACGGTGGATCGGGCGAGATTTGAGAATATCGAGGCGACCGTCAAGTTATTCCAGGACGCCGAAGTTGGTTCTGCGATTGAATTTACAATCAGGCCGGAGGTTCCGGTGCGATTTGAGTTACTTGACGATGCAACCTGACGAGACTGTTGGGCGGCAGTGCCCTACCCTTGTCGCGCAGAGGCAGAATGCTCTACGCAGACCGGGGACATCAATTGAGCCCGAACCTACGACACCCCAACTTCGCGCCGCTCCGTTCGGAGCTAACCTGGGATGGACCTTTGCGCACCCCCTCACGGCTTGGCTGCGTTACATGCCCCAGATAGTTCCTTCACAGTCTTTATTTCAAGCGCGGGGTACTCTTCTACACTCGACGCCGCGTGAATCATCGTCGTGGAGACAGAGACCACTGTAGGTTTCCCGGTGATTTCCACCTCGTGCCCAACGTAATGGAGGCGGGTGGTACTGCCGGTAAGGTCATAGGCTCTCCCATCGTTGCCTACGACTGCGCAATAAAAGCCCGAGCGTTCCAGGCAGCCGCTAATCACGGGTGGGTAGTTTTGGTCGGAATCCAGACCCTCTCTGCCCGGGATTCCCACTTGCGCCTGCAGCCAAAGCGCAGAGACGACCAGGACGAGCACAAGCATCAGCGTATCGCGCATAACAGTTTCCCCAATATGATTCTATGCTGGGCGTGGCCCGCCCTTTCCTTTTTCAATCGAGAAGGAATGCGGGTCCCCACCCTTATCGCCCGCCGTTTGTTCAGTCCCATGACATTCTTTACAGGGTGTCCCAAGGCATCCTGCCATGACCTCCCGCGCTCGCTTCGCTCGCGCGACAGTGTAAGGGATGTCTTTGGACGCTCTGTAAGCCACTCGTGGGACTGGACAGATTCTGCTTGTATGGGTCTTTTGGCTGGTGAAGGACAATCTCCTCGCTTCGCCGATTGCGCGAACCACAATGGGAATCGTGGTTACTTTCGTTTTCTCACCCTCACGATTCTTCGTGACAGCCTTCGCCGTTCCCTCTATGAATAACACTGGAGCATTTTGCCCACACGACGGCTCGGGTTGCGACTGTTGGGACGACTCGCTAAGCTCTTTGAAATGAATATTTTGCCCATAAGTCGCTGAAACGTAAGATTTTGCGCGGAAATTCCACCTAAGCTCATGATTCCAAGGATTTTCAACATGAGTGAATTTTTCCTGCTTGGCGCTGCCTGGCCGGGCATCCGGGCCCAGCGGGACGCACGAATTGCACAGGTAAGTCCTTATGGCTAACATGGATAGCTATAAACCATTTGCAATCAATGGCTTGCAATCATTTTCTGTCCAAACCATTGAAAACAAAAGAAGCACGCAAAGAAAAAATGCGGCGAATTCGCATTTTTGCCACACTGTGCGCCTAATGCGCCTCACGTCTAGATTTGGGGAAGTCAGTTCAAGCTGGGGGCTCAGTCGTACCGCTCGAAGACGATTTGCTTGCGGTCCCAGCCCAGCTCGTCCTTAAGGAGCGCGCGGTTAGCATCCACCATTTGGTGCAGCCCGCAGATATAGGCCCGCATGTCGGAACGTCCGGAGATGATCTCGCACACATGGTCCTGCACGTATCCGCGCAGCCCCTGCCAGTCGTTACCACCACGGCTGAGAGTCGGGAGGTAGTGGAAGTTGGGATGTTCTTTCTCGATCGCAAGAAATTCATCGCGGTAGTAGAGACCGTCTTCGTAGCGTGTGCCATAGACCAGCCAGAATTCGTGACCCTGGTTGCGCTCGGGACGTTCAAAGAGCCAATGCACGATCCCGCGAACCGGCGCTATTCCAGTGCCCGTGGCGATGAATACCGCATCGTGACCGGGCTCACGCATTGTAAACATCCCGTGCGGACCGTGGAACTGTACGGTGGTGCCCTCTTCGAGATCGCAAAGCCAGTTCGACAGAAAGCCCTGTTCCACCCGGTTGAGGCACAGATCAAACTTCGCTCCCATGCGAGGTGTAGAAGCGAGCGAGTATGCCCGGGTGTGGGTCTTGCCATCCGGTTTAGGTTGTTGGATCGATACGAACTGGCCAGGAATGAAGTTGAACTTATCCACTCCCTCGACCGCAAACTCGAGATGCTTGGTTTGATCCGAGAGGAAAATGGAACGGAGCAGGCGGGCAGACAGAAGTTTACGCTCGCCCGGTTGACGGACAGATGGCTCAACCATCGCAACCTGATCCAGATCACTCACGATATCAATTAGATGCGGGTGGCGAGCAATTGGAGTCAATGTCAAACGTCGAAGAAGAACAGGCGGTTCAACCAAGAAAATAGGCGGCCAGACTGGCCGCCTTCAATTTCAATACGAGCCGAACTACTCCACCGTTACCGACTTTGCGAGATTGCGAGGCTGGTCGACATCGCATCCCCGGCGAACCGCGATGTGGTAGGCCAGCAGTTGCAGCGGAACGACCTCCAGGATCGGCACCAGCAATTCGGGCGCAGACGGCACGTAGAGCACATGGTCCGCCGATTCCTTGATTTCTTCATCGCCTTCGGTGGCGACCGCAATCACCGTTCCAGACCGCGCCTTCACTTCTTTGAGGTTGGAAATCGTTTTTTCGTAACGCAGCACCGAGCCCGGATCATCGAGATCGCGCGTGGCCATGATAACCACCGGAAGATCTTCATCGATCAGCGCATTGGGCCCGTGTTTCATCTCGCCCGCCGGGTAGCCTTCGGCGTGAATGTACGAGATCTCCTTCATCTTGAGCGCTCCTTCGAGCGCGATCGGATAGTGAATCCCGCGTCCCAGGTAGAGAAAATCCTGTGCCCGGTGATAGCGCTTTGCCAACTCCTCCGTCTCGTCGTCACCACCAAGCAGCGCTTCGAGTTTGCCGGGAATGAGCGTAAGTTCGGTCAGCAGTTTCTTGGCTTCCTCTGTACTAATCGTGCCTCGTACTTCAGCCAGATACACCGCGAACAGGAACAGCGCCGTCAACTGCGCGGTGAAAGCTTTGGTCGAAGCAACGCCAATCTCGGGTCCAGCGTGGGTATAGATCGTGCCATTAGATTCGCGAGCTATCATTGAGCCAACCACGTTGCAGATGCCCAGAGTCTTCGAACCCTTGGCCCGCGACTCCCGCATGGCTGCAATGGTATCGGCGGTTTCGCCCGACTGGGTAATCAGGACGGTGAGGTCATCAGGACCGGTCAGGGGATCGCGATACCGAAACTCGCTGGCATAATCCACTTCAACGGTGACCTTCGCCAGACGCTCGATCATGAACTTGGCGGCCAATCCGGCATGCCAACTGGTCCCGCAAGCGGCGATGTAAACCCGTTGCAGTTTGCGCAGGTCGGCCTCGGTGATGTCCATCTCATCGAGAAAAACCTTGCCGGTATCAAGCGAAACGCGCCCCAGCGTAGTGTCGCGAACGGCGCGGGGCTGCTCAAAGATTTCCTTGAGCATGAAGTGCTTAAAGCCGCCCTTTTCTGCCATGATGGGGTCCCAGGTGATGTGCTGCACCTGGCGCGTAATGGGATTCCCATCGAAGTCGGTCAGCTGCACGCCGTCTTGGGTAATGACCGCCAGATCACCATCGCCGAGGAAGAACAAATCGCGCGTGTGATAAAGGATGGCAGGCACATCGCTGGCAACGAAATATTCATCGTCCCCTAATCCAATCACCGCAGGCGGGCCGTTACGTCCGGCGACGATCTTGTTCGGTTCATCCGAATAGATTACGGCGATAGCGAACACGCCAGTCAGTTGCTTGACGGTTTCACGCACCGCCTGTTCCAGTGGAATTTTGTGATCGGCATCTGCCAGGCTCTTTTCAATGAGATGGGCGATGACTTCGGTGTCCGTCTCGGTGCGGAACTTGTGTCCACCTTCGATGAGTTTCTTCTTCAAGCTCATGTAGTTTTCGACGATGCCGTTGTGCACTACGACGATCTTGCCGGTGCAGTCGCGATGGGGGTGGGCGTTCTCTTCCGTGGGACGTCCGTGGGTGGCCCAGCGGGTGTGTCCGATGCCGTAGGTTCCGTCGAGCGGCTTGAGTTGGATGACCGCTTCCAGGTTGCGCAGCTTACCTTCCGCGCGCCGTACCTGCAACCCTTCGCCATTGCCAGCTACAGCAATGCCTGCTGAATCATAACCGCGATATTCCAACCGCCGCAGGCCGTCGATGATGACCGGAACGACCCTTTTCTTTCCAACGTAACCAACAATACCGCACATCTTAGTAAGCTCCAGGAAACTGGCTGTGCCCGCATTCTGCGGTCGGTGAAGGCCAATGCCCGCGATCTCAAATAAGAACGCGACCAATCACTAAATCTTATCCGAATCTCGGGTATCGATGGGGGAATACGCACGTTACTTTAGTACCCACCACCCGGGGCCCTACGGCTCGAGGCAGTTGGATGCAGATTCCGGCGACTAGGTCTCAAGCGTGAAGCGATACTCTTCGATGACCGGGTTTGTCAGCACTTCGCGAGCGATGCGCTCGACTTCAGCTTGAGCGTCCTCGCGCGCAATGCCATCGTCCAGAGCGATTTCGAAGTACTTACCCTGGCGCAAGTCGTTGACGCCGCGATAGCCCATCTTCTTCAGGGCGCCGTGAATGGTTTTGCCCTGAGGATCAAGCATACTCTTCTTGAGCGAAACGTAAACGTAGGCTTTCATAGGAGAACCCTCATTATACCGATAGCGTTGCAGTTACAGGATGGCGCAATTCCGTAGCTCATGGCGCGGGCGTCTTGAAGGCATCATCGATTTCCACCTGGTATCCCTTGACCAGGCGATTGGTTTCGTTGGCCATCCCGACCACGGACATCAACTCGTGGAACATCGCCGGAGTCATTCCGTTCTTACGGGCCGACGCTGTGTGGGAAGCGATGCAATAGTCACAACCGTTGGTCACGCTCACGGCGACATAGATCATTTCCTTGACCAGTGGATCGAGTGCGCCAGACGCCATGATCTGCTTGATGCTCTCCCACGTACGCTTCAGTAGGACCGGATCGTGAGCAATCGCCTTCCAGAAGTTGTTGATCCAATCGACCTGGCGGGTTGCCCTGATGTCGTCATAAACGGCGCGGACCTCCGGACCGGCGTCCGCATACTCAACTAAGCCATAGGTTGCCATCGGACTCTCCTCGCTCAGGCGATTGGGACCTTCTGTTTGTAGGCGGCGACTTGCACGTTCCAGGCAAGGTCCTTCTCCATGGCCGCCCGCAGAGCCGACGCCGCGGCCGGTTCGCCGTGGACGAGGTAAGTCTGCTTCGGTGCCGCCTGAAAAGTGTGCAGCCACTCCAGCAGTTCGGGAGTGTCAGCGTGGTCACTGAACTGCTCCAACGCGGCCACCTGGGCGCGCACGGGAACTATCTGCCCAAAAATCTTGACGTCGTCTGCATGGTTCTTGATGTCATAGCCCCGGGTCCCCTGGGCCTGGAAACCGATTAACAGAATCAGATTCTTGGGATCGGGTAGGCGCTGCATTAGGTGGTGTAATACCCGTCCCCCGGTCGCCATGCCGCTGGATGAGACGATGATCGAGGGGTAGTTGGACTGATTGATTTTCTTGGAATCGTCCTGGCTGAGGTCGAAATAGAAACTTGCCCAGTCCAAGGGAGAGCCGTACTTGTCGATAAGCGCCTTCGTCTCCGGGCTGAACTCGCCGGTATATTTCAGGAAGATCTGGACCGCCTTGATCGCCATCGGACTGTCGGCATGGATCGGGACACGCGGAATCTGTTCGGTCTCCATCAATTCCTTGAGCATGAACAACAATTTCTGAGTGCGTTCGACGGCGAAGGCTGGAATCACCACGCTGCCTCCCCGCTGCACGGTGGCGCGAATCAAGGCCGCCAGTTCCGGTCTCGGATCGTCGTGCGGATGCTCACGATTCCCGTATGTGCTTTCCATCACCAGGTAATCGCAGTGCTCGTTCTCGGTCGGGCCGGCGTAGAGCACATGACCAGGAGAGATTTCGCTGTCACGCACACGTCCAATGTCTCCGGTGAAGATCAAGCGCGAGGTCTTGCCCTCGGCGGTCAGCGTGATTTCCGCCATCGACGATCCGAGTATGTGCGCCGCACGAACGAACTGAAACGAGATCTCGTCGGAAAGCCGCTTCGGTTCGCCGAAGTTGACCGGTTTGAATAGCGTCAGGCACTGCTGCGCCTCTTCCATCGTGTAAAGCGGCAAAGCCGGCTCGTGCTTCGACGTTTTAAACTTGTTATGAAACGCCGCATCTTCTTCCTGCAGGTGTCCGGAGTCAGGCAGCAGGATGCCACACAGGTCGATGGTGGCAGGCGTCGCGTAAATCGGGCCGTGGAAGCCTTGCTTCACCAGGCGGGGTATCCAGCCGGAGTGGTCAAGGTGCGCGTGAGTCAGAATGACGGCGTCAATCTCACGGGCGGGAATTGGCAGATCCTGCCAGTTGCGTTCGCGCCATTCTTTCTGTCCCTGGAAGAGTCCACAGTCCACCAGGACCTGGATACCGCCTTTGCCGCTCTCATCGCTAGTGTTCACCAAGTGTTTTGATCCGGTGACCACTCCTGCGGCGCCAAGAAACTGGATGTAGCTCAAGCCGGCCTCTTTCCTGCGCTGGTCGCGCAACTGCGCTCAAACACGTTTGTAGCTTTCGACCCTGCCTGTTGGCAAGTGCCAGGCGCCTGACTGCTACCTCAGGAATCAGTTTTGAAAGGGCACAGCTTCACAAGATGGTGAAAAATGTGATTGCTTTGAAAGGGGGCACAAGGCTGTGATTTCCATCCGAGTTTCCAACAAATTGCCATGGTCGATATCGAAACTGGTGAGTACACGGAACGGAGGCTGACGCCGGAGGAGGCGCGGCAGTTTTATGCCGAGTTGGAAGCGCCAGTGCTGGTTGGCACGGAGGAATGACACAAATACAAGGCCTGTACGGCACGCTGAAACCGTGCCATTTCAAAACGGGTCGAAAATTGACTCTTTCGGCAGCCTCTAGCCGGGCCCCTTCAAAGCTGAATTATGAATAGGTTGATGGTTTCTACGACTTCTCCGCATTGCGCTGATCGCGCTCGGCCTTGGAGGCTTCGCGCCTGCGCAGTGCGCCCTCATATCTGCGCTTTTCGTCTTCTGTTTCCGGGATGACCGGGTTCACCGGCAGGCGGCGTCCGTGACGGTCCACCGACACGAACGTGAGATAAGCTTTAGCTACCTTCTGGCGGGAACTGGAGATGTAGTTCTCGACCGAAACCCTGACCCCGACTTCCATCGAGGTCTTGAACACGCGGTTCACCGACGACTGGAACAAAACCATATCGCCCACGTGCACCGGCACCAGAAAGTCGATGTGGTCCATCGAGGCAGTGACAACATAGGAATGCGAATGGCGATGGGCGGCGAGAGCGCCCGCAAGGTCGATCCAATGCATCAGGCGGCCGCCCAACAACGCTCCCAGCGGGTTGGTGTCATTGGGTAGCACCAGTTCGATCATTTCCGATTTCGACTCACTCACCGGTCTTGGGTGGAGAACTGTTTCGTTTGGCTCCATCTCTATCCTTCCTGGCCTGGGTGTCTATCGCGGACTAAAGTCCGCGAAGGAAATCAAAAATAAGCGACCTGAACGCCGGCCTGAAGGCCAGCACTACCTGAAATCGAGTTCTTCAGCAGCCCGTGCAGCTGCGCCTCTTCAAAACTGATTTGCGAGATAGCTTACAGGCCATTGTAATGGTCACGCGCCCCCGACCGCACCTGGCTGGAGTCACGTCGAGTTTGGACGTTGAGATTGGTGCACCCGCTCCTGTACCATTCGTTCGAACCCCGTTCGTTCGAAGCCCAGGAGAAGCGATCGATGGCCGATGAGAGCCGCGTTGCCGCGTTGCAGGAGATTCTGAAAGATAGCCCGAATGACGCTTTTGCCCGTTATGCGCTGGGGCTGGAATACTCCGGCGCGGGCGAAACGGATGCTGCCCTGGCGGAGTTCGCGAAGTTGCTCGAAGCCCATCCCGACTACACTAACGGATACTTCATGTCGGCCCAGGCCCTGGCTCGCGCCGAGCGCATCGATGAAGCTCGAGACATGTTGCAGAAGGGCATCGAATCGGCGAGGCACACCAACAATCGCCACGCGCAGTCGGAGATGGAGGCCATGCTTGACGAACTGGAGCATGGAGACTGAATCCGCAATACGGTGGCGCGTGGTTGAAGGCCCACATCAGCTTCGATGAAGATTTGCGCTGGTTCAGGCGCACTCATGGGCGATAATTACGCCAGCATGTTCTCATTGATAAGTCCGGCTGGATCTACGAAATCCGCCAAGAGCCCTGGGCCCCGCGAGGGCGGCTTGGCATATTCCCGATGGTTATGGATTCTGTCGCTGACCGTTCTGCTGAGCGGTTCGATCGGTCTCGCACAACAAGGTGGCACTCGAAAGGCAGACGCAAAAGCGTCGGGAAAGTCGACGCCTGCGAAGGCTTCCACCAACCCCCTCGCGTCCGTCCTGCAAGGGAAGCCCGCGGTGCCGGTGGATGCTCAGGAGCTACCCGCAGCAATTCCGGAGCCAGCGGTTCCGTCCGTTATCCCACTTCCTGAGGTTGCAGCACGTTCGCAAGAACTGAGCCAGACTTTACGCGATCTATCCAGTAAGTTGCCCTCGCGCGAGCAGTTGGAATCCATACGCACGTCTCTCGCAGATCTGGCGCCGGAACTGCAGTCGAAGCAGAAGGAGGTGGACGCCCTGCTGAAGTCCACTCCGAATTCGCTTGAGGTCCGGGAGCAAGAGACGTACTGGCGAGGTATGCAGACCTATACCGCCACGTGGCAGGACCAGTTGCTGACTTGGGCCAACGATGCGCAGGCGGCGATGCAGAAGCTTGGAGAACAGGAACCCATTTGGGACGCCACTCTGCGTGAGAACCAGGGGGTGAAGGACCTCGATCCAGTAATCGCATTGATCAGCGACAATTTGAATGACATCCGCAAACTGCGCGCTCAGGCAAAAGACGAGCTGCAGACGATCGTGACTTTGCAGATTCAGGCTAGCGCTGGTGTCGACATGGCTGGCGATGTGCTCGATCGCCTGGCTCAGGCACGCAAGCAACTTACCGGACACCTTATCGATCGCGACAGCCTGCCATTATGGAAAATCGCGACGCGGCACCAGATGGGAGAAAGCTCCCAGAACTTTGGCTCGATTAACAATCGCTGGATTGCCATTGAAGCGTTTTTCCACGAAAACGCTGGAGCTTTGCTCTTTGTTTTCGTCCTGCTGATTGTCTCCGAGGGTCTCGCCTACCGGCTGCACGTCATGGTAAGAGAACTGAAGCCCGAGCAAGACCTGGAGCCGACCGTGCGTCGAATCCTGCATCATTGGATTGCGCTCGGCCTGCTTCCACCGTTAATGTTCGGCTATCTCCTGGTTCCAACTGCTCCGATGTCGCTGGTTGGGATCGCAATCCTCATTTCCTTCATCCCGATCCTGCTGTTATTGCCGCCGTTTCTGGAACGCGGATACCGGCAGATGCTCTACGTCCTGATCGGCTTCAGTGGCTTTAACGCTGTCGTCAATTGGATTCCGCTGGGCCCGACGTATAAGCGGGAATTGCACTTTCTCGCGAACGTGGTGTTGTTCGCTTTCTTCGCATACATCCTGCCGCCTTTCAGTGCCGCCCGCGCGAAAGGCGAAAGCCTGGTGCGCAGGCTGGTGCTTCTGGGTTTATATATCGCGTTGGCGGCATTGGGAATATCGATTGTCGCCAACCTTTTTGGTTACGTGAGGCTGGCCCAGTTTCTGGCAGCGGCATGCCTTTACAGCGCGTTCATCGCAATCAGCGCGTTCACCGCGTTGCGAGTTTTCACGGTGCTGTTCCTGGCGGGCATCGCTACTCCCGCTGCCGAGCGAATCGCCGCGGTCCGCCTGCATCGCCCGGCGATCACTCGATGGGTACCTCGCCTGGTGTCATGGGTTGGGATCTTCATCTGGCTGACGGCGACGCTTGATTTGCTCAGCCTCAGCGAATCCTTCACGGACGCGGTTAGCCGTTTTCTCGACTTTCGCATTGCGGGAAGCGCATCGGGAATTTCGCTCGGCGGCGTTCTCGGCTTCTTTCTTATCCTGCTGGTCGGTTACTTCACCGCTACCGCGATTCGCTTCGGGCTTCGCGAGGAGGTCCTTAAACGCTTTCAGTTGTCCCGCGGCCTGCCGGAGCTGATCTCCTCCACGCTCTACTACGTGATTCTGTTGATGGTGTTCCTGTCTGCCGTGAATGTAGGCGGGGTAGAACTGAATAAGTTCACCGTACTCACCGGCGCGATTGGCGTCGGCTTCGGGTTTGGCCTGCAGAACATCATCAACAATTTCGTTTCTGGCTTGATTCTGCAAATCGAGCGGCCGATCCACATCGACGACGTTCTTGAGATCGACGGCACTACGGGTAAGGTCACGCGAATTGGCGTCCGATCCAGCACCGTTCAGACGTTCCAGGGGGCAGAGGTCATCATCCCGAACGCTAACTTCATTTCCAGCAAGGTGATCAATTGGACACTTACTGAGTCCCAGCGACGCCTGGATCTTCCGGTCGGAGTTGCCTACGGCTCTGATGCGAAGATCGTAATGCGACTGCTTTTGGAAGCCGCCACGAAGCATGAGTATGTCCTGACCAAGCCGGAGCCGATGGTTCTCTTCAAGGCCTTTGGCGACAGTTCGCTGGATTTTGAATTGCAGTTCTGGGTAATGCAGGAGAACAACGGGGTCAAGATCAAGAGCGAAGTGGCGCTGGCCGTTATGCAGCTATTGGACGATGCAGGCATCGAGATACCGTTCCCGCAGCGCGACCTGCACCTGCGCTCAGTCGACCCGAGCGCGACCGGACTGCTGCAATCCAACGAATCGCAAAAGTTGGATTCGACCGT
>Ga0207927_1000988_pt1 | contig 12167 bp, 16 predicted proteins | sample NGESurdeep072012_2_FD_184456 | JGI IMG/M metagenome (GOLD analysis project Ga0207927, IMG submission 184456) | Arctic peat soil microbial communities from Barrow, Alaska - NGEE Surface sample 210-2 deep-072012 (SPAdes) | ecosystem: Environmental > Terrestrial > Soil > Wetlands > Peat ... | reverse complement strand
GTGAAGGTGCGCTACCGCGGCCTGGCGAAGAATGCCAATCGACTGTTTGCCACTTGCGCGCTGGTGAACCTGTACATGGTCCGCCGGAAGCTGCTGCACGCAGCGGCGTAGTGTCATCCAGCGGCCTCGAAGTGGCCCGACGGCGGAGGCGGCAGAGTCAGACAAAGCACGGGAACGAATGAAAGGCCTCTGAATTTTCCGTGGGAGTCGTTCCTGCCTTTACGGCGGTAGTTGTTCAGAGGTTCCCTAACAAAGAATTGCAAGGAGAAAGCCATGGACCAAGAAACGAAAGGTATTGGCGAGCAGTCGAAAACTACCCCCGAAACGACCAAGGGTATCGGTGAACAGTCGAAAACTACACCCGACACAACGAAGGGTATCGGGGAGCAGTCGAAAACTACCCCCGAAACTACGAAGGGTATCGGGGAGCAGTGATCAAATAATCAGTTCTCTAACCGCCAGCATGAAGATGGCTGGCAGATGAAATACTGATTTAGCCCATTAGATTCTTGCCACGAGAAATGCGCTTCGTTCCCTGCGTTTGGTCAAAGTCCACATCCAGCAAGATGATTCGCAGGGCTTGCTGCCTGGTCGTTGTGCGATCTGGATTAGCGTCTCCAGACTTCCAGCTAACGAACCTGTGCAGACTGGCGGAAGTCGTCAACGTTGCACGCTGCTGGACATTCCTGACCATGACCAATTCCAGATCCCCGCAGCGCGAGCAGTTGTCCTGTCCAGTGCTGGCCCAAAACCTTTCACGCGATCTGTTACAGGGATCGGTGACGCCGCGGTTTCGTCGCCCCTCGCCCCTGTGTCATAATCGTTAGTTTCGCCGACCGCATTCCAGCCCACTAGGGAGCGCTGCGCGTGGCGAGCGCGGAGGATGTCGTGGATTTCCAGCTCTCGGATGAGCAATTGCAATTGAAGAAGATGGTGCGCGAGTTTGCCGAGCGCGAAATTGCGCCCAACGTTATGAAGTGGGACGAACCTGGCGAATTTCCCCTGGAAACCGTGAAAGAGCTCGGGCGACTGGGCCTTCTAGGAATGATCTTTCCTACCGAATACGGCGGCTCGGGCATGGGCTACATCGAGTACGTGACGGCGATCGAAGAGCTTTCGCGCGTCGATGGGTCGGTCGGCATTACCGTCGCGGCGCACACATCGCTGGGTTCGAACCACATTTTCATCGCTGGCAATGAGGAGCAGAAGCGCAAGTACATACCCAAACTGGCCACGGGTGAATTCCTCGGGGCATGGGGGCTGACCGAGCCGGGCTCGGGCTCCGACGCGGGTGGTGCGCGCTGCGCGGCTGTACGCCGGGGCAACAAGTGGGTGCTCAACGGCACCAAGACGTTTATCACCAACGGCCACTATGCTGACGTTGCGGTGGTCGTCGCCGTGACTGACAAGACCGCGCACACGCACGGGCTGTCGGCGTTTGTGGTCGAGAAGGGAACGAAAGGGTTTCGTGCCGGAAAGAAGGAGAACAAGCTGGGTCTGCGCGCCAGCGATACCTCAGAGCTGATCTTCGAGGACTGCGAGATTCCCTTGGAAAACTTGCTTGGTAAAGAGGGTGACGGGTTTATCGACGCGATGCGGGTTCTCGATGGCGGCCGCATCTCGATCGCGGCGCTCGGTCTGGGAATGGCGCAAGGCGCTTACGAAGCGGCGGTGAACTACTCCAAGGAGCGCAAGCAGTTTGGCAAGGCGATCAGCGAGTTCCAGGCGATCGCGTTCAAACTCGCCGACATGGCAACGGAAATCGACGCCGCGCGCCTGTTGACCCATCGCGCTGCCGCCATGAAAGACGCTGGCATGAAGACCACGCAGGAGTCTTCGATGGCGAAGCTCTATACCAGTGAAGTTGCGGTGCGTTGCGCTAACGAATGCGTGCAGATTCACGGCGGCTATGGCTTCATCAAAGATTATCCGGCTGAAAAGTTCTACCGTGACGTGAAGTTGTGCACCATCGGCGAAGGCACCAGCGAGATTCAGCGGCTGGTGATCGCGCGGCAGATATTGAAAGACTAGAGGCGACGGACAAGCAGATTCCTCGTGGGCTGAAGCCCACTCGGAATGACAAATATAGAGGATCTGTACGGCACGGCTGAAGCCGTGCCCTTTCAAAACACCATGAGGCTAATTCCGTTGGACAGTTCATTTGGGAAGCTCATGGAGTTCGGGCCATCATTTCAACATTGACCATCAGCGGACACATCCAGGAACTCGCGACCCGCGTGCGCGGAGGTAACCCCCGCGCCTTGGCACGTGCCATCTCCATTGTTGAAGACCGCACGTCCGAATCGACCGAACTGTTGAAGGCTCTTTTCCCGTTCAGCGGCAACGCCGTCCTGCTCGGCCTCACTGGCTCGCCGGGTGCCGGCAAGAGCACACTGGTCGACCAGATCGCGCGCGAGTATCGCAAACAGGACAAGACCATTGGCATCGTCGCGGTCGATCCGACGAGTCCGTTCAGCGGAGGCGCGATTCTCGGCGACCGTATTCGCATGCAATCGCACTACGCCGATCCGGGCATCTACATTCGCAGCATGGCCACGCGGGGCTCGCTCGGCGGACTCGCCAGCACCACTGCCGATGTAGCGACCGTACTCGATGCAAGCGGACGCGACCTCGTCATGATCGAGACAGTTGGCGTGGGCCAGGATGAGGTGGACATCGTTTCCCTCGCCGACGTCACAGTGGTGGTGCTCGTTCCAGGCATGGGCGACGATGTGCAGACGATCAAGGCCGGAATCATGGAGATCGCCGACGTCTTCGTGATCAATAAGTCGGACCGCGAAGGCGCTGAGCGTGTGGAACGCGAGATCCGCGCCATGCAGTCGCTTGCCATGCGCAAGGACAACTGGACGCCTCCGATCGTGAAAACTGTGGCCAGTGACGGGACGGGCGTACCCGAAGTGCTGCAGGCCATTGAGAGTTACCGCGTGCACCTGAGCGTGGGCGATCTGGGACGTCGCCGGCGTATCGACAATTGGCGCAAGCGTATCGCGGAGATGTTGCGTGACGCGCTGTTCGCTCGCGTCATCAACGATTATTTTGCCGACGGCGAAGTTGACCGCATTGCTGCGGAGGTTGCCGAACACAAGCGCGATCCGTATTCTCTGGTGGAAGAGATCGTTGGAGAACTGGGGAAGCGCGCATGACGCAAATCGATCATCTCGGGATCGCGGTGAAGTCGCTGGCGGAAGCCCGCAAGTTTTACGAGAAGCTTGGGCTGAACGTGTTGCCCGAAGAAACCGTCGAGGCCGAAAAAGTGCGGCTGGCGATGGTTCCCGTGGGGGAGAGCCGCATCGAGTTGCTGGAGCCGACTTCACCCGATTCCGCGATTGCGAAATTTCTCGAAAAGCGCGGCGAGGGCCTGCATCATGTTGCGTTGCTTGTGAACGACCTCGCGGGCACCGTCGAGCGGCTAAAGGCCGCCGGAACCCGCCTCATCTCGAATGAAATAAAGATCGGTGCTGGCGGACATCGCTACGTTTTCGTGCATCCCTCCAGTGCCGGAGGGGTGCTGCTTGAATTGGTGGAAGACGCACACCCTGGCGCCTGACAATGCTTCTGGTCGCGATTGATACTTCGGGCCGTAACGGAAGCGTAGCGCTGTGTCGCGGAGATGCCACCAGCTTCGAAACGCTCGAACTCTGCACGCTTGAGGGCGGAACCTATTCGGCCCGATTGATGCCTTGCATCGCCGATTTACTGCTTCGCTCCCACGTCACGAAATCGCAATTGGATGGGTTGAGCGTCGTCGATGGTCCGGGATCGTTTACCGGATTGCGAGTGGGGCTGTCCACGGTCAAGGCGCTCTGCGAAGTGCTCGGGAAGCCGCTGGCCTCGGTGTCGATGCTCGAAGCGCTGGCGGTTACGCATGGTCATGACGGCGAAGTTGTCACTGCCGTTCTGGATGCCGGCCGCGGCGAGGTGTATGTCGGCGAATATCAGGTCAACATGACGGGCGCGCAACTGGTACGGGAGTCGATGGCTAAGCTGGCCGAGTTTCTCGCGCAGCCGGCTTCGAATGGAATGCGGGTGGTGACGCCCTTTCCGAAGATTGCGGAGGCTCTTACCGCCGGGCGGTGGGATGTGGCGCTGGTTCCGCTCCTGCAGGCGGACACGATCGGCCGTATCGGACTGCGCAAACTCTTGATGGGCAATGTCGTCGATCCGGCGACGCTCGATGCCAACTACATTCGGCGGTCGGATGCCGAACTCTACTCTTTGCCCAAACCCTGACCCCGTGCGACTACGTCGAGCCACTCCCGCTGACATCTCGAGCATGCGCCAGATCGAGCAGATGACCGACACCGCGGCGCATTGGAGCGATGCTCAGTATGGCGCGCTGTTCTCTGCCGACGCGCCGGTCAGGGTCGCGCTCATCGCTGCAGACGAGTCGTCCGACGCTTTAATCATGGGGCTGCTCATCGCGCGTTGCCTTGGCGACGAATGGGAAATTGAGAACATCATCGTCGAGGCGCAACACCGCCAGCAGGGCGTCGGTTCATCCCTGGTCCGCGAGTTGCTGCAGCAAGCCCGCACCGCCGGAGCCGCGTCGGTTATTCTGGAGGTCCGGGAATCCAACCGTCCAGCGCTGGTACTCTATGAAAGCATTGGATTTAAGGCCGAAGGCAGGCGGGAAAACTACTATCAGGACCCAGCCGAAGACGCTCTCCTGTATCGCATCAAGATTGCAGATTTGTGACAAAATCCCTTGAAGCCCAAAAGGCTGTATGCTAGCGTTTTGGTCTGTCGTAATCCCCGGAGGTTCACTGAATGGCAACTCAGGTTCGCGATCAGCTTCTGGCCAGCAATGAAAGTTTCCGCAAACTGTTGGAAGAACACTCGCAGTATTCTCAGCGGCTCGAAGCCCTCATCACCAAGAAGTATCTCAGTGAGGACGAGAAGCTTGAGGAAGTGCGACTGAAGAAGCTGAAACTCCGCCTGAAAGACCAGATGGAATCGCTGGAACAGCAGTTCCGGAACGACCACCAGGTCGTATAGCTGAGCATTAGGTTGTCTCCACGGCGATAAAGGCCGGGTTCTTTATCGTCCCGCTGAACTTGTATCGTTCCCCTGCCACTCGTATTCTTGCATTACTTCAGAGACGCACCCCGCTCCGACTAGAAGGCTGCGCCGCCCAATCCCGGCATCCCTCCGATCTGAGGTTCTATAATCATTGGGATACTCATGGTGCGTGACGGCTACTATTACGGACTGTCTTTTATTGCAGTTGCCTTGCTGCTGGGCTGGTATGTTCATCCCGTGCTGGCAGTTTTTCCGCTGCTGCTGGCAGTCTTCTTTTTGTGGTTCTTCCGCGATCCGGAACGCCGGATACCTGCCGCCGAGGGCGCTATCGTTTCTCCCGGAGACGGCAAAGTCACGGACGTCTGCAGCGTCCCCCAAAATGGCGAGCCCTGTACGCGCATCAGCATTTTTCTCAACGTGTTTAATGTGCACGTAAACCGGTCGCCGATCGAGGGCATCATCGCTGACGTGAATTACAAGCGCGGTAAATTCGGCAATGCCATGGGAGCAATATCGGCAGAACAGAACGAGCAGAATGTCGTGACCGTGCGAGGTGATACTGGCACCGTGGTCTTTAAGCAGATCGCCGGACTGCTGGCGCGCCGCATTGTGTTTAACAAGAAGATTGGCGACCACGTGGCCCGCGGCGAGCGCGTGGGACTCATCAAGTTCGGCTCGCGGGTAGACGTGATCTTTCCCGCGGGCTCCGAGGTCAAGGTCAAAGTCGGCGATCACGTGGCCGGAGGGTCGTCGGTACTCGCGGTGGCCCAAGCGCGCAGTATGGTGTCCAGTTCGCGCGACGTAGCGGAGGCACGATGAGCGACCAACCGGCGGAATACCGGCACGAGCATTCCAAGCCGCGCCCCAAACACAAAGGGCTGTACATCCTGCCTTCGTTGTTTACGGCGGTCAACATCGCTGCCGGCTATTACGCGATTTCGCAGGCCATCCTCGGGACGGCTAGCGATCCGTGGCACTTCGATCAGGCGGCCAAAGCCATTGGGTTTGCCATCCTGTTCGATGGACTCGATGGCCGCATCGCCCGGCTGACCAACACCACCAGCGCGTTTGGCCGCGAGCTCGACTCGCTGGCCGATGTCATCGCCTTCGGGATAGCGCCCGCGATTCTGGCGTGGCTCTGGGGCTTTCGCTCGCTCCCCGGTATGGACGATTCCGATCTGCGCGGTAAAGTCATCCAACTGGGTGCGATTGCTACCTTTGTATTTCTGATGGCCGGGGCGGCACGCCTGGCTCGCTTCAACATTCAGACCAACCCGCAGCCTTCCAATCCCGGACGCCCCGGCAAGAAGTATTTCGTGGGCATGCCGATTCCGGCGGGTGCTGGAGTTGTTGCCGCCCTGGTCCATCTGGTAAGCGGAAATCCACTGCAGATGTGGTGGCTGTCGATCGGCTGGGCCGTTTTCGTCTTTGTCATCGCTTTCCTGATGGTCAGTACCTGGCGGTTCTATAGCTTCAAGGAATTGAACCTGGGCCAACCGCGAAACTTCCGCTGGATCATCGTGTTCGGCGGAATCATCGGGCTCGCCTGGTTCTTCTCTCGATACGTGCTGTTCCTGATCGCGCTGGTGTACACCCTCGCAGGTGTGCTGGCGCGGCTCTCGTTTGTATTCCGGCGGCCCACATTGCCACCGCCTCCACCGCAGGACGAGGCCTCTCACGCTTGATGAAGAATGATCCCAAGACCCCCTCAGGTGCGCATCCCGAGGCAGGAAGCTGGGGCGGACTGTTCCGTGTTGCCATCGTTGGCGCCGCCAGCCTCAAGGGCCGCGAGCTGAAAGACGTGCTCAGCGACCGAAATTTCCCGGCCCACGACATTCGGCTGCTCGATGACGACGAGTCGCTGGGCCAGTTGGAAGCCGTGGGCGACGAGCCAACCTTCATTCAAAGCGTCCTGCCCGAGCACATGGAAAACGTTGATTTCACGTTTTTCGCCTCCGAGGAGAACTTCACCCGCAACACCTGGAGCATGGCCAAGAGGGCGGGCAGCGACATCATCGATCTCTCCTATGGATTGGCGGGACAGCCTGGGGTGGAGTTGCGCGCACCCTGGATCGAGCGCGAAATCAGCATTGTGCCTCGCGTCGATCTGGTTGGCTCACCGGTCAGGATTGCGCATCCCGCGGCAATGGTGCTGGCGCTATTGCTGCTCCGTGCGGGAAAGGCTGCCAAGGTATCCCGTGCAATCGCCACGGCGTTTGAACCTGCTTCCGAGCGCGGCAAGCGCGGCATGGACGAGCTTCACGAGCAGACCGTGAACCTGCTCTCATTCCAGCAATTGCCCAAGGCCGTTTTCGATTCGCAGGTTGCCTTCAACATGATCGATCGCTACGGCGCAAATGCCGCGCCATCCCTGGAGACGATTCAGAAGCGCATCCAGAGTGATTTTCAGAGTGTCGTCCACGGCAAGGCTGCCGTACCTTCCCTGATACTGTTACAGGCTCCGATCTTTCATGGACACGCGTTTTCGCTTTATCTTGAGTTGGAGCGGCCCGCGAAGGTTGAGGAACTGACCCGGGCTCTCGCTGGCGAGCATATCGACATGTCGCCGGGTGGCGAGGACTCGCCCAGCAACGTCAACGCGGCAGGACAGGAGAATATTCAGGCAATGGTTCGGAAAGACTCGGAGCGCGACAACGGGTTCTGGATCTGGGCGGCCTCCGACAACTTGCGAGTCGCTGCAGTGGCCGCTGTGGAGTGCGCCGAGTCCCTGATTCCCGGACGTCCGCGCGGGACCGTGCAGTGATGAAGTCTCGCCCCGCTCATTGGATGGCCCTCGTAATCTGTGTTGCGTTGTCGCTCGCAGCCGCCGGGTGCGGATACCACACCAGCGGCCATGCGGTGCGATTGCCGAACAACATTCACACGATATACGTGCCGATGTTCGAAAACGCGACCCAAACGTTTCGCGTCGAGCAGACCATCACCGCCGCCGTCGTCCAGGAGTTGCGCAGCCGAACCAGCTATCGCATCGTGACCACCGACGACGGTACTGCCGATGCCACGCTTCGGGGAACGATCACTAACACAACCAATTCTCCCTTGACCTACGATTCCGTCACCGGACGTATTTCCTCTTCGTTGATTACCGTGACAGCCAAGGCCTCGCTGGTCAGTCGGGCGGGCAAGACACTCTGGGACAATCCGAATTACCTGTACCGCGAACAGTACCAGGTGTCGCGTGATGTCAGTAGTTTCTTTGACGAATCCAATCCCGCGTTCCTGCGTGTTGCGAATGAGTTCGCGAAGTCTCTGGTCAGTAATATTCTGGAGGCCTATTAGTGCGCAGTTTCGCCGCGTCTGATCGGTTCGTAGCTGATGTCCAGGCCCGCAAACTGGCGCCGGGGTACGTCTTCGTCGGCGACGAGGCATTTTTCCGCAAGCGCTGTCGTGATGCCGTGCTGCAACAGCTGGTTCCGGCTGACGTGCGCGAGTTGAGCGTGTATGACATGGATCTCGGCGAAGTCGAATTGCAGCAAGTGCTCGACCGCGCCCGAACTCCGTCGTTGATGGCGCCATTTCAGGTTTTTTTTATCCGCGGAGTCAAGAACCTCTACACTCGCGGCAAGCATGACGACGAGTTCGCCGCCATCGAGGACTACTTCAAGAACCCTAATCCCGATGCCCTCGTGGTGTTCGTGGCCGATCACATTAACATTCCTGCCGATGTCCGGCGTATGGATCTGACCGACAAAGACCGCTACGAACGCATTCGTGAGACCCTGGGCGAATGCTGCACCGTACTGGAATTCGCACGCGTTGACGAAGGCGATGCGGTGAAGTGGGCCATGGAGAACGCTAGTACTGGTGGGGTGAAACTCGAGGCTGATGCCGCCCGCGAATTAGTTGACTCGCTCGGCGGCGACATGATGATGGTGGCCAACGAACTCGAGAAGCTCGTGCTCTTCGTGGGCGAGAAGAAGCGCATCACGCTGGGTGATGTCGAGACCATGGTGCTGGCGGCCAAGCAGCGCTCGTTCTACGAACTGACTGACGCCATCTCCGCTCGTGATCGCGCCCGCGCTCTCGCGGTCCTCGACGCCATCCTGAACACAGGCGACGGCGAGGAAGCTGCCATCGGACATCTCTACATGCTGTCGCGCACTTTCCGGCAAATGCTGGTCATCTTCGAGCGCAATGTCCGCGACACGCGTGCACTCTGGCAAGCGCTGTGGCAGGGTTTCCGCGTACCACCGTTTGCGGCGGAAGACGTCATCCGCCAAGCGCGACGTTATAAGTCGCGTCGCGAACTGACCGGTGCAATTCGGCGCATCGCGCGGGCTGACTTGGCGCTCCGGTCCAATCCTGTCAGCAAACGGTTTGTGCTGGAGAACCTGGTGCTCGATCTGACTGCAGAGCCAAAAGCCACCGAGGCTGGTTGGACGCAGGAAGAACTGCCAGTCTAGGCATGGACGTCGACGCGTATTTCCACCGCATCAAATACGACGGATCTCGCGAACCATCACTCGCGACCCTGCGTGCACTGCATCGCAGGCATCTGCGAACTGTCCCGTTCGAGAACCTCGACATTGCGTTAGGCAAACCGATCCAGCTTGATCTGGAACGGCTTTACCAAAAGATCGTGGTGAGCAAAAGAGGCGGCTATTGCTACGAACTGAACGGCCTGTTTCGTGATTTGCTCATAGCACTCGGCTTCACCGTAGTGATGCTGTCGGCGCAAGTGCGACGCGAGGATGGGAGTTTTGGACCAGAGTTGGATCACATGCTGCTCAAGGTCACGCTCGATGAGCCCTGGCTCGCCGATGTGGGGTTTGGGGATTCGTTCGTCGACCCATTACGGCTTGTACCCGGCGCCAGGAATGAAGAAAACGACAGACGATTCGGCGTCACCCAAGAAGACGGAACCTGGGAGCTGTTCAAAGAGGACAAGGACGGCAGAGTCCCGCTCTACCGATTTGCCGACGTGCCACGCCAACTTTCTGATTTCGAGAATATGAACCAGTACCAGCAAACCTCGCATGAGTCGGGATTTACACGGCGTCGCATCTGCACCCGGGCCACGTCCCAGGGGCGGATCACGCTGGCTGGAATGCGATACATCGTTACTAGTAATGGCTTGCGCGACGAACGAATGCTGCGTGACCAGTCCGAGCTGAGACAGTGCCTCCGCGAACGATTTGGGGTGAGGTTCGAACGGTCGGCGGACTTGTCAAAACTCACCGACTGAATATCTGCCGACGGCCTTGTTTAGCCGGCCGCTTCGATCAGGGCCAGCAGACCGTCGACCGTCGACCGTCGGAATCCGGTGTTCCCGCTTGTACGAGAACACACTGATGCCGTTGACCAATACCTCAAGCTCTCCGTAAGCGTGTCCAACCTTCGGGTGGATACCGTGCTTCGATTTAAGTTCGCGCTTCAGGCTCCCGGCCAAGCGTCGCAAGCCGGTTCAAACTAGGCAGCGGCGAATCTCGATCTTGGTGTTTTGGTCCATAGCTTTGAAGGGGCTGCAATGGCGCTAGCCGCGAAGACTAACACCATGCAGCAGCATTCTCGGTGAAAACGTAACTACTTCTTTTCGCTCACGCCAACGCTCGCGGTTGTACTGGCCCAGTCGAGTTTCAGGGTGGCTGAGCCTGCACCGGTCTTGTCCAACGAGATCGTAAATTGCTCAGTCGGAGTTGCATTCTTGGCGACCTTCATATCGACGCGCGCGAGGTCCTGCTTCTCGTCGTAGTCGGTGCCCCACTGTCCGGTCTGCTTGTTGATGATCAGCTTCCATCCGGTTTCGCCGGGGATCGTGTACAGCGTATAGCTTCCCGCGGGAACGGCAGCTCCGCCGACCACCAAGTCCACGTCGGTCTTGAAGCTGGTGGCAGAGTTGGCGCCCGTGCGCCAAATCTGGCCATAGGGAACCAGTTCGCCGAAGATCTTTCGGTTGCGCATCGAGGGACGACTGTAGTTGATGGTGACGGACTTACCGTCAGCGAAACTTACCGACGCCGTTCCGGGAGGGCTCAGCGGCGCTTTCTGCTGCTCCTGGGCACTGATGCCTACGGCGAGAATTGCAACCATGACGGCGACGAATAACATGCGGCTCTTCTGCATTGAACTCTCCTTTGACGTTCGAAACTTACGACGATGGCGGCGATCCCTATTATTCACGTTCGCGGCAGACGTTACAATCGAGCCTATGAGCGTACTGGATGAGAAGCGCGAGGAACTAGAGCACTACGAGTTTCGCATGGGGGTGCCGCGAGGACGGCTAGCGGTTGCGCTCGACACTCTGACCGACGCGCTCACCATGGTGGGACAGCATGGCGTCTATTGCCAGAGCGCGCGCCAGATTGGCAAGCCGGCCATGGACATTCAGATCGTGCTGAAGAGCATTACGGACGCGAAAGAGCTGATTGCCTCGGTGATGGAGGAGATCCGTACGCAAAAAGAAGCGGATGATTCACCACAGAGGCACTGAGAAGCCCTAGCTACATTTGACTTTGGGTTTAGGCTTTCTTCTCGACGACTGCCAGCCGCTCGCTCAAGGGAGAAACTTGACGCAGCACTTCAAGCTGGTTGTTAGCCCGCAGGGCAGCGAACTCAGATCGCATCTCCGCCCTGAAAGCTTCAATGGTCTTTACCACCGCGTCGTGCTGGACCTCGATTTGTTTCTGAAGGGATTCCTGGCGCGACAGAATAGCTTTGAGGTCAGGCGCGACCAAGTCCTGAATCACCTGCCGCAATCCGGTAATCAAGTCCGACATAGTGCAATCCTACAACTCGGACATCTCAGTCGCAAGCGGAGTCTGCGCCCTAATGCGCGTTTCGGAAATCTCCCTAAAATAGAGTCTGGTAAATCCAGGGCGGAACCGACATGCTCCGCCCTGGACATTCTTACCGTGCTCAGCGTCTGGTTAGTTTCTCTACACCGTTACGTACTTACTCGTCTCGATGACACGGGCTGCGACCATTTCCTGCAGCGCGATCACGTTGACCGGTTCGTGTTTCACCAGTCGGCGGACAATCGCAATCTGAGTGCGCATCATGTCGCCTTCGGCCACGGCCGCGATCACTTTCTTGGCATTGGCTTCGAGGCGGGTCATCGCACCTGCGATGTAGACCTGGGTCATCGCGGTCACCAGCGCGCTCTTCTG
>Ga0207927_1000986_pt1 | contig 12175 bp, 11 predicted proteins | sample NGESurdeep072012_2_FD_184456 | JGI IMG/M metagenome (GOLD analysis project Ga0207927, IMG submission 184456) | Arctic peat soil microbial communities from Barrow, Alaska - NGEE Surface sample 210-2 deep-072012 (SPAdes) | ecosystem: Environmental > Terrestrial > Soil > Wetlands > Peat ... | reverse complement strand
GCGCGAACGGCTTGGGTGGCGCAGCTTCCGCAGCGCCTCCGCCTCGATCTGGCGGATGCGCTCGCGGCTCACGTGGAACTCTGTGCCGACCTCCTCGAGCGTGCGGGCACGGCCGTCCTCCAGCCCGAACCGGAGCTGGAGCACTCGGCGCTCACGTCCCGTCAGCGAGTTGAGCACGGCCGCCACCTGCTCCTTGAGCAACTGGTTCGCCGCGGCCTCGGCCGGGGCCAGCGCGCCGCGGTCCTCGATGAAGTCGCCGAGATGGGAGTCCTGCTCCTCGCCGATCGGCGTATCGAGGGAGAGCGCGTGCTGGCTCGCCTTGATGATCTCGCGGACCTTCTCCGGCGTGACCACGACCTCCTGGCCCCGCGACATCGCTTCGCCGATCTCCTCGGCCGTCGGTTCGCGGCCCAGCTCCGCGAGGAGGGTGCGCGAGGCGCGGCGGAGGTGGCTGATCGCCTCCAGCATGTGGACCGGGATGCGGATCGTGCGCGCCTGGTCGTCGATCGCGCGGGTGATCGCCTGGCGGATCCACCATTGCGCATAGGTGGAGAACTTGAGGCCTCGCTCGTAGTCGAACTTCTCGACGGCCCGGATCAGGCCGATGTTGCCCTCCTGCAGGAGGTCGAGGAGACTCAGCCCGCGGCCGATGTACTTCTTGGCGATCGAGACGACGAGGCGCAGGTTCGCCGACGTCAGTTGCTCGCGGGCGTCACGGCCTATACGCACCAGCACCCCGCGCCGCTCGCGGAGCTTGGTGCCGGGCGGCACGGCGGGGTCCCAGCCCATCCGCTTGAGCAGATCCGCGTCGTGCCCGGAGAGGATCCAGCGCTCGAGGGCCGGGAACGCGACGCCCTCGCGGGTCCAGTCGTAGAGGGAGCGCAGGCCCAGGTTGTCGCGTGAGTCGAGATCGCCGTTGTGGACTGCGATGTAGGCAAAGTCCAGGAGCGTCAGGAAGGCATCCGGCGAGCGCGACTGCTGATAGGCGGTGACGAGGTGGCGAGCCTCCTTGAGGAGTGTCCTAGTCCCATCGGACTGGACATCCCTGGCGGCCTCGACGAAGAAGAAGGCGGGCGAGGCCACGAGCAGGGCACCGGCCGCCTCGTCGGCGACGGCGTCGTGGACCATCCGCTCCGCCTCGGGGCCGAGCGGCAGGCGGTGCTGCGGCTTGGCCGTCCGAGTCTTGCGCTCGGTATCGTGGGTCGTCCACTCGCGGAGCGAGACGATGCCCTTGCCCGGCGCCTTGATCAGCTGCTCGCCGAGCTCGATCGCCTTGGCCAGGACGACCTCCTCCTCGGCGGTCAGGAGGGCGACTCTGCCGATCTCATTGAGGTACATCCGGACTGGGTCGTCCATCCCGATCATGGCCGCGGAGAGCGCCTCGGGCTCCTCAACCGTCGGCTCCTCAAGCTCCTCGTCGTCGAGCGTGGCGGGAGCATCGGTCGCGAGCTCGCGCGACTCGGTCCGATCCTCCTCAACCACGTCGACGCCGATGCCGACCGCGTCAGCGGGCGCCGCGGGGAGGTCGGGATCAGCATGGTGGTCCGTGATTTGGCGGGCCAAGTCGCCATAGGTGATCGGCCCTGCCCCGGATCGGGCTCGTTCGCCGAGGATGCCGACGATCTCGGCCTTGGCCTTCTCCCGCGTCGCCAGGTCGTAACCGAACTTCGTCACCACGCGGTGCCGTCCCGCTCGGCGGCCGGTACTGCCGTCGCGCTCACCTTCTCACCGTTCCCGGCCCTCCGCAGTGGCGCGGTCGGAGCGCATCGTGGTGCCCGGACTCGTGTAGCTCGGCGAACAACCCGATGTCCTCGAGCGTCCTCGCCTTGGCGGTATGCCCCTCGGCGCCCTCGGGGACCAGCTCGACGATAAAGTGGCGCGCCTCCGCGCCGGTATCGACGACGATCGCCTCGATGTTGTTGGCCCGCAACGCCCAGGCCACGTGCTCGACGCGCTCGTCGGAGGAGCGAACGACAGGGTCGGCCGATGCATCCATCGCCATGCTGGGATTGATCCTTTCGAGTCGGACCGACGGTGGTTCGTCGTCGTTGAACGGTTGGGCTATGAGACACGCCTTGTCCTCCGTACGATCTAGTTGAGGAACTCTCGGAGCTTTCGCGAGCGACTCGGGTGGCGGAGCTTCGCGAGCGCCTCCTGCTCACTCTGACGGATCAACTGGCGGCTGACGCCGAACTCGGTACCGACCTCCGCGAGCGTCCGGGGCCGCCCGTCGGCTAGGCCGAAGCGGAGTCGGAGGATCCGCCGTTCGCGCCCCGTGAGGGAGTTGAGAACGGCGTCGAGCTGCTCTTTGAGAAGCCGATCGCAGGCGGCGTCGAGGGGGCTGAGTGCGCCCCGGTCCTCGATGAGGTCGCCGAGCACCTCGTCGCCCTCCTCGCCCGCCGGCTCCTCGAGTGAGACGGGCGCGCGCGCGATCCAGAGGATCTCGCCGAGCCGATCGGGGGTGATCCGCAGGCCGGACTCGCTCGAGAGCGCGGCGACCTCGACGATCGTCGGCTCTCGGCCGAGCTCGTGTGCCAAGTCGCGTGAAACCCTGATGAGCTGGAAGAGCTCATCGCCGGTGCGGACCGGGAGCCTGATTGCGCGGGACTTATCGGAGATCGCTCGCGTGATCGCCTCGCGGATCCACCAGTGGGCGTAGGTCGAGAACTTGTAGCCGCGCGTGTAGTCGAACTTCTCGACCGCGCGGATGAGCCCGATGTTTCCCTCCTGGATCAGGTCGACGAAGCCGAGTGCCGGAGCGCCACGCGACACGTACGCCTTGGCAGTGGCGACAACAAGGCGCAGATTGGCCGTGATGAACCGCTCACGGGCCGCCTGCCCTCGTCTGACGAGCTCGCCCGTCGAGTCGATGCTTGCTGCGCCAGCCGGCGCGGGCGAGTAGCCCATCTGTCGCAACAGAACGGCGTCTCGGCCGGCCTCGATCCAACGCCGGAGAGCGGGGACGGCCAGCTCGTCGCGGGTCCACGCCTCGAGCGCACGAATGACGGCTCTGCGCCCCTCGTCTTCTTCGGCGACCTGCGTCGCTCGGCACACGAAGTCAAGAAGCGCGAGGGCGCAGGTGGCCCGGGCGGTTGCGCGCGTCGCCGGTGCGGTCCGACGACCCTGCGTGCGGCCAGGATCAGCGAACCGGCGATAGGTTGCGAGACGTCGGCGCGCCTCGCGGACGAGCGCCCCGTCACTTGCCGGTCTGTCGGCGCCGACCGCCCCGATGTCGGGCGGCGCGGGAAGCGAGCCCTCGCCCGCGGCCGCCTCCAGGGCGGAACGGACGATGCGGTCGGACTCGACCTCGAAGGGCAACCGGTAGGCCGGGTCCGAGACGCGGGTTTCTCGTTCCGTCTCACGCCTCGTCCACTCCCAGAGCGAGAAGATGGCCCGCTCCGGCTCAGCGACGATCTGTCGACCCAACACGATCGCCTTAGCGAGCACAACCTCCTCCTCGGCCGTGAGGAGGCTCAGCTTGCCGATCGCTCCGAGATACGCGTCAAGCGTGTCGCCGAGGGAGTCGCCATCGGCTGGGACGAGCTCGAACGGCCGGCGGCCGGAGTTCTCGATCGAGCCGGTCCCAGGCCGCCCCGGCGGCGGCGCGACGCGATCAACCGCTTCGATCCCACCGGTTTCCAGGCGGCGAGGGCCGGGGATGCGATCGGCCGCCCGTCGTTCTGAGGGTGCATGTGCCACAGGACGCATTCGGCATGTTCCCTAATTCCGAGCAATTTAGTCGGATTTAGATTATTCCACTTCCCGCGTAACTTCTCAACGGGTCCTGTCGACCTCCCGGGCAGGCGGGCGGTCGCTCGGCCGTCGTCCGGTGAGAGGAGGGTCGAGGGGATGGGGACCGCCGTGGTCTTCCCCGCGCCGTTCGAATCGCGGATCACCCCCGCGAAGCGATACATCCGGGACGATCGAGCTCCTCGGAGACGAGCGTCCCTCACGCGCGAGGCCGCTGGGACAGGATGAAGAGCGCGACCATCGACGGGACGACGAGGACCGCGCCGACCAGCAGGCTCGCGAGCAGGGCGACGAGGGTCGCTTCAGTGGCCGAGGCTTGCCCGATGGTGAGGGACGCAACGAGCAGGTTCGGGTATTGGGCCACCGCCCAACCCCACAGGACGCTTCCGACGGCCAGACCCGCGGTCAGGCGGGCCACGCCGAACCGGCGACGATAGAGCAACACCAGCGACGCGAAACCGGCCAGCGCGGACAGGATGACAAGCGGCAGCGCTCGCGACACGAGGCCGTCGTAGAGGGCTGGCGCGTCCCGGGCGAGCACGACGATCCCCAGCATCGCCACGACCCCGACCGCGGCGCCCATGACCAGCGCACGCCAACGGAAGGCATCAGCAAGCGCCGGATCCCCCTTGCGTCGGGCGTCCGACGTCAGGTACACGGCCGCGAGATACGCGCAGATCCCGACGGCCAGGGTCCCCCCGAGGATCGAGGTCGGATTGAACCAGCTGCCGATTGGGTCGCCCGCCGCGTTCCCGGGCGGCACGCGACCCGAGGCGATGGCGCCGGCAATCGCGCCGAGGAAGAATGGCGTGATGATCGACGACAGTCCGAATAGCACCCCGAACCAGCGCTTCAGCCGAGGCTCCACGACGGACTTGCGGAAGGCGAACCCCGAGCCGCGGAGGATTACCCCGATCGCCACCGCTGTGAGCGGGATGTAGAGGGTCGAGGCGACTGCGGCAAAGACTGGCGGGAAGGCCGTCCAGACCACCACGAGCGCGAAGATCAGCCAGACGTGATTGGCCTCCCAAACGGGGCCGATAGTGTCCTCGATGAGGGCCCCAATCGCGTCACTCCGCCGTCCGCCGCGAAGGAGATCCCAGAACCCGGCGCCGAAGTCGGCACCACCGAACAGGGCATATGCGGTCAGCCCCGCCCAGAGCAGAACGAGGATCGCGTCGGCCGCCGTCACGCCGGAGGCTCGGTGGGTCCCGGCGCGAGGGTCCGACGTAGAACGAACACCGTGCCGACCGTCAGGGCGATGTAGACAAGGAGCAGCGTGAAGAGCCCGATCGGGAGACCGCGCGCCGCGGTGACGGCCTCGTCGACTCGCATGACCCCGTACACGATCCAGGGCTGCCGGCCAAGCTCCGTCACGACCCAGCCGGCCTCCATCGCAATGACGGCTCCGGGGCCGGCCAGGATCGAGCCGAGGAGGAACTTCCGCGACCCGGGCAGGTTGCGCCGCCGCCACCAGCTCCACAGGAGCCATGCGCTCAAACCGAGCAACGCGAACCCAATCGCAACCATGATCTGGAACGCGATATGCACCGGCAGGACCGGCGGCTGCTGGTCTGCCGGGACCGTGTCGAGCCCCTGGACGAGGGCGTTCGGGTCGCGGAACGCGAGCAGCGAGAGACCATCGGGGATCTGGAGCGCGAAGTGCATCTGGCCGTCGACCGGGATACCGCCGATCGAGAGCGGCGCGCCGCGCTGCGACTGGTAGAGACCCTCGATCGCGGCGAGCTTGATCGGCTGGTTCGTGGCCAGGAACTGGGCGGCCGCATCCCCGACGACGATCTGGACCGGGGTCACGAGGGCCGCGAGCGTGAAGGCGACGAGAAAGCCCGTCCGGTGCAACCTCGATCCGGCATCGTGCCACAGGCCCCAGGCGTGGCCGGCGGCGATGCCGAAGCCGGTCACCATCAGCGCGGCGAGGATCATGTGGGTCGTCTCGATCGGGGTCGCCGGGTTGAGGATGGCCCCCCACGGGTCAACCCCGGTCACGACGCCATTGGTGAGCACAAAGCCGACCGGCTGGTTGAGCCAGGCGTTCGCCGTCACGACGAACCAGGCCGAGGCGACTCCGCCGATGACGATCGGGATGCCCGTCAGGAGATGGACTCGGGGCGATAGGCGGTCCCAGCCGTACAGGTAGATGCCGATGAAGATCGCCTCGATGAAGAAGGCGATCCCCTCGATCGCGAAGGGCAGTCCCAGCACGGAGCCGAACGTCTCGATGAGGCGCGGCCAGAGGATCCCCATCTCGAACGACAGGATGGTGCCCGACACCGCACCGACCGCGAACAGGACGCCGAGGACCTTCGCCCAGCGATGGGCCAGCTCGTCGTAGACCGCCCCACCTCCCCGCTGCGCGCGGAACTCCGCGACCAAGACGAGCAGGGGCAGACCGACGCCGAAGCAGGCGATAACGATGTGCCAGGCGAGTGAGAGCGCCATCTGGGCGCGAGCCGCCCACAGGTCGGGCTGGTCGACGGTGACGAAGATGTCGGCCAGGTTCATGCTCGTGCCAGCCCCATTGAACCGCCCCCGGCGGCGATCACATCGCTCGCCCCAGTATGGGCCCGGCATTCGGCACACGCCCACGAGGAGCCCGAGTCACCACCCTCGAGAGGCTCGACGAGGCCCGCCGCGCGCGGGTCGTCAGGACGCCGGAGGAGATCACGCGCGCGGAACGCTGGCACCGCGGCGGAGCGGGGACGCTCCGCGCCGTGGTCTTCGGGGCAAGCGACGGGCTGGTGAGCAACCTTTCGCTCGTGATGGGCATCGCCGGCGCGACCGCCGACACGAGGTTCATCCTCCTCTCGGGGATCGCGGGCCTCCTCGCGGGCGCCGCCAGCATGGGGGCCGGCGAGTACATCTCCGTCCAGTCGCAGCGCGAGGTGCTCCAGCGCCAGATCGCCCTGGAGCGAGCGGAGCTCGAGGCGATCCCGGAGGAAGAGAAGGCGGAGCTCGTTGCCATCTACGTCTCGAAGGGGATCCCGGAGGTGGATGCGCGCCGCATCGCGGACACGGTGTTCGAGAATCCGGAGACGGCGCTGGCGACGATGGTCCGCGAGGAGCTGGGCCTCGACCCGAAGCAGCTCGGCTCGCCGTGGTCCGCTGCCGGCGGGTCCTTCGCCGCCTTCTCCCTCGGCGCGATCGTGCCCGTGATCCCGTACCTCTTCGGCGGCGGCACGGTCGTCTTCGTCACCAGCTTCGTCATGAGCCTCGCGGCCCTCTTCCTGGTGGGATCGCTGGTCAGCCTCCTGACGGGTCGAAGCCTGCTCTTCTCGGGCTTCCGCCAGGTGGGCCTGGGCGCGGCCGCGGCGACGATCACGTACCTCGTTGGGCACGTGATCGGGGTCTCCGTCGCGTAGGAGCGGCAGCGCGATGGCAGAGCCCGAACTGGCCGCGCGCCTGGCTGCCGAGGGCCTCGCCCCGGGTCGCTGGGGGAACGGCCCCGGCGATCGCTACGCCGCGCATCGGCATCCGTACGACAAGGTCATCGTCTGCGTCCGTGGATCGATCACGTTCGGCCTTCCCGGGCGTGGCGGCAACATCACCCTCGAGGCCGGCGACCGGCTGGAGCTGCCGGCGGACACGGACCACGACGCGGTCGTGGGCTCGGCCGGGGTGACGTGCCTCGAGGCGCACCTTCCGGCCGGGCAGCTGGGCCCGGATCCGATCCGGCGCGCCGCGGGGTCGTGGTAGGCGCGGATCGTCGGAGGCCGGCGAACGTCGGGGGCCGGAGATCGCGGCAGCGCCGGACGCGTGGTCGCGGCGCCGACTCGGCGGTGCCGGACGCGGTGCCGAACCGATCGCGCCCACTGCACGCCGCCGAACGAACGGCGAGGGGGCCGGCCCTCCGGCCGGCCCCCTCGCTCAAACGATGATCAGAACACGCGGATCGACACGTCCGCCGGGGCGAGGAGCAGCTTCTTGATCTCGTCGTCCACCTTGAGGACCGAGATGTGCGCGCCGGCCATCTCGAGCGAGGTGCAGTACTCGCCGACGTAGCTGCGGAAGACCTTGATGCCCTTCGCAGCCAGCTTCTTGTGGGCGATGCCATAGAGGAGGTAGAGCTCGGCGATCGTCGTGCCGCCCAGGCCGTTGATCATGAGGGCGACCTCGTCGCCATCCTTGAACGGCAGGTCGGGGACGATCGCGTTGAGGAGAAGATCCACGATCTCGGTTGCCGGGACGAGCTTCGTCCGCTGCCGGCCGGGCTCCCCGTGGATCCCGATGCCGACCTCCATCTCGTCCTCGGCGATCTCGAAGAGCGGCGTGCCGCGCGTCGGCGGCGTGCAGGAGGTCAGCGCGATGCCCATCGTGCGGACGTTGGCGATGACCTTGTTTCCGATGCGCACGAGCTCGTCGAGGTCAGCGCCGTTCTCGGACGCGGCGCCGACCGCCTTGATGACGAAGAAGTTGCCCGCCACGCCTCTGCGGCCGACCGTCCACGTCGAGTCCTTGACCGCCACGTCGTCGTTGACGAGGAGCGTCTCGATCCGCATGCCCTCGGCTTCGCAGAGCTCGCGGCCCATCTCGAACGCGGCCCGGTCGCCGGTGTAGTTGTTGACGATGTGGAGGATGCCCATCTTCGAGTTCATGAGCTTCGACGTCTCGACGACGAAGTCCACCGGCGGGCCCGCGAAGACGTCGCCCGGGCAGGCGGCGTCGAGCATGCCCTTGCCGACGATCATGGTGTGCGCCGGCTCGTGGCCCGAGCCGGAGCCCTGGATGATCGACACCTTGTCGTCGCGCGGCGCGTCCGCGCGGTAGATCAGGTTGTACTTCGGCTCGTACTTCAGGGCGCCGTCGCTGGCAAGCTGGATGCCCTCGAGGAACTCGGGGACGAACTGCTTCGGATCGTTCAGGAACTTCTTCACAAGCTCTGCCTCACTTCCCGTGCTTCTCGCGCCAAGCGGCGCTGATCGCCTGGAGGATCACGCCGATCGCTGTCGCGCCGGCGTCGACGGAGCCGATGCTCCGCTCGCCCGTGTACGCGGCGCGGCCACGCATCGCGAGCATGCCCTTGGTCTCCTCGGCCGCCTTCACCGCCACGTCGGCGGCCCGCTGGAGCGCGGCCGTCCCGTGGTCGCCCTGCATCGCGGGGTCGCCGATCGCCGCCTCGAGGCTGTCGGTGGCCGGCACGAGGGCATCGAGCAGGGTCTTCTCTCCGAGCGACGCGCCGCCCCGGGCCATGATCCCGGTGATGGCCGCCCGGAGGATCGCGATGACGTCCTCCGGAGCGAGCTCTGTCCGGTCGCCCGCAGCGACGCCTGCGCGCAGGAACGCCGTGCCCCAGATCGGACCGCTGACGCCGCCGACCTTGGACGTCAGCGTCAGGCCGACCTTCTTGAGGATGGCCCCGGCGCTCGCGTGGTCGAATGTCGCGTAGTCGCTGAGGACGACCTCCCAGCCGTTCCGCAGCGAGTAGCCGAAGTCGCCGTCCCCGACGATGGAGTCGAGCTGGGCGAAGTAGTCCGCGTTGTCGACGATCGTCGAGGCCATCGTCGTGAGGACGAGGTCCAGATCGTCGAGCGACGCCTGTGCCATGCGAGCCTCCCTTCTGGGTTGGTGCGGTTGCAGCGGCGGCTACGAGGCCAGGCAGGCCTCCAGGTCGACGAGCGTCACGAACGCGCCGGGACGTGCGGCCGAGCGATTGGCGAGGACGGTCGCCGTCTCCCCGTCCGGGTCGCCGAGCGAGGACACGACCAGGGCCGCCTCGTGGAAGTCCTCGTTCTCGGTGTAGCCATTGACCGTCACGAGACAGCGCAGGCCGGCGGCCGCTGCCGCCTCGAGGCCGTTTCGCGAGTCCTCCACGACGAGCACGCCGGCCGGGTCGATCCCGAGCTTCTCGAGCGCGAGGAGGTAGATGTCGGGCGCCGGCTTCTTGCGCGGAACGCAGTCGCCGGCGAGGAAGACGTCGAAGCGGGCCGCCCGTTCGGGGCCGACCGCGTAGTCGAGGATGGCGTGGACGGCGGCCTCGGCCGAGGTCGACGCGACGCCCAGCTTCCAGCCCGCGTCCTGGGCCGCGGAGATCACCCGCCGGATTCCCGGCCTCGGCGGCAGCTTGCCCTCCGCCACCATCTCCGTGTAGATGGCCGTCTTGCGCTTGTGCCACTTCGCGATCTCGGCGGCTTGCGCGTCGGGGTCCGTGGGCAGGCCCGCCGCGGCGACGAACTCGGGCGTGAGAAGGCTGGCCATGCGCTCCTTGCCACCGCCGATCTTGAGGCGACGGCCGTACTCCTCGACCGACCACTGGACCGGGAGCCCGAACTCCCGGAAGGTCTGGTTGAAGGCCGGCAGGTGCCCGTGGCGCTCGGTGTCGGCAAGGACCCCGTCGCAGTCGAAGACGAGCGCGCTCACCACGCCTTGCCCTCGCTGCCGAAGAGGCGGATGTGGTACTTCGCCATCTCCATGACGGCGGTCCGCTGTGCCGCGAAGAGCTTCGGCGGGTCGTAGTCGCCGGGGTGCTCGGTCATGAACTCGAAGCCCGACTTCATGAACGCGATCTTCAGCGCGGTGGAGATGTTCACCTTCGCGCAGCCGCGCCCGATCAGGTCGCTGAACTGCTCCGGGCTCATGCCCGTCCCGCCGTGGAGGGCGACCGGCTTCCCGGTCGCCGCGACGATGTCGCTCACCCGCTGGGCGTCGAGCGTCGGGGCCGTCTTGTACGTGCCGTGGGCATTGCCGATGGCAGGCGCGAAGACGTCGACGCCGGTGGCGCGCACGAACTCGACGACCGTCTCGAGGCTCTGGACGTGCTGCGCCTCGTCGCCGGTCATCTCCTCGGTCCGCTTGAAGCCCTCGATCTCGCCCTCGACGTCGGCGCCGTAGCGGCGGGCCTCGGCCACGACCTCGATGCACTGGCGCTGGTTCTCCTCGACGGAGAGCTTGCTGGCGTCGAAGAGGACCGAGTTCCAGCCCTTCGCCAGGCACGCGCTGATCACGTCCCGCTCGGGGCAGTGGTCGAGGTGCAGCGCGACGGGGACCCGCACGTCCTTCGTGTAGGCGAGCCACATCGCGTACATCGCGTCCAGGCCGGTCATCTTCACGTGCTTGACCGACGTCTGGAGGATGACCGGGGCCCGCAGCTCCTCGGCGGCGGCGAGGACGGCCTCCATCGAGAGATCGTTGATGACGTTGATGGCCGCGACGCCGTACCCGCCGGCGAACGCGCGGTCGAGAATCTGCTTGGTCGGCACGACTGGCACGCGAGCACCCTCCTTCTCAGGGGACGCGAACTTGCTGGTTGGCTCCTCGTTGATCTACTCAGACTGGGGAGACCCTCCGGTCGATCACCCCCTCACGCCAGCGGACCGGTTGTCGAGCGGGATCGGCCCCCCGGCCGCCCTGCTGGCGAGGTCCAGGACGGCATGGGCGTTGCCTTCGTCGACGACGAGCACGTCGACGACGCCGGCGCGGAGCACGCCGAGAATGGCCAGTGGCTTCTCGGCCTCGCTGACCACGGCGACGACTGTCTCCACGAGGCGCAGCTCCTCGATCGACAGGGCGATCAGCCGGTCCCCGTGCGGCGACGGGATGACCCGCCCGTCGACATCGACGTAGTTGCCGAGGATGTCGCCCACGGCGCCCTGGTCGCGCAGCCGGGCGATCTCCGCGAGGGAGAGGCAGCCGCTGCGGACCATCGTGCAGCCGTCGTCGACGCTGCCGATCCCCACAAGGGCCATATTCGCCCGCGCGGCCGCGCCGAGCGTGTGCGCGACGGCCTCCTGCTCCAGGAGGCGGTCGCGGACCTCGGCGTTCTCGACGTAGGCGGGCGCGTACAGGCTCCGGGAGCGCCCGCCACTCGAGGCCGCCAGGGCCTGGCAGATCTCGTTCGGGTTCGTCGGGGTGTCCACGCGCGGCGAGCCGCCCATCGCGCTCACGAACTCGCAGTCGAGCCGGTGCCGGGGCCGGAAGAACCGCGGCACCTCGCCGGCATCCCGGCCGTGCCCGACGGCGATCACCGCGCCGTCGTGGAGGCGCCGTTCCAGGAACTGCGCGGCACTGCGCGCCACCGCCTCGCGCTGCGACTGTGGATCCGCCCGCCGCGGCGCCACGATCGCGTCAGATAGGCGGAACTCCGCCCGGAGGCGGGTCTCCAGGTCGAGGCTCAGCCAGGGGGGCGCGGCGATCCGGATGTCCACGACGCCGGACCAGCGGGCCCGCTCCAGCAGCCGCTGGACCTTCGGGCGGGAGAGCGCGAACTCGCGCCCGATCTCCTCCTGGGTCCGCCCGTCCGTGTAGTAGCGGTGGGCGATCCGGGCCAGCAACTCGTATTCCGCCGCCGAGAGGTCGTCGGAGCGCATTCAAGCCTCCGTGACGAGAAAGCGAACATTCACGAGCGAACCTATGCTCCCGAGCAGGAAGGCTGGGCGAGGCGCGGTCCCGCTCCGCCCAGCCGGATGCGTCT
>Ga0207927_1000984_pt1 | contig 12194 bp, 10 predicted proteins | sample NGESurdeep072012_2_FD_184456 | JGI IMG/M metagenome (GOLD analysis project Ga0207927, IMG submission 184456) | Arctic peat soil microbial communities from Barrow, Alaska - NGEE Surface sample 210-2 deep-072012 (SPAdes) | ecosystem: Environmental > Terrestrial > Soil > Wetlands > Peat ... | reverse complement strand
TCGCGCCGCCGATGTGAATCGGCGAAATCTGCGCCGTCACGACGCTGCGCGGCGGGCACAAACCGGCGTGCGTCCACGGCCGGGGCCGGATCCTGAACCGACGTGCAGGCACAGTACGAATTGCGACGGGGAGGCAATGCTATAAGCGGTCGCCGTCCACCATCGCCTCGGGCCTGACCTGATGTTGTCGTCCTTGTCAGCCACCGATATTGCCTTTGCGATGATCGGTGTGATGCAGGGCGTGTTAGCCCTGGTCTGGCTGCTGGCCACCTGGCTGGCCGGCGACTTGCGACGCGCCACTTTGCACTGGGCCGCCTATGCGACCTTGAGTGCTGTCAGCTTCGCAATGCTGACGGCGGCGCTGCATCTGCATGCGCCGCCGCGTGCCGAGATGCTTCGGGCGCTCGGCAATCTGTGCGGGGTCGTCGCTTTGATCGCCCTGCAGCGCGGCATTCGGCTCTTCGTGGGCTTTCCGCTGCCGGTTCGAGCCCACCTGCTTGCCCTCGGCGTCGCGCTCGTGGCGTCATATGTCGGGCTATCGCCGTCCGGCGGCCGCTTCCGGGTCAGCATCATCTCCGGCGTGTTGGCGCTGCTCGCAGCGAGCGTGGCTCATGACCTGCATCTCTATTCGCGAGATGAACTGCGCCTTCGCTGGCCCTGGCTGATGGCGCTGCCTTTGCTGGCTGCCACGATCGGTTTCGCCTTCCGTGGCGTCCTGGCTGCGCTGTGGCCCGACACCGTGGCGTCGGAGATGACCATCGACAGCGCGCTCAATGTCGGCTCGGCGCTCTCCTACATGGTCATCGCGCTGGCCTTTCACGCCACGTTGATGGCGCTGGTCGTGGCAAGGCTGCTTGCGGACCTTCGACATCGCTCGAGGCACGACGGGTTGACGGGGCTGCTCAACCGGCGCGCGATGGAAGAAGCCATGCAGGGACAGATGCAGCGCAGCCGACGCACGGGCGAAACCCTCTCGGTACTGATGTTCGATCTCGACCATTTCAAGGTGATCAATGATCGCTTTGGCCACGCAGTGGGCGATCGAGCGCTGAAGCATGCGGCGGCCTTGCTCAAGGCAGGCATGCGAGAGGTGGACAGCCTCGCGCGATTCGGGGGCGAGGAGTTTCTGGCGCTGTTGCCTGGCGCGAGCGTGGAAGCCTCGCGGCCGTTGGCCGAGCGCCTCCGCGTGCACCTTGATGCCAATCCGATGGGGCTGGAGGCCAGGAGCATCTCGATGTCCGTGAGCATCGGCATCGCGCAGTGGATCGGGGCCGACGAGGACGCCTCGCGCCTGCTCGTGCGCGCGGACGCTGCGCTGTACCAGGCCAAGCTTCAGGGGCGCAATTGCGTGGTCACGGCGACGATGGAGCCATGGCTGCAGCCGGGCGCAGCGCAAATGGCATAGGCATCGAAGGAGAATTGCGCGCGTGTCACGGTCGGGGGAGCCGGCGGGGCCGGTAGCAACTTCGGCACGAGACCGGCCAACGCGTCGAAGCGATCATCATGACGCGTCGAATCGGCCGTGCCGGCCGGTGCCATGCACGAAGCGCTGTGCACCGCCTTCGGCCTCGCCCGAGGCGAGCGTCGCACGACCGAGCGCGAACTCCTGGGCGAGCGCCGCGCGCCGCGGCAGACCGTGCTGGTGGCGCGCGCTCAGCCGATCGTTTCTCATGCATTGCTGCGGAAACGCCGCGATCTGTCGCGCTAGCGCAAGTGCTGCCGAAAGCGCCTCGCCTTCGGCGACGACGCGGTTCGCAAGTCCGAGGTGCAGCGCTTCTTCGGCGCCGACAGCGCGACCGGTCAGGATGAGGTCCATCGCCCGGCTCTCGCCGATGAGGCGCGGCAGGCGCACGGTGCCGCCGTCGATGAGGGGCACGCCGAAGCGGCGGCAGAAGACGCCGAAGGTCGCCGTCGCCGCGGCGACGCGCAGGTCGCACCAGAGGGCGAGCTCGAGGCCGCCGGCGACGGCGTAGCCTTCGACGGCGGCGATCACCGGTTTCGTCAGGTCGAGCCGGGTCGGGCCCATCGGGCCGTCGCGATCGATGTCGTCTTCGAGGGCGAGGGCTAGGTCCCGATCGGCCGTGCCGAGCTCGTCCGGCGACGCACCGCTCGCGACCGTGCGCAGGTCGGCGCCGGCGCAGAAATGGCCCGCGGCGCCGGTGAGGATGGCGACGCGCGCTTCAACGTCGGCATCGAATTCGCGGAATGCGGCGGCGAGCGCGCGCGCCGTCGGCCCGTCGACGGCATTGCGGACTTCGGGGCGATCAATCGCCACGACCCAGACCTCGCCGCCACGATCGATGTGAACGCTTTCCATGCCCTGTCTTCTCCGATTCAAGCGTCGCGTTGCAGAACGAGAGCGACCGTCTCGTCGGCGAGCGCATCGAGGTCGACACGCCGCGCCGTACGCGGCTTGCTGCGATACCAGGTCGCCGAGAAATTGATGGCGCCCAGGATCATGAGGCGGGCGAGCCTGGCGTCGGCGGCGAGCCTGCCTTCGCGATGCAGCTCGTCGAGGGTGGCTTGCCAAATCGCGTCGTAGCGATCCCTCAGCTCGATGGTGCGGCGCTTGTACCGGACCGGGAGCGACCGCCAGTCGTAGAGCATCACCGGAATGAAATCGCTGCCGGCGTCGTGCAGGATGCTGCCGTAGTGCGTGCGAACGAGGCGGCGAAAGCGCTCGGTTGGCGCCAGGCCCTTGGCATCGACGACGGCGCGGGTCCGCTCGAGGCCGAGCTGAAGGCCTTCTTCCATCACCGCCATGAGCAGCTCGTGCTTGTTCGTGAAGTGATAAAAGGGGCTGCCCGAGCGCATGCCGACGGCGCTGGCGACGTCGCGGATCGTCGTTCCTGCGAAGCCTTTTTCGCGGAACAGCTGCGCAACGGCGCGGACCAGATCGGCGCGGCGGTTGTTGTCGGGTGCGCCGCTCGCGGGCGTGTTTCGAAGGTGGGTCGCAGCCACGAGCCCCGGGTCTCTCGACGATTCAGGAAACGATGTATGCGGCGGCCCCGGTCGCGAGCAGCTGCCCGGCCGCGTCGCAGAACGACATGCGCGCCGATGCGACGCGCGAGCCGAGGCGAAGCACTTCGCTGCCCAGCTCGAAGCGCTCGCCGGTGGCCGGCCTCAGGTAGTCGACGCGCAGGTCGATCGTGCCAAGCTTGCCGAAGCGGTGCATGCGCTGCGCCGGCGCCTCGTCCATGTGGCGCGCGCCGATCGCCGCCATGATGGCCAGGCCCGCCATCGCGTCGAGCGCGGCACTGATGACACCGCCGTGCAGGCGCTGGTACGCGTAGTGGCCGATCAGCTCGGGCCGCATCTCGAGCCGGCCCTCGACGCGCTCGGCCGACACGCTGCCGATGCGCAGGCCGATGACGCGATTGAAAGCGATGCGCTCTTCGAAGAGGCCGCGCAGGGCGGCGATGAACTCGGGCTCGAACGTCGGGGTAGGCGATGGCTTCATGAGGTGCTGGAGTGTCGCCGAGTCGGGCGGAGCCTCAGATTCCGAGCTGGCGCGCCGCCAGCTCCTTCATGATCTCCTCGGCGCCGCCGCCGATCATCATGACCTTGACCTCGCGGTAGATGCGCTCGCTCTTCGTGCCGCGCATGTAGCCCATCGCCCCCATGATCTGCACCGCTTGGTCGGCGCAGAACTGCATCGTCTGCGTCGCGTGATTCTTGAGCAGGCAGAGCTCGGCGACCCACTCGGCATCGGTGCGGCCGGCGTCGTGGCGATCGACGAGGGCATCGAGCCATGCCTTTGCGCTGGCGATGCGCATGCGCATGTCCATCAGCTTGTGCCGGATCGCCTGGTGCTCGACGAGCGCCGCGCCGAAGGTCTTGCGCTGGCGCGCCCAGGCGAGCGCTTCCTCGAAGCACACCTGCGCGAACACGGCGGCGCCGGCCGACATGAGCAGCCGCTCGCCGTTGAAGTTCTCCATGATGGCGCGAAAGCCCGCGTTCTCTTCGCCGATCAGATGGTCGGCCGGAATGCGGCAGCCGCCGAAGCGCAAGAGCGCCGTGTCGCTGCACCACCAGCCCATCTTCGCCAGCGGCGTTCGCTCGAGGCCCGGCGCGTCGCCGGGAACGGCGACGAGCGAGATGCCGGCCGCGCCGGGACTGCCGGTGCGCACCGCGACGGTGATCCAGTCGGCGCGCAGGCCCGAGGTGATGAAGCTCTTCTCGCCGTCGATCACCCATTCGCCGCCGTCGCGGCGGGCACGGCAGGCGAGGCGCGCGACGTCGGAGCCGCCGCCGGGCTCGGTGATGGCGAGCGCAGCGATCTTCTCGCCGGCGAGCACCGGTCGCGCGATCCGCTCCTTGAGTGCGGCGCTGCCGTGCGCGAGGATCGGCGGCAGGCCGATCGAATGCGAGAACAGGCTGGCCATCAGGCCACCGCTGCCGGCGCGCGCCACTTCTTCGGTCGCGACAAGGCGCAGGCGCATCGGCGCCGGGGTGCCGCCGTATTCCTCGGGGTAGCCGACGCCGAGCAGGCCCGCCGCGGCCGTCTTGCGATAGAGCTCGCGCGGAAAGGTCCCGGCCTCGTCCCAGGCGGCGACGAAGGGCGCGATCTCGCGTTCGACAAAGCGGCGCGTGCTGTCGCGAAAGGCGTCGAGCTCGGCAACGCCGAGGTTCGCTGCGACCGTGCTGATGTTCAAACGTGGATCTCGACAAGGCACTGTCGCGCCGCGACCTGGTCGCCGGCTTTCGCATGCAGGGCTGCGACGGTGCCGGCGCGCGGCGCGCGGATCTGGTGCTCCATCTTCATCGCCTCGAGGACGATGAGTAACGCACCTGCTTCGACCGACCCGCCCGCCACGACGAGCACCTGCGTGACGCGGCCGTGCATGGGCGCGAGCAAGGCGCCCGACGCGGCGGATGCGCCGCTCGCGTGGCCGCGCAAGCGCGCATCGACGATCGCGATGTCGGCCCCATCGGCGAGCCACCAGCTGGCGTCGCCGTCGCGGGCGAAGATGGTGCGAACGAGGTGGCCGTCGATCATCGCGTCGATCTCGCCGCCGTTCGCATTGAGGTGGCGCGCCGTCATCGCTTCGATGCGATGGCTCGCGCTCACGCAACGGGCAACGAAGCTGCCGCGCGTTCCTTCGAGCTGCCAGAGTCGCGTCGCGTCGCCGAGCGCGAGCGGCACCTCGCGCGCGATCACCGGCGACGACGACCAGCCGGCCCAGAGCGCCGGCACGTGCTCGCGCGGCAGAAGGGCGAGCGCGCCGGCGGCGAGCGCCTCGAGCCACGTCGGCGCGTTGCCGGTGCGCGATGCGTCGTCGGGAAAATGCGTCGGCAGAAAGGCCGTCGTCACGTCGCCCGCCATAAACGCCGGGTGGCGCAGCACGTTGGCGAGGAAAGCGCGGTTCGTGGTCACGCCGAGGCAGACCGTGCGGTCGAGCGCCTCGGCGATCCGGGCGACGGCGTCGTCGCGCGTCGGCGCCTGCGCGACGAGCTTGCCGAGCATCGAGTCGTAGAAGGTGCTGACGCTGGCGCCGCTCGCCAGGGCGTGATCGCAGCGAACCAGCCGCGGCGCCGACCAGCGAACGACGCGGCCGGTCTGCGGCAGATAGCCGTTCGCCGGATCTTCGGCGCACAGGCGCACTTCGATCGCGTGGCCGCCGGCCTCGTAGCGGGCGAGCGCTTCGCCTTGCGTCACCGGCAAGGTCTCCCCGGCGGCGACGCGGAGCTGCCACTCGACGAGATCGGCGCCGACGAGCGCTTCGGTCACGGCGTGCTCGACCTGCAGCCGCGTGTTCATCTCAATGAACGAGAACGCGCCGCCGCGATCGAGCAGGAACTCGACGGTGCCGGCGCCGCGATAGCCGACTTCGCGCGCCACCGTGACGGCGACGTCGCCCATCGCCCGGCGCAGCGCCGGCGAGACGGCCGGCGAGGGCGCTTCCTCGACGATCTTCTGGTGCCGGCGTTGCACCGAGCAGTCGCGCTCGCCGAGGTGGATCGTGCTGCCGTGGGCATCGGCGAAGACCTGGATCTCGACGTGGCGCGCATCGACGACGGCGCGCTCGAGAAGTAGCCGCGCGTCGCCGAAAGCCGCGGCCGCCTCGGCGGCGGCGGCGTCGAGGGCAGCCTCGAGATCGGCTTCGTGTCCGACGAGCCGCATGCCGCGCCCGCCGCCACCGGCCGCGGCCTTGACCATCAGTGGCCAGCCGATGCGTGCGGCTTCGCGGCGCAGCGTCGCGCGGTCCTGCGCCGCGCCGTCGTAGCCGGGCAACAGCGGCACGCCGGCTGCCGCCATGCGCTTGCGCGCCTCGGCCTTGTCGGCCATCGCGCGCATTGCATCCGCAGGCGGGCCGATCCAGGCCAGCCCGGCGCCGAGCACGGCCTCGGCGAAGGCGGCGCTTTCGCTGAGGAAGCCGTAGCCCGGATGGACCGCATCGGCGCCGGCGGCTCGCGCGGCGGCGACGATGCGGTCGGCGCGCAGATACGAATCAGCGGCGCGCTCGCCGCCGATGGCGACGACGCGATCGCAGGCGCGCACGTGCGGGGCGTTGCGATCGGCGTCGGATGCGATCGCGATCGTCTCGATGCCGAGCCTGCGCGCTGTGCGGGCGACGCGAACGACGATCTCGCCGCGGTTGGCGATGAGCAGCGCCCGGAACATCAGCCGCGCGCGGGCAGCGTGTGCATGTACTTGGCGATGATGCCGAGCATCACTTCGTCGGCGCCGCCGGCGATCGAGCCGAGGCGGCCGTCGCGGTAGTAGCGCGCGACCGGGTTCTCCCAGGTGTAGCCCATGCCGCCCCAGTACTGCATGCACGAGTCGGGCACCATGCGGCTCAGGCGGCAGGATTTGAGCTTGGCCATCGACGCCCACTCGGTGACGTCGGCGCCGGCGATGTACTTCTCGGTCGCCATGTAGACGAGGCCGCGCAACGCCTCGACCTCGGTCTTCAGCTCCGCGAGCTTGAAGTGGACGACCTGGTGGTCGAGCACGCTCCTGCCGAAGATCTGCCGCTCGCGCGTGTAGTCGACCGTCTGCTGGATGCAGTTCAGCAAGCCCTGGATCGCGTTCGCCGCGGCCCACAGGCGCTCTTCCTGGAATTGCATCATCTGGTAGGTGAAGCCCATGCCCTCTTCGCCGAGGCGGTTCGATTGCGGCACGCGCACATCATCGAAGTGGATGAGGCCGGTGTCGCTCGACATCATTCCGATCTTGCGGATCTTCTTCGCGCGGGTGACCCCGGGCGCGTTCATCGGCACCATGATCAGGCTCTTGTTCTTGTGCGCGGCGCCTTCCGAGGTATTGGCGAGCAGGCACATCCAGTCGGCCTGCATGCTGTTGGTGATCCACATCTTGGCGCCGTTGATGACGTAGTCGTCGCCGTCCTTGCGCGCAGCGGTCTGGATGCTCGCCACGTCGGAGCCGGCGCCGGGTTCCGAGACGCCGATGCAGCCGACCGCGTCGCCGGCGATCGCGGGGACGAGAAACTCCCGGCAAAGCGCCTCGGAGCCGAAACGGGCCAGCGCCGGCGTGCACATGTCGGTCTGCACGCCGATCGCCATCGGCACGCCGCCGCAGGCGATGTGGCCGAGGGTCTCGGCCATGATCACAGAGTACGAGTAGTCGAGCGCCATGCCACCGTACTTCTCGGGCTTGGTCAGGCCGAGCAGGCCGAGCTTGCCGAGACCCTTGAAGACCTCATGCGCCGGAAAGGCTTCGGCCGCTTCCCACTCGTCGACTCGCGGGTTGATCTCGTCGTCGATGAAGCGCTTCAGCGTGCGCCGGATCTCTTCGTGTTCGTGCGTGATCTGCATGGCTTCCTCTCGTGGCACCGGCTCAGGGGCGAGCGACGCCGAACTGCATGGGATGAAGTGTGCGCCGCGCTGCCTCGTCGCAGACGGCCAGCGTGAGCGCGAGCACGCGGCGCGTGTCGCGCGGGTCAATGAGGCCGTCGTCGAGCAGGCGACCCGAGGTGTAGAAGGCGTCGCTCTGGCGCTCGAAGGTGGCGACGATCTTCGCCTTCAGCGCCGCAAGCTTCGCTTCGTCGACCGGCTCGCGCTTCCTCGCCGCGCCATCGCGCATGACGATTTCCATCGTTCCGGCGGCCTGCTCGGCGCCCATCACGGCAGTCTTCGCCGTTGGCCAGGCGAAGACGAAGCGCGGGTGAAAGCCGCGCCCGCACATGCCGTAGTTGCCGGCGCCGAACGAGGCGCCGCACTGCACGGTAATCTGCGGCACCGTCGCGTTGGCCAGCGCCTGGATCTGCTTCGAGCCGTGCTTGATCATGCCGGCACGCTCGGCCTCGGTGCCGACGATGAAGCCTGTCGTGTTCTGCAGCCAGACGATGGGCAGGCCCGTCTGCTCGCAACTCTGCACGAAATGCGTCGTCTTGGTGCTACCCGCCGGGTCGAGCGGGCCGTTGTTGGTGACGACGCCGACGCGAAAGCCGGCGATCGCGGCGAAGCCGCACACCGTCGCCGGCCCGAAGGCGCCCTTGAACTCGAGGAATTCCGACCGGTCGGCAATGCGCGCGATCACGTGGCGCATCTCGACCGGCCTTTTCATGTCGGCGCCGAAGAGGCCGAGCAGGTCGTCGCCCGAGGCCAGCGGCTCCGGCCCTTCGGGCCAGGTAGCGCGCGGCTGCCAATCGAACGACGCGATGAGCTCGCGCGCTGTGGCGAGCGCGCTCGCGTCGTCGTCGGCAACATGCTCGGCCAGGCCCGAGATGCTGGCGTGCATGTCGGCGCCGCCGAGTGCCTCGTCGTCGGCGATTTCGCCGGTCGCAGCCTTGAGCAGAGGGGGCCCGGCGAGAAAGGCGCGGCCGCGGCCACGCACCATGATCACGTGGTCGCAGAGGCCCGTCATGTAGGCGCCGCCCGCCGTCGACGAGCCGTGCACGACACCGATCACCGGCAGACCCGCCGCGGACAGGCGGGCCAGGTTGTAGAAGGCGCTGCCGCCGTGGATGAACTGCTCGACGCGATAGGCCGGCAGGTTGGCGCCGGCCGACTCGATCAGGTGCACGAAGGGCAGCCTGTTCTCGAGGGCGATCGTCTGCGCGCGCTGCAGCTTCTCGAGGCCCATCGGCTGCAGGGCGCCGGCGTCGATGCCGGCATCGTCGGCGACGAGCATGATGCGAACGCCGGCCACGACGCCGATGCCGGCGATGACGCCACCGCCTGGTACCGACTGCTCCGCGTCGACGCTGTCGAGCAGCCAGCCGGCCAAGGTCGAGAGCTCGAGGAAAGGAACGCCGGGGTCGAGAAGCCGCGCGACGCGCTCACGTGGTAGCAACTGGCCGCGCTTGGCGAAGAGCGGCGCGGCGCGTGCGCTGGCCGCGCGCGTGCGTGCTTCGAGCGCCCGCCAGCGCTCGATGAGGCCGAGCGCATGCGAGCAGCGGGCGCTGCGTGCGTCGGCATCCGCATCGAGCGGCAGGTGCAGCGCCGGCATCAACGGTCTTTCAGCACTCGGGGCGTCGACGCCAGGTGAAAGCCGTCGAAGGCCTCGGTCGTTCCGCCCGTGCCGACTTCGGGCCAGATCCGCTTGGCGTTCGGCGCGGCGCCGTCGACGCGCAGGCAGGCACCGGAGACGAAGGCCGCCGCCGGCGAGAGCAGGAAGACGATGGCCGCCGCGACTTCGCTTTCGGTGCCGAGGCGGCGCAGGGGAACCAGCGCTCGCATGCCGCGAATCGTCTCGGCCATCTCCGGCGGATAACGGTCCAGGCCGGTCGACGCGATCCAGCCCGGCGCGACGGCGTTGACGCGCACCGGCGCCCATTCAAGCGCCGCCGTCTCGGTGAGGTTGAGCATGCCGGCGCGCGCCGCGCCGGAGTGGCCCATGCCCGGCATGCCACCCCACATGTCGGCAATGATGTTGACGATGGCGCCGCCGTTCGCGGCGCCCTGTGCGTTTTCTTCGAGCATCCACTGGTTGACGCATTCGCGCGCCATCAGGAAACCGCCGGTCAGGTTGTTGCGAACGACCGCATCCCAGCCCTTTCCGCTGATCGCCGCCAGCGGCGAAGGGAACTGGCCGCCGGCGTTGTTGACGAGCGAATCGATGTGGCCGTGCGCCTCGAGAATGGCGGCGACGGTTGCCTCCACGGCCGCTTCGTCGCGGATGTCGGCGCCGTGCATCGAGCACGTGCCGCCGCCAGCCTCGATCTCCGCTTTCACCGACTCGAGCTTTTCGACGGTGCGGCCGACGATGGCGACGCGTGCGCCGAGCGACGCCAGCTCGTGCGCCGTGCAGCGGCCGATGCCCGAGCCACCGCCCGTGACGATGGCGACATGCCCGGCGAACAGCTCGGCGCGGAAGATCGATCGGTAGTTCGGCATCATCTCAACCAAGCGCTTGCTTGGTAATTGTCGACGAGTTTGCACAGCCCGATAATTGCTTGTCAACGCGGGCCGGCCGTCCGGCGAAGGGCCCGGCGCCAGAGGAGACAACGATGACCCACGCGATGATCTTCGACGCCGTTCGCACGCCGCGCGGCAAGGGCAAGAAAGACGGCAGCCTGCACGAGGTCAAGCCGGTCGACCTGCTCGCCGGCCTTCTCGTCAAGCTGCAGAAGCGGCACGGGTTCGATCCGGCGGCGCTCGACGACGTCGTCATGGGCGTCGTCTCTCCGGTCGGCGAGCAGGGCTCGGTGATCGCCAAGACGGCGGCGCTGAAAGCCGGCTGGGACGTCAAGGTCGCCGGGATGCAGATCAACCGCTTCTGCGCCTCCGGCCTCGAGGCCGTGAACCTTGCGGCGCAGAAGGTCGCGAGCGGCTGGGAAGACATGGTTGTCGCCGGCGGCGTCGAGAGCATGTCGCGCGTCGCGATCGGCTCCGATGGCGGCGCCTGGGCGCAGGACCCGGCGACGAACATCGCGACCGGCTTCGTGCCGCAAGGTATCGGCGCCGACCTGATCGCCACGCTCGGCGGCTGGAATCGCGAAGACGTCGATCGCTACGCGCTCGGTTCGCAACAGCGGGCCGCCGCGGCGCAGGCGGCGGGGCACTTCGATCGCTCGGTGCTGAGCGTCGACGACGAGATCGGGCTGACCGTTCTCGAGCGCGACGAGTTCATCAAGCCTCGCACGACGCTCGAAGGCCTCGGCTCGCTCAAGGTGGCCTTTGCCGAGCTCGGCGCGATGGGCTTCGATGCGGTGGCGCTGGCACGCTATCCGCAGGTCGAGCGCATCGAGCACGTGCACACCGCCGGTAACTCGTCCGGCATCGTCGACGGCGCCGCCGCGGTTCTGATCGGCAGCGAGGCCAAAGGCCGGGAGCTGGGGCTCGTTGCGCGCGGCCGCGTCGTCGCGACGGCGCTTTCCGGCGCCGACCCGACGATCATGCTGACCGGCCCGATGCCGGCGACGCGCAAGGTGCTCGCCAAGGCCGGCCTCTCGATCGACGACATCGACCTCTTCGAAGTCAACGAGGCGTTCGCCGTCGTGCCGATGCGTTTTATGCGCGAAATGGGCGTGCCGCCCGAAAAGGTCAATGTCAACGGCGGTGCGATCGCGATGGGCCACCCGCTCGGTGCCACCGGCGCGATGCTCGTCGGCACGCTGCTCGACGAGCTCGAGCGGCGCCATCTCAAGCGCGGCCTCGTGACGCTGTGCGTCGGCGGCGGCATGGGCATCGCGACGATCGTCGAGCGCGTCTAGGACCGGGCAGCGATGGAAACGATCCGCTACGAGCTCGATGCGTCCGGCATCGCGACGATCACCTTCGACGCGCCCGGCGCGCCCGTCAACACGATGACGCTTGAATGGCAGCGCGATCTCGCCGCCGCTGCGACGCAGCTCGAGCGCGACAAGGAGCGCATCAAGGGCGTGATCCTTGCCTCGACGAAGTCGACCTTCTTCGCCGGTGCCGCGCTGAAGCACGTGCTGACGCTGAAGGCCGAAGATGCGGCGCCGGGCTTCGCCGAGATCGAGGCGATGAAGGCGAGCTTTCGCCGCATCGAGACACTCGGCCGGCCGGTCGTCGCGCTCCTTGCCGGTGCCGCACTCGGCGGCGGCTGGGAAGTCGCGCTCATCGCCCATGCCCGCTTCGCCATCGATGACCTGAAGATCCAACTCGGCACGCCCGAGGTGACGCTCGGTCTCATCCCGGGCGCCACCGGCATCACCAAGACGGTGCGAAAGCTGGGCCTGCTGGCGGCGCAGCCTTACCTCATCGAAGGCAAGCTGTTCGGTCCGCGCGAGGCCGTCGAGCTGGGTTGGGTTGACGGGCTC
>Ga0207927_1000980_pt1 | contig 12213 bp, 8 predicted proteins | sample NGESurdeep072012_2_FD_184456 | JGI IMG/M metagenome (GOLD analysis project Ga0207927, IMG submission 184456) | Arctic peat soil microbial communities from Barrow, Alaska - NGEE Surface sample 210-2 deep-072012 (SPAdes) | ecosystem: Environmental > Terrestrial > Soil > Wetlands > Peat ... | reverse complement strand
CGCCGTCGGCGCACTGCATATGGGCTACACGCACTATGGGCCCTCGGCGGGTCTACCAGATTTGCGCGAAGCCATCGCCGAAGACGTATCGAAATCGCGCGGCGTAAAGTTCACCTCGGACGAGGTTGTGGTGGTGCCGGGCGGAAAGCCCATCATCTTCTTCACCATGCTGGCGTTGATAGAAGAAGGCGACGAAGTTATCTATCCCAACCCGGGCTTCCCGATTTACGACTCGATGATCAACTTCCTGGGCGCGAAGGCCGTGCCGATTGCGCTGCGCGAAGAACGCGATTTTCGGCTCGACGTCAACGAACTGAAGAGTCTGATCAACGATCGCACCAAGCTCATCATCATTAACTCGCCGCAAAATCCAACTGGCGGTGTTTTGACGAAGGGCGACATTTACGACATCGCCGACGCCATCGGCGATCGCGACATAATGGTTCTGAGCGACGAGATTTACGGACGCCTGCTGTTTGAGGGCGAGCAGTTCAGCATCTCGGCAGTCGAAGGCATGAAGGACAGGACGATCATCCTTGACGGCTTCTCTAAGACTTATGCCATGACGGGATGGCGCATGGGCTATGGCGTTATGCGGCCCGACCTGGCGACGCACATCGCGCGGTTGATGACGAACTCAAACTCCTGCACGGCGAGCTTTACGCAGGTGGCGGGGATTGAAGCGATCCGTGGCGATCAGAGCGAGACCGAGCACATGCGGCTGGAATTCCAGAAGCGGCGTAATGTTTTTGTGAACGGCATCAACCAGATCAAGGGATTTTCCTGCCGCTTGCCGAAAGGCGCCTTCTATACCTTCCCCAACATCACGCAGACGGGATGGACGTCCAAGAAACTTGCCGATGCGTTGCTCGATGAAGCCGGAGTTGCCGGACTTTCGGGCACGGCGTTCGGAGCGTTCGGCGAGGGTTACCTGCGCTTCAGCGTGGCGAACTCGGTGGAGAACCTTCAGAATGCGCTCGACCGCATCGACCAGTGGACGAAGAAGAACCTCTAGTATCTCTCTCTTGTCAATTTGGCCCGCTTTCGAGCGGGCCTTTTTCTTGGGCTATGATGGGCAACGCGAGTCCGGCCAAACACTTCACCACGGAGGCTCGAAGGACACGGAGAGGAACTTGAATAAAATACTCAGGTTCTCAAGTGTGCCGTAATGAACTGCGTCCGAGGTTGTGATGACTGAGATAGACACACCACGTCACCGTATCTTTGCTACGGCCGACATCGGCGAAGCTGCCTTTGCGCGCCTGCGAGAACGCCGTTACGAGGTTGAGGTGCATCCGCACCCTGAGCCGCCCGCAAAGAGCGTGATCATCGAGAAGGTGCGTGAGGGAATTGACGGCCTAATCACGACCTTGCGCGACCGAATCGATACCGAAGTTTTCGAAGCAGGCAAGGATACGTTGAAGTGCGTTGCGCAGTATGCAGTGGGCGTGGACAACATCGATCGCGCTGCTGCCAATCGTTACAAGATTCCGTTTACCAACACACCCGACGTGCTCACCGAAGCCACGGCGGAGTTCGCGTTCTTCGCGCTGGCAGCACTGACGCGCCGCTTGTGGTCCGGAGAGAAGCTGGTTCGCGAAAACCAGTGGGGATTCTGGCATCCCTATCTGCCGTTTCTCGGCGACGAGATGACGGGCAAAACGATTGCCATTATCGGCACCGGGCGCATCGGTCAGGCTATGGCGAAAAAGTGCAGCGGCTTCGACATGAACATCCTGTGCTACCACCCGCAGCGGCACGACGATCAATTCATCTCGGATTTGCTGTCGGTGATGGACTTGCGTTATCAAACTGGACTGCAACGAGAACGCACGACGGTACGGTACGTCATTGGAAGATGCGTTGAGCAGGGCGGATTTCGTGAGCATCCATGTGCCGCTGGTTCGTGAAGGGGAGGGTAGCAATCCGACCCATCATCTATTCAACGATACGACGTTGCGACGGATGAAGCCTTCAGCCTACCTGGTCAACACGGCGCGCGGAGCTGTGATTGACGAATCAGCCTTGGTACGCGCGCTGAAAGAAAACTGGATTGCCGGAGCGGCGCTCGATGTTTACACGACCGAGCCACTGCCCCCGGACTCACCGCTTCGCGATCCCGAGATCGAAGATCGTTGCCGGCTCTATCCGCATTTCGCCAGCGCCGGACGCACTACGCGGTTGTCGGTCGATCCCAATCGCGGAATGGCTGGACGCTGTGTGCAGGGCTTGATCGACGTGCTGGAAGGGAATTATGGCGGGGACATCCGGAAGATGCCGTACGTGGTGAACAAAGAAGCGTTCCGATGAAGCGGGTGCTTCTAATGCACGGATCACTGAGCGGTGGAAAACTCTGAAAGCAGACTCCTCGCGGGCTGAAGCCCGCTCGGAATGGACAAAAATAAAAGGGGTCTTTACGGCACGGCTAAAGCCGTGCCCCTCCAAAAACTGAATATGACACGGATTCAGACTGCTATTTCGCTACCAGCGAGGCCACCAGCGAGCCGAATATCTTGACGCCGTCAGTCATGCCGAGTTCGGGCTCGCTGGCGCGTTCGGGGTGAGGCATCATGCCTAGAACGTTGCGTCCTGCGTTGCAGATGCCTGCGATATTCTCGATCGAGCCATTGGGGTTGGCATCGGCAGTCACCTCACCAGTCGCTGTGACGTAGCGGAAGATGATGCGGTCCTGGTCTTTCAACTCCGCGAGAGTTTGGTCATCACAGAAGTAATTACCTTCCATGTGACCGATAGGAATCTGCAGCACTTCACCCTTCGTCAAATTCTGGGTGTAAGGCGTATTCGTACTGTCCACTCGGATGTGAACGGGTTTGCAAATGTATTTCAACCCCTCGTTGCGCATCAGCGCTCCGGGAAGCAGCCCCGACTCGCACAGGATCTGGAAACCGTTGCAGATCCCGAGCACGAGGCCGCCAGCGGCGGCGAACTTGCGGACGGATTCCATCACCGGAGAAAATTTCGCGATTGCACCGGTGCGCAGATAGTCGCCATAAGCAAAGCCACCGGGAACGATGATGGCGTCACAGCCCTGGAGATCCGGCGAGTCATGCCAGAGGAACGTCACTGGCTGTTTGGAGACTTCCGAAATGGTCCAATAGGCGTCGTGATCACAGTTGGAACCGGGGAAGATGATGACGCCAAATTTCATTGCCATGTGCTCCAGGAGGGGGTTTCGCACTCAGTGTAGCATGGGGGCAGCGACGCGCTGATGGCGTGCGCATCCAATGAGTTATGCAGTTTTCCAGGCACATCCAGATCACCGGCGGCGCGCTGTGGAAGTGGCTAGTCGCGCAATGTATTGACTCCATTTGCGTCGGATTGCTGTGGTGGGTAGGGCTCAGCTACCTGCACGTGACGTGGGCTCCCTTCTGGGCGGTGCTGGCTGGAGTGTTTCAGTTCATCCCGCATTTTGGGCCGGCGTTGACATTGGTAGGACCATCACTGGCTGTACTGATAGATGGGAGCTTGGAGAGCTTCCTGTGGGTCCTTGGACTCTATGGCGCGATCATCGTGATCGACGGCCTGATTCTGCAGCCGCTCATCATGCGACGAACCGCGAAGGTGCCCATCTGGGCGTCGCTGATCGTCCCGATCCTGCTCGGGATGCTGATCGGATTCTGGGGACTTCTAATCGCAGCTCCGCTGCTGGCGATTATTTTTGCGTATCGTGCGGCGGCGAAGCGAACAGCTGGAAAGAGTGACGGCGTCCCTCACCAGACGCCGCCGGGACGGGATATTACCGGAGGGCGATTGATTTCGCCTGGCGGGAAGGACGGCGAGTCGGAGACGACTGGGGCGTTGTAACGTAAACCGCGTGGAGATTGTCGGTGATATTGGGGTCCTCCGGCTCCGCCCAAAGCGGGCTGCGCTCAGGATGACAACCAAATGAAGCACATAGCAGCTTCGTCCAAAGTTAGGCGCGTTCGCGATTTTGTAGGCCCAGATTTCCACACCCCGCCGCGAATACAATGAGCTATCACCCGCGAGGCCTCTGACCACTCATGTCGCAGCAATTTGTCCATCTTCATCTGCACACGGATTTCTCCATGCTCGACGGAGCTTGCGAAATCGGCAAGCTCGTCAATCGCGTCAAAGAGCTCGACATGCCTGCTGTCGCCATGACAGACCATGGCAACATCTTCGGTGCGGTGGAGTTCGCCAACGCTGCGAAAGCTGCCGGAGTGAAGCCGATCCTGGGTTGCGAGTTGTACGTCTGCAAGAAGGAAGATCATCGCGCTGCTCCCGAGGGTGACAGCTACAACCACCTGATCGTGCTGGCGGAGAACGACGAAGGCTATCGCAACCTGGTAAAGGTGGTTTCTGAGGCGTCGCTACACGGGTTCTATTACAAGCCGCGGGTCAGCAAGAACTTTCTGGCGGAACACTCGAAGGGGCTGATCGCATTGTCCGGATGCCTCAAGGGCGAAGTGGCCGAGGAGTTGACCTTCGAGCATTACGACAAGGCGCGCGACGCCGCGTCGACCTATCAGGACATCTTTGGCAAAGGGAATTTCTTTCTCGAGATCCAGAACCAGGGGCTTCCGGAAGAACACCGTATCCAGAACAACCTGTTGAAACTGGAACAGGAATTGGGTATTCCGATGGTGGCCACTAACGACAGCCACTATTTGTGCGAGGACGACGCGCACGCGCAGGACGTGATGGTGTGCATTCAGACGGGCAAGTCAATCAACGATACCAACCGGCTGAAATTCGCCAACAACCAGTTCTTCGTGAAGAGCTTCCCGGAGATGCAGAAGGAGTTTCTGGGTTATGAGCAGTTCCTAAATCGCACGCTGGAGATCGCGGAGCGCTGCAACACGAAGCTTGAAAAGGTTCACGATCCATTTCCCCAGTTCGAGGTGCCGGCAGGATATTCCATTCCGGATTACTTTGAGCACGTCACGCGGGAAGGATTTGCGCAGCGGCTAAATCTCCTGCGCGAGTTGCAGGCGCAGGGCCGTCTCAAACATTCGCTCGAAGATTACGAGCAGCGGCTGGCACGCGAGATCGGGATCATCCGCCAGATGCAGTTTCCCGGATACTTCCTGATCGTGTGGGATTTCATTCGCTACGCAAGAGAGCACAACATTCCGGTAGGCCCAGGCCGCGGGTCGGCGGCAGGTGCGCTGGTGGCTTACGCGCTGCGCATCACCGACATCGATCCGTTGCAAAACGAGTTGCTGTTCGAGCGGTTCCTGAATCCGGAGCGCATCAGCCTGCCCGACATCGACATCGACTTCTGCATGAATCGTCGCGGCGAGGTCATCAATTATGTGACGCAGAAGTATGGCCGGGACCAGGTAGCGCAGATCATCACGTTCGGCACCATGGCCTGCAAAGCCGCTATCAAAGACTCGGGCCGCGCCATGGACATTCCGTATTCCGAGGTCGAACGCATCGTCAAGATGGTGCCGCCGACGTTGAACATCACCATCGACCAGGCGCTTAAAGATTCGCCCTCGATGGCCACGGCTTACGAAACTGAGCCGCAGGTTAAAGAGCTGATCGACACCGCGAAGAGGCTGGAAGGCTTGGTCCGCAATTCGGGCGTGCATGCCGCGGGAGTTGTGATCTCGCCGCAGCCACTCACCGACCTGGTTCCCCTGCACCGCACCAAGAACGACGAAATCGTGACCGCCTACGACATGAAAGCGATCGAAAAGCTCGGCCTGTTGAAGATGGACTTCCTTGGGCTCACGACGCTCACCATCATTGACGACGCGCTGCGGCTCATCGAGCAGGTACGCGGAGAGCGACTGGATTTGCAAACGCTGGCGCTGGACGACGCCGAAACCTACGAGAAGGTATTTCACACCGGACTGACATCGGGGGTGTTCCAGTTTGAATCGCAGGGAATGCGTGACGTGCTGCGGCGCTACAAGCCCACCGCAGTCGAAGACCTTACGGCATTGAATGCGCTGTATCGTCCCGGACCAATCCAAGGCGGCATGATCGACGATTTTATCGATCGCAAATGGGGCCGCAAGAAGATCGAGTACGAGTTGCCTGAACTGGAAACGATGCTCAAGGAGACATTGGGAGTCATCGTTTATCAGGAACAGGTGATGCAGATCGCAAACCGACTGGCGGGCTATTCACTGGGTGAAGCGGACCTGCTGCGTCGAGCGATGGGCAAGAAGGACGCCGACGAGATGGCCAAGCAACGCCAGCGTTTCGTGAAGGGCGCGCTGGATCGGGGATTCCCGCAGAAGACAGTCGAAAAGATTTTCGATCTGATGGAGCAGTTCGCCGGCTACGGATTTAACAAGTCCCACTCTGCGGCCTACGCGTTGCTGGCTTACCACACGGCGTACCTGAAGACGCACTACGCGGTGGAGTTCATGGCGGCGCTGCTGACGTCGGTGTCGGGCAGCACCGACGACGTGGTGAAGTACATCAACGAATGCCGCGAGATGGGGATCGCGGTTGAGCCCCCGGACGTGAATGTCAGCGATGCATACTTCACGCCACACGGCGAAGCGATCCGGTTTGGGCTGGCGGCAGTCAAGAACGTCGGACACAATGCGATCGAGTCGATCGTGGTCGCGCGCAAAGAGATTGGCGCGTTCAAGTCGATATTCCAGTTCTGCGAAAAAGTGGACCTGCGTTTACTGAATAAGCGGGTTATTGAATCGCTGGTGAAGAGCGGTGCCATGGATGCCATGGGCCGACGTTCGCAACTCATTGCGGTAATCGACAGCGCCATGGAGCACGCGCAGAAGTCGCAACGCGATGCCGCCATGGGGCAACATGGCCTGTTCGGCGTGTTTGCTGAGGACAAGACCGCGCAGACCGATAAGCCGCTGCCCAACATTCCTGATTGGGACGAGCATCAGCGGCTTTCGGCGGAGAAAGAAATCCTTGGGTTCTTTATCACGGGACATCCGCTGGAGAAATACCGCGACAAGCTGCTCGACTTCAGCGCTCTCACCACAGACGATCTGAGCCAGTTGAAATCCTCAACCGGCAGGGACGAGGTGTTGGTCGGCGGCATCCTCAAGGCCGTGCGAGTATCGAAGTCTAAGAAGGGCGATCTCTACGCGCAGGGGCGGCTGGAAGACATGAACGGCTCGGTGGACATACTGTGTTTCTCGGAGTCGTTCAAGAGGCTCACGGAAAGGCTGAAGCTGGATGTGCCCGTACTGGTGAAGGGAAGCGTTCGAGTGGAAGAGGGATCGAATGCGAAATTGATGATTAGCGACATTACGCCGCTGGAGCAGGCCGAGCCCAAACTGGCGCGCAGTTTGAGAATCAAGATTCCGCTGGAGACGGCGTCAACTGGTACCGTGGATGCGCTGCACGCGCTTTGCGCTGAACGCAAGGGTGCGGCCAAGGTGCTATTCGATCTGGAGCGCAAGGGCGACTTCACGGTGGTGATGGAGGTGGAAGGCTATAATGTGTTGCCGGACCGCTCCTTCATCAACCGCGTGGAAGAACTGTGCGGGCGAGGCAGCGTAAGGATCATCGATTAGTCCCGACGAGTGAGACACGACCAACCTATGGAAGTCCCTTCCAACGCGCATTCGGAATTGCAACATGTCGAGGAACAGATTGAGCAACTGCAGAGCGCTGCCGGTGATAACCAGGAAGCGCTCAAGCAACTCGAGGGTTTGCAGGAGCGGGTCGAGGCACTGCGCCGCCAGATTTCGGGCAAGCTAACGCCTTGGGAGCGCACGGAGTTGGCACGGCATCCGATGCGACCCTACCCGCTGGACTATGTGGAGCGCATCTTTCCCGACTTCAGCGAAATTCACGGAGACCGCAATTTCGGCGACGATCCTGCCATGGTCTGTGGCATGGCGCGTTTCCGTGGACGCGAAGTCGCGGTGCTGGGCACGCAAAAGGGCCGTGACACGAAGCAGCGGGTCTATCGCAACTTCGGCCAGCCTAATCCGGAAGGTTATCGCAAAGCCCTGCGCTTCATGAAATTCGCCGAGAAGTGGAAGCGCCCGGTCATAGCGCTGATCGACATCGTGGGTGCCTATCCCGGCCTGGGTGCGGAGGAGCGCGGACAGGCGGAAGCCATCGCCCACAACTTGCGTGAGATGGCGCGACTGCGAGTCCCATTCATCGCCGCCATCACCGGCGAAGGCGGAAGTGGCGGGGCGCTGGCAATCGCCGTGGCAGACCGGGTCCTGATGCAGGAGAACAGCATCTACTCGGTGATCTCTCCCGAGGGATGTGCGTCGATTATGTGGCGCGACTCCGCCAAGAAAGACATTGCCGCGGCAGCGCTGCGCATCACGGCGAAAGACAACTTCGAGATGGGCTTTTGCGATGAGGTGATCCCGGAGCCGCCGGGGGGCGCGCATCACGACTACGACACTGCCGCCGCCGCTCTGGCAGAAGCTCTGAATAGGCACCTCGGCGAGCTAGAGAAAATGTCAACGCAAGACATGCTGGACGCCCGCTACAAGAAGTTCCGCAATATGGCGCAGTATTACGAGACGGTGTAGGGGTCGGGAACGTGCCTTTCGGAGGCGACCCCCGGCTGGGGCCTCGAGGTCTTCAGCATCATTTCAGTACACCCGGCCCATTTCTGTATTAGTTTCCGCCTGCCGATGCACTGTCCTATAATGAGTGCACTCCCGACGCCATCGGTCTTGTTGCGTGGGGCAACCGAAACTAGGGGTATTGATGGCAACAACTGAAATTGCAGTACGCGGCTCAGCCGATGTGGGCGGCCGTTCGCCCATCGTTAACGACTTCAGCATCCAGGTAGCAACCGCAAACGGGTCAGGCTCGCAGAGCGCCAACTCCATCCTGCTGCGCTCAATTTTTCAGATGGGTGTTCCCGTCTCCGGCAAGAACCTTTTCCCGTCCAACATTGCCGGGCTTCCCACCTGGTACACCATTCGAGCCAGCAAGAAGGGATACGTCGCTCGCAAGAAGGAAATCGATTTCGTCGTAGCGATGAATCCGGAGACGGCGCGCGAAGATGTCCTGGCGCTGGCCCCGGGGGCAGCGGTTCTCTACGACGAACCTCTGAAGCTCAGCGAATTGCGCTCCGACCTGGTCTTCTATTCGGCGCCCTTCGACAAGATTGTGGCGACGGTTTGCCCGGAAGCCAAGTTGCGCAAGCTGGTCAAGAACATGATCTACGTCGGAGTGATGGCCCGACTGCTCGGCCTCGACATGGCCGAGGTGGAGAAGGCGCTCCGCAAGCAGTTTGCCAAGAAAGTGAAGGCGGCAGAGCTCAACTGGAATGCTGCCAAGGCTGGTTATGATTACGCTGTTGCATCGCTGACGAAAGCTGATCCATTCACCGTCGAGCGCATGGACAAGACCGCCGGGATGATCATCGTTGATGGCAACTCCGCCGCAGCGATGGGGTGCATGTTCGCCGGGGTCACGGTGGTGACGTGGTATCCGATCACGCCGTCGTCTTCGTTGGTCGAAACCCTCATCGATTACATGAAGGCTTACCGAGTTGGCGCTGATGGAAAAGCTACTTTCGCTATCGTCCAAGCTGAGGATGAGCTGGCCGCGATTGGCATGGTTTTGGGCGCAGGATGGGCCGGAGCGCGTGCGATGACTGCCACTGCCGGACCAGGAATTTCGCTGATGGCGGAGTTTGCGGGGCTGGGATACTACGTGGAAATTCCGGGCGTGATCTGGGACGTACAGCGCGTCGGGCCGTCCACCGGATTGCCTACCCGTACCTCGCAGGGTGACATCGAGTTTGTTGCGAAGCTCTCACACGGCGACACACTACATCCCATGCTGCTGCCGTGTTCGGTAGCGGAATGTTTCTCAATGGCGAGCGAGGCGTTCAACCTGGCCGAGCAAATGCAGACGCCGGTGTTCGTGATGTCGGACCTCGACCTTGGCATGAACAATTGGATGTCGGAGCCGTTCGAGTATCCGAAGGAGCCGATCAACCGCGGCAAGGTGCTGACCAACGAAGACCTAGAACGGTTGGGCGGGTTTTCACGTTACAAGGACGTCGATGGCGACGGAATTGGCTATCGCACGTTGCCCGGAACCGACCATCCACAGGCTGCCTGGTTCGCACGCGGAAGTGGCCACAATGAAGATTCGAAGTATAGCGAGCGGCCCGACGACTATTCGAACAACCTGGACCGCCTGCTGCATAAGTTCGAACACGCGCGCAACTCGGTTCCCAAGCCGGAACTGGTCCGCAATGATGGCAACGAGGTTGGCATTATCGCCTATGGCACGTCGCATCATGCGCTAGTCGAGACGCTGGATCAGTTGCAGAGCGAGCAGGGCATCCATGCTGATTACCTGCGTCTGCGGGCGTACCCGTTTACCAGCGAAGTGAAGGAATTCATCACGTCACACAAGCGGACTTACGTTGTCGACCAGAACCGCGATGGCCAGATGTTCCAGTTGCTGAAGCTGGATATCCCGGCTGAAGATGTGATTCGACTGCGCAGTGTGCGCCACTACAACGGACTGCCGCTCGATGCGCGCTCCGTGACCGATGAGATCGTGTCCCAGGAGGGCAAGTAAATGGCGACCACAGCCGCCCCACAACCCAAAACCAATCGCGTCGGACTAACCGTGCTCGACTATCGCGGCGGCAAGACCACGCTCTGCGCCGGTTGCGGACACAACGCGATCTCCGAACGCATTATCGATGCCTTCTACGACATGGGTATCCAGCCGGAGCGCGTGGTCAAGATGTCGGGCATCGGTTGCTCGTCAAAGAGCCCTGCCTATTTCATGAGCCGCTCGCACAGCTTCAACTCCGTGCACGGTCGCATGCCCTCAGTCACTACCGGAGCGGTGCTGGCAAACTCAAAGCTGATTGCGTTGGGCGTTAGCGGAGATGGTGACACCGCCTCCATCGGCATTGGGCAGTTTGTCCACCTGATGCGCCGCAATCTCCCGCTGATCTACATCATCGAAGACAACGGCGTGTATGGCCTGACGAAGGGCCAGTTCTCGGCCACGGCGGACCTGGGCTCGAAACTGAAGACGGGCGTCATCAACGATTTGCCGCCCATCGACACGTGCGCACTGGCGATCTCGCTGGGTGCGACGTTTGTGGGCCGGTCGTTCTCAGGCGACAAGCGCCAACTGCACACCATGTTAAAAGCGGCTCTGGCGCACCGCGGGACGGTCTTGATCGACGTCGTTTCGCCGTGCGTGACTTTCAACGATCACGAAGGCTCGACCAAGTCCTACAAGTTCATGAAGGACCACGAAGAGCCGCTGCATGACCTGAACTTTGTGCCTGCGTTCGATGAGATCGATGTTGAATACGAAGAAGGCACCAGCGTCAACGTCACCATGCATGACGGCTCGTCGCTTCGATTGCGCAAGTTGGAAGAAGATTACGATCCGACGAACAAGATTGGGGCTGTCAAGCGGTTGATGGAGTCTCACGAGGCCGACGAGGTGCTGACTGGAGTCTTCTATCTGAACACCACCGCGCCGAATTTCATCGACATGCTCGATATGACGGATGAGCCGCTGGCGACATTACCGGAGAGCGTGACTCGTCCATCGCGCAAAGTGCTCGAAGCGTGCATGGAAGAGTTGCGCTAGGCGGGCATATGGCGAAAGCGGGTTCCTCGTGGGCTGAAGCCCACTCGGAATGACAAAATAGGGAACTTGTACGGCACGGCTGAAGCCGTGCCCCTTCAAAGCAATATCAATTGAGCTTTTTTCGGGAACGGAAGGCCCTCATTGCGGAGGGCCTTTCTATTTGACGCGGATGATTACTTCAGCGACGCCATGTCAATCACGAAGCGGTATTTCACGTCGCTCTTCAACATGCGTTCGTAGGCCTCATTGATCTTCTGGATAGGGATGATCTCGATGTCGGACACAATATTGTGTGTCGCGCAAAAGTCGAGCATCTCCTGGGTTTCGGGGAGCCCGCCGATCATGGATCCGGCGAACTGGCGGCGCTTTGGAATCAGGCTGAATGCGGCCACTGGCACGGGCTTCTCGGGTGCTCCCACCAGCACCATGGTCGCGTCACGCTTCAACAGGTTGAGGTAGATGTTGAGGTCGTGTTCGGCCGAAACCGTGTCCATTATTAAGTCGAAGCTGTTGACGTGCTTCTCCAATTGGGATGCATCTTTGGTGTGAACGATTTCATGCGCACCTAATCGTTTGGCATCCTCGACCTTGTGCGCTGAAGTGGTGAACAGCACCACATGCGCTCCCATGGCGTGGGCGAGTTTCAGTCCCATGTGACCGAGACCGCCGAGG
>Ga0207927_1000978_pt1 | contig 12226 bp, 10 predicted proteins | sample NGESurdeep072012_2_FD_184456 | JGI IMG/M metagenome (GOLD analysis project Ga0207927, IMG submission 184456) | Arctic peat soil microbial communities from Barrow, Alaska - NGEE Surface sample 210-2 deep-072012 (SPAdes) | ecosystem: Environmental > Terrestrial > Soil > Wetlands > Peat ... | reverse complement strand
CGGCGCCCCCGCCGCGGCCGGCGCAGGCGCGGCACCTACGACGACACGATCGCCCCGATTGACACCTCCGCCCTCCAGGACACCGACGTCATCCGCGTCAACTCGGGCTCGACGGTCAAGGACGTCGCCGAGTACCTCGGCGTGGCCGTCCCGGAGATCATCAAGAAGCTGATGTCGCTCGGCGAGATGGCGACGCTCACCCAGACGCTCTCCGACGACGCGATCCAGGTTCTCGCCGACGAGTTCGACAAGAAGGTCGAGATCATCCACGCGGCCGACGACGTCGAGGTCGAGCCCGTGTTCGAGGACGCCGATGAGGATCTGATCGAGCGCCCGCCGGTCGTCACGATCATGGGCCACGTCGACCACGGCAAGACCTCCCTGCTGGACGCCATCCGCGAGACCGAGGTGGTCGCCGGCGAGGCAGGCGGCATCACCCAGCACATCGGCGCCTACCAGGTCCGCCACGCCGGCAAAGAGATCACCTTCCTTGACACGCCCGGCCACGAGGCCTTCACCGCGATGCGGGCGCGCGGCGCCCGCGTGACCGATCTGGCCGTCATCGTGGTCGCCGCCGACGACGGCGTCAAGCCGCAGACCGAGGAGGCGATCGATCACGCCAAGGCGGCCGAGGTTCCGATCATCGTGGCGGTCAACAAGATCGACAAGGAGGGCGCGCAGCCCGAGCGCGTCCGCACCGAGATGACCCAGCACGGACTGCAGCCCGCCGAGTGGGGAGGGGAAATCGAGTTCGTCGACGTGAGCGCCAAGACCCGCGAGGGCCTCGACACGCTGCTGGAGACGATTCAGGTCGTCACCGACCTCGAGGAGCTCAAGGCCAACGCGGGCGCCGAGGCGTCGGGCACGGTCATTGAGTCCAAGCTCGACCCCGGCCGCGGCCCCGTCGTGACCGTCCTGATCCAGCGCGGCACGCTGCGCGTCGGCGATGCGCTCGTCGCAGGCGCCCACTTCGGGCGGGTGCGCGCGATGCACGACTTCACGGGCAACAAGATGAAACGGGCCATGCCCGGCCAGCCGGTCGAGGTGCTCGGCTTCGACGGCGTGCCCGAGGCCGGCGAGCTGGTTCGCGTGGTCGAGAACGAGCGCCGCGCCCGCCAGCTGGCCGGCGAGCGCGCCAACCGTCTGAAGACCGAGATGCTCGCAAGGCGCTCGGGGCGCAAGGTCTCCCTCGAGGACGTCTTCAAGCTCGCCCAGGAGGGCACCGTCAAGGAGCTCGGCCTCGTCGTCAAGGCCGACGTGGCCGGTTCGCTCGAGGCGATCGAGGACGAGATCGCCAAGCTGCCCCAGCAGGAGGTCAAGGTCAACATCATCCACCGCGGCGTCGGTGGCATCAACGAGTCTGATGTCATGCTCGCGTCGGCCTCTGAGGGCGTCATCCTCGCGTTCAACGTGCGTCCCGTCGGAGACGCCCGTCTGATCGCCGACCGCGAGGGCGTCGAGATCCGCTCATATGCGGTGATCTACCGGGCCATCGAGGAGCTGCGCGCGGCGATGCAGGGAATGCTCGAGCCCGCCGAGGTCGAGACACCCCTCGGTCAGGCCGAGGTGCGTCAGCTCTTCAAAGCGTCGCGCATCGGCACGATCGCCGGCTCGTTCGTCACCGAGGGCAAGATCACGCGCGGCGCGCGCGTGCGCGTCGTCCGCGAGGGCACGGTCATCTACGACACGACGATCGACAGCCTGCGCCGCTTCAACGACGACGTTCGCGAGGTCACCAACGGCTTCGAGTGCGGCGTCGTGCTGATGAACTTCCAGGACCTGCACGAGGGCGATGTGCTCGAGAGCTACGAGACGCGCCAGGTGGAGCGCGAGCTGCAGGACTGAGGGCCGCCACGCCGGGCTCGGACCGACCAAGCGTGAGAACCCGGCCATCCTCGGCAGGGACCGGGCGGGCGGCGCGGAATTGGAGGGTAGGATGAGCACGGGACGCATGCGTCGGGTGGACGAGGCGATTCGTCAGGTGATCGGCGATGCCGTGGCAGGAGATCTGAAGGACCCTCGAGTGGGATTCGTGACAGTGACCGACGTCAGGACCAGCGCAGACCTACGCCACGCCCGCGTTTACGTGAGCGTGCTCGGAGCCGACGGCGACGTCTCCCAGCAGGAGGAGCGCGAGCTGACGCTCGACGGGCTGCGCAGCGCCCATGGCTTCCTGCAGGCGCGCCTGGGCGCCGAGCTGCGCCTCAAGCGCACGCCGACGCTCGAGTTCAGCTACGACGAGACGACCGACCGCGCGCTGCGCGTCGAGGAGCTCATCGAGGAGATCGGCGAGGCATGAGCTCCACCGAGGCGACCCGGACGACCCGCGAGCTGGTGCTCGAGCGTATCCGCGAGGACACGCGCTTCGCCCTCGCGACGCACGAGAACCCCGACGGCGACGCGCTCGGCTCGTTGATCGCGATGCAGGGCCTGCTGAGCGCCCTCGGCAAGGACTCGGTCATGTTCATCGCCCCCGCCGAACTGCCGCTGCCGCACGAGTACTCGTTCTTCTCACTCGACGGCCTGATACAGGAGCCGCCCGCCGACATCGCGGAGCGGACCGTCGTGTTCCTCGACTGCGGCAACATCGACCGCAACTCGGCCAGCGTTCTGCGCGACGGGGCACACCTGCTCAACATCGACCATCACCACGACAACACCCGCTTCGGCACCATCAACCACGTCGTTCCCGACGCGTCCTGCACAGCCGAGATCGTGTGGGAGTTGATGCACGGGCTCGACGTGCGCCCATCGGCCGCCGTCGCAGAGGGCCTGTACGTCGGGCTGATCACCGACACCGGCCGCTTCATGTACGAGAACACGGGTCCGCGAGCCCACCTGATGGCGGCCGAGTTGATCGAGGCCGGAGTCCAGGTCGCCGTCGTCAACCGGCGCCTGTACGAGGACATGCCCGCGGGCAAGCTCCAGCTGCTGGCCGTCGCCCTCGGCCAGCTCCAGCGCTTCGACTCGGGCGAGCTGACGCTCGTCGCCCTCAGTCTTGCCGACTTCCAGCGCAGCGAAGCCGAGGAGAGCCACTCCGAGGGCATCATCGACCAACTCCGAGCCCTCCAGGGCACGAAGGTCGCAGCGCTCGTGCGCGAGCTCGGCTGCGGCGCACGCAAGGGACAGCACAAAGTGTCGCTGCGGGCGACCGACGACGACGTCGACGTGTCGATCATCGCGCGCGCCCAGGGCGGCGGCGGCCACCGGCGTGCGGCCGGCTTCTCGACGACGCTGGAGCCCGATGAGCTGATTGAGTTCCTGCGCGGCGCGATCGCTGCCCAACTGCACCCCTCCTCCAATGGGCACGCGGCAGCGACGCTCGCCTGAGCGCCGCGCCGCGCCTTAGCCAGAGCCGAGCTCCCGACCCCGATGGACGGCGTTCTGCCGATCGACAAGCCGGCCGGCATGAGCTCCCACGACGTCGTCGCTGCCGTCAGACGCTCCCTCGGCAGGGCCAAGACCGGTCACGCTGGCACCCTCGACCCGTTCGCGACCGGGCTGCTGCTCGTGCTCGTGGGCGCCGCGACCAAGGCGCAGCAGACGATGATGGAGCTGCCCAAGCGCTATGAGACGATCGCTCGACTCGGGGCGACGTCGAGCACGGGCGACACCGAGGGCGAGATCACCGAGACCGGCCGCCTGCCGCCCGACCCGCCGCCGCTGCCGACGGGAGAGCTGCGCCAGCGCCCCCCGATCCACTCCGCGGTCAAGATCGGCGGCGAGCGGGCCTACCGGCGGGCGCGCAGGGGGGAGACCTTCGAGATGCCCGAGCGGATCGTGACGGTGTACCGCTTCGAGGAGCTGTGGCGCGAGGCAGCCGGGGAGGATGGGACGCAGGCGCGGGCCGCCTATGAGATCGAGTGCGGCTCCGGCACCTACGTGCGCTCGCTGATCGCTGACCTCGGCGATGCGTACTGCCTCGAGCTCCGGCGTACCGCGATCGGCCCGTTCGAGGTCGGCGATGCGGCCAAGCTGCCACCGCGCGGGGAGCCATGGGCCGACCCGCCGCTGATCGACCTGCAGAGCGCCCTCGCAATGGCGCGGGAGTTCCGCCCCGCGGCGCGGCACGCGGCCGTGCGCGGGCGCCAATAGGCTATGCGTCCGTGAAGGTCACTCCTCTGCCCGACGTCGAGCGCTCGAGCGAGCGCAGCGTGGCGGTCGGCACGTTCGACGGCGTCCACCTCGGCCACCGCGAGGTCATCCGCGGAGCCGACAGCGTGCTCACGTTCGAGCCGCACCCGGTGTCGGTCGTCGCGCCCCAGCACACGCCGCGGCTGCTGACGACGCTCGCGCGCAAGGCCGAGCTCGTCGGGTCGCTCGGGGTGCGCGAGCTTGTCGTGATCCCCTTCGACGCCGACTTCGCCAAGCTGACCGCCGCCCAGTTCGTCGACGATGTCCTCGTCGGTGCGCTCGGCGCCGCCCAGGTCGCGATCGGCGAGAACTTCCGCTTCGGGCACAAGGCACAGGGGGACCCGGCGCTGCTGCGTACCGACGCGCGCTTTGCCACCGTCGTGCGCCCGCTGCTCGAAATCGGCGGCGAGATCGTCTCCTCAAGCCACATTCGCGGGCTGCTCCTGGCGGGCGAGATCGCCGAGTCCAACCGGCTGCTCGGCAGCTCCTTCGAGCTCTCCGGCGAGGTCGTCCACGGCGACGCACGGGGTCGCGAGCTCGGCTTCCCAACCGCCAACCTGATTCCCGATGAGGCACTCGTCTGCCCCGGGCACGGCGTCTACGCCTGCCTCGCCGACGGACGCCCCGCGGCAGTCAGCATCGGCGTGCGCCCGACCTTCAAGACGGGGAGGGCCGAGCTGATCGAGGTATACATCCTCGACTTCGACGGCGACCTCTACGGCAGCACCCTGCGCCTGCAGTTCCTCGAGCGCCTGCGCGGCGAGCGCCGCTTCGAGGATTCCGACTCGCTGATCGAGCAGATGCACCGCGACGTCCTGGCCACGAGGGAGATCGCCGCCGCCCATTGAGCGCCGCGGGCCGTCTGCTACCGTGCCCGTCCATGTCGGCTATCACCACTGAGCGCAAGCGCGAGATCGCAGCCAAGTTCGGCTCGGGCGAGCAGGACATGGGTTCGACCAAGGTGCAGATCGCGCTCCTCACCGAGCGAATCAACCACCTCACCGAGCACCTGCGCGCCCAGAGCAAAGACCACCACTCCCGCCGTGGTCTGTTGATGCTCGTCGGCAAACGCCGTCGCTTCCTGAACTACCTCCAGCGCCGCGACCTCGAGGGCTACCGCGCCCTCATCAAAGAGCTCGGCCTGCGCAAGTAGCCCTGGAGGACCGTGAGCACTTCGCGGATCCTTAGTCCTCGGTCGCTCGCGTACGTAATACGCCACGCTCCCTGCGTCATCGGCCCGCTCGACTCACGGCTCTCCAGGTACGCGTCGTGAGCGTGCTCGCAGCAGGGACGCCGGCGCCCGACTTCAAGCTCGTCGCGGCCGACGGCGAGGACTTCACCGCAGCCGACCTCCAGGGCAAGACGACAGTGCTCGTCTTCTACCCGTTCGCCTTCAGCCTCGTCTGCACCGACCAGTTCCAGCTCTACGAGGACATCCTGCCCGAGCTGGCCGAGCGGGGTGGGGTGCTCTACGGAGTCTCCTGCGACTCGCCCTACGCCCAGGGTGCCTTCAAGGAGAAGCTCGGCGTCAGCAGCGAGCAGCTGTCGGACTTCGAGCCAAAGGGTGCCGCCAGCGACGCCTTCGGGGTGCGTCACCCCGGTGGCTTCTCCCAGCGCGCGCTCGTGATCACGGGCCCCGACGGAGTCATCCGCTGGTCATATGAGGGCGAGAACCCGGGTGTGCTGCCGCCGCCTGAGCTGCTGCGCGATGGCATCGCCGCCGCCTTCGCCGCCGACGCGCCCGCCTGAGCACCCGTACGCGCTCCAGCGCGCCGGCCCGGGCGTGCTCTTCGCCCATTTTGCGCATCGCCGCCGTCGCCCTGAACGGGCGGTCCGCTAAGCTCGCTGCGTTCGGAAAATGAGAAAAAAAGAATCGGACCGCCGACCGACGGGCGGTACAGGAAGGCAGTGAATATGAGTAGTGACGCCGTTACACGGGTCTCCGTGGAGATCGCCGGCAGCGAGATCTCGTTCGAGACCGGCAGGATGGCCAAGCAGGCCTCCGGTGCAGTGGTCGTCCGCCAGGGCGACACGATGGTTCTCGCGACGGCCGTCGCGGGAAGTGTGCGCGACGTCGACTTCCTCCCGCTGACGGTGGACGTCGAGGAGCGCATGTACGCCGCCGGGAAAATCCCCGGTTCCTTCTTCAAGCGCGAGGGACGGCCGGGCGAGAAGGGGACGCTCACCGCGCGCATGATCGATCGCCCGATCCGCCCGCTGTTCCCCAAGGAATGGCGCTATGACACGCAGCTCGTGGCGATCCCGCTGTCGATCGACCAGGTCCACCCCTACGACATCCTTGCCATGAACGGCGCCTCCGCCGCGTTGATGATCTCCGACATCCCGCTGCCGACGCCCGTCGGCGCCGTGCGGATCGGCAAGGTCGACGGCAACTTCGTCGTCAACCCCGAGGAGCCCAGCCTTCTTGCGGGCGCCGACGAGGGCGGCTCGGACCTCGACCTGATCGTCGCCGGCACCGAGGAGGCCATCCTGATGGTCGAGGCGGGCGCCAACGAGATCCCCGAGGCGGAGATCCTCGATGCGCTCGACATCGCGCACGCTGAGATCAAGAAGCTCTGTGCGCTCCAGCGCGACCTCGCCGCGAAGGTCGGCAAGCCGAAGAAAGTCTTCGAGACGCTCCAGGTCGACCCGGAGCTGCTCGACTCGATCCGCTCCTCCCACGGAGCCCTGCTCGACGCCGCCACGCAGGTGGAGGACAAGCTCGAGCGCCAGGAGGCCACGAAGGAGGCCGAGCAGGGGATTCTCGAGCAGTACGCCCCGGCCGTGCCCGAGGGCGCCTCCCAGGAGCAGCTGATCGCGGCCAAGGAGCGCCGCGCCGCGGTCCAGATGGTCTTCGACAAGCTCGAGAAGTCGATCATCCGCGAGCGCATCGCCGTCCACAAGAAGCGCCCCGACGGCCGTGCCGAGAACGAGATCCGCGACATCACGATCGAGGTCGGCGTCACGCCCCGCACCCACGGCTCCGCGCTGTTCACGCGCGGGCAGACACAGGCGCTGAGCGTCGTCGCGATGGGCACCCTGAAGGAGGAGATGCGGATCGACACGCTCGGCCTGGAAACCAAAAAGTACTACTGGCACCACTACAACTTCCCGCCCTTCTCGGTCGGTGAAGCGGGTCGTATGGGCGGCGTCAAGCGCCGCGACATCGGCCACGGCGCGCTCGCCGAGCGGGCGCTCTCGCCGATGGTGCCCTCGATCGAGGAGTTCCCCTACTCGATCCGCGTGGTCTCGGACATCCTCGAGTCCAACGGCTCCTCCTCGATGGCCTCGGTCTGCGGATCGTCGCTGTCGCTGATGGATGCCGGTGTGCCGATCAAGCGGCCGGTCGCCGGTATCGCGATGGGCCTGATCAAGGAGGGCGATGACTACATCGTCCTGACCGACATCGCCGGAGTCGAGGACCACCTCGGCGACATGGACTTCAAGGTCGCCGGCACCGAGCGGGGCATCACCGCCCTGCAGATGGACATCAAGATCACGGGCGTCACCTTCGACATCCTGCGCGACGCTCTCGCCCAGGCCAAAGAGGCCCGCACGTTCATCCTCGGCAAGATGGCCGAGATCATCAAGACGCCGCGCGAGCAGCTCAGCCAGTTCGCGCCGCGCATCCAGACGATCCAGATCGACCCCTCGCAGATCGGCCTGCTGATCGGCAAGGGCGGCGAAACGATCCGCGGCCTGGCCGACGAGTTCGACTCGCAGATCGACGTCAACGACGACGGCCAGGTGCTGATCTACTCGGCCAATGGTGAGCTGGGCGATGCGCTCGTCGAGCGTGTCCGGATGATGATGAAGGAGGTCGAGGTCGGCGACGAATACGTAGGCAAAGTCGTCAAGACGACGACGTTCGGCGCGTTCATCGAGCTCGCCAAGGGCACCGACGGACTGCTCCACATCTCCAACGTCTCGCCCGGACAGCGTGTTGAGACCGTCGAGGACGTCCTCAACAAGGGCGACGAGGTCAACGTCCGCGTGGTCGAGGTCGACCGCGAGCGCGGCCGCATCGGCCTGCGTCTCACCGAGGACCCGGACATCGCCGGCAAGTCCGTCGAGGAGCTGGCCGGCGTGGGCACCGGCGGCGGCGGTGGCGGCGGCAGCCGTGGGCCGCGCGAGGGCGGCGGACGCAACGGGCGCGAGCGCTCGGACCGAGGTCGTCGGCGTGAGGGCGAGCGTGGATCGGGGCGCCCCCGTCACGGGCGTGACCGCGATTGATGCAGAGCCTCGGGATTTGACCCCCGAGCACCGCAGCAGCACCCTTGATTCCGGGGTCCGGGTCGTCACCGAGCGCGTGCCAGGCGTGCGCTCGGTGGCGCTCGGGTTCTGGATCGCCACCGGCTCGACCTCCGAGCTGACCGGCCAGGCGGGCATCTCCCACCTCCTCGAGCACATGATCTTCCGCGGCACCGAGCGCTACGGCTCGGAGGAGATCGACCAGATCTTCGATGCGATGGGCGCCGAGATCAACGCCGGCACCGACAAGGAAGCGACCTCGCTCTACACCCGCGTGCTCGACCGCCACATCGAGCGCGCGTTCGACGTCGCCAGTGACATGGTCTGGCACCCCCGCTTCGGTGAGCTGGAGGCCGAGCGGGAGGTCGTCCTCGAGGAGATTGCGATGTATGAAGACGATCCCCAGGATCGCGTCTTCGACCTACTCGGAAGGGCCGTCTTCGGCTCGCACCCGCTCGGGCGGGCCGTCATCGGCACGGCCGAGGTCGTCGGCTCGGTCACCCGTGAGCAGCTCGCCGTCTTCCACGGCGAGCGCTACACCCCCGCCAGCGTGGTGATCGCCGCCGCGGGCTCGGTCGATCACGAGGAGATCCTCGAGCTGGCCCGCGCAGCCGAGGCGCGCCGCGGGAAGGCCCACGCGGACGCGCCGAAGGGCCCCGGACCGCGGGCCCCGGGCGCCGATGAGATGCCCGAGTTCATGCCGCGGATCGCCTTCCTCGAGAAAGACACCGAGCAGTACCACGTGTGTGTCGGCGGCGCCGGCCTGGCCCGCGAAGACGAGCGGCGCTTCGCCCTGCGCGTCCTCGAAGGCGTGCTCGGCGGCACGTCCTCCTCGCGGCTGTTCCAGGAGGTGCGCGAGCGGCGCGGACTCGCCTACTCGGTGTTCTCCTATTCCAACCTGTACGCCCGTACCGGCGAGGTCGGCCTCTACGTGGGCACCCGCCCGGAGAATCTCGCCGAGGCCCTGGCGGTCGTCGCCGCCGAGCTCGAGCGCTGCGTCGCCGATCCCGCCAGCGAGCAGGAGCTGACCCGCTCGCGGGAGAACCTCAAGGGCCGCGTCGTCCTCGGCCTGGAGTCCACGGGCGCGCGCATGAGCCGTCTCGGCGTCTCGACCCTCAACGAGATGCCGATCCTGTCCGTCAACGAGATGATCGAGCGCATCGACGCCGTCACGATCGCCGACGTCCGCGAGCTCGCCGAGGAGCTGTTCACGCCCGGGCGCCTGTCGGTCGCCGGGGTGGGCCCCGAGGAGTCACGCTTTCGAGAAGCTATCGCGCCGCTTGGCACAGACGTCGTCGAGGAGGCGCTGCGTTGATCCGGGTGGCCGTCGCCGGCGCCGCCGGACGCATGGGGGAGACCGTCTGCCGCGCCGTCGAGGGCGCCGAGGACATGCAGCTGAGCGGCCGTGCCGACCCTGCGCTCGGCACGAGCCTCGATGAGGTCCTCGCCGACGCTGAGGTCCTCGTCGACTTCACCCGTCCCGACACCGCGCTCGAGAACGCCCTCGCCGCTCTGGCGGCGGGCGTCCATGTCGTGATCGGGACGACCGGCTTTGATCCGGCCCCGCTGCAGCGCGCTGCGCTGCCCGAGGGCTCGCGCCGCGCCAACGTCCTGATCGCTCCCAACTTCGCGATCGGCGCCGTGCTGATGATGCGCTTCGCCGCCGAGGCGGCCGTCCACATGCAGAAGGCCGAGATCATCGAGCTCCACCACGACGCCAAGCTCGATGCGCCCAGTGGCACCGCAGCGCGCACCGCCGAGCTGATGGCGGGCGCCGCCGGCGGGCCCCAGCCTCCGATCCACTCCGTCCGGCTCCCGGGTCTCGTCGCCAGCCAGGAGGTCATCCTCGGAGACCTCGGACAGACGCTCAGCATCCGCCACGACACGATCAGCCGCGAGTCGTTCATGCCGGGCGTCCTGCTCGCCGTCAGGCGCGTAGGCGGCCTGGAGGAGTCTCCCGTCGTCGGCCTCGAGCATCTGCTCTTCTGATTGCTGATGCCCGTGAGATACTGCACCCGATGAGCGCCCTCGGCACACTCATAACCGCGATCGTGACCCCGTTCGACGAGGAGGGCAGGGTCAACGACGAGTCCTTCGTCGCGCTCATGCGCCACCTCGCCGACAACGGCTCGGACGGCTTCGTCGTCGCCGGCACGACCGGCGAGGCCTCGACCCTGACCGACGAGGAACAGCTCGCCCTGATCGAGCTCGCGGTCGCCGAGCGCCCGGCCGGCAAGTCAATCATCGCCGGCACCGGCACCAACGACACGCGTCAGGTCGTCCACCTGACCGAACGCGCGACCGAACTCGGCGCCGACGCGATGCTGTCGGTGACGCCCTACTACAACAAGCCCAGCCGGCTCGGGCTCAAGCGCCACTATGAAGCGGTGGCGGCGGCCACGGACAAACCGACCCTCCTCTACAACATCCCAGGCCGCACCGCGACGAACATGCCGCCCGACCTGCTCGCCGAGCTCGCTCTGATCGAAGGCATCACGGGTCTCAAGGAGGCCAACGCGGACCAGCTGCAGCCGATCGAGGGCCTCGACATCTATGCCGGCGACGATGCGACGTTCGCGCGTACGCTCGACATGGGCGGTGCCGGCGGCATCTCGGTCGCGAGCCACATAGTCGGAAACGAGATGCAGCGGATGGTCTCCGAACCCGAGCACCGCGCCGAGATCGACGCCTCCCTGAGCGACGTCTATGCGACGCTGTTCCTGACGTCCAACCCGACCTGCACGAAGGCCGCTCTCAACCTGCTCGGCCACGATGTCGGTGGCCTGCGTCTGCCGCTCGTCGAGGCGACCGGCGAGGAGACCGCAGCCGTGCGGGCGATGCTTGAACGACACGGCCTGCTCCCGATCGCGAGCGTCTCCGCGTGAGCTCCAAGCTGCGCGTTCTGCCCCTCGGCGGGCTGGGGGAGATCGGTAAGAACATGACCGTCGTCGAGCAGGACGGCCGCATCGTCGTCGTCGACGTCGGCCTGCGCTTCCCGACGCCGGAGATGGTCGGTATCGACCTCGTCCTGCCGGACTTCGCCTATCTGCGCGAGCGCGCCGAGGACATCGAGGCGATCGTCGTCACCCATGGGCACGAGGATCACCTCGGCGCTCTCCCGTGGGTCCTGCGCGACCTCGGCGACCGTTTCAACGCGCCCGTATACGGAGGCGCGCTGACGATGGCCATGGCCCGCTCCAAGCTCGATGAGCACAAGCTGCGCCACGTCGAGCTCAACGAGATCGAGGACGGCGAAACGCTCGAGCTCGGCCCATTCTCGCTCGAGCTCGTGCACATGACGCATTCGATCCCCGACTCGAGCGCCGTCGCGCTCGGGACCGAGCTCGGGACCGTGCTGATCACCGGCGACTACAAGTTTGACCAGACGCCCGTCGACGGCCCGCCCGCGGATGTCTCTCGGCTGGCCGAACTCGGCCGCGAGGGCGTGCTGCTGCTGTGCGGCGACTCGACCAACGTCGACCGCGACGGCTTCTCGCCGTCGGAGTCGGTTGTCGGGCCGCACCTCGAGGAGGTCTTCGCGCGCTGCGAGGGCCGAATCGTGGTGACGAGCTTCGCCTCCAACATCCACCGTGTCCAGCAGGTTGTCGACGCCGCCGAGTCGCTCGGGCGAAAGGTCGCGCTCGTGGGGCGCTCGATGCGCAAGAACGTCGGCATCGGTCGCAACCTCGGCCACATCGAGGTGCCCGACGGGATGCTCGTCGGGCCGCGCGAGATCAACGACTTTCCCGATGAGCGCGTCGTCATCATCTCGACGGGCTCACAGGGCGAGCCGCTGTCGGCCCTGCGCCGGATGGCCTACCGCGACCACCCGCAGGTGCAG
>Ga0207927_1000972_pt1 | contig 12237 bp, 17 predicted proteins | sample NGESurdeep072012_2_FD_184456 | JGI IMG/M metagenome (GOLD analysis project Ga0207927, IMG submission 184456) | Arctic peat soil microbial communities from Barrow, Alaska - NGEE Surface sample 210-2 deep-072012 (SPAdes) | ecosystem: Environmental > Terrestrial > Soil > Wetlands > Peat ... | reverse complement strand
ACGGCGAGAACGCGAGCGAGGTCATGAAGGATCTGTGTCGGCGTGAACAGATCACGCCCGGTCAACTGATCCTGCACTCCGACAACGGCAGTTCGATGAAGGGCGCCACGATGCTGGCGACGTTGCAAAAACCGGGCGTCATGGCTTCGTTGAGTCGTCCCGCGGTCAGTAACGACAATCCGTACTCGGAATCCTTGTTCAAAACGCTCAAATATCGTCCGGCGTACCCGGTTCACCCGTTCGCCGATATCGCAGCCGCCCGGACTTCGGCCACCACGCTGATCGAGTGGTACAACCACGAGCACCGTCACAGCGCGATCGGCTTCGTCACCCCGGCCCAGCGCCATGCCGGCCTCGATCAGGCGATCTTGGGACAGCGTACCGCCCTGTACGCGACCGCTCGAGCCAAGAATCTCTTGCGTTGGAAACGTTCAACACGAAACTGGCGGCGGATCGATATCGTGTATCTCAATCCCGATCAAATTGAAACCAAAGGAGAGTCAAAAACCACAGCGGAAATCACACTGAAAATTGCTGCGTAAGAAAAACCATTTATGCGACAACTACCTTGACAACGTCCGCTGAAACAACCCCACCATTTGTCGCCTAAACTCCGGCGTATATCTCGGTTTTGACTTCGACATCTTGAATACCTCTCTGTGTGACACTGAAGTGTCCACAAAAGCCGGGTCAAGTCCAGATCATTCTCGTTATCTTGTGCGCGGAGCAGGGCAAGCCCAATCGGTACGGCGGCTCGCCGCAAGGGTCCACGCTCGCTTGATTGGCTCGTTCGCTAGAAGCCGGACAGCACTAGAAAACCGGCGAGCACTATTCCGATCACCGCCACGACCAGGTTGATGATCGAGCCCAACCACACCCACGAACCGCTCGGTATGTCCTGCTTAGGCAACTCGCGCACGAAACGGCGGAATGCCAACTCCGAGGCGATCGCGACGGCGGCGCCGAGCAAGATCAACGCGACACCGCCGATGAGCGAAAATAAGTGGTGCGGCGAACTTTCGGGCGCCAGACGCAGCAAGGTGAGAAACAGGCTAAAACGCTCGATCACGAAGCCAAACGCCATCAGCGCCAAGCTGCTACGCTGCCAGGCCAGCAGAGCTTGCACGGCAGCGAAAAACATGCGCGGGTCATGTAATTCAGGCATCGTTGGTCACAAGAATACTACGTGCCGCGTTGCCGCGGACTGAGAAACGCCGCCCGGAAAACCCTTTTATGGCGCCTTTGTACTGGCGCTCACCCTGTCATGTTGGGTAATCTTGGGCTTGAAAATGTACGACTGGGAACGCATAGATACAATGTCTCGGGCGTATAAGCGGAATTGACCTTTGGGAGCAGGAAATGGCGACGGGCTGGGCGGGTGACGGTGCTGTGCAGGATCAAATCGACGCGACCGTAAAGGACGCGATTAGCCGCGTTAAGAGCCAGTTGCCTCATGGGCCCTCGGCGACGCACTGCGCAGAATGCGAAGCGGAAATTCCGGAAGCACGGCGAACCGCCTATCCGGGCGTTCGCCTATGCGTTAGTTGTCAGAGCGCGCACGATCGCGGCCAGGCGAAATTCAGCGGCTATAACCGGCGCGCCAGCAAGGACAGTCAGCTGCGCTGAGGGTGATTCACGGGGGCGGGAGACAAGCCCCTTCGCCAATTCGTCAAATGGGGCTAGTGGGGCTAGGACCAACATACCTGTATCCATTATTTAACATAATATACATTATGCGCATAAGGATACCGATAGCCATGTAGATCAACCATTTACAGAACTAATCAGCGTCATTTTGGAGATTGTTGCCACGGACCTTCTGAAATAACTCACTATTTTAATGTTCCGAGATTGAAGCGCGGCAAGCATCTTGCGGTGTGTGCGACGCAGAAACGCGACATCAAAGTAAAGTGCGCTAGCGGACAGACAACGCCGCGCAACATGGGGCATGCTCGCGCCACAGCGTTAACATGATCGCGATGATCCGGCGTATTCTTTAGTGGCGCCTGTTAATACCACCGATGGAGACCCCATGAATAAGTCCGGAACCTTGATTACATCTGTTCTATTGACTTTTGGAATCGCCGCTGCTGCGATGGCCGACACCCCACCGAAGGCCACTGCGACGATGCCTGCTGATGCCCAGCCCCCTGGGCCGCCTACTATCGGCCCAAAGCAGGATCAACGAGCTGTTAATACCTCTCCTCCGAAGAGTGCCGGGAAGTCCACCACCCACAAGCACAAGAAAAGCCATAAGCCGGCGACCACCGCCCCTACGAGCACGGCGACCCCCGCCCCTACGACCACCAAGTAAATCTATTGGTGAAGCGCTCCGGCCACCTCCTGGTGGCCGGAGCGGTTTGATGCGCGGGATTGCGGCCGCTCTCGAGCGATCGGCACTGCGACTCCGCTCGAAGGTCACAAGGCTTTAGTGATCCGATATGCCGATTTTCTCTTGGGGTTGAAGTCTTTATATTTGCCGACGGTGCTCGCTATCAAGCGCACATTTCCGCTGGTATGCGCGTTCGGGACTCCAGTCGCCGGCCGTACTGACGCCATAGCTCAGGGATACATCGACAATAGGGATGCCGGTGGCTGTGCGACCAGCAGTTTTTGTATTGACCATTCGGGTTCCTTGGACCGTAACCTCTTCAAGGCTCTGAGCAAAGGCAATGCCGCAGATTAGAGCAGATGCGACCGCTATGTTTAAGGGGGATCGACGCGGCTGAAAGCGGCGGCCAGGGCGATGCTCAAGGGTTGGGCCGAACAATTGAATCGCGAGTTGGACGCGCGGCGCGCGCCAAATGAATCCGTCCGGAGGCCATCTTGGCCCGAACTAGCCATCAATTGTGCGTCGTTCTCGTTTACCGCATCGGATCGGCCCATCGGCCGAGAGCCAATATCTAAACTCGCGCTTATTAGCCGAGTTGCGCGCTTATGACCCGCATCCGGCGGGATTGCAAGCGCAGTCCGTTTTCAAGTTCCTTGAGGCGAGACTGCAGGAGCGATCGCTCCCAGCGATCGGTCATCGCCCGCCGAGCCTCTTGTAACCACTGTTCGCGCAGCTGGGTCCAGGTAGTCACCGCCTGGCGAAAGGCTTCATATTCTTCCGTGATCCGCCTTCTCAAATGCTCAATGCGGGCCCCGCCGGTCTGACTGGCCAATTGGCGCTCGGCCCGACGAAATTGGTTGTCGAGCTTCGCCCGCTGGATCTTGAACCAAGGCACGCGTTTTAGATGGCTGGTGAGCCCAATCCAGTGCAAGGCGTAGATGCACCATTTGGACGGATCCCACTGCCACCAGCGCACACCGTTGCGGTAATCGTGCGCAAACATGTGATGGAAATTATGGTAACCCTCGCCGAAAGTCAGCAGCGCGACAACCCCGTTGTCGCGCGCGGTGTTTTCGTCCGTATAGGGCTGAATGCCCACGATGTGCGCCAGGGAATTGATACAGAACGTCAGGTGATGGCTGACGACGAGCCGTAATACCCCGCCCAGCAACAACACGCCGACTATGTCCCCGGTTGCCCAACCAATGAAAAGCGGAACGCCAAAGTTCATTATCAGCGCCAACGGCAGATAATGGCGATGCTGCCACATCACCAGGGGATCGCGCTGCAGGTCGCGCACGGTGCTCAGGTCCGGTTCGCCGCTCGGATAATTACGCAGCATCCAGCCGATGTGCGAAAACCAGAAACCGCGGCGCGCGCAATACGGATCCCGCTCGGGATCATCAATATAGCGATGGTGCACACGGTGGCCGGCGCTCCACAAAAGCGCGCTGTTCTGAAGGGCCATGCCGCCTAAAAGCAAATAAAACAGCTTGAGCGCCGGACGCGCCTCGTAAGTGTCATGGGCGAACAGCCGGTGGTAGCCGCAGGTAATCGACAATTCGTTGAGGCTCAACAGCACCGCAAACCAGATCCAGGCGCCTGCGTGATAACCGTGGCTAAAGCCGTACCACGGCACGATGGTTATGGCCAGCGCCGCGGTGATCACAAACATCAGCAACGCCGGCCAATTGTACCGGGCCGATTCCCATTCACTTGGTGTCATAATTTTAGGTCCTGCCATCGCTTACAAAAGCTTAGTCATTATATATCTGCGCGCTGTGCGACATCGCACTCTTTATGCTCTCTAGGCAGGAAATTGCCCGTGGAAACTACGCATGGCGCCTAATTCCGCATTATGCTGGTATCAGATCCTTCGCCGGCCGCCAAGAATACGCCAAGCTTCACACGGGTTCCGCCCTGCGGCACCCGGCAAAGACACAGGTTCAACCTTTGTGGCCTCGCGACCTGGCCGCTACGCCGGCGACCTCGAAGTGCGCACCGCGGACCAAGCTGCTCACGCCGATGAAGGCGCGCGCCGGGAAGTGCCCGTGAAAGTAGCTTCGGTACACGGTGTTAAACGCATCGTACAACCCTAAATCCGTGCAATATACGGTAACCGAAACAAGATCGTCCATTTGCAGTCCCGCCGACTCGATCGTCAGCTTGACCGCATCCATGACCGCACGCGCTTCGGTGTCAATCTTGTCGGCGGCCTTCTGAGTTTTCGGATCGAGACCGATGTGCCCAGCCACATAAAGCGTGTCGCCGACCAGGACCGCTTCGCTGAAAGGCAGCGTGGCGCCTGCTGCGGTAACTGTCGTCCCGAAATACTGGCGGCCCGAGTCTTCGGCGATGGCGCTGGAGGTGCAGATGGCTCCGACGAAGGTTGCGGCAATGATCCGGGTCCACATATTGAGATCCCCTTGAGTTGAAAAACCCGCAATTTACACCGCAGCCATCGAAATATCGACTGGCTAGCCGGAACTATTCATGAATTACAGGAAAGCGCGCAGAAGGCCGGGCGGGCCTCCGAGCTCGGCGTGAAGCTCTCGTGGCCGCCGCTGACCTCGTAGACGTTCCGATACGGCCCCAGGGCACCAAATTCTGCGTGCGCGCGCAAGGTATTGAACAGGGGAGCGACGGCCGGGTCCTGCTCCAGGCGAGCGGTGTCGCCGGCGAGCAGCGCCAGCCATGCGTCGCGGGAGGCCGGACAGTAAACGGTGATTCGCTGCGCGGCGCATAGGCGCACACCGCCTTCCAAGGACTCGGCAGGACCCATTCGGTCTGACTTACCCATTGACCGAATGCATGCCGACCTCTACCCGTGGGCCGCTCGGACCCAATCTGCGCATATTCATACATTCCTCCCGATTGTCAGCGCAACGCGGTTTCGATGTCGGCCTCGATGCTCTCCGGCTTATCCGCGGGTGCATAACGTTTAATCGGTACCCCGTCTCTGCCGACCAGAAACTTGGTGAAATTCCACTTGATCGCCTCCAACCCGAGCACCCCGGGGCGGGCGTCCTTCAAGTAGGCATACAAGGGATCGGCATCCGCCCCATTGACCTTGATTTTCGCAAACATCGGGAAGCTGACGCCGTAGGTCAGCGAACAGAACTTTTTTATTTCCGCCTCGTCGCCGGGCTCCTGATGCCCGAATTGATCGCAGGGAAATCCGAGCACTTCAAAACCGCGCTCATGATATTTTCTATAGAGCGCTTCCAGCCCGGCGTACTGCGGAGTAAAGCCACATTGGCTGGCCACGTTGACGATCAGCAGCACACGGGCGCGGTATTTCGATAATGGCAGGTCCACTCCATCGATCGTTCGCATCGAAAAATCAAAGATGTGCATCCTCATTCCTTCGCGTAGCCAAAATCGGTGCCTGTCACGGCGTGAGTCGGCGCGGTTCGACCGTACCGGACAGCGACTCCTCGCCGACCGTCACGTACAGATTGCGCTGCGCGACCGCCAGATCAAACTCCATGCGCCGTTCAAGGCGCAACACCAGCGCCGCTATGAACTCTCGGTCCATCGCATAGATCTCCACCGCCTCCGCACGGTGAATTCGCTCGCCTTCGAGGCGCGACAACCAGGGGTCGATATCTCGATGCGCATATACGACCACGCGGCGCGCCGCCTTGCCGGCCTTGTGCAGACGAGCGCCTTCGGGCGCCCCGATATCGATCCACGTCTGAAGCGCACCGGTCAGATCACGCACGGCGATGGCGGGTTCTTCCGGATCCGACAGACCCTTGGAGAACGTGATGCCCTCCGTGTACTCGAGACAATAGCCAAGCAAACGGGTGAGCAGATACTCCGGGCTCTCCGAGGGGTGCCGCGCCACCCGCAGGCTGAGCGTTTCGTACACCCCGCGATCCGCATCGGCCAGTCGCACCGTGAACACATAAACGGTAGCGTTCAGTGCCATGCCGATTTCGAGACATCATTTAACGTCACCGAGTCCCCATGCCTAATTTGCCGGCGTTCCCCTGACCATCCGCGCCTGACCATGCCATGCTCCCTGCCCGTGTAATGGCGGCACGCGCCCGAGCCGCCCTAAGGCTCGTGCGGCTTGTCCGAATGATCACCTGTGCCGTGCCCCACCGCCTGCTTCGTCTTCTCGGCGATTTCTTTGGCGACGACCTTGACCTCGTGCGCGCCCTTCTTCGCCGCATCGGCCACTTCGTGTGAGACCTTTTTCGCTTCGATTTTGGCTTTCTCAGCGCCTTCTTTTACGGCGGTTCCCACTGCCTTGGCATCGTGCTTGGCAGCCGCGCCGGCCGCCTTCATCTTGCTCGACATACTCGTATCGCCGGGCGCATGCTCATCGTCCGCGGCATACGCCGCCGACCATGCCGCGACCAAAGCCAAACAAACCATGAGGCCGTGCCGTTTCAAATCCTTCAATCCTTTTTCCACATTACGTCTTGGGCGGCACTGCCCGCCGCACCGGGGGTGGCGATCCGGGCACTATCCAATCCATGGGCACATCGTGCGGCTGCGGATATATCGTGCGCAGCGCCGCGCTGGCATAGCCCACACCGATGGCGAGCGCCTTTGGACTCAGTGTCACCAGCGTCCGATCGAAGAAGCCGCCGCCGTAACCGAGCCTATAACAGCCGCCATCAAATCCCACCAACGGTGCGATCACGATGTCGGGGGTCACTTGGGCGCCGTCTGCCGGATAGGGAATCTTCCAAAGGCCGCGCGCAAGCCGCGCGTGCGGGTGCCATTCGCGAAACACCAGCGGTTGTCCGAGCGCCAAAGCGACCGGCAAGGCGACCCGCATTCCGGCTTGCGATAGCGCATGCATCCACGGCCGCAGGTCCGGCTCGGCGCGAATGGGCCAATAGACGCTGACCGTGGTGCCCGGCACGGCCGCAAGAATCCGATCCAGTGCCTCGGCGATAACCAGCGCTTGCTGGGTTCGATACTCGACCGTGAATGCGCTGCGCTCTGCGAGCAGACGCTCCCGTTCGACCTTGCGCCAGCGGGCCACGTCTCGCGCTTGTACGGGGTCCACCCTTGGCGTGCCGTCGGGCCCGAGCTCATGCAGCGAGCATGGCAGCGACGCCGGACTCCCGCAGTCATTGCCATTGTCGGTGGTGACGGTCATTTCGTCATCCCAACAGGGGGTCGCCTTTTGGCAATTGATGCGCATACCAAGTCGCGAGGCGATGACGAACCGTCTTCTCGCCGACCTGGTCTTCGGACATCGGCGCAATGATCTTGTCGTGAACGAGTAATCGGTAGACATACAGCGCCTTGTCGCTCGCCGAATCGGTCGCCTCGAACTCGACCGCGCCGCGGCCTTCCGCATATCGAACGCCGGCGAGCAGAGCCGCCTTGAACAACTCCGCTTCGTGTTTGAGTTTCTTCATTTGACCCCATAGTTTTGGGTCAGGTAATCCACGATCGGGGCCACTTCATTTTCGGGAACCGGGGCCCCCATGACCTTCATCATTTTTCGCACCTCCCCTTCCCATGCGGTGCGAGACAGGAATCTCGAATTCATGACAATGTAGTCAAGGCTATGGCAGACGGAGCAGCGCGATTGGACCAGCGCCGCCTGCTCGCCCGACGCGAGCTTGACGGGCACTTCGCCGCCATGCGCCGAGATCGCGATGCAAGGCCCGATCAACATCCATCCGAATCGTCCATTCGTATTCACGCTGCAGCCCTCAGACGATGTCGATCGCGATTCTTTGCACGACGTTGTTGTGATAACCCGGCGCATTGAAGATCAACTCGGATGGCTGCAAGGTTCCCCGCACGTTGCTCGCGCGCGCCATGAGGGTCATGCGACCGGCCAACTGCGGTGCGAAGCGATATTCCCAGGTGCGAAACGAATATCGCCCGTAATTCTCGCCAAGCACGGCACCTTGCCAGCTGCGCCCGTCGTCGATCGACACCTCGACGTCCCCGATGCCATACCCGCCGTCCCACGCGATCCCTTTGACCGACATGGGCTGGCCGGAGGGGAAACGTCCGCCGTCGGTGATATTCGTAATAAGAGAATTCACGAGAATCTCGGTTACCGGCGTCGTGGTGTCCGATTCCTGCGACGTGAACCGGTCGATGACGGGAAATTTGTCCTTAGGGATGCGATACGCGGTGTTCATCCAGAAACCGGCGAGCGGTTGCGACAGCGCGCGAATACTGGTGACCTGCTTCATCCAATATGTGGCGGTCCAACCCGGCACGACGATGCGCGCCGGGAATCCATTCCAGTGTGGAAGCGGCGCACCGTTCATTTCGTACGCCACCATCGTATTTTCATCGAGCGCCTTCCATGCCGGAATGCTCTTCGCGAACGCCGGGGTCGCATCGAGCGGCCCGCGATCGCTGCCGTTGAAGGCGATCTCGACCGCCTCCTTTTTCAAATCGGCCCGCGCCAGGATGTCCTTCAATCGCGCGCCCTTCCAGCGCGCATTGCCCATGGCTCCGTATCCCCATTGAACACCCGGAACATGCGGATCCGACAAACCCCGGCGATTGCCGGCACATTGGCACACCGCCACGAGTTCCACCGGTTCGAAGTCGCGCTTCAACGCCTCCAGGGTCAGCTCGAATCCGCGCTCGGCGCCGTCCCCGCCCACGCCGAGCCGCCACGAACCGGCCTCGACGCGGGGGATATTCGACAGATGCCAGCGCACGAAAAATCGATCATTCGGCGTGATCACTTCGTCGAAAACCTCCACCGGGGATTCGTAGTTGGGCGGACGGAAGGCCCGCTTGATCAGCGGCTGCTTTCCCGGCAGCGAATCGCGCATCGCGGAATCCAACGCTCCTTGCGGCAGATCCGCTCGCGCCCTCCCCATCAATCCCGTGGTGGCGAGGGTGATGCCGCCGGCCACCGTACGCAGAAATGAACGCCTATTCGGCATGGATATCGGCCCCGTCCATCATTGGGAAGGCGGTCAATAAGATATACCGTCGTCGCAGACCTGCATAGGACCATGCCTGCTGTCCCGGCCATGAGCTAAGTGCGAGTGCTCTTGGTATCGCCGGGCACGATGCGTAAGTCGCGGACCGCACCATCCGCCAAAGCCGCAAGGGCCGCCTGATAACCGCGGCTGTGGTGCGCGGCGATCGCTTGCTCCACCGATTCGAATTCGATTAGGACCGTACGTTCCGCTTGACCCGCCTCGTACGTGTGAGCTGGGATTCCCCTCGCAAGAAATCGACCGCCACCGGCTTCGAGCGCGGGTCCCGCGAGCTTGGCGTAGGCGGCGAGCTTAACCGGGTCCTTGATCTCACGATAGAAGGTAATCCAATACGCCTTGCTCATATCGATGCGTCCTTGAAATGCAGCCTTTATTTGGCGATATCGGAGACTCGCTCCCAAACCTTGATACGCGTGGTTTCCTGCCCCTGCGTGCCGCTGTGCCCGGTAAAGATCAGGCGTCCGTGCTCGAGCGTGACTTTCTGAGCGTAATCCAATCCCGTCTCGGCCGGAATGAGCGACGATTTGAGATGATGGGTAACCACTGACTTGGTCTGGTCGAAATCCCAAGTACCGTAGTAGGCGTAATAGGTGTCAAATGCCGCGGCTTTTAATTCCGAGTCCTGCGCCGCCGCGTCGGACGGCAACCGCGATGCCGGAACTTCCCAAGCCTTGCGATGCGGTGCGGCGATATGCACGCTCATCCACCCGGAGGAGTCGTAGAGGATGATGCCGATCGAACCGGCTTGATAAAAGGGGTCGACGATCGGACCGCTGCGATCCGAGTACTCGATCCCCACCAGCCGCCAAGTGCCGATGAGTTGTTCCCTCGTCCGTAGCGGCACACCGGCGTGGTCGGGCGCCGCCGCCTGACACAGCGGGACGCACACGCACATCACCCACAGGAGCGAGAGGTTCGCGTAACCGGAAGCGCGCATCTTCAATACCTCGGTTAAGCCCAATGACCGGACTTTTTAGCACGCCAAGGTTCCCCCCGTCGTGGTTTCGACCATGCAAGCAGCCCCCACAGTGATTACGCATGCCGGCAAAGACCCGAGCGCGATTGGCGTTCATGTATTGACATTGCGGAGCACGCCAATGCAACCAGATATGGCATCTATAATATTTATTAATCAATATCTTATATTAGTTATTACATGTTATTTATAGGTCTATATTGGGCGCTCCGATCGCTGCCCATGCAAGGCCAGCAGCGCTGCCGTTGTCGCCGCGTCGCATAGCCTCCGGCTAACGGCGCATAAACCACGCCAAGATCGATAGGACCGCACTCACGATGAGCATCGTCGTGATCGGCAAGAATAACTTTAATCCGGGCCGATCGATGAGGATGTCCCCCGGAAGATGAAATAGCGGCAGCTTCCGCAGCCACGGCCAGACCAGCCCGGCCAAGATGAGAACGCATCCAAGCGCGATCAACAGGCGGTTCATTTACAACATCACCGCCCTATGACGGTCGCTATCCGCGAGTTGACGGGAATGTCTTTCGAATGCAGCCCCGGCGTCTGGCCGTGATGGTCGAACTCGAGATTAACGCCCGGCCGGAATATCAAACAATGGGTCGATCCTCCGAAGTGGAACATGCCAATTTGATCGCCTTTGCCCACATGCTGCCCTTCGTACACCGTCAATTGACAGGTGGAAACTTCCGCCATTCCAACCGGCATGACGCACATCAGGCTGATATCCGGATTATCCGCTTCGATGAAGATGAAAGCCCTGGTCGCCACCGCCGTGATGTAGCCTTGTGAATCATTCGGACCCCCCGGATCGAATCCCTCCGAGGGAGCCTCCGAATAGTATGTCCCGTCCCTTACATAGGCTTTCCTCACCGTGCCGCTCACCGGGCTGTGCCAGCGGTGATAACTCAGCGGGCTCAAGTAGGCTTGGTAAACCGTTCCACCGATAAACAGCGGTGCCAGGCTGTCGTTCGCAAGCATATGCGCAATCGAATACGGCTGGGACTTGATCCAAAACTTGTCGTGCCGCTTGACCTGTCGCGCCAATCTGTAGGGTGCGGATTCGCAGGCGTTGACGATGACCGCATCGTCAGCCGGACTTGCCACCGGGCCCACCCATATTCACACTTCCTTGCCACGGTTATCGCCGTGTCTTCACCACCATGACGTCGCATTGCAGGCTGTCAAGCACGTGCTCCGCCGTGTTGCCGATGAAAATTCGCTTCAATCCGGAGCGGGACGTCGCTCCCATGACAACCAGGCCGGCCCGGATCGAGCGTGCGAGCACGGGAATTTCCATTGCCGGGTCGCCACAAACCAAGTGGGTCTTGTTCTTGGCGATTCCATATCCATTGGTCGCTTCGAGAACTCGTCGCCGGACATTAGCCTCATAGGCTTTCTCCTGCGCCGGAATGGGGTTAATCACGACCGCACCGATCGGTGCGCCAAGCAGCGCTGGCGCGAGCGGCCGGTAAATATGCCCCGCGTGTACCGACCCCCGAACCACCTCCGCAACCGCAAGCGCCGCATCAACGATGTCGCCGTCGAGCGCGCTCGATTTGTCGTTGCTATGAAACGGATCCAGAGCCGCCAAAACACGCGGACTACGCCACGCCGCACGTCCTTTTACGATTAACAGCGGAGCCGGACAACCGCGAATGAGCTCGAAGTCGGTTTGCGTCAGCAGCAACCGCGCAAAAATATTGTGCTTGCGAGCCTCTATGACCAGCAGATCCGCACTCGTGAGCCGCGCTTGGCGCAGAATCGCTTGATGAACGGGAAGCCCCGTTTGCACGGTCACATTGACGATCAACTCTTCGCGCCGCAGCCGATTCGCTGTCCGCTCCAGCCGGCGCCGACTCTCATCCTCGGCCGAACGCGTATAGTGCTCAGCCTCGGCGTGCGCCAGGCCGGATGATACGATGGACGGTATCGCGTGGAACAATTCGAGGCTGGCACCGGTTTTATGCGCCAAT
>Ga0207927_1000971_pt1 | contig 12266 bp, 15 predicted proteins | sample NGESurdeep072012_2_FD_184456 | JGI IMG/M metagenome (GOLD analysis project Ga0207927, IMG submission 184456) | Arctic peat soil microbial communities from Barrow, Alaska - NGEE Surface sample 210-2 deep-072012 (SPAdes) | ecosystem: Environmental > Terrestrial > Soil > Wetlands > Peat ... | reverse complement strand
GAAGGTGCAGGTTGACGTCCCGCAGCGCCGTCGTCGGGCCGAAGCTCTTCGTGATGTGCTCGACGCGCAGCACGTCGTCGGGCGCCGACGTCGGTCCGACGATCTTCTCCCCAGGATCAGCCAAGGCCCGACCCCGTTCGCACGCGTTGGACGTAGACGTTCACCGACATCGCGATCAGGATCGCGAGGCCGAGATACAGGTCGAGGTAGTTGGCGCTGACGCCCTGGATGATCAAGCCGTCGTGGAGCACGCCGAGGAACAGGGCGCCGATCAGCGCACCGACGACCGTGCCCGACCCGCCGCGCAGCAGCGTCCCCCCGATCACGGCCGCGGCGATCCCCTGGAACAGGATTTCATTCGATCCCGAGGGGTCGGGCGTCGCGGTCACGGCGCGCACGGCCTCGAGGATGCCGACCAGGCCGGCGCAGGCCGCGCACAACACGAAGTTGCGGATCAGCACGAGGCGCACCCTGATCCCGGCCTCGGCGGCGCCCAGCCGGTTGCCGCCGACGGCGACCGTGTAGACGCCCCAGCGCGTGAACGTCAGCACCGACTGCAGGATCACGACGATCGCGACCGCCCAGATCAGCTCCGAGTAGATGCCGCCACCGAACACCTCCGCGAACGGGGTCACGTGCAGCGAGGAGGTGCCGGGAGTCTGAACGGGCGCCGTGTGTGAGATGACCAGCGTCAAGCCGTCGAGTGTGAAGAGCATCCCGAGGGTGGTCACGAACGAGGAGATGCCGACGACCGCGACGAAGAAGCCGTTGATCACGCCGACCAAGCCGCTGGCGATCAGCGCCATGATCACCGACGGGATCAGCGGCACGCCGGCGTTGCTCAGCTTGTAGAAGATGAACGGCGAGAGCAGGTAGACGGCGCCGATCGAGAGGTCGATCTCGCCGTTGATCATCACGAACACCTCGCCCGCCGCCAGGATCGCGAGCGGCGCGAAGTAGGGCAGCAGCGTCTTGAAGTTCGACGTCGTCGCGAAGTTGGTGGCGTTCAAGGAGAAGTACACCGTCGTCACGATCGTGACGACGATGATGCTGCCCTCGCGCAGCGTCAGGAAGCCGCGCAGGAGCTTGAGCGCGCCCTTACCGAGAGCCCGGCCTTCGTTGGCCGGACCCTCGGAGGGAGCTCGTGCAGGAGCCGAGCTGCCGGATGCCGCCACCACAGTGGGAGCCTAGGAGACCCCGACCGTCGAGGCGCTGCCCTCGTAACGGCTCTTCGTGCTGTTGTACGGAGCGACCGTTTCCTTTTCCAGGAACTTCAGACCGGTGTTGATGTCGGCGAGGCCCGACAGCGTTTTCGATGCCTGGTAGAGATACAGCTCGAGAACCGGCAGGAACCCCTGCAGGTACGGCTGCTGGTCGATCGTGAACTGGATGTCGCCCGCGGCGAGCAGCTGCTCGGTGATCGGCAGCAGGTCATAGCCACCGCCCTTGACCTTGCTGGACAGGCCGTGCTTCTGGATGGCCTGCGCGACGCCCTGGGTCGAGCCGGCGTCAACCGCGAACAGTCCCTTCGTGCTCGGGTGACCGGTGATGTAGGAGTCGATCACCGAGAGCTCCGCGGGAACCGCGGCGCCGGTCGTGACCACGTGCGTCGTGATCGCCGAGTGCGACTTGAGCGTCTTGAGCGCACCGTTGATCCGCGGCTGGATGTTGAGCTGGCCGGGCGTCGCGATGAACAGGGCGACATCGCCCGAGGGCACGAGGCTGGCGATGTGTTCGCCCATCTTTTCACCTGAGACTTCGAGATCCTGGCCGATGTAGGCCAGTCGCGTGTTCGTCTTCGCATCGGCGTTGTATGCGACCACCGGGATCTTGGCCGCCAGCGCCGCCGCGACGGGCGCGTTGAAGGCCGTTTCATCCACCAGCGAGACGGCGATGCCGTCCACGCCGGCGCTGACTGCGCTGTTGACGGCGTTGACCATCTGGCTGATGTTGCTGCTTTCCGAGCCCGTCCACTGGTATGTGCAACCGAGCAGTTTGCACGCGTCCTGAATGCCGTACTGGGTGGGAACGAAGAACGGGTTCGTCGTCACGTGGTTGACGAACGTGAATTTGAAGCTCTTGCTGTTGCCGAAGATGCCGCCCGCACCTCCACCGGAGGATGCGCTCGAACCGCACGCGGCGAGGATCGTGCTGACCGAGCCCGCCGCGACACCGGTGAGCGCGGTACGGCGTAGGAACGACCGTCGGTCGAAACCCGGATGCCCCCCATCCGGTGGGTCGAGGTAGTCGAGACGCTCTACGGCTTCGTGGGCCTGGTCGGTGTCTGACATCAGTCCTCCTCCTAGCTCAAAGGGCTTGTCGAACGGCTGTGCAATCCGTTGCATACCTTCTCTCCCGCGGCAAGCATAGTCAATGGCCAAACTTCCGGAATATCCGCAGATCGGCTGCAGGTTTGCCCCCGGTGTCCGATCGGTCCGGCGGCTAGGCTTGGGCGTCGCCCTCGGGCGGTATACCCTCGGGGGCATGGCGGGGAAACGAGCCGATCCGCCCCCACGCGAGCCCGGCGAGGTCGACCGCCGCCGAGAGGGCGAGCAGGCGCCCGGCGTCGAGCGCTGCGGCCCGGTCACGATCTCGCGGCTGGCCAAAGACGACGGTCGTGCGTTGATCCTCTACACGGTCGTGGGCGAGACGGCGTGAGCGAGCAGCGCTTCAACGAGCTCCGCGGCGAGCAGGTTGTCTACGCGATCCATCGCCAGGACCGCACCTTCCTGCCCGACCGCGAACACTGCCCGCTGTGCCCCACGCGTCCCGGTACGCCGCCGGGCGGCGAGACCGAGATCCCCTTCCCTGCGTATGAGATCGCCGTCTTCGACAATCGCTTCCCGGCATTCGAGCACCCCCACGGCGCCGCCGAGGTCGTCGTCTACAGCGACGATCACGACGCCTCCTTCGGCTCGCTGTCGCCCGAGCGCGCCGAGGCGCTCGCGTGGGTCTGGCGCCACCGCTATCGCGAGCTCGGCGAACGGCCGGACGTCGACTACGTCTTCATCTTCGAGAACCGCGGCGTCGAGGTCGGCGTGACGCTCCATCACCCGCATGGGCAGATCTACGGCTATCCCTTCCTGCCGCCCGTGCCGGCGCTCGAGGTGGCGGCCGACGAGCGCCTGGGCAGCTGTGCGACCTGCGCGCTGCTCGCCGATGAGCTGGCCGCCGGATCCCGTGTGCTGCACGACAGCGCCGGTGTCATCGCCTACGTCCCATACGCGGCGCGTTGGCCTCACGAAGTCCACGTGACCATGCGCCAGCACCGCGCAAGCCTGCTCGACTGCTCCGCCGGTGAGCTGCGCGAGCTCGCCGACGCCCTGCAGCGGATCGTCCACGGCTACGACGAGCTGTTCAACCGGCCCTTCCCGTATGTCATGGCGATGCACCAGGCGCCGACGGCGAGCGGGAGCGGCCCGACTCCGGCCGGCCTCGACGGACACCTCCACGTCGAGTTCTACCCCCCGTTGCGCAGCGCGGAGAAGCTCAAGTACCTCGCCGGCTCCGAGCAGGGCGCGGGCACTTTCATCTCCGACGTGCTTCCCGAGGAGTCCGCGGCTGAGCTGCGCGAGGCAATCGTCCGTGCCGGTTGAGCTGGCGGCGTTCGCCCCCGGCCGCGTCAACCTGATCGGCGAGCACACCGACTACAACGGGGGGCTCGCGCTGCCCTTCGCGATCGCCCAGGGGGTCACCGTCCGCGCAACCGCAGGCTCAGCGGGCGAACGCGTGCCGAGCGGCGCGATGGTGAGCGCCTGGGCGCGCGACCTCGACGAGCGCGACACGTTTTCCGCCGAGCATCCCGGACCGAGCGAGGGGTGGCGGGCGTTCGTCCGCGGCATCGTCGCCGAGCTCGCCCGCGCCGGCTACGGCCTGCCGGAGACGAGCGTCGAGATCACCGGCGACGTACCCAGGGGTGGCGGGCTCTCCTCCTCGGCCGCGCTCGAGGTGGCCCTCTGCCTCGCGCTCTCGGGCGTTTCGAGAGAGACACTCGGCGAGTGCGCCGATGACGGCGGCACTCCGCTGCGGCCGATCGACATCGCGCGACTTTGCTCGCGCGTGGAGAACGAGTGGGCGGGTGCGCAGACGGGCCTGCTCGACCAGCTCGCCAGCCTGCACGGCGCCGTCGACCACGCGCTGCTGATCGACTTCCGTTCGCTCGAGGTCCAGCCCGTGCCGCTCGAGCTCGGCGACTGGCGCCTGGTGGTGCTCGACTCGGGCGAGGCGCACGCCAATGTCAGCTCCGGCTACAACGAGCGTCGCGCCGAATGTGCCTCCGCGTGCCGCCTGCTCGCCGTCGACTCCCTGCGCGAGCTCGACGAGGGCTCACTCGACGCGCTGCCGGGGCCTCTCGATCGCCGTGCGCGCCACGTGCTCGAGGAGAATCGCCGTGTCCTCGGCGCCGTCGCGGCCCTGCGCGAGCGCGAACTCGACGCGCTCGGCTCGCTGCTCGACGCCTCCCACGCCAGCCTGCGCGACCTCTATGAGGTCTCCACACCGGCTGTCGAGCGAGCGGTCGCTCGCATGCACGAGGCAGGTGCCGCCGGCGCGCGTCTCGTCGGCGGCGGCTTCGGGGGAAGCATCCTCGGCCTGTTCGCGCCCGGACGCACGCCCCCGGACGGGGCGCGCGAGGTCCGCCCGAGCGCCGGCGCCCATCGGCTCGAAGACCGCGCCTAGCTCCTCAGAGCCGCGACACCACGAGCGCGCAGGCGGTAACCACGATAGCCAGCGACATCGCCGCGAGTGCGCCGTCGAGTGGCGCGAGCAACTCGACGCGGGTCAGCACCTCGGAGCTGCCGTCGCTCCGCGTGCGCGTGCCCTCGACCGCCAGCGTGCGCCGCCGCAGCTCGCGGGCGGGTGAGCTCAGTCGCCGCTGGGCAACGCTCATCGCGGTACACCCGGCCGCGATCAGCAGCCCCGCCAGACCGACCTTCTCCGACTCGACGAAGTAGCCCGTGAAGGCCGGGAAGCCGCCCCACCCGAGCGCGAAGAACAGGTCGCTGTGGAACCTCCCGCCGGCCAGCTCGAGGTTGTAGGCCGGAACAAACAGCGCGCCGATGAGGACGAGCGGGGCCAGCCACACCGAGACCGCGAGCACGCCGCCGACGCCGATCGCGAGCGCTCCCAGCATGCCCAGGCCCGCGAGCACGATCAGCGTCCTGTCGCCGAGATGGGTACCCAGGGGGCGGCCGCCCAGCTCGTCGAGCGCGTGGGCCGCGACACCGACCGCCAGGGCGAACGCCGCCAGCCCCCACAGCAGCCGGTCGACGTACAGGTGGGGAGCCACCGCCGCGCCGAGCGCGAAATAGCTGAGGTGCCAGAGCGTGTAGGGCGGGTGCAGCAGCGTCACCAGCTCGCCCGTCCGGCCGCGCCCGAGCGCATAGAACGCCGGGCGCTCGGGTGTGGCGGGCATCCGCGCGCTCAGCCTTCGCCGGCGCGGCGAGCGTGCATGACGATCCCGCCGCCGAGACTCATTCGGCGCACGCTCACGTCCTCCAGGCCTGCCTCGTGCCAGTAGGCAACGATCTGCTCGACGGGATGGCGGGCGTAGAAGCCGCGGATGCTCGGGCCGAGAAAGCGACCGACCTCGGCCCACTCGCGCGACGCGAGCCTCCCGAGCGTCGGCAGTCCGACGGTCGTGTAGAAGCGCCAGGCGATCCGCGCCGGCGCCAGCGGCGGCACGCCGAACTCGAGCGAGGCGACGCGCCCGCCGGGACGCACCACACGCGCCAGCTCGCGCACGGTCGCCCGGGGATCGTCGACGTAGCGCAAGAGGTAGGTGAAGGTGAGGCCGTCGAAGCTCGCGTCCGCGAACGGCAGCCGCTCGGCCTCTCCTTGGAGGAGCTCGACACGCGACCCGCCGGCCGCGCCGAAGCGCTCACGCGCCGCCGCCAGCATCGCCGGACTCTGGTCGATTCCCACGACCGTGCAGTCGGCACGTGCCAGAAGCTCCGCGGCGACCATGCCCGTGCCGGTGGCGACGTCGAGGATCCGCTGGCCGGCCGCCGGGGCCGCCGCATCGACGAGCGCTCGTCGCCAGCGGGGGTCCTGCCAGAAGCTGAGGGCAGCCGAGAGGGCGTCGTATCTGCTCGGCAGACCGCTGAAGAGCTCGATCGCCTCCTGCTTGCGCTCTGAGGCGGCGCCTTCGAGGCCGCTGGGTGCGGGGGTGCTCATACCGTGCTCGATTTGACAGGCTAACCGCCCGGCGCCCGCGCCGTTCCGGTCCCCGAGTCCACAGGCGAGGTAGTCATGACAGATTCCGACCCAGCTCCATCGCGGGCGCCCGTCGTGCTCATCACGGGCGCCTCAAGTGGCATCGGCGAGGCGACCGCCCGGCGCATGTCCCGCGAGCCCGGCGCCTCACTCGTGCTCGTCGCCAGGCGCGAGCAGCGCCTGAGGGCGCTGGCGGCCGCGCTGGGCGAGCACCGCGTCAGCTGGGTCGCCGTCGATCTGCTCGACGACGATGCTCCCGCGCGCATCCGCGATCACCTCGCCGAGCGCCACGGGCGACTCGACCTGCTCGTCAACAACGCCGGCGCCGCCTGGCGCGCCAGCTTCGCCGACGGCGGCTACGAGAACGTCCGGCGCACGATGGCGCTCAACTTCGACGCGCAGCTGCGGCTCACCGAGGCACTCCTCGACATGCTCAGAGCAAGCGCGCCCAGCGCGATCGTCAACGTCGCCTCGACGGCCGGGCGGGTCGCGCGCGCGGGCAGCGGCGCCTACAGCGCGTCCAAGTTCGCGCTCGCCGGCTGGTCGGACTCCCTGTGGGCCGAGGAGCGAGCAGGCGGTGTCCATGTCGGCCTCGTCCTCCCAGGGTTCATCTCCACCGAGGGCTTCCCCCAGGCCGAGCTGACGGCCAAGCCGTGGACGCGCTGGATGGTCTCGACCCCCGAGCGCGCGGCCGAGGCGATCTACCAAGCTGGCATCGGGCGCCGGCCCGAACGCTATGTCCCGCGTGCCTACGGCATCGCGGCGGCCCTGCGCGTGGTGGCACCTGGATTGACCAGAAGGATCATCGGCGGGGGCGCTGCGTCGGTCATGACAACGAGGACCGGTCCCGACATGGCCGAGCGCCGCAACGGGGCCGCCGGCCCGCCGGGACCCGCATGAGTGAGATCCCCCCGGCGGCGGGTAACCTCGGCTGATCGCTAGGTCTCCGCCGCGGAGGCTAGGGGCTAGATTCAGAAGCGTGGCCCGCGACATCCTCATCCGTGAGCAGACCATCAGGCTCGGTCAGCTCCTCAAGCTCGCCGGCGTGGTCGACAGCGGCAGTGAGGTCAAGGCCCTGCTCGCCGAAGAACCGGCGATCGTCAACGGCGAGCCCGAGACGCGAAGGGGACGCCAGCTGCACCCCGGCGACACGGTTCGGCTGCGTGGCGAAGACCTGCGAGTTGCGCGCGGCGAGGCTAGCTGAGGTTGGCGATGATGACCGGTGAGCGCGTCGGCTCGCGGCTGCCGCCGACCGGCTCGGAGGTCACCATGATCGCCTTCGCTCCCGCCACGCTGCCGGGCACCCCAACCATCGCGCTTCCCGTGCTCGTGACAGTGAACAGAGCATTGGTCGGCTCGGCCTTTGTGCCCCGCTGCACCCACACCTCATAGACGCGACCCGGTTCGGTCTGCGGCATGTTGGCGATGCTCAGCTCGGCGTGGCCGCCGTCCAGGCGTACCGATGCGCTCGCCCGCGGGGCTAGCACCTGGGCGCGCACCACCCGTGAGCCGCCGCCGCTCCCGCCGCCGCCCAGCGCCACGACCACAACCAGGATGACCGCTGCCGCCGCCCCCGCCAGCGCGAACGCGCACGCGGCGAGCACGAACGCTCCGAAGCTGGCCGCGCCTGCCCTGCCGGCCATCTGCAGGAACCGCTTGCGGTCGAGGTCGTCGCGAACGAGTCGCTCGACGATTCCGGCCGGCTGCGGTGCTGACTCCTGAGTGGGTGGACTTGACGTCTTCGATACCTCCGCTTTCTGCATTCAGGACGCGGGCACGTGCTGGCACTTGCCCTCGGGGTGTCCGCTGAGCCGATGCGCGGCTCAGGCGGTGTCTGGCTCTGTATTCGCTCGGGGACCCGAAACGGATCACCGGGCCGGTGAGTAGGCACGAGGCACCGGAGCCTCGTGCGACGCTCTCAGGCGTCGCGCTCCAGCGTCTGCTCGATGCACGCCGACCGACACCGCCTCGGGGAAGACTGCCCCCGACCCCGAGGCGACGCGCCACACGCCTGATCCACCCGGCCCACGTGCGCGTAGTCACATTGATGTGCCGCCTCCCCCGTCTCCTTGCCCGCCGCATCGGCCAGGGCGAGCGATCGAGCGCGCGCGGATCCGACGCGCCCGCCGAGCTGCGCAGACGCGTCCTGCTCGGTGTGCGAGGCGAGGAGCAGCGGGCACCCGGACCCGACCCGTCACGGCCGACGCCCGGAGCGCTCGTCAAGGCAACGCGGGCCGCTGCTGCCGGCGCCGCTGTCATCTTCCTGGGCATCCTCGCCGCTCACGAGCTCTCGGGCGATAGTCACCCGACGCGAGCACCGACGAGCTCGTTGCAAGCGTCACTGCATCCCGTGGGCACCCGCGCCGACCTCGTCGTCTCCGGGATGCCCGAGCCGCCGATCGGCGAGGTCTATGAGGTGTGGGTCGAGCGCACGGGACACCCGCCCCGCCCACGTCGACCGACGCGTTGTTCACCCTCGCCAGCGACGGCAGCGCGTCGGTCGACGTGCCCGGGGGACTCCGGGGTGTAAGCGAGGTGATGGTGACCGCCGAGCCGCTCGGCGGGAGCGCTCAGCCGAGCTCCCCGGCCGTCCTTGGCGTCCTCGCGGGCTCCCGCTGACCCTGGCCTCACCAGCCGCGGTGCCGTGAGGGCGTGCAGCCAGTGGTAGTCCTCGCTCGCGACCAGGTGCAGCGTCCCACGGTTCGCTCCTGATCACCTGGCTGAACCGCGTTCAGCGCGCCGGCGGACCCGAGAGCAGCTGCGCGGTGAGCCGCTCGGCGATGACCCCGCGGCTCGCGCTCACTCAGCGAACGCCTCCGCGATCAGCTCGTAGGAGCGGCGGCGCGCCTCGTGCTCGTAGGTGATGCCGACGACGATCGCCTCTTCGGCGCCGTAGCGCTCGACGACCTCGCGCAGCTCATCCCTGACGGTGGCGGGCGCGCCGACGACGGCCCTCCGCTCAGCGCGGGTGCCGTCGGGCCGGCCCTCCTCGGCTGCGAGGAAGCGCACCGCCTGCTCGGGCGGGGGCACGGCGATCAGGCGACCCCGACGCAGCAACGTGAAGGTCATCCGTCCGCTCGCCGCCAGCCGTCGGGCCTCCTCGTCGCTGTCGGCGCAGATGACCCAAACCGCGACTGCCGTCCGGGGGTGCAGACCGGCGTGTTCGTGTTCGGCGAAGCGCTCCCTGTAGAGGGCTGCGATCTCGGCGCCGCGTGGGTTGATGAAGTCCGCGAACGCGTAGGGCAGGCCGAGCTCGGCCGCCCACACCGCGCTCTGCTGTGAGGAGCCGAGCAGCCACGGCTCGGGCTGCTCGGGTATGCCCGGCAGCGTCTTGGCCAGGCGCGCGAAGGGGTGGTCCTGCGGGAGCGAGTCCTCGAGATAGCCCAGCAGCTCTGCGAGCTGCTGGAGGAAGTCGTCGGCCCCCGCCTGACGGCGGTCGCGCTGGAGCGCGAAGGTCGTGAGCGGGTCGGTGCCGGCCGCGCGGCCGAGTCCCAGATCGATGCGGCCCGGGAAAAGGCCCGCCAGGAGGCTGAACGTCTCGGCCACCTTGAAGGGGCTGTAGTGAGGCAGCATGACGCCACCGCTGCCGACGCGGATGCGGCTGGTGGCCGCAGCGATCGGGCCGATCAGCGCCTCGGGGCTGGGACCGGCGAGCATCGGGCCGCCGTGGTGCTCGGCCACCCAGTAGCGGTGGTAGCCCAGGCGGTCGGCCAGGCGGGCGAGATCGAGCGTGTTGGCGAGTGCCTGCGCGCCCGAGGAGCCCTCGGAGATCGGCGACTGGTCGAGCACCGAGAGCCGCAGGGACGACGACGGCCGAGCCGGTGTGTCGGACGCCACGGTGCTCGCGTCCGGCGTTGGTTTGCTGGGGTCGGGGGCGGCGATTCCCCAATCCTAGGTCGAGCGCACAGCGGGCCCGGCGGCGACCCTCCGCCGGCGTGGCGCCGCTAGACTCGAGACTCATTCCGGGGAGGAGCCAGATGTACGATCCGATGCTGTTCCGCGACCGTCCGCGTCCCGCGCAGGTCGCGATAGGGGGAGTAGTTCCGCTGCTCGCGGGAGCGGTGGCCGGGATACTCGTCGGCGTCTCTGCCGGCGCCTACTGGGGCTACGGCGCGTTCGTCGCCGTAGCCAGCGTGATCGCCGGCTTCGAGCACCAGGACGGCTGGGGAGGCGCCGACCGAGGTCTCGTAGCCGGCGCGATCTACGGCATCGGCCTGCTAGTCGCCCACGCGATCGCAGGGACGCATGCCAAGGTCTCGCTGGGAAGCTTCCCGCCCTTCCTCGCCGTTGTGACCGCGATCGCCGGGATGCTGCTGAGCGCGCTCGGCGGACGCATCGCCCGTGGCCAGCGCGAGCGCCGGATCGCGCCCGCTGACACCGCGGTCGACTGAATATCAGTCGGTGCGCCGGCGCAGGGTGACCGCACCGAGGCCGACGGCGAGCATCGCGAAGGCGACGACGGCCGCCAGGTCGCCCCAGAGCGCCGCCGTCATCTCCGGGTCCCGGCTGAGGTGGTGCACCGCGTCGACGGCGTAGGACATCGGCATGACGTCCGAGACCGCCCGCAGCACGGCCTGCATGTGCTCGCGCGGGGTCAGCAGGCCGCAGAGGAGCAGCTGCGGAGTGATCGTCGCAGGGAAGAACTGGACGACCTGGAACTCGGAGCGCGCGAAGGCGCTGGCGAGCAGGCCCAGGCCCATCCCCAGAAGAGCAACCAGGACGCACAGCAGCACGAGGATCAGCCTGCTGGCGGCGATGTGCAGGCCGAGCAAGCCCAGGCTCAGCCCGACGGCAAGGGAGACCTGGACGATCGCCAGCAACCCAAACGCGAGGCCATAACCCAGCAGGAGCTCCAGCTTGGCAAGCGGCATACTCAGGAGCCGCTCGAGTGTTCCCGTCGTGCGCTCGCCCAGAAGGCTGACCGACGTCACCAGGAACATCGTCATCAGCGGGAACAGCGCCAGCAGCGGCGCCCCGGCGGCGTCGAACGTGGGCGCCCGCCCCTCGTAGACGAAACGCAACAGGGTCATCAGCACGCACGGCACGAGCAGGACGAGCGCCACGGTTCTCGGATCGTGGCGCAGCTGACCGAGCACCCTCCGTGCGGTCGCCCAGACGTGCAGCGCGTTCATCGCGAGGGCTCGTCAACGACGAGGCTGAGAAAGGCCTCGTCGAGGTCGTCGGTGCCCGTCCGTCGTGTGAGCTCCTCGGGCGAACCCCGCGCGATCATCTCACCGTTACGCAGCAGCAGCACGTCGTCGCAGCGGCGCGCCTCGTCCATCACGTGCGAGGAGACCAGCAGCGTCGCTCCTCCCTGGGCGAGCTCGCCGAAGAGCTCCCACAGCTGGCTGCGCAGAACCGGGTCCAGCCCCACGGTCGGCTCGTCGAGGATCAGGAGCTCGGGCGCGCCGAGCAGGGCGCTGGCGAGCGACACGCGGGCCTGCTCGCCGCCGGACAGGCGACGAGCGAGTCGCGCGGACAGGCTCCCCAGGCCGACACGGGCGAGCGCACGGTCCACCTCGGCTCCCCCCAGCCCGAGGATCGCCGCGAAGTACTCGAGGTTCTCCGCCACGGTCAGGTCGCTGTAGACCGAGAGCGCCTGCGGCAGGTAGGCCACGCGGCCGCGCAGCGGCCTGCACCCGGCGACCGAGCCGAGCACGCGGAGGCTGCCGGAGACCCGTCGCTGGACTCCGACGAGCGCGCGCATCAACGTCGTCTTGCCACAGCCGCTGGGACCGAGCAGGCCCGTGACCGTCCCGGGCTCGAGCGCGAAGGAGAGCTCGTGGAGCACCTCGACGCCGCCGCGCACCACGGTCAACCCATCGGCCTCGACCGCCGCCGTGCTGCTAGGCGACGACGGGCCCGTGCCCTCGCCGATCTCCGGGTCCCCCGCCGCTGGCATGCCGAGCATCCCCGCAAGCTAGGCGACCCCGGCCGCCTGGACATCCGATGATCTCCGCCCCGCGATCCGTGAAAACCCCCTCCGCCGGTCATCTGCAGAGACATCGCCCACGCGGGCGATCGCTAGGCTGGGTCCCCGCGGCGCGGGCCGC
>Ga0207927_1000970_pt1 | contig 12275 bp, 11 predicted proteins | sample NGESurdeep072012_2_FD_184456 | JGI IMG/M metagenome (GOLD analysis project Ga0207927, IMG submission 184456) | Arctic peat soil microbial communities from Barrow, Alaska - NGEE Surface sample 210-2 deep-072012 (SPAdes) | ecosystem: Environmental > Terrestrial > Soil > Wetlands > Peat ... | reverse complement strand
ATCGCACCGATCCGTGACGCGGGTGGCGCGGTCGTCGGCGCATCCGCGATCGCCCGCGACGTCACAGAGCAGAAGTAGGCGTTGGCGGCCGCCCAGCAGATGGCGGCCATCGTCGAGTTCAGCGGGGAAGCCATCATCAGCACCACACTCGAGGGCATCATCACGAGCTGGAACCCGGCCGCCGAGAGGCTGTACGGCTACTCCAGCGCGGCGATCATCGGCAAGTCCGGCAGCCTCCTGAGCCCCCAGGATCGAACCGGCGAGATCATCTCCATCCTTACCAGGGTCAGGGACGGCGAGGCTGTCGAGGACTTTGAGACCTTCAGTGTCCGAAAGGACGGAACGGTGGTCCCGGTCTGGCTCACTGTCTCACCGATCCGCGACACTGACGGCGCGATCATCGGCGCATCCGCAATCGCCCGCGACATGACCGAACAGAAGTAGGCGTAACGCTAGGCTGTTACCAAGTGGTCCGGCGCCACACTTGAGGCCGTGGCTGGTCCATGTGTTGTTCACAACCATCCGGATCTACCGCCAGTCGGGCGCGATCGCTCCCTGCTCAGGCCGTCCCACAAAGGGAACCTTGGGTTCTACGAAAACGCCGTAGGTCAGCATCGATGTCCATGCAGGAAGTTCCGTAGCACCCGCCCGGTGACGATTCCCGCTCGCGCACGTCATACGGCACTCCTGCCTACGAGCCTCGAGGGCGCATCTGCCAGGACCGCCCAACCACGGGTATGGGCGGTCAGTCGAACGAGTCTCCGCTCGGATCCGACCAAGACGACCGCTGCCTATCACGATGGTCCAAAAGTCCACCACCATTGCATACCCCACCCCCGGCATCTGCACAGATCAGCGTGCGGACGAGTCCGGCCAGCAGGGTCTTGTGAACCCGAACTTCCGTGCATATTCCGTGCGGACCTCGACCCAGCCCGTCGGCTGTACGCGTTTGTGCAGGTCACAGACCTGCAGACCAGGCCGTCATGACCGACCCATCCACGGGATTTTAGATACCCCCACCGGGTACATGAAGAGGCCCCCACCCTGCGTTTCCGCAGGTCAGGGGCCTAACAAGCACGTGGTGGCAGGTGAAGGATTCGAACCTTCGAAGCTTTCGCTATGGATCTACAGTCCCAAGGCTCCGCGCCCATGACCAGCGGAAACACCTGACCCGCAACAACTTCCGTGCGTATTCCCCACAAACCGCCGACGTCATCAGCCGAGATCAACCGGACACTTCCGGGCGCGTGCCCGCTCCCCGGTGGTCGCGATTGAGGGCAGCGTCTGCCAGTTGAGCCCTGCGCGCCCGCCCACCAATGACCTGTTAATTACGAGGGAGTTACACACCCGCATCGCACTCGGCTGGCCAGCATTTGCCGCGTCAACCAAGGCAACTCAGCCGGGTCAGAATGGCCAGATCGAGGTCGTGTATGCCCAAAATACGCCCACGCCAGAACCCGCTCGTCTCCTCAACGGGGCTGATCAAGGGCGGGTGCCGCCAAGCCGGCAATGGTCGATGAGCACATAACCGTTGAGCGGGCTTTCCGGTCGATCAGGCGTGCGTCTTGTCGATGAACCGCTGCCGGGCTGCTTGCCGGGAGACTCCCAGGGCGACCGCGATCTGGTTCCATGACCTGTCGTGTGCCCGGGCGACCTCGACGGCCTCACGAAGCCGTGCCTCGTCTGCGCGCACCGCCTCGGAGACGGCTGCGATCGCTCGCAGGTCATCGGTGTGGTCGACCTCGGCGGTTGCTGGGTCGAGCTCGTCGGCCAACTGATCGAACCGGCGCGCGGCCCGCCCGATCTCGTCGTCTGTGTGTCGCATCGTGATCACCTCCTCATCCGAGGAACCTGTAGAACTTCGGTCGTAGCGGCATGGCGTGTATGACGACCGGGTCGTCCCCGTCGATGTCGAGGATGCCGATCTCCAGTAGTGCTCCGTCGGAGGCTGGTCCGATGAGCATCGTCAGGTCTTCATCGATGACGACCCTGCGCATTGCGGTGCGGACGGCGTGCCAGATGTCCGCGTCGACAAGGCCATGCTTCCGCGCTGGCCCACCGATCCGCACTTAGACAAGATATCTTGTCTAGACTCAAGCGTCAAGGATGAGTTGTCTAAGTTGGCACAAGGTTCCAGGGGACCCGGTGCGCAAGGAAACCACGTCAACGCGGCCTCGACGTACCCAGCTTTATCTGGAGCGCGCGGTACACCCGGTGGGTCTGGCAGGTCACGCCGTGGCGATCTGCGTCAGCCAGCTCGGGCGCGAGGTCGCGCGCCGGCGCGAAGTTGGCAAGGTCGACGTGAACCCGAGGTCCGTGAGGCCCTTGGGCAGCACGTGGATAACGCAACGTGAGGTCAGGTCGTCTGCCAGTCGCAGCTCGAACTTGCTCTGCGCGAGGTCCGGGCTGCTTTGCGGGGCACCAGTTCGGCCCATTTGTCTTGTTGGCTCGCTCCGAGGAACGTGAGCAGCTCGGCCGTGTCCAGACGAAGTCGCCCGGCTTGCTGGAACAGCAGCTCTCCGGTGACGTCGGTGTCATCGCCGGGCCCGAACCTGACCACGACATCAAGATGCCGCGGTTTACCGCCCTGGTCGATCAAGCTGCCAAAAACGATCAGCAGAGCAGATCGGGACAGGGGCAGGCCAAACTGTTTTATCCCCTGAGCTGTTGGCTTCGTCCCTGGCCCTTCAACGCCGTCGCGACGACCCGAACTCCAGCGATGAAGGATCCCGGGTTAGGGTTCCACCAATCAATCCACACGGGAGCCCTGTTGCAGGGGCTGAGAGGGAGCTGAAGCAGCTCTGACCGTTGAACCTGTCGGGATAATGCCCGGCGCAGGGAGTGCATCCCGATGTCTCACATCGCCCGCAGCCAGTTCCACAAATCGCGTTCCGATACCGCAGGCGAACCGCCCAATGCGATCCGGCCCGGCGTGCGCCGGGCCGTTCGTGGCGGGATCTTCGGCAACTACGTCGACCAGTTCGACATCTTCCTGCCCGTCATCGCCCTCGCACCGGCGGCCGCGCATCTCTTCGGCCCGGAGAACCTGGTCAGCAACGCCGGGCTGATCTTTGTCGCGACCCTTCTTGGGCGGCCGCTCGGGGCTGCGGTCTTCGGGCCAATCTCGGACCGGATCGGAAGGACGGTGACAACGAAAGTTGCGCTTGCCGGCATCGCGTTGACGATGCTGCTCATCGCTCTGGTTCCGAGCCACGCCGTACTGGGCACAGGGACGCTCTCGATAATCCTTGTCCTGCGTCTCCTCGGCGGGATCTTCCTGGGTGGCGAATATACTTCTGCGATCCCGCTCGCCATGGAATGGTCCGATCCTCAGCGACGCGGCCTCGCCAGCGGCCTCATCATGTGGATGTCACCGTGGGCAAACGCAACCATCGCGGGCATCGTGTTTGTGCTGCTCAGCGTGCTCGATACTGAGACGTATAGCGCATGGGGCTGGCGCATCCCGTTCCTGCTCGGGTCGCTCATGGCGTTCGGCATGCTGATCTACTACCGCTCATACATTGCCGACTCGCCTGTATGGAAGCAACCTGCCCAACGAACGAGCCCGCTCAAGGAAATCTTCATCGGCGAGCAGCATGGCGCATTGGTGCAAGTGTTCGTCCTCATGAGCGGCCTGTGGTTGTTCACGGATATGGCAATTCCAGTGCTGACCGGCCAGCTGAAGGTCGACACTCACCTCGGCGCCCAGACCATCTCATTCGTCATGATGTGCGCGACAGCCGTTTCAGCGTTCGCCATGGTCGGCTGCGGGCACCTCTCGACCTTGATCGGAAGGCGCACCTTCTTTGTCGGTTTCGGGTTGATCGCCGCGGTGCTCGCACCGATCACTTATCTTGCGATCTTCTCCGCCGAAGGAACCACGAATTTGATGCTGATCGTGGTGGCCCTGCAAGTTGTGACAGTCTCCGGATACGGCCCCGTCGGTGCGTATCTTGCCGAGCGCTTCCCCACCGCGGTTCGCTCCAGCGGATACGGGATGAGTTATAGCCTCTCGATCGTGCTCCCGGCGCTCTACCCGTACTACCTTCCCCCGCTGCAGAACATGCTTGGGGAGCACGGCGCGATCGCCATACTCCTCATCCTTGCTGGCCTGCTGGTGCTGACCGGTGGATTGACCGGCCCTGAGACCAGCAAGATTCGACAGCTGCAATAACGACCCTGGGGCATGACCCTGGCCCCACCACCCCTTCACGCCAGAACCCGGAGGACCTCATGACCGACGCCAACTCCGCCCGAACCAAGGTCTACACGCATGGCGAGCGCCCCGACGTGCGCGTGCCATTCACGCAGGTGCACCTGAACGACTCCCCCGGCCCGACGGGCCCCCAGCCCAACGCACCGTTGCGCCTGTACGACACCTCCGGCCCGGGCAGCGTTTCAGAGCAGGGCTTGCCGGCGCTGCGTGCGGCCTGGGTGCAGGGTCGGCGCGACGTTGAGCCGTACTCGGGTCGCGCGCACAGCCTGGCCGATGACGGCCGCTCCGCCCAGCGCCGCGGCACGGCCACGCGGGAGTGGCAGGGCCGGCGGGCAAACCCGTTGCGCGCCAAGGCCGGCCGTCGGGTCACGCAGATGCACTACGCCCGGCAGGGCCAGGTCACGCCCGAGATGGAGTTCGTCGCGATCCGCGAGGGCTGCGACGTCGAGCTCGTTCGCACCGAGGTCGCAGCGGGCCGGGCCATCATCGCGGCCAACATCAACCACCCCGAGAGTGAGCCGATGATCATCGGCCGGGCGTTTCTGGTTAAGGTCAACGCCAACATCGGTAACTCGTCGGTAACGAGCTCCATAGCCGAGGAGGTCGACAAGCTGACCTGGGCCACCACCTGGGGCGCCGACACGGTGATGGACCTGTCCACCGGCGATGACATCCACGCCACCCGAGAGTGGATCCTGCGCAACTCCCCCGTCCCGATCGGCACCGTCCCGATATACCAGGCATTGGAGAAGGTCGACGGTGATGCGAGCAAGCTCAGCTGGGAGATCTTCCGCGACACCGTGATCGAACAGTGCGAGCAGGGCGTGGACTACATGACGATCCACGCCGGCGTGCTGCTGCGCTACGTCCCGATGACCGCCTGGCGGATCACCGGGATCGTCAGTCGTGGCGGGTCGATCATGGCCGGCTGGTGTTTGGCCCACCACCAGGAGAGCTTCCTCTACACCCACTTCGACGAGCTCTGCGAGATCTTCGCGCAGTATGACGTGGCGTTCAGCCTGGGGGACGGCCTGCGTCCGGGGTGCGTGGCCGACGCGAACGACGCGGCGCAGCTGTCCGAGCTGCGCACCCTGGCCGAGCTGACCAAACGGGCCTGGCAGTACGACGTGCAGGTCATGGTCGAGGGGCCCGGGCACGTGCCACTGCACCTGGTTGAGGAGAACGTGCGGCTGCAGCAGGAGTTGTGCGACGGAGCGCCGTTCTACACGCTCGGCCCGCTGGTCACCGACGTCGCCCCCGGCTACGACCACATCACCTCCGCCATCGGAGCGACCACGATCGCGATGCACGGAACCGCGATGCTGTGCTACGTCACCCCCAAGGAACACCTCGGCCTGCCCAACCGCGACGACGTCAAGACAGGGGTCATCACCTACAAGCTGGCCGCGCACGCCGCGGACGTCGCCAAGGGCCACCCCGGCGCCCGGCTCTGGGACGACACGCTGTCCAAGGCGCGGTTCGAGTTCCGATGGAACGACCAGTTCAACCTCTGCCTCGACCCCGACACCGCACGCTCCTTCCACGACGAGACACTGCCCGCCGAGCCGGCCAAGACCGCGCACTTCTGCTCCATGTGCGGGCCCAAGTTCTGCTCCATGCAGATCACCCACGACGTCCGCCGCTACGCCGCCGAGCACGGGCTGGATGAGCAGAGCGTGCTCGCAGCCGGCATGCACCACAAGGCCGCCGAGTTCACCTCCGCCGGAGCCCAGGTCTACCTGCCCGTCAACCAACTCACCGTCAAAACCGAGCGGGAAGCAACCGTGTGACGTCCGTGGCGGTCGTCCTGGCTGGGCGGGGACGACCGCCACGAAGTCCTGCATGACCTGCAGGTTGGAGTGGCCACCCACCGTCGGCCGATCAAGCTGGCCGAGACGGCCTGGCGCCCACGACCAAGGCCGAGGCCGAGGCCTCGGAAGCATCACTTTCCAGGCGATCAACCGCGGCACACAGCTCATCCCAACCAACTGACCCGGCGAACCGACGGAAACTGTCGGCATCATGGCACTGCGTGAACCCGCGGCCAGGTCAGCCCGGCGCCTCGCTGCCTCGCCTACTGCACCGGAGACTAGCGGTCGAAGCCGATCGTGTTGAGCCGCTTCCGAATCCCGGGACCGGAACCGTTCGGGGTCCTCCGCCACCCCAGCTTGTCGCGTCTTCAGGTACCACAGCGCGGCGGCACACACGCCAGCCCCTTCCGATCCATCGCCGTACCCTGCGATCTGAACGACCCCGCACGAGCTATCCGGCGCAGGCGTCGATGACTCCCTTGTCCAGCCCGCGCTGGTACACGTGAGGCAGCAGCCGGACGGGATGACCGCCATGGCTTGCTTCGCTAAGACCCGGTGGTTGGCTATTGCCTTGAGGAGGCCGGCCGGCCCCGTTCCACGGCCGCTGGATTGCCCGGGTGCCTCACGTGCCCAGCCGCAACTGGCCAACGAGCTGAAACACGGCATCCGCGTCTTGCCCGCGCGGCGCGGCGTCGACCCACCAGACGGGCGGACGGCGACTAATGCTCGACCGGGGCTCACACGAGGTGCAGTCCAAGCCTACGACCGGCGCATGGCCGCCTTGCCTTGGAACTTGAGGGAAACGTGCGGAGCGACGCCGACTGGCTGTCCCGGGCCTGCGACCGCCGGGAAGTCTACCCGGCGAGCGCCGTCTCGCGGTACCCGGCCGGTCCCAATCACACTCAAATATCCCGGTGCATCTCATCAAACTGAGACGCACTCCGGGTCGTCAATCGAGACTTGACCTCAATCGGGCGACTCGCCGAACACGGCGTACAGCGGCGCGAGGAAGCTCACGAGATCCGGGCCACCCAGGGTCGCTCCCGGCACGGGGAGCTGGCGCAGAAGCAGGTCCGTCGGGAGTTCCGCCTGGACAGGCAGCGCCGGGACTGGTGCCCCGGTCCAGAAATCGCCCTCGGCCAGGGGCAGATCAGCCAGCGCCATCATGGCTCCCACACGCGGACCTTCGTCCGGCAGCGCCCGCTCCGCCGCAGGATGTGCTGTATCGCCGCCGCGCAGCTCGCGAAGCCGTTGCAGGAGTGCCTTGCGGCTGCGTCCGCGCCACAGCAGGATGGCGAAGGGGTCGTCGTCGAAGCTCTCCGCGAGGAGGTAGAACGCGGCCGCGAGGTGCTTGCACGGGACCTCCCAGTCCGGGCAGGAACAGCTCAGAGTCAGGTCCTTGGCCCGCTGCGGGAACAGCGGCGCGCCAGCGGCCAGAAAGACCTCTTCGAGGTCGTGAGGCATCTCGCCTGCGAGCAGTCTGGCACTGTGGATCGCCTGCTCCGCAAGGGTTACCTCGACCTTGGCCCACACGAGCTCGCTGAAGGCGGGCAACGAGATCGACACCTTGTAGGGAGTCCTTCGGGAGCCCTGCACCGAGGCAGTGACCGCACCCGGGGCCACATCCAGGGACAGCACCTGACCTCGTCGGGCATAGTTCTTGCCGCGGGTCAGCCGGGACCCCAGCGCGAAGGACTCCAACACCTCGAGAAAGCGCCGTGACCACCAGTGCTCCCCGATCGCACCTCGCGCGCTGCGGGCAACGAGCCCGCCCTCCACAGCGCGAGGCTTGGCAGGTGGCGGGAAGCCGCCTGACCAGTTCGAGCGGCCGCGACCTGGCGGTCTCAGTCCACCACCGATGCGACCGGGCGGGTTCACTCCACCACCGACCCGGCCTCGAGGGTGAACAGCTCACGCAGGGCGGAGGTGGAGAGCTCGGTGAGCCAGCCCTCACCGGCGCCCACGACGCTGGCAGCCAGGCCCCGCTTTTCCTTGATCATCAGGGCGATCTTCTCCTCCAAAGTGCCTGCGCATACCAGTTTGCGCACCTGGACCGAGCGGGTCTGCCCGATACGGAAGGCACGGTCGGTGGCCTGGTCCTCCACCGCGGGGTTCCACCAGCGATCGACGTGAATGACGTGGTTGGCTGCAGTCAGGGTGAGCCCCGTACCCCCTGCCTTCAGGGACAGCACGAACAGGGACGGCCCGTCACCAGCAGGGTCCTGGAACCGGGCGACCAGAGCGTCCCGCTGACCCTTGTTCAGCCCCCCGTGCAGGTACCCGACCTCGCGGCCGAACCGGGCACCGAGGTGAGTGCGCAGCAGGTCGCCGAACTCGGCATACTGCGTGAACAGCAGCGCCTTCTCCCCCGAGGCGAGCACCTCCTCGAGGGTCTCCTCCACGCGCGCCAGCTTGCCCGAGCGTCCGGCCAGGCGACTGCCGTCCTTCAGGAACTGGGCAGGGTGGTTGCAGACCTGCTTGAGCTTGGTCATGGTCGCCAGGACCAGTCCACGGCGCTCGATGCCGTCGGTGCTCTCGATCCGGTCCATCATGTCCGCGACGACCGCCTCGTAGAGCGAGGCCTGCTCGTGGGTCAGCGAGCACACCACCTCCATCTCGATCTTGGCCGGCAGGTCGGTGATGATCGAGGTGTCGGTCTTCAGCCGGCGCAGCACGAACGGTTGGGTCAGGGATCTGAGCCGGGTCGCTGCCTCGGCATCGCCGCGGCGCTCGATGGGCGTGGCAAAGTGCTGCTTGAACGACGAGGGCTGACCGAGCAGTCCGGGGTTGGCGAACTCCATCAGCGACCAGAGGTCGCCCAACCGGTTCTCCACCGGCGTCCCGGTCACCGCGAACCGGCGGGCCGACGGCAACGACCGCACCGCAACCGCCGCCCGGGTCGCCGCGTTCTTGACCGCCTGGGCCTCGTCCAGGACGATGCGACGCCAGCTCATCTCACGCAGCGCGTCGATGTCGCGGATCACGAGGCCATATGTCGTCACGACCAGGTCGCAAGACGCCACGACCGCCTGGAAGGCCTTGCCCTTGGGCCGCTCGGCCCCGTGGTGGACGTGCACCCGCAGCGCGGGGGCGAAGCGGGCAGCCTCACGCTGCCAGTTGCCGACCAGCGACATCGGGCAGACCAGCAGGGTCGGGCTCCCCTTCGCGGGGGGCTCGCCGCACATCAGGGCGAGCAGCTGTACCGTCTTGCCCAGACCCATGTCGTCCGCGAGGACACCGCCCAAACCGACCGACTCCAGGAACGACAGCCAGGCCAGACCACGCTCCTGGTAGGGGCGCAACACACCCTTGAAACCCTCCGGGGCGGTCATCGGCGCGATCCGGTGGTCCACCTGGCCCGACAGGAGGTCCGCGAGCCAGCCCTGAGCCTCGACGTCCACGACGGGCAGGCCCCCCGGTCCGTCGTCCAGTGCCCCGAAAGTCGCGAGCACCTCCCCGACGCTCATCCGCCCCGTGCCGCGGGACCGCTTGGCTAGGAACGCCCGAGCCCGGGCCAGGCGGTCCGCGTCGACGTACATCCACTGACCGCGCACCCGAACCAGCGGCTGTTGGGCCTCGACCAGATCGGCGACCTCCTGCTCGGTCATGGTGTGCTCCCCGACAGCCAGATCCCAGCGGAAGTCCACGAGCCCATCCCGACCGATCACCGACTTGGCCTCGGCCGAGCCGGGCTGCGCGGGGGTCGAGACCGAGAGCTTCGCGCCCAACCGCATCGATGGGTTGGTCCACCACCTCGGGAGCAGTACGCCGAAGCCGGCGGCCAGCAGGATCGGCGCGGCCTCCGACAGGAACAGGTGCGCGCCCTCGACGTCCAGGGTCAGCGACGACGGCTTCGCCGTGTGCAAGGCATCCTCGATGCCTGGGTAGAGCCGTACCGCGCGACCGAGCTCACCGAGCAGGGTCTCCTGCGGATCGGCGACGTGACGCGCCAGCGCTCGCAACGCCCCTCTGGCCCGCCACACCTGCCCGGCGTCTACAACCAGGCTGGGTTCCTCGGTCGACTGCAACGCGAAGTCCACTCGCCACGCGGCGTCAGGCACCATCTCGCCCGCCGTCGCCTCGGATGCTTCCAGCGGTTCGACCAGCCGGAAACAGGCCCGGACCGCACCGACCTGGGTGACCTCCCGCTGCCAGTGCGCCAATGCCTCGTCCAGGGTAGCCAAGGCGGCCGGGGTCGTGGCGAAGTAAGGGTCGGAGCCGGTCAGTGCCGATCGGAACGACGCCGCCGCACGCCGGCGCGGAACGGGGCCGAGGCGTGAACGCACCGCTGCGTCCACCAGAGCATCGGTCGCAGCGGCCAGCGACCACACCACGGCCGAACCTCGGTCAACGTCAGCCGGGCACGCAGCCGTGAAGGAACCAGACAGTCCCGCAGCCGACCTGCGCAACCACACGGCGTCGGCTCCGGTCACCACCGCAGACCACATCGCCATCGCACGACCGTCGCCCGCGTCTCGCACGCCGGGCAGCACCCGACCGCGTCCGACGAGATCCACGGCAAACCCGGCAAGAGCCTGCAACGCCCGCAAGTCACTACCGGGGATCGGTCGTTCACAGTCGATCTCGGCGTCATCCGCTGCCAGCAGGAAGCCCAGGGCGGTCTGAGGGTCCAGAGCAAGGGTCGGGACCACCCACTGTCCCTCGGCAAGGGACTCCGGGGTCTGCGACTGCTCGCGGGTCCGGCTGATCTCTGCTGAGGCAGACGGGCCCCGGCCCTGGTTCGGTAAGGCGAGAACAGCCGCACCCGGGGCCCCATCTCGTGCTGTTGTGGCTGCCAACGCCTGCGTAGAGACAGCGAAAGGATGAACCTGTTTGGCGGGGCGGCGACCTCGCCCCACGGGCGGATACGCCGGCGCCTCGGAGTCCTCGGCCCACACGATCAGCTCACCCTTGGGATCGCGCTGGATCGACCACCACGCGTGAAGAACGATCAATGCTGCTCAACTCCCAGGATTTGCCTGCAAGGATCGCAAAACTACCCGATGAAGGGAGCGGTATCCATACGGAGGATCACGCACCCAGCCGCCATCCATGTCAAGGTCCATCGGGGGTAAGGTACGGTAAATCAGTTGTGACGTATTGCGGCTTATCTGCTGCACTGACATAGTGGTGATATGACTTTTCATGGCTACGTCGGACTGCAGTCCCGCGGACTCATCGCATTGCCGAGCGAGCTACGCCGACGGATGCATCTGGATGAGCCTGGCGCGCAGGTCGAGATCCTCGAGCGCGGTGACGGGGTGATCGAGTTGCGCGCGGCATTGCCGGTGCCAGCCGATCAGGCGTGGTTCTGGACCGAACACTGGCAGCGGCGTGAGCGGGAAGTCGACGAGCACGTTGCCCGCGGCGAGGTGGCTGTGCACGAGTCGACCGATGACTTCCTCACCCACCTGGACGAACTCGATTCCACGGCTGCGAAGTCGTGAAGTTCGAGACGACCCCTGCATTTGACAGCGACTACCGACGACTCAAACCCGAACACCGCACCGCTTTTCGTCTCGCGGTCAAAGAAAAGTTCGGGCCAGCCTGCGACGCCTACGCGGCGGATCCGTCAACTCCCTGGCCCTCGGCGTTGCGGGTGAAGCCCGTCCGCAACGCGGCCGGCGTACTCGAAATGGCCTGGTCATTCGCCGGCCCCGACGGTCGCGCCACCTTCGAACTCATCACTGTCGACGATGACCTGCGCTGCCGTTGGCGCCGAGTCGGTGACCACGCCGTGTTCAAACGCCCGTAGGAGACCAACGTCCAGCCAAATGCGATCGCCGGGTTTCGACCCGGCGATCGCGTCTCAGGTGTCCCGACCCGTCACAATACGTCCCGAGAATCTCCGAGCGCGCCCCCGGTTTCGACCCATATGAGACGGAGCGGAACGACTGAGACGGTGTCGGTCACAAATCTGGTCACGGGCCACACATGCAAGAGGCCCTCTCCCAATGGGAAGTGGCCTCTGAGCTGCTACTTCATAGTAGCGGGGGGACCCGGCAAACACGCGTCCAACCGATTGCGGAACACGCATAACCGCTGTTCAAACGGAGTTGCCTGGGTATTTGCACCGTTCCTAAGGACTAAGCAGGAGTGAGTCCTGCCCGGTCTGCCCCGCGAACGGTTTTCGGGGCTGGCGTGGAGTGGTTCTGGTCGGACCGGGCAACCTCGAGCGGGCTGTCGGTGGGACCGGCCTTGTTCCTGGCCGCGGGCTCGCACGGTTCGGGGTGCGGCTGACGGGCGGC
>Ga0207927_1000969_pt1 | contig 12280 bp, 11 predicted proteins | sample NGESurdeep072012_2_FD_184456 | JGI IMG/M metagenome (GOLD analysis project Ga0207927, IMG submission 184456) | Arctic peat soil microbial communities from Barrow, Alaska - NGEE Surface sample 210-2 deep-072012 (SPAdes) | ecosystem: Environmental > Terrestrial > Soil > Wetlands > Peat ... | reverse complement strand
ACGAGTTCGTTCCGCGTCGCGAGCGCGGAGCTCCGCTCGCTCCCGGTCGTCGGCAGCGCGCGCCGAGGCGATCGAGAGGGCGACCAGCACATTCCGCAGCGTCGACGCGGGGAGCCTCGCGGCGACGGATCGCGAATCGGCGCCGTGCGGCACCTCCAGCCCGAGGTGGACGCCGCCCTCCCCGGCGAACGGGACGAGGACATTCGTCCCGCCGGTGGCGCGCCCGCGCTCGGGACGGGGCGATGCACCTTCTCGCCGCGCCCGGACGACGCTGACCGGCGCGGCGACGTCGGCCGCGCGGCGGGCCGCGGAGCGCGGCGCGTGCGCATCCAGCCACGCCGCGAGCTCGTCGCCGGCGTCGCCGGGCTCGTGCGACCCGATCGCGACCGTGACGCGCCGGACCGGCTCCTCCACGAGGAGGGCGGCACGCCGTGCCCCGGCGAGACGGGCCACCAGCGCGAGGATCCCGGCGAGATGCTCAACCGCCTCGCCCGGCCCAGCGAGGATGTCGAGCGTGCGGGCAAGGAGGGCGCGATCCTCGCGGATCGCCTGGTCCTCCTCGCGCCGGACCGTGCCTCGGCGCTCGCGGAACCCGGGCGGCGCGGCGATCTTCGGCAGGGCGCCGTGGATCGATGGCCCGGCCTGCGGTCCGGTCGGAGGCTCGGTGGTGATCATCGAGATGAGCCTGCACCGGGCCGTGACGCGCGGCCATCCCCCCGACGGGGACGGGAGGGGGTCCGAAGGTACCCCGTCGACGTCCCGTTGGCGATGGAAGGCTCGACCGCGGTGCGTGCACCCGCGGCCCGCTCAGCCCCGGGACGCGCTCCGCACCGGCCGCCCGAGCGTGCGGCGGACGACGTCAAGGATCTCGTCCACGTACTGCTCGGCTTCGCCGCGCTCCGCGGCGGTCCGGATGCAACCCTGGACGTGGTCCTCCAGCACGAGGAGGCTGACCGCGTCGACGGCTGCGCGCAGCGCGCTCGTCTGCTGCAGGATGTCAACGCAGTACTCCTCGCGCTCGATCATGCGGGCGATCCCGCGAACCTGCCCCTCGATTCGGCTGAGCCGGCGAAGGAGCTGGGCGCGGTCGCGCGAGTAGCTGTGGCGAAACGTGCCGGGCAGGCCCTCCGACGGGGGCGCGACGGGGGCGGTGACGACCGATGGGGCGGCGTGCGCGGTCTTCTCGGTCGTCATGGCGTCGATCTCCTGCGGGACCCAGTTGAGAGCTCCGCCCATGATACTCCCCCCGGGTATCTGCCCACGAAGAGACGCCCAGCCCGGACCGGGCACCGCCGTGCGCGGTGGCGGGACCGCAAGGCGACCCGCTAGACTGGCTGGGATGGTTCTCGACGCGGATCTCGATCGCCGGCCCGCCCCGGCGTTCGCTCATGCCAGCGAGGCCGAGCTGGCGCGGATCCTGGACTTCTATGCCGTCGCCTGGGAGTACGAGCCGCACACGTTCCCGATCCTCTTCGACCGGTCCGGCGCGGTCCTGGAGAGCTTCAGCCCCGACTTCTACCTGCCCGAGCTGGACGTCTACCTCGAGCTGACCACGCTCAAGCAGCGCCTGGTTCGCAAGAAGAACCGGAAGCTTCGGCGGCTGCGCGAGCTGTACCCGGGCGTGACGGTCAAGCTCCTCTACTCGCGCGACTTCCGGGCCCTGCTCTTCAAGTACGGGAAGCTCTCGCTGGCCGGCATGCTCACGGGCGCGGACGGCCAGACGACACCCCCGAGGTCACGTGGCGAGCGACCCGCGGCGTCGGCTCCGACCCGGGCTCACCCGCGCCGGAGCCGGGCCGACGCGCGCGCCCGTGCCGCCGCGCGGCTCGTGGGAGCCGGCACGCCCGACGACGCGGAGGTCACCGCGTGACGCGCCGCCCGGACCTGACCGCCGATGTCTCGGAGATCCTCCTGAACGAGGAGCAGATCCAGGCCAAGGTGCTCGAGCTGGGCCGCAGGATCAGCGACGACTACGCAGGGCGCGAGCTGACCCTCGTGAGCGTCCTGAAGGGCTCGCTGCCGTTCATGGCCGACCTCATGCGCTCGATCACGATCCCGGTCCAGATCGACCTGATGGAGGTCTCCTCGTACGGTGGCGCGGCGACCGAGTCGTCCGGGCTGGTGCGGATCCTCAAGGACCTCTCGTCCAGCATCGACGGGCGCCACGTGCTCATCGTCGAGGACATCATCGACACGGGCCTCACCCTCAACTACCTGGTCCGCTACCTGCGCGGCAAGAACCCCGCCTCGCTCAAGATCTGCACGCTCCTCGACAAGCCGGCCCGGCGGATCGTGGAGATCGCCATCGACTACCGCGGCTTCGAGATCCCCGACCAGTTCGTGATCGGCTATGGCCTCGACTACGGCGAGGTCTACCGGAACCTGCGCTTCGTGGGCGTCCTCCGCCCCGAGGTCTACCTGGACCCGGATTGATGTCGCTGCACCGCCGTTCCCTGGGCCGAGGGCGCTGGGTCGCGGCGGTCTCCGCGGTCGTCATCGTGGTGGGGTGCGTCCTGCCCTGGTTCCGGGCCGGCGGCGCCGAGGGGATCCCCGCCCTGGAGGGCAACGGGTTCTTCGGCACCGGGATCCTCGCGTTCCTCGCCGCGCTCGCGACCCTGGCGCTGGTTGCCCTGCCCTACGCCATGGGGGACCGGCCCGTGGCCGTCGATCGCTGGTGGGTCTATGCCGCGCTCGCCGTGACCGCAGCGGTCGGCCTCCTCCTGCGGTCGGTCGGGATCGCCCTCGACTCGGGCGGCTTCGGGACCATGCTGCCCGACCGCGCGCCCGGGGTCTGGCTGGCCGCGGCCGGCGTCGTGGGGCTGGCGTTCGCGACCGCCGAGCTGTACGGGGCGCGGTCCGAGTAGGCACGAGACCCGAGGCCCGAGTTCCGGGCCGACGCCCGGACCAACGCTCCGTCCGCCGATCAGCCGCCCAGGTAGGCCTTCTGGACCTCGGGGTTCTGGCGAAGGTTCGCAGCGGTGTCCTCGAGGACGATCCGGCCCGTCTGCAGGATGTAGCCGCGGTGGGCGATCCCGAGCGCCATCAGCGCGTTCTGCTCCACGACGAGGACCGTCGTGCCCTGGGCATGGATGTCGCGGATGACGTCGAAGATCTGCTCGACCAGGATCGGCGCGAGCCCCATCGACGGCTCGTCGAGCAGCAGGAGCTTCGGGTGGGTCATGAGCGCGCGCCCGATTGCCAGCATCTGCTGCTCGCCGCCGGAGAGCGTCCCGCCCGCCTGGCTGCTCCGCTCGCGGAGCCTCGGGAAGAGGTTGAAGACCCGGTCGAAGTCCGCCTGGAGCTCTGCCTTGTCGCTGCGCGTGTACGCGCCCATCTGGAGGTTCTCGAGGACGGTCATCCGGCTGAAGATGCGCCGCCCTTCCGGAGCGTGGCCCACGCCGCGCCGGACCAGCCGGTGCGCCGGGACGTTGGTGATCTCGCTGCCGTCGAAGGTGATCGTCCCCGATCGCGGGTGCATCAGGCCGCTGATCGTCCGGAGCGTCGTGGTCTTGCCCGCGCCGTTCGCGCCCAGCAGCGTGACGATCTCGCCCGGGAAGACCTCCAGCGTGATCCCCTGGAGCGCGTGGATGTTGCCGTAGTACGAGTGGACCTCGTGCGCACGCAGGAGCGGCTCTCCGCGGGGGCTTTCCGCGCGCGCGGTGACGGCGGCCGCCGCCGTCACGTGCTGGCCCCCTTCCCGAGATATGCCTCGATCACGCGTGGGTCGCGGCGGACCTCCGCCGGCGTGCCCTCCGAGATCTTGTCACCGTGGTCGAGGACCGTGATCCGGTCGCTGACGCCCATGACCACCTGCATATCATGCTCGATCAGGAGGATCGTGAGCCCAAGCTCGGTTCGGATGCGCCCGAAGAGCGTTGTCATCTGGGCCGTCTCGGACGGGTTCATGCCGGCGGTGGGCTCGTCGAGCAGGAGGAGCTTGGGCTGGCTGGCCAGCGCGCGTGCCACCTCCAGCCGGCGCTGGTCACCGTATGCCAGGTTCCTGGCGGCCTCCTGCTCCTTGCCCTTGAGCCCGACGAACGCAAGCCAGCGGCGCGCCTGGACATCGGCCTCCTTCTCCTCGCGGCGGTGCCGCGGAAGGCGAAGGGCGGCATCGAGCGGGGTCGCGTGGAGCCGTGAATGCATCCCCACCTTGACGTTCTCGGCGGCGGTCATCGTCTTGAACAGCCGGATGTTCTGGAACGTGCGGCCCAGGCCCGCCACCACCATGTCGTTCGGACGGGCACTCTTGAAGATCCCAAGCCGGTGCAGCATCCGCTCGTAGATCGGCGGCCGGATGATCGCGAGCAGGAACATCGCGATGAGCAGAACGACAGCGGCGAGCAGCGCCACCGCCAGGATGGCGTCGGAGCCGGTCGCCTGGGCGACAAGGAACCCGAGGAGCCCCACGATCACCGTCGGGAGGACCCAGGTGAGCGGTTCGGCCCACGTACGGCGCCCGGTCGCGATCATCTCCCGGCCTCCGAAGGCGACCGTGCCCTCGGTCGGCTCGTAAAGCCCGGCCACGACGTTGAAGAACGTCGTCTTGCCGGCTCCGTTGGGGCCGATCAGGCTGACGATGGAGCCCTTGGGAATGACGAAGTCCACCGAGTTGACGGCCACCAGGCCGCCGAACTGCTTCGTGACGCCCGTGGCGACCAGGACCGAGGCAGCGGCGTCGGCAGTCATGCTTGGACCAGCTCCTCGTTGGACTCCGCGGCCTCGTCGGGCGACTCGTGCAGCTCTGACCTGCGGCGCCGGCTCGGGAAGAGGCCCTCCGGCCGCAGCAGCATCATCAGGACGAGCGCCAGGCCATAGAGCAGGTACTGGAAGTTGATGAAGTTGATCGACCCGAGGTCGACGCTCATGGGCCCGAGCGCGAACGTCGGGAGGTGCAGCGACTGGACGAACGCGCCCAGCTGCTTGAGGCCCTGGGCCTGGATCTCGTAGACGACGAACGCGCCGGCCGCGACCCCCCAGATGTTGCCCATGCCGCCGAGCACGACCATCGCAAGCGCCGTGAACGAGACCGTGAAGCCGAACTGGTCGGGGCTCACGATCGAGAGCTTCGACGCGTAGAAGACGCCGGCCAGGCCGGACGTGGAGGCGCCGATCGAGAACGCGAGCAGCTTCGTCGTGACCGTGTTGATGCCCATGCTGGCCGCCGCGAGCTCGTCCTCGCGGATGGCGACCCAGGCCCGGCCGATCCGCGAATCCTGGAGCCGGTACAGGAAGATGAACGCGACGGCGATGATGACCACGACCGTCACGAAGTACGGCAGCGGGTTGGTGAACCCGAACCCGTTGATGCCGAAGAGCCCGTAGGCGCTCGGCTGGGCGAGGCCCGTGATCCCGTTCGTCCCGTTCGTGTACTTGTCCGCGTTGAGGAACACGACCGGCACGATCTCGCCGAAGCCGAGCGTGACGATCGCGAGGTAGTCGCCGCGGAGCCGCAGCGTGGGGGCGCCCAGCAGGACGCCGAACATCGCAGCGACGATGGCGCCGACCAGGAGCATCGGCCAGAACGGGATGTCCAGTCCGCTGAACGGCGACGCGCCGTACGCGTAGGTGTAGGCACCGATCGCGAAGAATGCCGCGTAGCCCAGATCGAGCAGGCCCGCGAAGCCCACGACGACGTTCAGCCCGATGGCAAGGAGGACGAATACCCCTGCATCGGCGAAGCCGCCGATGAAGTCCTTCTGTGTCCCGAACCCGTTGAGCGGCGGGAGGAGGACGATGAACGGCAGGGCGGTCGCGAACAGCGCCAGGCCGATCACGATCGAGAGGGACTGGTGACGGCCCATGTACGCGCGGACGCGCCCGAGCGCGATGCGCCATGCAGGGCTGGCGCTCCCGGCGCTTCGCCCGGAGCCGCCGGCTGCGGGCGGCAGCGTCCCTGCTCTCGACTCGCCGCTCATGCGCGGTCCGCCAGCTGCTGGCCCAGGATGCCGGTGGGCCGGAAGACCAGGACCAGCACCAGGACCCCGAAGACGACCGCCTCGCTCCAGCGGCCCTGGCCCCAGACAGAGCTGATCACCTCGAGGAAGCCGATCACGAAGCCGCCCAGCGCCGCGCCGGTGGTATTGCCGATACCGCCGAGGACGGCGGCCGTGAATGCCTTCAACCCGGCCTGGAACCCGATGTTGAACACCGTGATCCCGAAGTACAGGCCCTGGACCACGCCGGCGGCGCCCGCGAGGGCGGATCCGACGAAGAACGTGAGCGCGATCGTCGTGTTGATGTCGACGCCCATCAGCTGGGCGGCATCGCGGTCGATCGCGGTGGAGCGCATCGCGCGGCCCAGTCGCGTCTTGCCGATGAACAGCTGGAGCGTGGCCATCAGGCCGACGGCGAGGATGATGACGAACAGGTTGATGAGGCTGATCGAGAAGAAGCCGAACGTGAGCACCGTGTTCGGGATGATCTGCGGTGTCGTGACGATGGAGTTGCTGACCACCACGAACACGATGTTCTGGAGGATGAAGCTGACCCCGATCGCCGTGATGAGCGGCGCCAGGCGCGGGGCGTTGCGCAGGCGCCGGTAGGCGAGCCGCTCGATCACCACGCCGACGACGCCCATGACGACCATCGAGACGGCAAACGCGAGGAGAAGCACGCCCACGAGGAGGAGGGGGTCGGTGATCGCGCCCGAGAAGCCGAGCGTGGTCAGCAACCACCACGACACGAACGAGCCGCACATGAAGATCTCGCCGTGGGCGAAGTTGATGAGCTCGATGATCCCGTAGACCATCGTGTACCCCAGGGCGATCAGCGCGTAGATCGCCCCGATCGTCACGGCGTTGATGAACTGGGCCTGCGCCTGCGGGATCGCGCTCGTGAACGTGAGCTGCTGCGACGGATCCGCGACGATGCCCGCGAGGATGACGAAGTAGGCGACAGCCAGGGCGATCACGGCCGCCAGGGGTGCTCGCCACGGAACCGTCAGCGACCGCCGCCGCGCGGTGGCGCCTGTCATCGACCAGTCATCCGAAGGGACTCCGCATGGGAGTCGGCCGGGGCATGCAGCATGCCCCGGCCGACCGCAGATCCGCCTGGATCAGGAGGAGGCGGGTTGACCGCCGCTACTTGAGCGGCTCCGCCGTGAAGTCACGCTGCTTGAGGAACTTCCAGTTCTTGCTGGCAGCGTCGTACTGGAAGTAGGAGATGATCTTCTGGCTGGTGTCGCCGTTGGCGTCGAAGCTGAACGTGCCCAGCGCCGTGTCGTACGTGTTGGACGGGGTGGCCACGTAAGCCCGGACGGCCTCGCGGAGCGCCGCCGGGTCGGTGATGCCGGCGCCGACCTTGGCGAGCGCCTGGAGGTAGACCTGCGCGCAGGCGTAGCCCGCCGCGCTGTAGGCGCCGGGATCCGTGTTGAACATGGCCTTGTAGTCGGCCGCGAACTGGGCCGCGTTGGGGATCTGGGTGGGGCCGGCGACGGTGCTGTAGGTGTTCGGGTCGCCCGCCGCGCCGGCGATCTGGAGGAACGAGCTCTTCGTTGCCGCCGAGCCGTCGCTGATGCCGTCACCGCCGCCGAGCGGGATGTTGGCGATGCCCTGCTGGCCCATCTGGAGGCGGAACAGGCCGATACCGGAGGTGGTCACGCCGCCGTAGAAGACGTACTGCGGGGCGAGGCCCTTGACGGTGGTCACATAGCTCGTGAAGTCGGTGGTGGTCCCGGGGATTCCGTCGCGCTTGAGGACCTTGCCACCGAGCGCGGCGAACTGCGTCGCGAAGACGTCCGAGAGGCCTTTGCCGTACGTCTGTGTGTCGTCGGCCACGTAGGCCGTGGTGGCCTTCGCGATGTTGAACGCGATGTCCGCCCCGGCCGCGCCCTGCAGGTCGTCCGTCGTGGCGACCCGGACGTAGGCGATCTTGGTCGGGTTGGTAGGCCGCAGCGAGAGCGGGTCGGCGCCGCCCCAGGGCTTGGTCAGGCCCGGGTTCGTGTTGGCGGGGCTGCACATCATCAGGCCGGCCGCGTTGCTGACCGGGATCTCGGCCTGGGCGACGCTGGAGTTGTAGGGCCCGACGATCCCGATGACCGTCGGATCATTGGCGAGGGTCGAGATGTTCTTCGCGCCCTGCTGCGGGTTGTGCACGCCGTTGACGGCGTCGTCCTGCTGGTTGATGGTGACGGTGAACCCGGGCACCGGGTTCTTCGCGATGGCCAGCGCCACGCCGTTCGCGGTCGGGACGCCGTTCGGGGCCTCGCCGCCGGTCATCGGCAGCTCGATCCCGATCTTGACGGCCATGCTGCCGGCGGCGGCGCTGGCGGGAGCCGCGGCGCTGGCGCTGGCCGCGGCGCTTGCCGCGGCGCTGGCCGCGACACTTGGAGCCGCGGCGGCGCTCGGCGACGGCGTCGCGCTGCCGCTACATGCGGAAACCACGATTGCCGCGACGGCAATGACTGCACCCACGCGGGCGACTTTCATGAGCGTCTCCTCCTCTTCCCCCCGCCCTGCGCGCGCGGCTGTCGCCCGCGGTGATCGCGCCTCCCCCGTCGCCGTTTGGACGACGCGCATCCCTCCCCAGGGGCACGTGGCGGACGGCGGGGGTATTCGGGCGGGGGCCCACTTGGACTCTCCATGCGTTGCGGCCGGAGAGATGCCGTATATTAGTCAGCAGCGACCCGAATGCAATACGGCGTCGCGCGCCCCGGCGTGGTCCGGCCGAGCGTGATGCACGCTCGCCGCCCCGGTGCGGCGCTGCGACGCCAGGTTCCCGGTCGAGCCCGTCCGAGAGCCCTTCACGGTACGTGCCGGGTCGCGTCCAAGCTCGAGGTCGCGAGCCCACCGAGTGGAATACCAGGTTCGAGCCGCACGCATCACCGATGTCGAGCGCATGCTCGCGCTCTGGTCGGCGACCGCGCCGGCCGCCGGTGCGGCCGCCACCCTCGATGCGGGGGATCTCCTGCGGCAGCTCGTGTACCTCCCGCAGGCGAGCGTCCTCGTGGCGGAGACGCTTCGCGCGCTGGCCGGGCTGGCGGTGCTCGCCCTCCGGCCGTCCGTCCACGCCGGCGGCTACGTCGGCTCCGTGGACCTCCTGGTCGTGGATCCGCGCCACGATCAGGAACAGGTGACCGGCGTCCTGGTCGAGGAGCTGCTCCGGTCGGCGCGGAACAAGGGCTGCACCGTCGTCGAGGCGGCGCTCGAGTACGCGGGGAACGCCCTGCCCGTCTGGGAGCGCTTCGGCTTCGCGTCGGCGGGGCCTCGAATCGAATGTCTGATCAGGGCGGAGCGGGCTTCCGCCGGCAGGGGGTAAGGCCGAACACGGCGCGCGGCGCCGGGCGGCCCGCGGGCAGCGAGCGGAAGCTCGGAGCCCGTGACAGCGATCATTGAGGAGTCATCGTGGGCAAGAACGTCGCCGTCTTCGTGGACGTCGCGAACATCTTCTATGCGGCCAAGGCCGCCGGCGTGGACATCGACTACGTCCTGCTGCTGAAGGCGGCAACAGCCGGGCGTGACCTGGTCCGGGCATACGCATACACCGGGCTGGACCCGGACAACGAGAACCAGCGCAACTTCCACTCCTTCCTGGCGCGCCACGACTTCCGCGTCGTCAGCAAGGACATCCGGAAGTACGGCGACGGGAAGGTCAAGGCGAACCTCGACATCGAGCTCGTCGTCGACATGATGAAGACCGCGCGGAATCTCGACGTCGCCGTCGTGGTGTCCGGCGACGGGGACTTCGCTCCGGCGATCCGCGCCGTCCAGGAGATGGGCGTGCGCTGCGAGGTGATCAGCTTCCGGGGCAACACCAGCTCCGACCTGATGGACGTCGCCGACAAGTTCACAGACATCACGCAGCTCGCCAAGGTCGAGAAGGGATCCACGGTCTCGGGACGCCGTGTTCCGTCGGACGACGAGGACCTCTCCATGACCGAGGTCCCGGACAAGCTCTCCGAGGGGACGGGCCACGGTCGCGGACGCGGCCGCGGTCGCGTCCGCGTGGAGCGCGAGCCCGTGGCAGCGTCCCGGCCCGTCCTCGAGCGTGCCGTTCGTGCCCCGCGCACGCCGCGCGTCGAGGCGATCGTCGGTGACGAGCCGGGGCCGGTCGAGGAGCTCCAGGGGCAGGTCGCGATCGTCGCGCTCCCCGGCGAGAAGCTCTCCAAGGCGCGGACCGTCCGGGCCCCCGTCGTCCCGACGCCCGTGGCCGTGGTCGAGACGGACGGCGAGCCGGCCGTCATCAGCGAAGGCGTGCCTGCCGGGCCCGAGGCCGAGGGCGACGAGGACGCGCCCCGGCGCCGGCGCCGGCGTGGTGGGCGTGGCCGTGGCCGTGGTCGTGGCCATGAGGGCGGCGTGGAGACGGGCGAGGACGGCGAGGTCGATGCGCTGCCCGCGGCGGCGCGTGTCGCCGACGACGCCGAGATGGAGTTCGAGGTCGACGACGAATCGATCCCGACCGCGCGCCCGGCGCAGCGTCCGGCAGCGTTCGGCTCCGTGTGGGATTCGCAGATCGGCGTTGCCGCGCCGGTCGCCGGCCGACCAGCGGCCGAGGACGAGGAGTTCGACGACGAGCCGGAGATCCCCGAGTACCTGCTCGCGGAGCGCCGGAACCGCGGCGGGCAGGGCGCCCGTGGTGGCCAGCCGATGCAGGGAAGCCGCGGCGGTCGCGGTCGAGCCGGCTCGTACGCCGCGGCGATCGATCGCGAGCGATACGGCCGCGGCGGCGCTCCCAGCAGCGCCGGTGGCTCCGTGCGCTTCGGCGAGCCTGCCGGGCGCGGTGGGCCGAACCGGGACGCGGCACCGCGTCGCGACCTTCCGCCGCGACGTGACGCGGCCCCGCGCCGCGACATGGGCCGGCCGGTGCAGATGCGGCCCGAGCGTCTCGAAGGGCAGTCGGGAAGCAGCGAGCCGTGGAGCGAGGTCCCGCCCGAGCTCGAGGAGCTGCTGAAGGCACAGCTGGCGCAGAAGCTCAGCCGCCAGGCCGAGGCGCGTCCCGCCGGGAGCGTCGCCTCCCCGGTGGAGCCCGTCGTGGCCGATGCCGCTGCTGCGCCGGGACGCGGACGTCGGCGCGCCGTGAGCGCGGGAGCCGCGGCCGCGCCCGCGGTGGCCGCGCCCTCGATCGCGGAGAGGACACCGGTCGCCGAGCAGGCATCGGCGTCCACTCCGACGCCGTCGACGCCGTCGACGCCGCGTCGGCGTCGTGGATCGAGCACGGCCGCAGCCGCGACCGCACAGGCTGCACCATCGCCGGTCAAGCCGGCGTCCGAAGCCGCCGCAGCCCCGAAGCGCCGGGCAGTCCGGTCGAGGGCCGCCGCGGCCGTCGATGCGGCGCCCGTCGCACCGTGGCCAGTCGCGCCGGCACCAGTCGACGCGGCCCCGGCGGCCGCCCCGAAGCGTCGAAGCCCTCGAGCGTCGGCCGCGCCGGCACTCGCCGCCGCGTCCGCGGCGGACAACGGCTCGAGCGCGGAAGCCCCGGCGCCGAAGCGCAAGTACGTCCGGAAGGCGGCGGCGCCGGCCGAGGGCGCCTGAGCTTCGGTCCCGACACGTGACCGGACATCGCAGCGTCGCGTCGGAGGCCGGCGGGGAACCGCCGGCTCCCGGCGCGAGCGCCCCGGCCCCCGGCGCGAGCGCCCGGGCACGATCCACGCGCCGCCCGCCGGGCGCTCGCCCGCAAGGCGCTCGCCCGGCTGGCGCACGGTCGTCCGCCGACACGGGCGGATCGGACGGGTCAGGCGTGTCGCCCGGGTCGGGCCGTCCCGCCACGCGGTTCGCGACGCGCGGTCAGCCGGCCGCGCTGGCGGCCGCCGAGCGGATGCTCGAACGGGGCGTCCCGCAGGTGCTGCTCCTGGTCGGCCCCGGGTCCGTGGGAAAGACCACGCTCGCTCTCGACCTCGCGGCCGGGCTGCTGTGCGCGGCCGAGGAGGGCATCCCGCGTCCGTGTCGCGCCTGCCGGGCCTGTCACCTCGTCGCCGGCGGCACGCACCAGGACCTCAATCGGCTTGCGCCGGAGGGATCCGGCCGCCAGGTCCGCATCGGCGACCCGAGCGATCCGGAGCCGGGCACGGTCCGCCACCTGATCCACGAGATGGCGCGCCTGCCGGTGGAGGGTCGGCACCGCGTGGCGATCATCGAGGGTGCCCACCGGATGAACGAGGACGCGCAGAACGCGCTCCTCAAGACCCTCGAGGAGCCGCCGCCTGGAGCGACCCTGATCCTCTGCGCCGACGAGCCCGATCGGCTCCTCCCGACCGTCCGATCACGCGCGGCGACCCTTCGCCTGGGACCGCTCGGTATCCGGGCGATCGAGGCGCTTCTCGGCGAGCACGGCGTCGATCCTCCCC
>Ga0207927_1000968_pt1 | contig 12288 bp, 10 predicted proteins | sample NGESurdeep072012_2_FD_184456 | JGI IMG/M metagenome (GOLD analysis project Ga0207927, IMG submission 184456) | Arctic peat soil microbial communities from Barrow, Alaska - NGEE Surface sample 210-2 deep-072012 (SPAdes) | ecosystem: Environmental > Terrestrial > Soil > Wetlands > Peat ... | reverse complement strand
GAGCGGGCCGAACTCGAACGCCGTCGCGTGCTGTACACCAGTGAGCATGCGCCGTTGTTCTTGCACGACAAGACGGTCATCCTCGTTGACGACGGGATCGCCACGGGTTCGACCGTGCGCGCAGCGTGTCGGGTCGCGCTCTTGCGCGGCGCGTCACGAATCATGCTCGGTGTCCCGGTCGCGTCGTCCGAGGCGATCGTCTCACTGCGTGCCGACTTCGATTCGATCGTGGCACTCGAGGTGGTCGCGGGATCGTTCTCGGTGGGCGAGTGGTACCTACGTTTCGACCAGACGTCTGACAGCGAGGTCATGGAATGCCTGCGGCAGGCCGATCAGCGAACACTTCATCCACACTCGAACGGGATTGTCCACGGCGTCGGCGTCGGCGTCGGCTGAAGACTGAAACGATGAAGAGGGTGTCATGAGTGTGCACGCGATGTCCGGTTCTCGACTGACGTTGGACGACATCGTCGCGATCAAGGACCGTGATCAGGACTACGACCGGTTACTGGAGTGGGTGGGTGATCGTCGCTTCGTGCTCTTGGGTGAGGCGAGTCACGGCAGCCATGAGTTCTACCGCGAGCGCGCACGTATCACCCAGCGCCTGATAGAGGAGAAGGGCTTCGTGGCGGTCGCGGTCGAGGCGGATTGGCCCGACGCGTACCGCGTGAATCGTTACGTCCTCGGTCGATCGGGTGACGAGGACGCGCCGTCGGCACTCGCCGACTTCGAGCGGTTTCCCGAGTGGATGTGGCGCAACAGGGACGTCGTGCGATTCGTCTCGTGGCTGCGAGAGCGCAACGACCGATGTGAGGATTCGCTCGACAAGGCCCGCTTCTACGGCCTCGACCTCTATTCGCTGCGCGCGTCGATGGAGGCGGTCGTCGACTACCTGCGCGTCGCCGACCCCGACGCGGCGTCGCGCGCGAGCGAGCGGTACAGCTGCTTCGACCTCATCGGTGCCCAGGGTGCCGAGTACGGGCACGCGGTCACCATGGGCTTTCTGCCGTCGTGCGAGAACGAGGTCGTCGCGCAGTTGGTCGACCTGCGCCACCAGGCCGCGTCGCTGCAGGCGCGTGACGGTGTTGACGCGGCCGACAGCTACTTCATCGCCGAGCAGAATGCCCGGTTGGTCCACAACGCCGAGCGGTACTATCGCGTGATGTACCAGGGCCGCGTGTCGTCGTGGAATCTGCGCGACGAGCACATGGCCGAGACGCTGCGGAACCTCGACCGTCATCTCGAGGGTGTCCTCGGACGTTCCAAGATCGTGGTGTGGGAGCACAACTCGCACGTCGGCGACGCGCGCTCGACCGAACTCGGCAGCGCGGGAGAACTGAACGTCGGACAGTTGGCGCGCGCGACGTGGGACGATGAGTGCTTCCTGGTGGGCTTCACTACGCACCACGGAACGGTGAGCGCCGCGTCCGATTGGGGTGGGCCGGTGCAACGAAAGGACGTTCGTCCGGCGCTCGTCGGAAGTTACGAGGATCTCTTGCACCACGCGCCGGCCGAGAACTTCTTCGTGCGTCTGGGGGCGTTCACGCCCGAGGTGCTGCGCGACTCACGACTCGAACGCGCCATCGGGGTGATCTACCGTCCCGAGACCGAGCGCTCCAGCCATTGGTTCCACGCCGACCTCGCCCACCAGTTCGACGTCGTCGTGCACCTCGACGAGACGTCCGCGGTCGAGCCTCTCGACCGCACGACGAGATGGGACGCCGGCGAGCCACCCGAGACGTACCCGAGCGGTCTCTAGATCCAATCGGGTCGTCACGACCTAGGGTGTCTCCACCGCTGCGAAACGTTTCGCAGGTACGCGTCGGTCTTCGCAACGCCGCCGCGTCGAAAGATTGAGGTGTGAAGGCCGACCATGTGTTTCTCCCCTCTGGGCGATCTCGCTGGCGGGACCGTCGTCGTCGTGATCGGCGTTGACGCCCTTCGCCACGTGAAGGGCAGATCCGAGTACGCGGCCATCGCCTCGCTGCCGATCGTGCTCGGTCTGCACCAGGTCGACGAGGCCTTCGTGTGGTGGGGACTGCAGGGTCACGTCGCCCAGGGAATCGGGCGCGCGGCGATGTGGATCTACCTCGTCTTCGCGCTGGTCGTCCTGCCGGTGCTCGTGCCGATGTTGGTGACCTTCCTCGAATCTTCGCCGATTCGTCGGTGGCGCGTCGTGCCCTTCACCTTCGTCGGCGTGGTTGCGGCGGCGGTGCTGCTCGAAGCGATGCTGGTCGGTCACCCGAGTGCCCGGCTCGCCCGGCACCATCTCGCCTACACCATCGGATTGCGACACGGCATCCTCATCATTGGGCTGTACATCGTCGCGACCTGCGGGCCGCTGCTGGTTTCGGGCTACCGGTCGTTCTTCTGGTTCGGCGTCGCGAACTTGGGTGCCGTGATCACGTTGGCGCTCCTTTGCGCCGACGGTTTCACTTCGCTGTGGTGCTTTTACGCGGCGCTGGTCAGCGGAGCGATCGCGTTGCATCTGCGCTTCGCCAGGTCGCCCCTCTCGAAACTGTGGCCCGAACGCGCGGTCGCGTCGTCGTAGCGACGTGTTCGGTCAGTCGGTCACGTCGCGCACGTACTCGGATCGAGGTCGTGTTTCCGCTCGATTGCTAGGGTGCGGCTATCTTCATGAACGAGAAACGCCGGAGAAATTGAGTGGAAACAGTGTGCGAGTTGGCTTGATCCGTGTCGACACCCTTCGTTGAGGTAGATCCTCTCGCCGCGTGGGACGAGGTCTTCAGTGCTCCGGGGACGCCGCGTCCGATCTATCGCGACGTCATGGACGAGATCCACCGCTACGAAGAGGGTGAATTGCGTACCCGATTCCACCAACTGAGTCGGATTTTTCGCGAACGCGGCGTCACGTTTGCCCTGGGTGGCGAGGAGCATCCGTTTCCCCTTGACCTGATCCCGCGCATCATCAGCGCCATGGAGTGGGACACGTTGGCGGCTGGCATACGCCAGCGCGTGCTCGCCCTCGAGGACTTCCTGAGCGATGTCTACCAGCAGGGGAACTGCTTCGACGACGGCGTGATCCCCAAGGGACTCGTCACGTCGAGTGCCAACTTCCGCCGCGAGGCCGTCGGCATCGTGCCGTCTCGGTCGGCGCGCATCACCGTCTCGGGCGTCGACCTGATTCGTGACGAGCTCGGGACCCTTCGCGTGCTGGAAGACAATCTGCGCATCCCGTCGGGTGTTTCCTACGTCATCGAGAATCGTCGCGCCATGACCCAGAGCTTCGGATCACTCTTCTCGCACCATCGCGTGCATCCCGTGGACGAGTACCCGGCGCGCCTGCTGGCGGCGCTGCGCTCGTCGGCTCCCGAATGGGTGCGTGACCCCACCGTGGTGGTCTTGACACCCGGCGTGCACAACGCGGCGTACTTCGAGCACGTGCTGCTCGCGCGAACCATGGGCGTCGAACTCGTCGAGGGCAGCGACCTCGTCACCGTCGGCAATCGCGTCATGATGCGAACCACCGAGGGTGAGCGCCCGGTGCACGTGATCTACCGGCGCGTCGACGACGAATGGCTCGATCCGGTGCACTTCCTACCCGATTCGATCCTGGGCGTGGCGGGACTGGTGAACGCGGCGCGCGCGAACACCGTGACGATCGCCAACGCGCTCGGCAACGGCGTCGCCGACGACAAGTTGGTCTACACCTACGTGCCCGACCTCATCCGGTACTACCGCAATGAAGAGCCGATTCTGGACAACGTGGAGTCCTACCGCCTCGAGGATCCCGACGTCTTCGCCGACGTGATCGACCGACTGGGCGACTTCGTCATCAAACCGGTTGATGGTTCGGGCGGCAAGGGCATCGTAATCGGTCCCCACGCCGACGAGGCGACGCTCAACGAACTGCGCGGCGCCGTCGTGGAGAACCCCCGCGGCTTCATCGCCCAGCGACCGGTAGCACTTTCGACGTTGCCCACGTACGTCGACGACCGGATCGTGCCGCGTCACGTCGACCTGCGGCCCTTCGCGATCAACGACGGCGAGAAGGTGTGGGTGTTGCCCGGGGGTCTCACGCGCGTGGCGTTACCCGAGGGCGAGCTCGTCGTGAACTCGAGTCGGGGCGGCGGTTCCAAGGACACCTGGGTGTTGGCCAACGGACCTCACGACGCGTCCTTCGGCGAGGGGGAGAAGGCGAACCCTCAGAGTGCTCGCGTTCGTCCCGCCGCCGCCAACGCCATCGTTCGCCAGCGCGCCCCGAGCCACGAGAGCGAGGCGGAGCAGTGAGCGAACAGCGGATGCTCTCTCGTCTCGCCGAGTCGCTCTACTGGATCGGCCGCTACGTCGAACGGGCCGACGGCACGGCGCGCATCATCAACGCCTATATCCACCGCATCGCCGAGGATCCCTTCGGTGACGTGCACCGCGCGTGTCGGGCTCTCTTCACGATCCTCGGCGTGCCACCGACGACCGAGGAATCGGCGACCATCAACATGGTCCTCGACGAACTCGTCTATTCCTCGATCAATCCCAGTTCGATCACCGGCGCGCTCGGCGCGGCGTACGAGAACGCTCGCCGGTCGCGCGAGGTCATCTCGTCTGAGATGTGGGTCTGCCTGAACGCCACGCACGACGAGCTCGGCGCGCGAAAGCGCGAGGCGGCCCGGGTCGGGGCCGCGAGTTACTTCAAGTTCGTTACCGACCGCGCGGCCCAGTTCGCAGGACTGAGCGATGCGACGATCAGCCACGACGAAGGTTGGCACTTTCTGATCCTCGGGCGCAGCATCGAGCGCGTCGACATGACGTGCCGGTTGCTCGACGGCCAGTTGCTCGGCATCGAGGGTTCGGCCGATTGGTTGACGCTGCTGCGCGCCGCGGGCGCGATGGAGTCGTACCTTCGCGCGTCACGCGGCAACGCCACCGACGAGTCACTCGCCATCTTTCTCTTGCTCGACCGGCTCTTCCCGCGCTCGGTGTTTCACACGCTCAACGTGGCCGACAACGCGCTCGAGTCGCTCACCTCGACGATCAGCCGCGTCGGCAGCGCCACCGACGCCCGGCGCACGATCGGACGTGCTCGCAATCGATTGGAATTCCTCGACGCCGCCGCTCTGATGGCCGAACTTCCTGAGTTGCTCGATTTCCTCGAGCGCACGTGCGCCGACGCCAACGACGAGATCTCGGCGCGCTACTTCCGCCACGTCGTGGCCGAACCCTGGGCGCGGGAGGAGGGCACGTGAGGTTGTGGTCGCCGAGCGCGCGTCTCGGCATCCGACACGTGACGGGCTTCGTCTATGACGGCCTCGCCGACTCCTCGTACAACGAGGCGCGCATGACCCCGCTCGCGTCGGAGCGCCAGAACGTGCTCGACGCGACGCTGCACACGCATCCGGCCGCCTCTCAGTTGACCTACATCGACTATTTCGGCACGGTCGTCACTGCCTTCGACCTCCACGAGCCGCACCAGCAGATGGAGGTGACCGCGCTCGCCACCGTGGAGATCTTCTCGACCGCGCTGGATCGCCCGTTGCTCGAGCGCAAGGATCTTCGCTCGAGTACGCTGCGCGACACCTTCGCCGAGTACCTGGCGCCGACGTCACGTACGTTCCTGCCAGCCGAGGTGCACGAGGAACTCAGCGACGAGCAGTTCAGTGCGGCGATCCCTGAACTCGTCGCGCACGTGTCCTCCTTCGTGCGCGAACGCGTTGCGTACGTGACGGGTTCGACACACGTGTTGACGACCGCGTTCGAGTCGTGGAGCCAACGTACCGGCGTGTGCCAGGACCTGTCGCACGTCATGATTTCGATGCTGCGCGGACTCGGCGTGCCGGCACGCTACGTGTCGGGCTACCTGCACCCGAGTCCGGACGCGGCGATCGGCGAGACGGGCGCTGGTCAGAGCCACGCGTGGGTCGAGTACTTCGCGGGCGAGTGGGTGGGCATCGACCCCACCAGCGGCGACGATATCGGACTGAGCCACGTCGAGGTGGCGAAAGGACGCGACTACAGCGACGTGCCGCCCCTGAAAGGGATCTATCACGGCGCTCCGTCACGGGCCCTCGGGGTCACGGTCGAGATCACGAAACTGGGCTGATCCGGTGCTCGCTGCGCTCAGGCGCCACCGAGGTGCCCGTGAATCCACGAATTGCTGACCTTCGGCCCTAGGGGCACGGTTCTAGGGTCTAGTTACATGGTGAAAAGGCCTTCTTGGAAGGTGACGGTGGTCGGCGTGATGGCGGCAGAGCCGTTGATCGTCCAGGACCACACGATTCTCTCGGCAGGGGGAAAGAGGAAGACCGTGCGAGAACAGACGTTGACCCGAACACTCGATCGATACGACCGTGCTCCCCACCTCGTCTTCTGGGAGACGACCAAGGCCTGTGCCCTCGCCTGTCAGCACTGTCGCGCCTCGGCGCAACTGGAAGCGTTGCCCGGAGAGTTGACGACCGCCGAGGGGCTACTCCTCATCGATCAGATCGCCGCCATGGACGGCGCGACGCCGATCCTGGTCTTCACCGGCGGCGACTGTCTCGCCCGCGAGGACCTCAGCGAGCTCATCACCTACGCCCGCGCTCGCGGGCTGCGGCTCGGAATCGCGCCGTCGGTGACCGAGCGACTCACGAGAGAGGCGCTCGAGAACCTGTACGAGCTCGGTGTTCGCAGCATCTCCATCAGCCTCGACGGTGCCGACGCGGCGTCGCACGACTCGCTGCGTGGCGTCGAGGGCCATTTCGACCAAACCATCGCCGCACTCGAGATGATGCGCGACATCGGCTACCGCGTCCAGGTGAACACCACGGTCATGCGGCGCAACGCCCGTGAGCTCGCCGACGTTCTGGCGCTGCTGCGAAGCGCGGGCGTCAAGATCTGGGAGGTGTTCTTCCTGGTCGGCGTCGGCCGCGGACGCGACGTCCTGGAAGTGACGCCCGAGGACGCCGAAGACATCTGCCATTTCCTCGTCGACGCCACGTCGTTCGACATGACGGTGCGTACCGTCGAGGGACCGTTCTTTCGCCGTGTGCAGTCCCAGCGGGCCATGGAGCCGGGCGCGGACCACCTCGACGCCGAGGACGCGGGCGAGTTGTACCGCGAACTTCGCGCGCGCCTTGATCGCGAGACGCCGAGCACCGCGGGGACCAAGAGGAGCGCCACGATCGCGACCGGTGACGGTCGCGGCGTGATCTTCGTGGGTTTCGACGGCGAGGTGCACGCGTCGGGATTCCTGCCGCTGTCACTCGGCAACGTCAGATCCGAACCTCTGGGCACGATCTACACCCAGCACCCGCTGTTGACGTCGATTCGTTCAGGTGCCCTCGAGGGCGAATGCGGACGCTGCGAGTACCGACGACTGTGCGGTGGCTCGAGGGCGCGGTCCTACGCCGCGACGGGCCGCGTGCTCGGCGACGATCCCGCGTGCCTGCGCACACCCACCCGTCTGACGCTGCTCAGCGTGTGAACCACCTCGGCGCGTGGCGTCGCTATTTACTCAGTCCCAGCGCTCGCAGGAACGACCGCGTGATGCCGTTGGTCGTCGCGTAGGCGCGTCGTCGGGCGTAGCGCTTGGCGTAGGACCCCGGTCCCTTCGCGGCGGCATCGACGTTGCCCAGGATCCGCGCGTCGCGATAGAGCGACGAGCGAAGGCTTCTTCGCCGGACCATCACGACTTACTTGTTCGAGGTCTCACTGGTAGCAACGTAGCGAAGATCGTCGACTGGTGCCAGCGAACTGATGACCTTCCACTGAAGCCCTTGCGGGCCTCGTCGTGCTACGTCGACCCCTAACGTGGTGAAGACACGTGAGGAGACCGGATGACGAATCGCCAAGTACTACTGGCCCAGCGTCCCATCGGGATGATCGACGCCGCGACGACGTCCCTCGTGGAGACCCCCATCCCGGTCTGTGGACCGGGCGAAGCACTCATCAAGGTGGGAACCCTTTCGATCGATCCCACGATCCGGGGTTGGATGAACGACGCACCCGGCTACCTTCCTCCCATAGGCATCGGTGAGGTCGTTCGATCGTCGGGCGTTGGAGAGGTCGTCGAATCCAAGTCGCCGTACTACAAGGTCGGCGACAAAGTATTCGGCTTTACGAATTGGCAGGAGTGGGTCGTCGCCAACGAACAGAACAAGCTGTCGGTTCTGCCAACGGGCATGGGGCTCGACCTGGCGACGGTAATGAACGTCGTCGGTGTCACGGGCGTCACGGCCTTCTTCGGGCTGACGGAAATCGGTGAGTTCAAAGCCGGCGACGTGGTCGTCGTGTCCGGCGCTGCCGGCGCGACGGGATCGACGGTCGGCCAGATCGCCAAGGCCCGCGGCGCGGCCAAGGTGGTGGGCATCGCGGGTGGACCCGAGAAGTGCGCGGAGGTCGTCGAGAAATTTGGCTTCGATGACTGCCTCGACTATCGCGAACCACACCTGGCGCGGCGATTGCGAATGGTGTGTCCGAGCGGAGTCGACCTGTACTTCGACAACGTCGGAGGTGAGATCCTCGACGCCGTGCTCACGAACATCGCGATGCACGCACGCGTGGTCTTGTGCGGGGCGATCTCGCAGTACAACAACACCGAGAAGCCGTATGGACTGACCAATACCTTGATGCTGATCGGGCGTCGTGGCCGCATGGAGGGTTTCATCATCCTCGACTTCATGTCGCGCTTCGCCGAGGCCCAGATCGAGCTGGCGACGATGGTGCGGAACGGAACGTTGGTCCACGAGGAGCACTTGGTGCAAGGACTCCAACACGCGCCCGAGGCGCTGAACCTGTTGTTCACCGGAGGAAACCACGGCAAAACGCTGGTCGTTGTCGACGACACCGTGAAGCTTGACTGACCCTTCGGCGAGCCCGTCGCGCAATCGCGTCACGCTGGTCCTGTTCCTCGTGGCGTTGGTCGCGGGATTCGGACAGTTCGGCGCCGTCGCGTCGCTCAACGACGTCGCCAAGCACTTCGGGCACGTGACCTCCAATGGATCCCTGCAAAGCGCGATCGGTCTCTCGGGGTCGGTGCTGGGCCTGGGCCTCGCCACCTTGCGCGTCGCCTCACTCGCCGCGTTGCCGCTCGCGTCACTCGCCGACCGATGGGGTCGTACGCGAATCCTCCAGCGCACGCTCGCCCTCGGGCTCGTCGGCACAGCGGTCGCGTCACTGAGTCCCAGCTACTGGTTCTTCGTCTTGTGTTTTGCGTTCGCCCGGCCGCTGTTGTCGGCGGCGTCGACGCTGGTCCAGGTCATCACCGTGGAACTGTCGAGCACGAACAGTCGAATTCACCGTCTCGTGATCATGGCGGCTGGCGCGGGTTGCGGTGCGGGTCTCTCGGCGGTGCTGCACGGCATCATCCGCGGACCGGACTCGTTCCGTTGGCTCTTCGCGCTGACGCTGGTGCCGGTCTTCGTGGTCGTGCCGACGCTGCACTTGGTGCCCGAGCCCACGCACCATTCCGATGACGTGCCGCTCGCGCATCTGGGCGCGGTGCCCAGACGACTACGCGGGCGCCTGGGCATCGTCGCGACGGTGGCCTTCTCCGTCGGACTGGTCACCGGTCCGGCGAACGGCTTCGCGTTCGTGTACGGCGAGGGCATCTTGAAGATCAGTCCGCACGTCGTCGCCGCGGTCGTCGCGTCGAGCGCGTTGACGGGTCTCGGGGGACTGCTGCTCAGTCGACGGCTGTCGCGAACCCTCGGTCGCCGCTGGACGGTGGCGATCGGCGTCGTCGCCTCCGCACTGACCTCGACGTACGCCTACAGCGGAGGGCGTTTCAACTTCACGTTCGGCTACCTGATAGGGGTTGGCGCCGCCGGGCTGCTGGCCCCGGCCGCGAGTGCGCTCAGTACCGAGATCTTCCCGCACACGTTTCGCGCCACGACGGCCGGATGGGTGGTCCTCGCCGGGGTCCTCGGCGCGATCGCCGGACTCGGGCTCTTCGGCTGGGTCGGTGACGCGGTGCACGCCGCGAGGGTGTCGTCGCTGCGTGTACCGGCCCTCGTGACGTTCCTGCCGATGTTGCCGACGCTCGTGCTGCTGCGGCGCCTGCCCGAGAGCAAGCAGATGCAACTGACCTAGTCGAGGACGACGTCGGCCCAGAGCGCGCGGTGGTCGCTCCCCGCGTCGATCGCGCCGCCGTCGAGCCGTCGCCACGGACCGCGGCCGAAGAGGTGGTCGATCTGGGAATGCGGGTGGCGCGCCGGCCACGTCCGGGCCCGTACCAGGGACTGCCACCCCGGCAAGAGCAGACGAAGGACGGGGCGCCACGAGTTGAAGTCGCCGCCGAGCAGGACGGGCAGCGACGGGTCGAGCGAACGAACGATGTCACTCACGCGTCGGTACTGGCGGTAGGAGCCGTGACTGAGATGCGCGCCGTGAATAGCCAACAAGTAGAACGCGCGGTCGCCGTCGCGCACCTTGGCGACGACCAGGGCTCGACGCACCCGCTCGCGCGGCAGACGGCCGAGCGATTCAACGCGGACCTCCTCCAAAGGGAGGCGCGTGAGCACCCCGATGCCCCAGTCGCCCTCTTCGATGGTGCGACCCGAACGCCGTTGACGTTGCGCCTTCGAGAGTGTGCGGTGTTCGGTGAAGAAGAGACCGTACTCGCCGGTGAAATGGGCGAGCCGCGGTTGCCAGGACGTTCCCCCTGACTGGGTGACGACGCGCTCGGCGCGCGCCAACGGCACGAAGACGCCTTTCATGTTGAGACCCGTGGCGAGTTGATCGTAGAAATCGTCGCCGTCGTCACCGCGCCACATCTCGGGGCAGATCAAGATGTCGGCGTTCAGTTCCTTGACGCGCTCCAGTACGAGCGTCGCCCGGCCCCAGCCGTCGACGCCGGCGTGAAGGTTAAACGTCGCGACACGCACGTCAAAACCCTACCCGGGGCGGTCTCGTCGTGTGGCAGGCTCTAGTGGTGGAAAACGTGAACGTGAGCTTCGGCCACCGATTGTGGTGGGTCGACGCGTTCATCGGTGAATCCGAGCGCGGCAATCCTGCCGTCGTGGTCTTGTTGGAACGTCAGATGGAAGACGAGGACCTCCAGCAGATCGCTTTCGAACTTGGCGTCTCCGAGACCGCCTTCGTGCGCCGCGTCGGTGACGGATGGTCACTTCGCTGGTTCACGCCGACTGCCGAAGTGGATCTCGGTGGTCACGCGACACTCGCGACGCTGCACGTTCTACTGACCGAATTGGGCGTACCCGGCGGAGAGTTCTACTTTCAGACCTGCGCCGGGGTGCTCTCGGGTCGGCGTCTCAGCGACGGCCTGCTCGGCGTGGACCTGCCGAGGTCGTTTCTCGAGCCGCTCGACGAATCGGTCCTGAACGGGACGCTCGGCCCGGTTCGCGAGGTCTATCAGGCTGGTCCCCAGAGCGTCCTCGCCGTCGTGGAGGATTACGACACGCTGTGTGGTCTCGCGATTGACCCGATGAGCCTGTTCCTGGTGCCCAGCTCCATCGTCATCGCGGCCTGTTCGGGTGGACCGGGCGTTGACGTGTCGATTCGCGTGTTCGCGCCTCGTCTCGGCCTCGCCGAGGACCACGTCTCGGGCAGCGCGATGTGCGCCGTGTCGCCGTGGTGGGTGGCGAGGGCCGGTTCGCCGACGGTCGCCGTGTACCAGGCGTCGCCTCGAGGCGGAATCATGTACGCGCGTCTCTTCGAGCGCAACGTCGAGGTCGCCGGCATGGCACGCACCTTCTTTGGCGGCGACCTGCGCGCATGAGTGACCGTGTTCTCGGCCCCGGGCCTCGTACTCGCGTTCGTCGCCTACCCACGAAGGCGGCGTACGACAGCGCCACGGTGGAGGCGATACTCGACGAGGCGCGATTCTGCCACGTCGCCGCCATCGTCGAAGGACGGGCCCTCACGCTGCCGACCCTGCACGCGCGCGAGGGCCGCACCATCTACCTGCACGGCAGTCAGTCCAACGCGTTGATGAAGGCCGTCGTCGAGACCGGAGAAGTCTGCCTCTCGGTCGTCCTCTACGACGGACTCCGTCTCGCGCGCAGCGGCTTCGAGTCGTCGATCGCCTACCGGTCGGTGGTCGTCTTCGGGTCGGCCGACGTCGTGCTCGACGAGACCGAGAAGCGCCGAGTGCTCGATCTCTTCGTTGACGCCACCCTTCCGGGTCGGGCGGCCGAAGTCCGGACGATGACCGATCAGGAACTGCGCCTCACGATGGTCGTTCGCGTGCACGTCGACGAGGCGTCCGCCAAGGTGTCGGCGGGTCCCACTGATGACGACGCCGACGACGTCGAGCTGCCGATCTGGTCGGGCACGGTGCCCGCCCGCCTGGCGTTCGGTGCGCCGATCCCTTCGAGCGACGGCGCGATGGCG
>Ga0207927_1000967_pt1 | contig 12289 bp, 10 predicted proteins | sample NGESurdeep072012_2_FD_184456 | JGI IMG/M metagenome (GOLD analysis project Ga0207927, IMG submission 184456) | Arctic peat soil microbial communities from Barrow, Alaska - NGEE Surface sample 210-2 deep-072012 (SPAdes) | ecosystem: Environmental > Terrestrial > Soil > Wetlands > Peat ... | reverse complement strand
CCCGAGCTCGCGCAGCATCGAGAGCGCCACGACCGAGCCGATGTAGCCCTCGGCGTGAAACCGCTGGAAGCCCTTGAACGTCTGAAGCGCGAGGACGCCTCCCGTGAAGAGCGCGGTCAGGAGCACGACCGGGACCGAGTCCACGCCCACGCGCACAACCTGGCGCGCCGTCGCGACGGGCGAGAACGGGGGCGTCACGACGCCGCGCATCGTCAGCCCGAGGAGCACGAAGAAGCGGCCGACGCCCTCCATCACGTTCAGGAGCCCGCGCCCGAAGAACTCGAAAAATTTGTTCACAGAAACTTCGACTCCCGCGCCACGATCTCGCCTCCGGAAAGGATGATACGTGGCACGCGCGGGCCGACGCCGCACAGGATCTCCCACGCGACGGTGCCCGCCGCGCGCGCGACCTCATCGACGCCGAGCCGGGCGTCCCCCTGGCGGCCGAAGAAGACCACCTCTTCACCGCGCGCAGGCCGCGCCGGCAGGTCCGTCACGTCCACCGCCGTGAGGTCCATCGAGACGCGCCCGGCGATCGAGCAGCGCCGGCCGCCGATGAGCACGTGTCCGCGCCCGGAGAGGTGCCGCGGCACGCCGTCCGCAAAACCGGCCGGGACGATCGCGAGCGTCGTCGTCCGCCCCGCGACGAACATCCCGCCGTAGCCCACGCGCGTCCCTTTGGGAACGGTCTTGACCTGATCGACGACGGAGACGAACGACATGACGTCGGAAAGAGAATCTTCTTGCTCGGAGAAAAGGGGCAACCCGGGCACCCGAGCGTAAAGGGCCAGGCCGGGGCGGACATGGGTGGGTTCGAAGAGAACCTGCTTGGAAGGTGAATTGACCAGACGCGAGATGGTCGCCGCGCTGTTGTCCGTGTGGATTATGGACGGCTGATGACCCGCCGCGCGAATTGCCTTCACACCTTCTAAGAAAATCCTGAGCTGCGTCTCCGTTTGTGCGCCACCGGGCTCTTCCGCCGAGGCGAAATTCTGAAAGACACCTTCTAGGAAAATCTTCCCCTTCATCGCATCGAGCCGGTCGAGGACAGGCAGCAACTCTTCCCCGCGCACTCCGAGCCGCGTCATCCCCGTGTCGAGCTTGACGTGAACGGGCAGCGGCGCGCGCGGCTCTCCTCTCCCCTCTTCCCCTTCTAAGTAAATCTTCATCTCCTCGGCCTGCTCGACCGAATGGATGTTGGGGGTCAGCTCCCCGTCCACGAGGGAGCCAAGCTGGTCCTTCCCGATCCAGCCCATGACGAGAATCGGCTGCGTGATGCCCGCCCGGCGCAGCTCGAGACCCTCCTCCACGACCGCGACCGCGAAGACCGGCGCGCCTTCCTCTGCGAGGCGCCGCGCCACGTGCCGGGCGCCATGGCCGTAGGCGTCCGCCTTGACGACCGGCATCAGCGCGCAGCTCTTCGGCAGCGAGCGGGCGATCGCCCGGTAGTTCGACGCGAGCGCGTCGAGATCCACTACGGCGTGCGTGGGACGGAGGGGGAGGGTCAGAGGCCAGGGCCTTCGCTGATCATCGCGAGGTCCGAGAAGCGCGTGTACTCGCCCGACCAGCCGAGCGTGAAACGGTCGGTCGGGCCGTTGCGCTGTTTGGCGATGATGACGTCGCAGACGTTCTTCTGCTCGGTGTCCTTGTCGTAATACTCGGGCCGCGACAGGAAGAGGACGACATCGGCATCCTGCTCGATGGCGCCCGACTCGCGAAGGTCCGAGAGCACGGGCTCCTTCTCGGAGCCGCGCTGCTCGGTGCGCCGCGAAAGCTGTGAGAGCGCGACGACGGGAACCTCGAGCTCCTTGGCGAGAGCCTTGAGGCCGCGCGAGAACGCGCTGACCTCCTGCGTGCGGTTCTCGACCTTGCCGCGCGACCCCATGATCTGGAGGTAGTCCACGAAAAGCGCGTCGAGGCCGTGCCGCTGCTTGAGCTGGAGCGCCCGGGCTCGCATCTCGAGGAGCGTGGCTGCCGGCGAATCGTCCACGAAGAGCTGCGCTTCGCGCATCTGCTGCGTCGAGAAGAAGAGGGCCTTCTTCTCCTCCTTCGAGAGGCGGCCCTCGCGCAGGCGCTGGAGGTTCACGCGCGACTCGGCGCACTGAATGCGGAAGCCGAGCTGCTGGGCGGACATTTCGAGGGAAAAGAAGCCGACGACGAATTTCTGGTGGATCGTCAGATACGACGCGATGTTCAGGGCGAACGCCGTCTTGCCCATACCCGGCCGGGCCGCGACGACGATCAGGTCGGTCTTCTGGAATCCCTGCGTCAGCGCGTTCAGCCTCGTGAAGCTGGTGGGCAGGCCCGTGAGCATCGTGCCGCGCCCGTGGATCTTCTGGATCTCCTCCTCGTTCTTCTCCGCGATACGCGAGAGCTTCACGAATCCGCCCCTGATCGACCCCTTCGCGATCTCGACGAGGTCGCGCTGCGCGTTTTCGAGAACGGTCTCGGCGTCCGGGGCCGTCACGGCGTCGCGGATCGCGCGGCGCGACTGGAAGATGACGAGCCGCCTCAGCGAGGACTCGCGCACGAGGCGCGCGTAGCTCTCGACGTTCTCGACGTCCGGCACGCGGTCCACGAGCGACGAGAGGACCGCCGCGCCGCCCGCGCGCTCGAGCCGCCCGGTCTTCTCGAGCTCGCTCTGCACCGTGACGAGGTCCACGCCCTCGCGCCGGTCGGCGAGCGTGAGACACGCCTCGTAGACCAGCCGGTGCGCCTCGCTCGCGAAGTCCTCCGGCACGAGGAACTCCATCACGCGCGACAGGAGCGACCCGTCGATGAGGATCGCACCCAGGAGGCTCCTCTCGGCGTCGGGCCGCGCAGGAAGGACCTCGGAATCGACGGGAGCGAGGGTGGACATCGGGGAGGCCTGTTTTATCGCAAGTGAGGTCCTTCACGCGAGAGGCCAGGGTGTGTAATCTTCGACCGAGGACGAGACGTCCTCTTCTTCGATGGAGGTGCAGATGTCCCGAATCATCCGTTTCCTCGTCGTCCTTCTCGTCGTGGCCGGCTTCGTCTCGGCCGCACGCGCCGACAGGCTCACGCTGCGTATCGGCGTTCCGCCGCCGCCGCCGCGCGTCGAGGTCATCGGCGCCCCGCCTTCCGCCGCCCACTTCTGGGTCGCCGGCCACTGGAGGTGGGACGGCCACCGGCACGTGTGGGCCGGCGGCCGCTGGTTGGCGTCACGCCCGAACGAGGTGTGGATGCGCGACCACTGGGAGCATCGCGGCGCCGAATGGTTCTTCCACCCCGGCCATTGGTTGAAGCTCGGCCAGGAGCCGGGCGCCGTCGCGGTCGTGGCGCCGCCTCCGCCGGCGTACAGGGTGGAGACGGTGCCGCAGCCGCCCGGGCCGGACGTCTTCTGGGTCTCCGGCCACTGGAGATGGGACGGCGGGACGCACGTCTGGGTGCCCGGTCTGTGGGAGACGCGCCGCGCGCAAGAGGTCTGGGTTCCGGCACAATGGGTCCGTCACGGGCACGAATGGCGGTACCTCGACGGGCACTGGCGAAGGATCTGATCCGACGCGCCAGCCGCCCGTCAGCGCGGAGAAAGATCCAGCGACGGGCGGCCGGATTCGGTTCGGCGCCGCGACGCGGCAGCGACCATCCGGTTCCACCCCTCCTCGTCGAGCCGGCAGGCGCCGATGCGCTTCCGGCCTTCCGGCGGGCCGTGGTAGTCCGAGCCGGCCGACTTCAGCAGGCCTTGCCGCTCGGCGAGCTGGCCGAACGCGTTCTCTTTCTGCCCGTCCTGGTCCGAATGGATGACCTCGAGGCCGTCGAGCCCCGCCGCGACCCCGAGGGCGACGACCTTCTCCGGGTCGCGGTACCAGATCGGATGGGCAATGACCGAAAGGCCCCCCGCCTTGCGGATGGCGGCGATCGCCTCCTCGAGAGTCCACTTCGGCTTCGGCACGTAGGCCGGCTTTCCCCGCGTGAGGAAACGCTCGAAGGCCTCGTCGAGGCTCTTCACGTAACCCTTCGCGACCATTGCGCGTGCGATATGCGGGCGGCCGAACGCGCCCTCCGCCACGACGGCCCGGATCTCGGCGAGGTCGAGCGGCATGCCGAGAGAGCCGAGCTTCTGCACCATCGCCTCTCCGCGCGTGTCGCGGTCTTCGCGGAACACCGCGAGGCGCGCCTCGAGCTCGGGCTCTTCCGGATCGAGAAAAAGGCCGAGCACGTGGACGTCGTCGCCGTCACACCGGGTCGAAAGCTCGCTCGCCGTCACGGTCACGAGACCCGTGCCCTTCGCCGCGGCCTCGAACTCGGGCAGGCCGTGAACTGCGTCGTGGTCCGAGAGCGCGAGCACCGAAAGGCCGGCCTCGACACCGCGGGCCACGAGCTGCGCCGGAGGCTCGAGGCCGTCCGAGAACGTGGAGTGGCAGTGCAGATCGGCTCCGCGGAACGGTGGCATCCGCGGATGGTAGCAGCGGGACGCGCGGGCCCATCGGGTACCCTTCCGCCGTGAGACTCCCCGTCTCCTTTCGCTCCCCGGTAGCCGCGTGCCTCGCCCTCGGCGCGCTCCTCGCGGGCTCTTCGGCCTGTTCGATTCGCCAGCGCGCGCACACGGCCGCCGAGCGGATCTCCCCGGATCAGGGGCCGTCCGTGTGCGTCCTTCTCTTCGACGGCCTTTCCGACGAGGCCTTCACGCACCTCGTCTCCACGGGCGCGCTGCCGAATCTCAAAGCCCGCATCGTGGACCGCGGCCTTGGCGTTCAGACGGCCGTCGCCTCGGTCCCGAGCGAGACGTATCCCAACCTCGCCTCCCTCGAGACGGGCCTTCTCCCCGGCCATCACGGGATTCCCGCGAACATCTGGCTCGACCGGAAGCTCCGGGTCCGCGAGGCGCACACGAACATCCTCGGGGTCTTCTCTTCGACCGACTATCTCGCCCCGGAGGCGCGGACGCTCTTCGAGCGGCTCCCGAACGACACGGTCGCCGTGACGACTCCTCTCGCGAGGGGCGCCTCGGTCTACGCGCGGAACCGGATCGCGGTCATCGCCTCGTACGCGCGCAATGATTGGTCGTTCCTGGACCGCAAGACGCTCGACGACGTGGGCGATGCGTACGTCGGCGCCGCGGCGGCGGGATGCGTGCCGCCCCTCGTCTGGGGACACCTCGTCGGCACCGACGAGGTCGCGCACGTGAGCGGGCCCGAGAGTCCGGAGTTCCGCTTGGAGATGGCCGCGATCGACCGAGCGTTCGGGCGTCTCCTGCGGCGCCTCAAGCGGCGCCATCTCGACGAACGGATCCTGTTCGTCCTCGTCGCCGACCACGGAAACAGCTCTTACGGCACGTTCGTAGACGCGAACGAGCTCGTGAACCGCGCGCTGACGGCGAATCCCACGGAGGCGGACTGCAGCCTCGGCAACTGCGTTCTCGTCCCGGTCACGCGGAAGGACAGAGCCTACGACGTCGGCGACGCCATGATCGCCGTCGGCGCTTACCGAGGCGTCATGATCTGGCTGCCCGCGAACCGGCTCCCCGAAGAGGTGCCGAGCGCGTTCCGCGCCCCGCGGCGGAAGAGGAAGGCGCGCCCGCCGACCAGTCCTCCGCTGAAGACTCCGGCCGCGTCGCTCTTCGCCGCGACGCTCGCCCGCGCGTCCGAGGTCAGGCTCGTCGTCACGCGCGGCCCCTCTCCGGGAACGGTCGCGCTCTATGGTCCCGCAGGCCGGGCCGAGATCGTGCGCGAGGATCGCGATGACCTCGAGTCGCTCTATCTCTACCGCGTTCTGGAGGGAGAGGACCCTCTCGGCTACTCTCGATCGGCCGCCGCGCCGCTCGTCGGCTCGGCCCACGAGGCCGACGAATGGCTCGAGGCGACGGCGGAGACGGAGTACCCCGATCTCGTCGTCCAGCTGCCCGAGTTCTTCGACTCACCGCGCTCCCCCGACGTCTTTGTCTCTCCGAAAGACGGCTACGGCTTCACGAAGGGATACGTTGCCGGCCACGGCTCGCTCTCCCGGAGAGAAACGGTCGTCCCCTTCCTGTTCGCGGGCCCCGGCGTGTCGCCCGGCATCCTCCACACGGCGCGGACGGTCGACCTCGCACCCACGCTTCTGGCGTATCTCGGCGTGGACTACGACCCGGACGAGATGGACGGCGAGGACCTCGAGATCGCGCCGCACGGCGTGCCGAAGTCGCCGCCGATCGGGGCAGCACCCGCCGGCGACGAGCCTCCCGGCGACGACTGACGGCGACTCAGCGCGGCACGCGCCGGACGCGCACCGTGTTCGTCGCGCCCGCCGCCGGCGCGGCGCCCGAGATCTCGACGACCACGGCCCCGGCGAGGCCCGGCAGACGCGACAGGACGGCGTCTCCGGCGCGGACCATCGCCTCGACGGTGCGCGCCCGAGGGACGCGAAAGGACGTGACGTCCCTGAGGAGCGCGAGCTTTTGCCGGACCGTTTCGTGCGACGTGAACGCGAGAACGGGGATGGAGAGCGGGTTCTTCGACGCGAAGCGCGCCGTCCTCCCCGACTCGGTGTAGACGACCATCGCGGCCGCGTGCGCCTCGCGGGCCATTCCCGCGGCCGAGCGCGCCACGACCGCGGAGAAATCTCCGGGCGGCGGAGGCGACGCGACGTCCGGCACGGTGCCGGCCTCCGGCACCTCGGCGGCGCGAGCGATCTCGGCCATCGCCTCGACGGCCTCGACGGGCCACGCTCCGACCGCCGTCTCGCCCGAAAGCATCACCGCGTCCGCGCCGTCGTGCACGGCCCCGGCCACGTCCGAGACCTCGGCGCGCGTCGGGGTCGGGTTCTCGATCATCGACTCGAGCATCTGCGTGGCGACGATGACGGGCACGGCGTGGCGCCGGCCCGCAGCGAGGATCTCCCGCTGGGCCCGTGGCACGCTCGCGAGGCCGATCTCGACGCCGAGGTCGCCGCGGGCGACCATGAGGGCATCCGAGGCGGCGGCGAGCTCGTCGAGCACGGCGAGGGCCTCTTTTCGCTCGATCTTGGAGACGATCCAGGGGCGGCGCTCGGGCGCCACGCGTGCGAGGAGCCGCCGGAGCGCGACGACGTGCGCCGGGCTGCGCACGAACGAAAGGCCCACGAAGTCTACGCCGGCCGCGAGGCCTTCCGCGAGATCCCGCCGGTCCTTGCCCGTCAGGGCGGGCGCCGAGAGGGCCGAATTGGGGAAGTTCACGCCAGCCCCGCTCTTCACGCGTCCGCCGACCACGACGGTCGCGAGGAGCGTGCGCTTCAATCGCTTCTTGACGCGCAGGCGGATCCGCCCGTCGTCGAGGCGCACTTCGGCGCCAGGGCCGATGTCCACGAGGAGCGCCGGATACGTCACCGCGAGGCGCACGGCCGATCCTGACTCGCCGGCAGAGGCGACGCCCGGAAAAAGCTCGACGGGCCGCCCGCTCGCGAGCGACACGGCGCCGCCGGGCAGCGCGCCGAGGCGGATCTTCGGGCCGCCGAGGTCCAGGAGGACGCCCGTCGGGGCACGCCGCGCACGGGCCACCCGGCGCACGAGCGCCACCCGGCGCGCGATTTCGCCGGGTTGGCAGTGGGCCCCGTTCAGGCGCACGACGTCCACTCCGGCGTCGAGAAGCGCCGCGAGCGCGCCGGGCCTCTCCGCGTTCGAGGCGATCGTCGCGACGATCCGCGTCGCCCGTGCCCTGGGCCTCTTTTCGTGTGTCATCCGCCCCCGCCTTCCACCCGTATGATGCCCGCATGAGCGACCTCGACACCGAAGAACCCCACGCTGCCATCCTCGAGAACGGGAATCTCGCCGATCCCCGTGTCGACCAGATCGCCGGCCACGTGAAGGAGATCATCCGGATCCTCGGCCTCTGTCCCGACCAGGATCCGAACCTCGTCAACACGGACCGGCGCGTCGCGAGGATGTATCTCGACATCTTCTCCGGGCTCGATGAGGGCACCCGGCCGAGGCTCACGACGTTCCCGAACGAAGAGCACTACACGTCGATGGTGATGGAGAAGGAGATTCCCTTTTACTCCATGTGCGCCCATCACTTCGTGCCGTTCTACGGGCACGGCCACATCGCCTACATCCCGAACGACAAGATCGTCGGCCTGTCGAAGCTGCCGCGTCTGCTCGAGTTCTTCGCGCGCCGACCCCAGATCCAGGAGCGACTCACCGAGCAGGTCGCGGGCGTCCTCGAGGAGGAGCTGAGGCCCCAGGGCGTGATGGTCGTCATCGAGGCACGGCACCTCTGCGTGGAGATGCGCGGCGTCAAGAAACCGGGCGCCGTGACGGTCACCTCCGCGCTCCGCGGAATCTTCCTCCAGAAGGCCGTGAGGGAAGAGTTCCTGGACCTGCTCCGGCGTCCAGCCTGATCGAAGCTCGGGGGTCGCGCCGGCGATCGGTTCAGCGGCTCGCACAAGCCCGGCCGAGAGCAGCCGCGGCGTCCAGCCCCCGCAGCGTGCGGACGCCGTGCCAGCAGAAGTCGTCGCCAGACACGAGGACTACGCGGGTCGAGACGGGCAGCCGCTGGCGCCAGAACGCGGCACCGCGTTCGCGAAAACGGTAGGGCTCGTCGGGAAGAATCAGGACGTCCGGACGCGCGGCCACGATCGCGTCCTCGTCCGTGACCGGATAGTCGGGGGCATCGGCGTATTTTTCTTCGAATGCATTGAGGCCGCCGACGTGGCGCAGCAGATCGGTGATGTAAGTGCGCGGGCCAACCGTCATCCAGGGATCCTTCCAGATGAGGTAGACGAAGCGGAACTCCGCCTCCTGCTCGACGCGGTCCAGAGCCTCTTTTACCTTCAAAGAAATCTCTTCGGCTCTCTCCCGGGTCCCGGTGAGCCGCCCGAAGTGCCGCAACAGAGCCGGGATCTCCGCGACCGTCCTCGGGTGCGAAACGTCCACGGCGAGCTCCCGCTTCAGCTCCTCGACGTCTTCTTTCCGGTTCTCTTCCGAGTTGCAGAAGACGAGGTCGGGCTTCAGGTCGCGAATCGCCGCGAGATCGGGGTTTTTCGTGCCGCCCACCCGCCGGACGCCGGCGAGCGCCTCGCGCGGGTGAATGCAGTAGCGCGTGACGCCGGCGAGGCTCTCGGCGAGGCCCAGCGCGGTGAGGCTCTCCGTGATCGACGGACACAGCGAGACGATTCGCACGCTGCGATTCTTCCATGCGCGCCCGGGCCGAGTTAAGATCGCGTCTCATCTTGCCGCGGCCCGCCGGGGCCAGGGAGGGTCGCGGCCCCGGAGGAAAAACCAGCATGTCGAGCGTTCTCACCGAGACTACGTCCCGCGCCGGCGCGTCTTCAGAGGTCGTCGCCAACGACTTCTCGCTGCAGGTCGCCACGGCCAACGGGTCGGGCTCGCAGACGGCGAACAGCGTCCTCATGCGGTCCATCTTCCGCATGGGCGTCCCCGTCTCCGGCAAGAACCTCTTTCCTTCGAACATCCAGGGCCTGCCCACCTGGTTCACGATCCGCGCAAACCGGGATGGCTACATCGCGCGCAAGCGCGATCTCGACGTGCTCGTCTGCATGAATCCCGAGACGGCGAACGAGGACGTGCGCGACGTGCGCGTGGGCGCGTATGTCGTCTACGAGAAGAAGCTCGGGCTCGAGAACCCAGGGAAGAAGCGCGACGACGTCACCTACTACGCGGTCCCGTTCTCGGAGCTCGTCGTCAAGATCACGTCCGCGCCCGAGCACGCGAAGCTCCGCAAGCTCATCGTGAACATGATCTACGTGGGCGTCCTGGCCGACCTCATGGGAATCGAGCCCGCGGAGATCGAGAAGGCCGTCGCGAAGCAGCTCAAGGGCAAGCCGAAGGCGGTGGACCTCAACGTGAGCGCCGTAAAGGTGGGCCTCGAGTACGCCGCGAAGAATTTCCCGGTCAAGATCCCGTTTCGCGTCGAGCGGATGAACGCGACGGAGGGAAAGGTCATCGTCGAGGGGAACACGGCGTCAGCCCTCGGCTGCGTTTTCGGCGGCGCCACCGTCTGCGCGTGGTACCCCATCACGCCGTCGTCCTCCCTCTGCGAGGCTTTTATCGAATTCTGCGACCACCTGCGCGTCGACCCGGCGACGAAGAAGAAGAACGCCGCCATCATCCAGGCCGAGGACGAGATCGCCTCGATCGGCATGGTGCTCGGCGCCGGATGGGCTGGCGCGCGGTCGTTCACGTCCACGTCCGGCCCGGGCATCTCGCTGATGTCGGAATACATCGGGCTCGGCTACTACGCCGAGATCCCCGCCGTCATCTTCGACATCCAGCGCACCGGGCCGTCCACCGGCCTCCCGACCCGCACGATGCAGGGCGATCTTCTTCTCTGCTATTTCAGCTCGCACGGCGACTCGAAGCACCCGCTGCTCTTCCCCGCCTCGCCCGAGGAGTGCTTCACGATGGCGCAGCAGGCCTTCGACCTCGCCGAGCAACTCCAGACGCCGGTGTTCGTGATGTCGGACCTCGACCTCGGCATGAACAACTGGATGGCGGACCCGTTTCCGTATCCGACGGAGCCCCTCCACCGCGGCAAAGTGCTCGACGCCGCGAGCATCGAGAAGGTGAAGGACACCTGGGGCCGGTACAAGGACGTGGACGGCGACGGCATCCCGTACCGGACGCTCCCCGGCACCCCGAACGCCTACGCTGCGTACCTCACGCGCGGCTCCGGACACGACGAGAACGCGCAGTACTCCGAGAAGCCCCAGGATTACGTCAACAACGTGAACCGCCTCGTGAGGAAGTTCGAGACGGCGCGCACGATGGTGCCGAAGCCCGAGATCCAGGAGCGGCCCGGCGCGCGCGCGGGCCTCCTGGCCTACGGCACCTCGCACTACGGCACGACCGAGGCGCGCGACAAGCTCGCGACGACCTTCGGCGTGACGCTCGACTACTGCCGCCTGCGATCCCTCCCGCTCGCGGCCGAAGCGGTGAACTGGATGCGGCTTCACGAGCGGATCTACGTCGTCGAGCAGAACCGCGACGGGCAGCTCGTCACGATTCTGCGCGACGAGCTTCCCGAGCTTGCGACGCGCTTCGTTTCCATCCGCCAGTACAACGGGCTTCCGCTCGACGCGACGACCGTGGTCGACGGAGTCCTGAACGACGCTCCGGCGTCCCGGGCCGGACGCTCGGACGCGCAGAAGGGAGGGCTCGACGCATGAGCGCGACTCCGAACGCCCCGGCCGCCTCGCCGGCTCCGAAGACGAACCGCCTCGGCCTCCCGAAGGCCGATTATGAGGGCGCCAAGTCGACGCTCTGCCTCGGCTGCGGACACGACGTCATCACGAAACAGATCATCAACGCGTTCTACGCGATGGGCGTCGAGCCTCACAAAGTCGCGAAGTTCTCGGGCATCGGGTGCTCCTCGAAGACGCCGGCCTACTTCCTGAACCGCGCCTGGGGCTTCAACGGCGTGCACGGCCGCATGCCCTCCGCCGCCACCGGCGCGCTCGTGGCGAACTCGACGCTTCACGGGATCGGCGTCTCGGGCGACGGCGACACGGCCTCGATCGGCATCGGCCAGTTCGTCCACCTCGTGAGGCGAAACCTGCCGCTCGTCTACATCATCGAGGACAACGGCGTCTACGGCCTGACGAAGGGCCAGTTCTCCGCCACCGCGGACCTCGGCGCGAAGCAGAAAGGCGGCGCCATCAACGACTTCATCCCGATCGACTGCTGCTCGCTCGCGATCGAGCTCGGCGGCACGTTCGTGGCGCGCTCGTTCTCGGGCGACATGAAGCAGCTCCAGACGATCCTCGAGGCGGCGATCGCCCACAGGGGCACCTCGGTCATCGACGTCATCTCTCCGTGCGTGACCTTCAACGACCACGAGGGCTCCACGAAGAGCTACAAATACTCCAAGGAGCACGAGACGCCGGTCCACGAAATCGGCTTCGTGCCGTTTTTCGAGGAGACGCTCGCGGAGATTCCCGCCGGTGACACGAAGGACGTGTCGTTCCCGGACGGCAGCCAGCTAAGGTTCCGGGGTGTCGGCCGCGACTACGACCCCACCGACAGGGAGAGGGCGCTCAAGGCGATCCACGAGAGCCATGCCAGGCAGGAGATCCTGACGGGGATCCTCTACGTCGACCCCTCGAAGAAAGATCTTTCGGCTCTTCTCGGCACAACCGGCGAGCCCCTCACGAACCTGCCCCTCGACGCGCTCCGGCCGTCTCGTCAGGCGCTCGACGAGATCATGGAGTCGCTTCGTTAGGAGTTACCGGACCCGCAGGCAGGACTCGTGGGCGCGAAGGGCGGCAACGCGGTCCACGTAGTCGAGCCAGAGCGCGCGAGGCACTTTTTCCTTCGAGGGCACGAGGTAGAGGCGCCCCCAGGCGGAAAGATCCTGCC
>Ga0207927_1000965_pt1 | contig 12295 bp, 9 predicted proteins | sample NGESurdeep072012_2_FD_184456 | JGI IMG/M metagenome (GOLD analysis project Ga0207927, IMG submission 184456) | Arctic peat soil microbial communities from Barrow, Alaska - NGEE Surface sample 210-2 deep-072012 (SPAdes) | ecosystem: Environmental > Terrestrial > Soil > Wetlands > Peat ... | reverse complement strand
CAAGGAGCAGGGCGTGACGATGCTCCTGGTCGAGCAGTTCGCGGCCGCCGCGCTGGCCGTCGCCGACTACGGCTACGTGCTCGAGAACGGCCGCATCTCGGTGCACGGCCCGGCGGAAAAGCTGCGCGACGACCCGGCGGTGAAGGCCGCGTACCTGGGCGGCTCGCACTGACGAGCTTCGTCGATGGAGCGCGCGTCCGGTGGCGCGCCGTGCGACGACGCGTGCCAGAATTGCGCCCGCTTGTCGCTCACGGCCACCGATTGAACCTCGTCTTCCCGCACACCTTCGTGCCGTGGTTTCGCACGGTCGCGCCGCACATCCACGCGTACCACGGCAAGACCTTCGTCGTCGCCATCGCCGGCGAGCTGATTGCGGCCGGCAAGCTGCCCTCTTTCGCTCAGGACCTCGCGATCCTGCACGCCATGGGCATTCGCCTGGTCCTCGTCCATGGCTTCCGGCCACAGGTCAACGAGCAGCTGCGTTCCAAGGGCCACGAGTCGCGTTTCAGCCACGGCCTGCGCATCACCGACGCCGTGGCCCTCGACAGCGCCCAGGAAGCCGCCGGTCAGCTCCGCTTCGAGATCGAAGCCGCGTTCTCGCAGGGCCTGCCGAACACGCCGATGGCCAATGCCATCGTCCGCGTCGTCTCGGGCAACTTCCTGACGGCGCAACCGGTCGGCATCGTCGATGGCGTCGACTTCATTCACAGCGGCATCGTGCGCAAGGTCGATGCCATGGCGATCCGACGCGCCATCGACATCGGTGCCCTGGTGCTGCTTTCGCCTTTCGGCTTCTCGCCCACGGGCGAAGCCTTCAACCTGACGATGGAAGACGTGGCGACAAGCACCGCCATCGCTCTGCAGGCCGACAAGCTGCTCTTCGTCACGGAGGTGCCCGGCATTCACGAGGATCCGGTCGACCCGGAAAGTCCGATCGATACCGAGCTGGCCCTCGCCGACGCCGAGCGGCTCCTCGGCGCGTTGCCGCATCCGACGCAGCCGACCGACACCGCGTTTTATCTGCAGCATTGCGTCAAGGCCTGCCGCGGCGGCGTCGAGCGCTCGCACATCGTGCCCTTCGCCGTCGACGGCGCCCTGCTCATCGAGGTCTTCACCCACGACGGCATCGGCACGATGGTCGTCGATGAAAAGCTGGAGAGCCTGCGCCAGGCGACGGCCGACGACATCGGCGGCGTGCTGCAGCTGATCGAACCATTCGAGCGCGACGGCACGCTAGTCAAGCGCGGCCGCACGGAAATCGAGCGCGATATCGCCAACTACACGGTGATCGAGCATGACGGCGTGATATTCGGCTGCGCCGCGCTCTATCCGTATCCGGAGGCAAAAACCGCCGAAATGGCGGCATTGACGGTCTCGCCCCAGGTTCAGGGCCAGGGTGACGGCGAGAGGATATTGAAGCGCGTCGAGCAAAGGGCCCGGGCGATAGGCTTGGAGAGTATTTTCGTGCTGACGACGCGAACGATGCACTGGTTCATCAAGCGTGGATTTGCCCAAGTTGATCCCGACTGGCTGCCCGAGGCACGCAAGCGCAAGTACAACTGGGACCGTCGCTCGCAGGTATTCGTCAAGAAACTCGGCTGAACCCGGGGCGACCTATTTCGATCGATGCAGTGGCCGCCGCGGCGGCCGGGAGCCAGCAATGCCAAGAACGATTCAATGCGCATATCTGAAACGCGAGGCCGAGGGGCTCGACTACGCGCCGTACCCGGGCGAGCTCGGTAAGCGCATCTACGCATCGATCAGCAAGGAAGCGTGGGCAGCGTGGATGAAGCACCAGACGATGCTCGTCAACGAAAATCGCCTGAATCTCGCGGACCAGCGCGCCCGCCAATATCTCTCGCGACAAATGGAGGATTTCCTGTTCGGCGCCGGCGCCGAACAGCCCGCCGGATATGTGCCGCCGCCGGCTTGACTGCGCATAGAATCCGCGCGTGCTGCCAAGCACGCAACGAGAAGGCGGAGGTTTGAACGTGACGACATTGCAGGAATTGCTGGCGCAGAAAAAGGCGCTCGAGCGGCAGATCGAGCAAACCAAGAAGCACGAACGCGGCGAGGCGGTCAATAGGGTTCGGGCCCTGATGGCCGAATATGGTTTGTCGCTCGCTGATCTCGGCGCAAAGTCGCCGGTCAAAGGAAAATCGGGCGGGGGCTCGGGCAAAGTCCCAGCCAAATATCGCAACGCCTCGACCGGAGAATCGTGGAGCGGCCGGGGCCTGCAACCGCGATGGCTGAAGGCGGCGTTGGCGAGCGGCAAGAAACTCAGCGATTTCGCCCTTTGAGCGTTCTTCGCGTCTGGCGGATCGATCGGCTGTAGCGCCGTAGGTGCCGGCTCGTGTCTAATTCTCGGGGTGATCCCACCCGCCTTTGTCCATGATCTGCTCGCCCGCGTCGACATCGTCGAAGTCGTCGGCCGCTCCGTCGAGCTGAAGCGCGGCGGGGCCAGCCACAAGGGTCTGTGCCCCTTCCACTCCGAGAAGTCGCCGAGCTTTACGGTCAGCGCCTCGCGGCAGACCTATCACTGCTTCGGCTGCGGCGCCCACGGCAACGCGATCGGCTTTCTCATGGAGCACCATGGCATGGGCTTCATCGATGCCGTGCGCGATCTGGCCCAGCAGGCTGGGCTGACGGTGCCGGAAAACACGAGCTCGCCCGCCGATCGCGAGCAGGCTGCCGCGCACAAGCAAAAGCAGGCGACGCTTGCCGATGTGCTGGCGCGCGCTGCCGAGAACTATCGCCGCCAGCTGAAGGCCAGCAAGCGCGCGATCGCCTATCTGAAAGGCCGCGGCCTCAGCGGCGAGATCGCCGCCCGCTTCGGGCTCGGCTACGCCCCTGAAGGCTGGCGCAGTCTCGCCAGCGTCTTTGCGAGCTACGACGACCCGCTGCTCGAAGAAAGCGGCCTCGTCATCGCGCGCGCTGGCGAAAGCAGTGACACCGACTCCGAGGAAGCGATGACACAGAAGCGCTACGACCGCTTCCGCGATCGCATCATGTTCCCGATCCGCTCCGTGCAAGGCACGGTCATCGGCTTCGGCGGTCGGGTGCTTGACCACGGCGAGCCCAAGTACCTCAATTCGCCCGAGACGCCGGTTTTCAGCAAGGGGCGGGAACTCTATGGCCTCTTCGAAGCGCGAACCGCGATCCGACAGCGCGGCTACGTTCTCGTCGTCGAGGGCTACATGGATGTCGTCGCGCTCGCCCAGTCGGGCTTCGACAACGCCGTCGCCACGCTCGGCACGGCATGCACGGCCGAGCATGTGCAAAAGCTCGTTCGTTTTTCCGACGTGGTCGTCTTCAGTTTCGACGGCGACGCCGCCGGGCGCCGCGCCGCCAGTCGAGCTCTCGAGGCCAGCCTGCCGCATGCGACCGATACGCGCAGCTTTCGCTTCCTCTTTCTGCCACCCGAGCACGACCCCGACACCTATGTGCGGGAACACGGAGCGCGAGCCTTCGAAGAGCGCGTCGCCCAGGCTGTGCCGCTCTCGCGGCAGATCGTCACCTTGGCCGGCGAAGGCCTCGATTTCACGACGGCCGAGGGTCGGGCGCGCTTTCTCGCCGAAGCCCGGCCGCTCTGGTCGGCGCTTCCCGACGGTATGCTGAAGCGGCAGTTGCTGAGCGAAATCGCTTCGCGGGCGGCGCTGCCCGCTGAAGAACTTGCCGCTGCGTGGCGCGCCATCGACGCACCGCGCCAACGGCCTCGATCAAGTGTCGCAGCGACCGGTCGGCCGCGCCGGCCGGTGAAGCAGGTGATGCGACAGCCGCACGATCGGGTGGCCTGGATGCTGCTGCTGGAAAGCGGCTGGTGGGAGCAGTTGAGCGCCGCCGACCATGCGATGCTGTGCGCCCTCCCCGGATGGCACGGCGAGGCATTCCGCTTCATCGATCGCGCCAGCGCCGAGCACGGCCCGCAACCGTGGGCGGCCCTGCGCGAGCGCCTGGCCGCAGAGGCTTGGAGCGCTGCGGCGCTGGCCTTGATCGACAGCGAAGACCCGGCCATCGAGCCGCTTCTCGAAGATCTGCACAGCTCGATGGCGCAGCTGCGCGTGGCCGGCGACAAGCGGGCTGCAGCACTCGTTCTCGGGCGCAAGGTCTGATTGGGAGACCAACACCCGTTCTCGGCCATCTTTGACGAAAGACCGCGGCAAGGAGATAATAAAAGGTTTTCGCGATCGCGGCGAAGTGACGGCAGCACCTCCGGGCCCCGGCCACCCTCTGAACGAGGGTCACACTCAAGGCCCCCTTTACCCGCAAGGGCTGCAAATCGGACGCCAGTGCTTCCGGTCACCCCGCAACGGCTCGGTCCGCGTTGGAGCTTGCAAAGCCCCGACGTCGCCCGGGCCGTTTGTCGCGCACGCCCTCGACAGGACCCGACCTTGATTTTCGCCCGACGGTGCGCACTTCATCGAACGGGCTTTCGAACGCAGCAGGCCTATCACAATCAAGGAATTGCATGACTGCCAAGAAGACCGCCCCGACTCGAGCCGCCTTGCCGGCGGCCAAGCCCGGCAAGGCCGCCGCCGCGGACGAAAAGAAAAAGCCCGCGAAAGCCACCGAGATCGCCGCCAAGGGCAAGGCGGCGGCGGTCAAGGGCAAGGCGCCCGCGGGCAAGCTCAAGCCTGACGAAAAAGGCGGCAAGCCGGGAGCGTCGGACGTCGATCTTTCGGAGATCGAAGCCGACCTCGAAGGCGAACCCGTGGTTGACGCCGATGCCGACGCCAAGGCGAAGGCCAAGCCGTTGCGCATGAAGGTCTCGCGCGCCAAGGAGCGCGCGCTGATGCGCGAGTTCGGCCTCGACGAGACCGCACTCACCGAAGAAGAGGTCGCCAAGCGCCGCCAGGAGCTGAAGACGCTCATCAAGATGGGCAAGACGCGCGGCTTCCTGACGCACCAGGAAATCAACGACCATCTGCCCGAAAAGCTCGTCGACCACGAGATCCTCGAGGCCATCGTTTCGATGCTCAACGACATGGGCATCGCCGTCTACGAGCAGGCACCCGACGCGGCGACGCTGCTGATTGCCGGCGGCGGCGCCACCACCGCGACCGAGGAAGAAGCCGAAGAAGCCGCCGAGGCGGCGCTCTCGACCGTCGACTCCGAGTTCGGGCGCACCACCGACCCGGTGCGCATGTACATGCGCGAGATGGGCACGGTCGAGTTGCTGACACGCGAAGGCGAGATCGAGATCGCCAAGCGCATCGAAGGCGGCCTGCAGGCGATGATGTTCGCGATCTCGGCTTCGCCGACGACGGTCGCCGAGATCCTGTCCTATGCCGATCGCATCGGCTCCGGCGAGATGAAAATCTCCGAGGCCGTCGACGGCTTCGTCTCGGAAGACGAGGCCGACGACTACGTCGCCGAGGAAGACGTCGACTTCTTCGACGAGGAAGATGACGATGACGGCAACGGCGGCTCGAAGGCGCTCACCAAGAAGCTCGAGGAGCTGAAGGCGGCCGCGCTCGTCAAGTTCGACGCCTTGCGCATCAACTTCGACAAGATGAGGAAGGCGTTCGAGAAAGAGGGCTACCAGTCGCCCGCCTACAACAAGGCCCAACAGGCGATCAGCTCCGAGCTGATGACGATCCGCTTCACCGTGAAGACGATCGAGAAGCTCTGCGCCATCCTGCGTTCGCAGGTCGACGACGTGCGCCGCTACGAACGCGAGCTGCGCAAGATCCTCGTCGACAAATGCGGCATGCCGCAGGAATACTTCATCAAGAGCTTCCCGCCCAACATCCTCAATCTGAAATGGGCGGAGAAGGAAGCGGCGGTGGGCAGGTCCTACAGCCTGATCCTGGCGCGCAACCTGCCGCCGGTGCAGGAGCTGCAGAAGAAGCTCACCGACCAGCAGGCGCGCGCCGTCGTTCCGCTCGAGGACCTGAAGAAGATCAACAAGCGCATGAACGAAGGCGAGCGCGCCTCTCGCGACGCGAAGAAGGAAATGATCGAGGCCAACCTGCGCCTCGTGATCTCGATCGCCAAGAAGTACACCAACCGCGGCCTGCAGTTCCTCGACCTGATCCAGGAAGGCAACATCGGCCTGATGAAGGCCGTCGACAAGTTCGAATACCGGCGCGGCTACAAGTTCTCGACCTACGCGACGTGGTGGATCCGCCAGGCGATCACCCGCTCGATCGCCGATCAGGCGCGCACGATCCGCATCCCAGTGCACATGATCGAGACGATCAACAAGATGAACCGTCTGTCGCGCCAGCACCTGCAGGAGTTCGGCTTCGAGCCCGATGCGCCGACACTGGCCGAGAAGATGGAGATTCCCGAGGACAAGATCAGGAAGATCATGAAGATCGCCAAGGAGCCGATCTCCATGGAAACGCCGATCGGCGACGACGACGACTCGCATCTCGGCGATTTCATCGAGGACACCAACAACACGGCACCGATCGAGGCCGCCATGCAGGCGGGGCTTCGCGACGTGGTCAAAGACATCCTTGACAGCCTGACACCGCGCGAGGCCAAGGTGCTGCGCATGCGCTTCGGCATCGAGATGTCGACCGACCACACCCTCGAGGAAGTCGGCAAGCAGTTCGACGTGACGCGCGAGCGCATCCGGCAGATCGAGGCCAAGGCGATCAGAAAGCTCAAGCATCCGAGCCGCTCGGACAAGCTGCGCACATATCTGGACACGCTCTGAGCGTTCGCCGGCCGCAACAAGGGTTCCCGCCGCGAGGCTGGAATCCTTGTTGCTTGTCTCCGCCGCTATAAACTTGAAGGCGATGCGCCGCCTGTCCTTTCCGGCATGACCCAGGTCTACGAACGCACCGTGCTTTTCGCCGATCTACGCGGCAGCACCTCGATGTACGAGACGCTCGGCAACGCCGACGCGACGACCGTCGTCACGCGCAGCGTCGCCATGCTCGCGCGCGTCGTCGCAGCGCACGGCGGCAAGGTCGTGAAGACGCTCGGCGACGGGCTGATGGCCGTGTTCGAGGACTCTTCGTCGAGCGTCGCTGCCGCCGACGACATGCACGACTCGCTGGCGCGGATCGGCGCCCTGGGCGAGACCGCGGCCGAGTTGATCGCCCAGCCGGTGCCGCTCATGCTCCAGGTCGGCCTGGCCCATGGCGAGGTCGTCGAGATGTCGGGCGACGTCTTCGGCGACGCCGTCAACGTCGCCGCGCGCCTCCTCGACCACGCCGGCGACAACGAGACGCTGGCGACGCAAAGCGTCGTCGAAGGCATCGAGGACTGGGAGCGCTCGCGCTTTCGAAGCCTCGACCGGATGCAGCTACGCGGCCGCGTCGAGCCCGTCCACGTGCACCTGCTCGAAGCCGTGCGCCGCTTCGGCGACACGGCGGCAACGGCGTTCGGCGACATGGCACCGACCTCGACCGAGCCCGAAGGCATCCGCCTTGTCTGGCTCGATCGCAACCGCATCTATGCCGGCACCAGCCTGCCCGTCGTCCTCGGTCGCAGCCCGCAGGCAACCTACATCATCGACGACAACCGCGTCTCCCGGTCGCATGCGCGCATCGACTGGCACGGTGGCACGTTCCAACTCACCGACCTCAGCTACAACGGCACCTACGTCCGCTTCGACAACGACCCGGAGATCATCAGCCTGCGCCGCGGTTCCTGCACGCTGCACGGCAGCGGCGTGATCGGCCTCGGCACGCCGCCGTCCGAGCCGATCAGCCCTTGCGTCCGCTTCGAAGTGATGAAGTTCGCCGATACCCAACGGCAGACTCCGTTCGAGTTCGGCCTCAAGCCTTGACTCGATGAGCGCCGCAGGGCCGCCCCAAGGCGCGAACGCCCCCTCGGGGGGCAGCGTAGCGGCGTCGGCCGCAAGCGTGGGGGTCCAATGAGCTTCGCGCCCGAGCCAGCCTTCGCACACGGAGCGGCAGCGAAGACGGTCGTGCTGTTGTGCAACCTCGGAACACCCGATGCGCCGACGCCGGGCGCCGTGCGCCGCTATCTTGCGCAGTTTCTGAGCGACCCGCGCGTCGTCGAGATCCCGCGCCTGCTCTGGCTGCCGCTGCTGCACGGCGTCATCCTGCGCCTGCGGCCAGCGCGCTCGGCGCGCAGGTACGCCAGCATCTGGATGCCGGAAGGATCGCCGCTCAGAGTCTGGACCGAAAAGCAGGCGCTGCTGCTCGGCGGCTACCTCGGACAGCGCGGCCATCCGGTCGCCGTCCGCTACGCGATGCGCTACGGTGAGCCCTCCATCTCGAGCGCGCTCGACGCCTTGAAACTGGAAGGCGCCGATCGGATCCTCGTCCTGCCCCTCTATCCGCAATACGCCGCCTCGACCACAGCGAGTCTCGGCGATGGCGTGGCGGCATGGATGCGCGCGGTTCGCAACGTGCCCGAGTTGCGCTTCGTCAAGCACTATCACGACGACGCGGCCTACATCGCGGCGCTCGCGAAGCGCGTCAACGATCACTGGGTGACCCATGGCCGGCCCGACAGGCTCGTTCTCAGCTTTCACGGCGTGCCGCGGCGCACCCTCGAGCTAGGCGATCCGTATCACTGCGAATGCCTGAAAACCGGGCGGCTGCTCTCCGACCGGCTGAAGCTGCGCGAAGGCGTGACGGTCGTGACCTTCCAGAGCCGCTTTGGCCAAGCCGAGTGGCTGAAGCCCTATACCGAGCCGACGCTGGTCGAGCTCGCGCGCCAAGGCGTCGGCCGCGTCGACGTCATGTGCCCGGGATTCACCGCCGACTGCCTGGAAACGCTCGAGGAGATCGATCAGCAAGCTCGTGCCGCTTTCCTCAGCGCCGGCGGCAAGGAGTTCGGCTACATCCCGTGCCTCAACGACCAGCACGAATGGATCGCGGCCCTGGCCGGCATCGCCTTGAAGCACATGCAAGGATGGGACACCGGGACCGCGTCGTCCGATGCGGGGGCGCTCGAGCAGCAGCGCCAGCGCGCGCGCGCCACGGGAGCGCCGGCCTGAGAGGTGGGGTTCGGCCGGTTGCGTCCGATCCTATGCCGCGGGATAGTCGCCGTTCACCGAGGCCGGCGCTTGATGAACCGCCGCCGAATTCGAACCGTATCTTTGCAGGGCGAAAAGACATGAGACCACTTCGATCGATCATCCTCGGCAGCGCCGTTGCGTTCGCCGCTTTCCAGGCCACAGCCCAGGTGCCGGCGGGCTACCCCGCCTCTTATGCCGAAACCATCGCGGCCGCGAAGAAGGAAGGCAAAGTCGTCGTCTACAGCACGACAGACACCGCGTCGGCCAATCCGCTCATCAAGGACTTCGAAGTGCTCTACCCAGGCATTTCGGTCGAATACAACGACATGAATTCGACGGAGATCTACAACCGCTTCATCAGCGAGCGTGCGGCAAACGCGGGTTCGGCCGACGTGCTGTGGAGTTCCTCGATGGACCTGCAGATCAAGCTTGCGAATGACGGGGGCGCCATGACATATGCGTCGCCCGAGATCGCTCACCTTCCGAAGTGGGCGGTCTGGAAGAACGAAGCCTTCGGCACGACCTACGAGCCGATCGCCTTCGTCTATAACAAGCGGCTGCTCGCCGGCGACGAAATTCCACAGAGCCACGCCGACCTGCTGCGGCTGATGACGCAGAAGATGGACAAATTCAAGGGCAAGGTCACCACCTACGACATCGAGAAGTCGGGCGTCGGCTTCATGCTCATCACGCAGGACAGCAAGTACAACCCGGCGTTCTGGGATTTCGTAAAGGCACTGGGCGCCGTCGGGCCGCGTTTCCAGTCCAGCTCGGGCACGATGATGGAACGCATCAGCTCCGGCGAGAACTTGCTCGGCTTCAACATCTTCGCCTCGTATGCCGTCTTGCGGGCCAAGAAGGACCCGAGCATCGGCATCGTCTTGCCGAAGGACTACACGCTCGTCATGTCGCGCGTGATGTTCGCCTCGAAGACGGCGAAGAATCCGAATGCGGCCAAGCTGTGGGTGGACTACATCCTCTCGAAACGCGGCCAGACGATCGTCGCGAGCCAGGCCGAGCTCGGCTCGATCCGGCCTGACGTCGAAGGCGAGATGACGGAAGCCGGACTGGCGAAGACGCTGGGTGACAGGGCCAAGCCGATTCCGGTCAGCGACGAGTTGCTCGGCTACCTCGACCAGACCAAGCGTCTGGAGTTCATTAAGCGGTGGCAGCAGGTAATCAAGGCCGGACGGTAAATGCGCGTCGGCCTGGCCCGCACCGGCGTTATCGGGGTGACGGCGCTGGCCGTCTTCCTGCCGCTCGGGCTGATCTTCTATCAGAGCTTGCTCGATGCGCCGTTCTTCATGCCGAACAAGCTCAGCTTCGGCGCATTCCAGTTCATCTTCGCCGACAGCGACTTCTGGGATTCGCTCGAGAACTCGCTGACCATTGCGACGGCCATGGTCGTCATCGCAGTGCCGCTCGGAGGAATCCTCGCCTTCCTGATGGTGCGCACCGACCTTCCGGGGCGGACCTGGATCGAGCCGCTCCTGCTCATTCCCGTGTTCGTCTCGCCGATGGTGCTCGCCTTCGGCTACGTGGTCGCGGCCGGGCCGGTGGGCTTTTATTCGGTGTGGGCGAAAGGACTCCTTGGCGGCGTGCCGTGGAATGTCTATTCACTCACCAGCATCGCCATCATCGCCGGGCTCACGCATGTGCCGCATGTATACCTGTACTCGTCGTCGGCCCTCAAGAGCCTGGGCTCCGACGTCGAGGAGGCGGCGCGCATGGCGGGCTCGAGCCCCTTCCAGGTCGCCCGGGACGTGAGCCTGCCGATGGTCACGCCCTCGCTTCTGTTCTCCGGCGTGCTGGTGTTCTTCCTCGGTTTCGAGATCTTCGGCCTGGCCCTCGTCCTCGGCGATCCGGAAGGCCACCTCGTACTCGCGACCTATCTTTTCAAACTGACGAACAAGCTCGGCACGCCCTCGTATCACCTGATGGCGGCGGTCGCGGTGTGCATCGTCGCGATGACCTTTCCGCTCGTCATGCTGCAGCGCTTCCTCCTCAAGAACGCGGGCAAGTACATCACCGTCAAGGGCAAGGCCGGCCGGCAACGACCGCTTCCGCTCGGGCAGTGGCGCTGGATCGCCGCCGCGATTCTCGTGCTGTGGCTGTTCCTCACGGTGATCGTGCCGCTCTCGGGCATCGCCCTGCGTGCCTTCGTCAGCAACTGGGGCGAAGGCGTGCGCATCGCCGACGTCCTGACGCTCGACCATTTCCGTGAAGTCTTCAGCCAGCCGACCCTGGTGCGGGGCATCGTCAACACCGTGTTGATCGGTGTCGTCGGAGGCGCCCTGGCCGTCGCGTGCTACACGGCGATCGGCCTGGCGACGCACAGGAAGCCCGACGGCTGGTCGCGCTTCGTCGACTATCTCGTCCTGGTGCCCCGCGCCGTCCCCGGCCTGCTTGCCGGCCTCGCCTTCCTGTGGGTCTTCCTCTTCTTCCCGCCGCTTGCACCGTTGCGGACGACGATCTTCAGCCTCTGGCTCGCGTACAGCGTCGTCTGGCTCGCCTACGGCATGCGCCTGGTCTCGAGCTCGCTGCTGCAGGTCGGCCCCGAGCTCGAGGAAGCGGCGCGCAGCGCCGGCGCGACACCCGGCCAGGTCAGCCGGCACGTGACGCTGCCGCTCATTCGCTACGGCCTGCTCGCGAGCTGGCTGCTCGTCTTTATGATCTTCGAGCGCGAATACTCGACCGGCGTGTACTTGCTCGGGCCCGGCACGGAGGTGATCGGCTCGCTGCTGGTATCGCTATGGGGAACGGGCGGCGCCGACATGGTCGCCGCGCTCTCGCTGATCAACGTGGTGCTGGTCGGCGTGGGCCTGACCGTCGCGCTGCGTTTCGGAGTGAAACTGCATGACTGAAGCTGCTTCTTCCGCCGCTGCGGCGAGCACCAAGCTGCGCGTCGACGACCTGCATCTTTCGTACGGCGACAACGCCATTCTCAAAGGCGTTTCGATGCAGCTCGCCCAGGGCGAGGTCGTCTCGCTGCTCGGTCCTTCGGGGAGCGGCAAGACGACGCTGCTGCGTGCCGTCGCCGGGCTCGAGGCGCCGCACCGCGGCTCGATCCGCATCGAGGACCGCACCGTCTTCGACGCGGCGACCCGCGTCGAGGTGCCCGCCGAGAAACGCAACCTCGGCCTGGTCTTCCAGTCGTACGCGCTCTGGCCGCACCGCACCGTCTTCGACAACGTCGCCTACGGCCTGAAGCTGCGCAAGGTGGCAGTGGCCGAGACGCGCCTGCGCGTCGAATCGGCGCTCGGCAACCTCGGCCTCGGCCAGCTCGGCGACCGCCTGCCGCACCAGCTCTCGGGCGGCCAGCAGCAACGCGTCGCGATCGCGCGG
>Ga0207927_1000963_pt1 | contig 12315 bp, 12 predicted proteins | sample NGESurdeep072012_2_FD_184456 | JGI IMG/M metagenome (GOLD analysis project Ga0207927, IMG submission 184456) | Arctic peat soil microbial communities from Barrow, Alaska - NGEE Surface sample 210-2 deep-072012 (SPAdes) | ecosystem: Environmental > Terrestrial > Soil > Wetlands > Peat ... | reverse complement strand
TGGAACACCGAGGCGCCGCATCTCCGCCAGCTTGGCAGGAGATGCGGCGCGCCGGGCCGGCTCGGGCTAGCCGAGGCCGTTGGCGGTGAGGAACTGCTTGGCGACGCCGGCCGCCGACTGCTTGTCGATGCTGACGGCCTTGTTCATCTGCTGGATGGCCGGGATGGTGAGCAGGGCGCTGACCTTGTTGAGGGTTTCGGCGAACGCCGGGCCCTCGGCTGCGAGGACCGTCTTCTTGACGACGGGCGCGACGTTCTGGAAGCCGAAGACGTGCTTCGGATCGGCGAGGACCTTGAACTTGCCGCCGAGCAGCTGGGCGTCGGTCGTGAACACGTCCTGGACGTCGACCTGACTCGTTTCGAGCGCCTTGTAGGACAGTTCGATTGCGATCGCCTTGAACGTCGGGTCGAAGCCGTATTCGGACTTCAGGCCGAGCAGGCCCTGCTGACGTCTCGCAGCTCGAGCTCCGCGGCTTGCGAAAACGCCGACGGCCCCTCGCTATGGGCAGTGTCTTCGGTGTTCAAGAGGAGCTCCCGGCCGGGTCCGTGAATCGTACCCGACCGCCCGAGTCGACAAACGTCTCCGCTAGCCTTGAGATCCCCACCGCGGGCGCGTAGCTCAGTTGGCTAGAGCACCTCGTTTACACCGAGGGGGTCGCCCGTTCGAGTCGGGCCGCGCCCATCCCTCCGTCCGTGCGACGGCCTTCTGAGGACCCCTCGATGACCGCAGACTCCCCCACACGCATCGCCGTCGTCGGCTCGGGTCCGGCGGGCTTCTACACGGCCGGGCACCTGCTCAAGGCGGGCGGGGAGCGCGTCGAGGTCGACATGATCGAGCGACTGCCGACGCCCTGGGGCCTGGTGCGCTCGGGCGTGGCGCCCGACCATCCCAAGATCAAGTCGGTGACCCGGGTGTATGAGAAGACGGCGGCCCACCCGGGCTTTCGCTTCTTCGGCAACGTGACCTTCGGCGTCCACGTCTCGCGCGAGGAGCTGCTCGAGCGCTACCACGCGATCGTCTACGCGACCGGGTCGCCGTCGGACCGGCCGCTGGGCATCGAGGGCGAAGGTCTGCGCGGATCGCACGCGGCGACCGAGTTCGTGGGCTGGTACAACGGGCATCCCGACCACACCGACCTCGAGTTCGACCTACTGTCGGCCGAGCGGGCCGTGGTGATCGGCAACGGCAACGTGGCGATCGACGTCGCCCGCATGCTCGTGCTGGCGCCCGAGGAGCTGGCGCCAACCGACACGGCCGATCACGCCCTCGAGGTTCTCGGCCACAGCCGCGTCAACGAGGTGATCGTGGTGGGGCGGCGAGGCCCGGCACAGGCCGCCTTCACCAATCCCGAGCTGCTCGAGCTGGGCGAGCTCGCGGACGCCGACGTGATCGTCCACGCGGAGGAGCTCGAGCGCGGACTGGCCGTCCACGACGCGGGCGCGGAGGAGGACGTGACCTCGCGGCGCAACGTCGAGATCCTGCGCGAATACGCAGCTCGTGAGCCGGCCGGGCACGCCAAGCGGATCGTTCTGCGCTTCCTGCTCTCGCCCACCGCGCTGATGCCCGGCGCCTCGGGCCATCTGGGCTCGGTCGAGCTGACGCGCAACGAGCTCGTCTCCTCGCCCGACGGGCGCCTGAGCGCGAAGGCGACGGATGAGCGGGAGACAATCGAGGCCGGCCTGGTGTTCCGAGCGATCGGCTACCGCGGGCTCGCTCTGGAGGGCGTGCCCTTCGATGAGCGGGCGGCCGTGATCCCCAACGAGGGCGGCCGCGTGATCGACCCGGACGGTGGCGGACAGCTGGCGGGCGAGTACGTGGTCGGCTGGATCAAGCGCGGCCCCTCTGGCGTGATCGGCACGAACAAGCGCGACGCACAGGAGACGGTCGACGCTCTGCTCGCCGACCTCGGCCTGGCTGGGGACGAGAGCCCCGTAGCCGCGGTCGCCCACAAACCCTCGGGGCCCGACACGGCCGAGGTCGAGCGTCTGTTGCGTGAGCGCCAGCCCGATCTTGTGACCTACGCCGGGTGGGAGGCGATCGACCGCCACGAGCGCGCCCTCGGCGAGCCGGCGGGACGCCCGCGGGTCAAGCTCACGCGGATCGACGAGCTCCTCCGCGTCGCCGCCGCTGAACGGCCCTAGGCCTCTCACCAGCCGTGGCCCCCACGCGGCCGGTCTGCCAGACTGTCGCGCGCAGGGCCCCGTTAGCTCATCTGGTAGAGCGCCGGACTTTTAATCCGGTGGGGCGAGTTCGAGTCTCGCACGGGGCATCAACAGCCGCTGGGCTGCCGCGCCAGGCCGCGTTCCTGGACTGGGAAAGGCTGCGGTGCGGCGGGCAGCGGATAGCCCTGGACGGATGGGAATTCGGCGCTGCCGGTGTCGGGCGCCTGCGTGGGACAGTCGCTCCCGAGGACCCGCGGATCGGCGAGCGTCGGCGCCGGCAGGGAGGGAATCGACGGGTCGGCCGTCGCGGCGAAGTTGAACGCCTGGGTCATGTCTCCCGTGTGTCCTCGGCGCCAACGGCTGAGGTTGGGGACCTCCGGGCCGAACCGCCGCTCGAGAAAGCGCAGCAGCGAGGTGTGGTCGAACGTTCGCGAGCAGACGAGGCCGCCTCGCGAGAAGGGCGAGATCACGAGCATCGGCACGCGGAAGCCCAGGCCGATCGGCCCGCGGATGCCCCCGGCGATGCTCGGGAGCGGATCGACCGTCAGATACTCCCCGGGGGTGCCGGGCGGCGGCACCGGCGGCGGGACGTGGTCGAAGAAGCCCCCGTTCTCGTCATAGGTGGCGAACAGGGCCGTCTTGGCCCACACCGCGGGGTTGGCCGTCAGGCCCTGGAGGACCTGGGCGAGCGCCACCTCGCCGTAGGACACGGGCGCGGGTGGGTGCTCGCTCTGCACCAGGGAGGCCAGGACCCATGAAACCTGCGGTAGCGTCCCGGCCGCGCAGTCGGCCAGGAAGTCGACGGGGAATTGGGGGCCGAATGCGTTGGCCGCGAGCAGCGGGTTGGTCTGGTAGGACTTGAAATAGGGCAGCACGTTGTCGCCGTAGTCGCCGTCGGGCGTGGAGTAGATCTTCCAGTTCACCCCCGCCGCCTGGAGCTGCTCGGGGTAGGTCGGCCAGGTGAACTTGCCGTACTGCTGGGCGCGGTTGGTGACGAGTGTCTCCAGTGACGGTCCACCGTTCTTGCCATCAGGGTCGAGCGTCGCGCTCATCGTGTACATGCGGTTGGGGTCGGTCGGCCCGATGACCGAGCAGTGGTAGTGGTCGCAGATCGTGAAGGCGTCCGCGAGCGCATGGAAGAACGGGAGGTCTTCCCGCGTGTAGTAGCCCATTGTGTTCGGCCCGTCACGCAGCCCGTTGGATTCGAGGTGGGCTGACACGAACCCGTCGAGCGCGCCCCCGTTCCAGCAGCGGTGGAGCGTGGTCCACTCGTGAGAGATGTCGTTGACGCACTCGCCGCCGTGATTGGTGTCGAAGCGGAAGGGGAGCAGGTGGCCGCCGTAGGGTTCGGCGGCGGCCCCGGGGAACGGCTGGTAGAAGTTCGATTTTCCGCTCCCGTCCGTGAGGAGCGGCGCCTTTCGGTCGCGGAAGCCGCGTACGCCCCGATAGCCGCCGAAGTAGCTGTCGAACGAGCGGTTCTCGTTGATGAATATGACGACGTGCTCGATGTCCGACAGCGCGCCGCAGACGGTCGGCGCGGCGAGGGCGCGCTCCAAGACCTTCGCCGGCGCCAGAAGCGACTCGACGCCCGCGAGGGCGCCGGCGGCCGCGCCCGCCCGGAGCAAATCGCGACGTGTGATCCCCCCGTGCGCCATCTCACCGGGACCACTACCCCGCATCAGCCGTGGGCAATCGCCGCGGCCCGATCTCGGGCTGTCACACCATCCAAATGGATAACCCCTGGGCCGCTCTCAAGCGTTTCTTCACATTCATCGAGTCCTTTCTTCAGCCGGTTTGTGCTTAGTACGGATGCGTTGACACCTTGCGATGGCCATGATCGCGGGGTGAGCGAGATCAGCGAGAGACAGCGTGCGGATGCTCGGGCGCACATCCGAGACCACGCGCTCGGAGAGGCAGCTCGCATCGGGCGGCTCTCGCGGATACGTGAGTTCGTTCTGGGGGCACAGGACGGTCTCCTGGTACCGCTCGGCGTGGTGACGGGCATGGCGGCCGCCAACCCCGGGAAGGCCGCCATCCTGGTCGCCGGTCTCGCCGAGGCAGTGGCCGGGTCGATCGCGATGGGCGGCGGCTCCTATCTCGCCAGTGAGGCCGAGGAGGGCCTCTACGTGGCCGAGATCCGCGACGAGGCCCTCGAGATCGAGTCCGACCCGGAGCGCGAGATCGCGGAGCTCGCGCTCATCCTCGAGGACGAGGGGCTCGACCGAAAGGCGGCCGAGCAGGTCGCGCAGGGTCTGGCGGCCAACGACAACGTGTTCCTGCGCACGAAGGTCCAGAAGGAGCTCGGGCTCTCACCCGACGCGGGCGGGGCCGCAATCGGCGATGCGCTCGTAGTCGGCGCCACCTACCTCGGCGCCGCGGTCATCCCGCTGTGGCCGTATTTCCTCTTCTCGATAGGGGTCGCTCTGCCGATCAGCCTCGGCTGCACCCTCGTCGCGCTGTTCATTCTCGGTGTCATCAAGGGGACCGTCGCCCGCCAGGGACTCCTCAAGGCCGGCCTTCAGGTTCTGCTGATCGGTGGGGTCAGCGCCGGCATCGGATGGATCATCGGACACTTCGTCACCAAGATCGTCGGCTAGGAACGGCGATCGGTCCTCGGCGGCCCGGGTGGGTGTCCCCTCACACGGGGAGAGGACCCGGACGCTCAGCGCCTCTAGAGCGATGCGCCGCTGAGCGACGGCGGCCGGCGCTCGGCCCAGGGCCGGGCCTGCTCGAGCTGGGCGCACAGAGCGATCAGCTTCGCCTCCTGCCACGGGCCGGCCGTCAGCTGGACGCCGACCGGCACGCCCTCCTCGGTCCACGACAGCGGCAGACTGGCGGCGGGCAGGCCGGTGACGTTGCCGAAGGCCGTGAACGACACGCTGGCGACGACGTCGAAGAGCGGCTGGTCGGGGGCCGCGTGCTGGGCCGCGAGGACCGAACCGGCCTGCGGCGGCAGGATCGCCGACACCGGCGTCACGAGGATGTCGAAGTCGCGTCCCCAGCGGGCGACCTCGCGCCGGCTGAGCAGCTCGAGCGCGCGTGCGGCAAGGACGTAGTCGTAGGCGCCGGTTTCGCCGCTCAGTTTGCGCTGGTGGGCGATGTGGGGCTCGACGGCCGACCAGTCGACACCGTCGTAGTCGGCCAGCCCACCCTGGGTCAGCACGATGAACGGCGGCACCATCTCTTCGGAGATCGTCGGCACCTCGACCTCCTCGACCGAGTGCCCTAGCTCCTCGAGGGCGGTTGCCGCGGAGCGGGCGGCGGCGACGCAGGCCTCGTCGGTCGGGATCCCGAGCGGCGCATGGGCCATCAGCCCGATGCGCAGCGCGCCCGGCTGTGCGCCGAGCTCCTTTGCGAACGGGCGCGCGGGTGCCGGCGCGTTATACCAACACAGCTCATCGGGCCCGCTGATCGCGTCAAGGACCGTCGCCGAGTCGGCGACGGTGCGGGCGACGACGCCCTCGACGACCGCGCCGAGCCAGCTCTGGGCCAACCGGGGCACGCGTCCGCGGCTCGGCTTGAGGCCGACGAGCCCGCAGTAGGAGGCCGGGATCCGGATCGAGCCGCCGCCGTCGTTGGCGTGGGCGATCGGGAACATGCCGGCCGCGACCGCCGCGGCAGCGCCGCCGCTGGAGCCGCCCGGCGAGCGGTCGGTGTCCCAGGGGTTGCGCGTGATCCCGTGGCGGCTGTTCTCGGCAACCGTGATGACGCCGAACTCGGGGGTGTTGGTGCGCCCGCAGAGCACGAAGCCGGCGTCGCGCAGCGCATCGACGACCAGCTCGCTCTCCTCGCTCGGACCCTCGGGCGCGCCGTTGGAGCCGTAGGTGATCGGCCACCCCGCGACCGGGGTCAGGTCCTTGATCGGCAGCGGCACTCCCAGGAACGGCGCCTGCTCGCCCGCCGCCAGGCGCCGATCGGCCTCGGCGGCCGCCGCACGCGCCTCGTCGTCGTTGCGCCACGTGACCGCGTTGATCTGCTCGTTGCGCTCGTCGGTGGCCTGCAGGCACGAGTCGAGCAGCTCGATGGCCGAGAGCTCACGGCTGCGCAGCGCCGCGGCGAGCTCGAGGGCCGATGAGGACGGGCCGAGCGGAGCCATGCGCCGACCCTACCAGGGTAGGCTGCGCCCGTGTCAACGATCAGCCGGCGTGCTCCGGCACCCGCCGGGGCGCACCCATCGCGGCCCTCGAGATCCGATTTCCGACCCGCCAGACCTGGAGGTCCACAGCGTGAGCTCGAGCAGGACAGCGTCATACGACGTCAGCGGCCGCACCGTCTTCATCACCGGCGCCGCCCGCGGGATCGGCGCGGCGGCGGCTGAGCGCCTACACGCCAAAGGTGCCAACGTCGGGGCCTGCTCCAGCCGCTGATCGAATGGCGGACCCTCAAGGATCCGTCGGCGCTGGCCGAGGGAATGCGCATGGCCGAGGGCGAGGGCGAGAGCGAGGAGGGAGTCCTCGGAGTCGCCGCCCGCGCTCTCGACTAGCGCACCGGTCGCGCTCAGCCGAGCGCCCGCCGCGCGGCCCGTGGGCAGTGCGGCGGGCGATGAGCTGTCGGCTAGCTCTCCTGCTCGGGCTCGCCGTCGGCGAGGATCCGATACAGGTCGCGGCGGGTGTTCGCGAGCACCTCCTTGGCGCTCACGATCTGTGCCTCGCTGCCGGTCCGCATCACCTGGCTGAACGCGAACGCGACCTCGCGCATCAGCTTGCCCAGCTCGTGGGCACGCTTGCTCACGTCGCCGCTCATCTCCTCCCAGGGCGCCGGGCGCTCGGAGTCACGCTCGGCGACGAAGGCCCGGCCCTCATCGGTGAGGAGATACTGCTTGCGTCCGTCCTGCTCCTCTGAGCGGATCAGACCCTCGTCCTCGAGCTGCTGGAGCGCCGGGTAGACCGACCCCGGGCTCGGGCGCCAGACATCGCCGCTTCGCTCCTGAACCTCCTGCATGATCTGGTAGCCGTTGCGCGGCTCCTCGGCCAGCAGCAAGAGCGCCGCCGTCCTGATGTCGCCGCGGCGGGCCTTGCGTCCGCGTCCTCGCGGTCCGCCGACGCCCGGGAAGCCCCCGAAGGGACCACCGAAGTCGCCGCGCGGGCCGTGGGCGTAGCCGCGCCCGCGGGGCCCGTGGTGGTGGCCCGGCCCACAGCCGGGCTTGTGTGAATGAGTCTCGCTTCCAAACATATTTACTCCTATCGTGAACTATCTAAGTACCGTCACGATATATCGTTATCTTCAATTCTTCAAGTCCCCCCCTCCCGGGCGACGGCGAGCGCGGCGGAGAGCTAGTGGCGGAAGTGGCGGCGGTCGGTTGCGACCATCACGACGCCGGCGGCATCGACGGCCGCAAGGACTTCCTCGTCGCGGACAGACCCACCCGGCTGGATGATCGCCGTGACGCCCGCGTCGATCGCCAGCTGCGGACCGTCGGCGAACGGGAAGAACGCATCGGAGGCGAGCGCCGAGCCGGCCAACTCCTCGGGGCGGAACTCGCGGGCCTTCTCGATCGCGATCCTGACCGCGTCGACGCGGCTCATCTGCCCGGCGCCGATCCCGATGGTGGCGCCACCGGCTGCGATGACGATCGCGTTGGAGCGCACGTGGCGGCAGACGCGCCAGGCGAACTCCATGTCCTGCCACTGCTGCTCGCTCGGCTGGCTCGCACTCATGACCCGCATCTCCCCGCGGGTCTCGGTCACGACATCGCGCGTCTGCACGAGCTGCCCGCCGATGACCGCCTTGGACTCCACCTCGCGCGAGGCGGCCGGCCATTCGGCGAGCTCGAGCAGCCTCACGTTCTTCTTGACCTGCAGCACCTCGAGGGCGTCCTCGTCGAAGCCGGGGGCGAGCAGGACCTCGATGAACTGTTGTGACAGCGCCTCGGCAAACGAGCGGTCGACCCGGGTGTTGACGGCGATGACGCCGCCGTAGGCGCTCAGCGGATCGCACGCGAAGGCCCGCTCGTAGGCGTCCTGGCCGCGCTCGGCGACCGCGCAGCCACACGGGTTGTTGTGCTTGACGATCGCGCACGCCGGCTGATCGAAGTCCTCGACCAGCTCCCGCGCCGAGCTCAGATCGAGCAGGTTGTTGAACGAGAGCTCCTTGCCGTGGAGCTGCCTGACCCCGGCCAGCAGGTGCGTGGGAGCGCCGGCGCGCGCGTAGAACGCTGCGCTCTGGTGCGGGTTCTCGCCGTAGCGCAGGTCGCTCACCTTCTCGAAGGCGTCCGTCCAGCTCGGTGGGAAGCCCTCGTGCGTCCGCGCCGCGAACCACGTCGAGATCGCCGCGTCATAGCGCGCCGTGCAGGCGAACGCCTTGCCAGCGAGCGATCGGCGCGTCTGTGCCGAGAGGCGCCCCGCCGAAGACCCGAGCTCCTCGAGCACCGCGCCGTAGTCGGACGGGTCGACAACCACGGCAGCGAAGTCGCTGTTCTTGGCCGCCGCCCGGATCATCGTCGGACCGCCGATGTCGATCTTCTCGATGATCTCCGACTCGCTGGCGTCTCCACGCGCGACGGTCTGCTCGAAGGGGTACAGGTTCACGCAAACGAGGTCGACCTGCTCGATGTCGTGCTCCGCCGCCGCGCGCAGGTGCTCCTCCTCGTCGCGGCGCGCCAGCAGGCCCGCGTAGAGGCGCGGGTGCAGCGTCTTGACGCGCCCGTCCATCATCTCGGGGAAGCCCGTGAAGTCCTCGATCGCGCGTACCTCGAGACCCGCCTCGCCCAGCTCGCGGGCGGTCCCGCCGGTCGAGATGATCTCGATTCCCAGCTCGCTCAGGCCGCGGGCGAAGTCGACGATGCCGGCCTTCTCAGACACCGACAGCAGCGCCCTGCGCACGACCGTCTCGGCCGCCTGCGAGGGCTCGATGGAGCCCTCCCGGCGCGTCATCTGCTCGCTGTCCCCGGTCATCGCCAGAGCCTATCCCTCGGACGGGCGGCCGGCGATCATCCGCCGCGGGTTGCGCTCGTCGGGTACCAGTTCGCCGCGGGCCACCAGGACGACCGCACGGGGCAGCAGCGAGTGCTCGAGCGGCCGCAGCGCCGCCAGGACCTCCTCGGGCGTGCGCGCATCGGGGAGCTCGAGCGCTCCCTGCAGGATGACCGGACCGGAATCGACGCCCTCGTCGACGAAGTGGACGGTCACGCCGAAGACCTTCACGCCGTAGGCCAGTGCCTGCTCGACGGCGGCGAGACCCGGGAAGGCCGGCAGCAGCGAGGGATGGACGTTGATGACCGCGCCCGGGAAGCGGGCGAGGAAGGAGGCGCCCAGCAGCTCCATGTAGCCGGCCAGGACGATCATCCGCGCGCCTCGCTCCTGGAGCCAGTCCGCGAGCGCCCCGTCGCGTGCCGCGCGGTCCGCGTAGGCGCCCCGCGCGAACACCTCGGCGGGAATGTCGCGAGCACGCGCCCGCTCGAGCGCCTGCGCGCCGTGCGCGCTCGAGGCGACCGCGACCACGTCGACCTCGCGTCCGTGGACGGAATCGAGCAGGGCCTGCAGGTTGGTGCCGGTCCCCGACACGAGCACTGCTATCGGGAATCGCTCGGACACGCCGGCCGCACGATAGCTGTGACCGAAATCACACTGCTCGGTGGCGGGCGGCCCTTCAATTGAGCTGAGGGTGGGGACTCGCACCCGCAACCAGAGGACATCGAAATGCTCACAGCGATAATCGTCACGTTCATCATCCTCGCCGCGCTCGGGACAGCGCTGCGCTCCGGGCGCCGCGACGGCCTGATCATCGACCGGCCGTACAACAACCGCTACAACGACGCATCCGGCGCACGCCAGGATCACCTCGGCTAGATTCTGCCTCATGGACAGACTCCCGCCCGACCCGGGCCGGGGCAGATCGAGGAGGTCGCGATGACAGCAGCCACGGGCAGGATGCACCGGAGTTCAGCGCGCTTGCGCAGCGTGCTGGCGATAGCGGTGGCCGGCGCGCTCGCAACGGCCTCGATGGCGCTCGCGGCAGGGCCGATCAAGGGCCGCACCTACACGGGAACGCTCGCCCACGGGCCGGTTCGGATCGTGCTCAAGGTCGCCAAGAGCGGCCGATCGGTCCTCGTGTCGGCGCCGTACGCGCCGATCTACTGTGGCCCCGGCGCCGCCGGAGGCCTCGGCCTCACCCACGCCGTCGCGATCTCGGCCAGGGGCAAGTTCAGCGCGACGATCACCTACGAACTCAAGACCGGCCACGTCAAGCTCTCGACGCTGTTGATCACCGGCCGCTTCTCGGGTCCCAAGGTGACGGGCACCGGGCGCACCGAATTCCTGCCCGCGGTCCTGGCCCACTGCAACGGCTCGACGACCTTCTCGGCCAAGGCCAAGAAGAAATAGCCCTCCCGCCGCCGTCCTAGGGGCGCTGGACGGCTACGAGCGGCAGCGCGACGGCATCCTCGGAGCCGTCGTCCTCGAGCGAGAACTTTCCCGCCGCGCCATCGCTGCCGGCGAGGGGATACTCGCCCGTGAAGCAGGCGTCGCAGTGCGTCCCACGATTGCCCCTCACGGCCTCATAGACGCCGTCGAGCGAGAGGTAGTGCAGCGAGTCGCAGCCCAGCTCGGCCGCGACCTCCTCGGTGGTGCGGCCGTGGGCGATCATCTCCTCGCGCGTCGACATGTCGATGCCGTAGTGGCAGGGATGCTTGATCGGCGGCGCCGAGATCCGCAGGTGAATCTCCGCAGCGCCCGCGTCGCGGAGCATCTGAACGATCTGTCGGGTCGTGTTGCCACGGACGATCGAGTCGTCGACCACGACCAGGCGCTTGCCCGCAATCACCTCGGGAAGCGGATTGAACTTGAGGCGCAGCCCGTGCTTGCGCAGCTCCTGCCCGGGCTGGATGAACGTGCGGGCGACGTAGCGGTTCTTGACGAAGCCGTCGTCCTGGGGCAGGCCGGCAGCACGCGCGAGGCCGCGGGCGGCCGGGTTGCCCGAGTCTGGCACCGCGATCACCAGGTCGGCCTCGACCGGCGCCTCCCGCCACAGGATCTCGCCCATGCGCCCGCGGGCGACCTGCAGAACCTGCTCGTTCATACGAGAGTCCGGCCGGGCGAAGTAGATGTACTCGAACACGCAGAACGCGCGGCGGCCTCCCGGGGAGACCATGCGGCTCTCCAGGCCGTTCTCGCCGAGCGTCACGAGCTCGCCCGGCTCGACGTCGCGCACGTACTTCGCGCCGATGATGTCGAACGCACACGACTCGCTCGCCACGCAGTAGCGCGGCTCGGCGTCCTGGCCCTCGGCCGGCTCGAGCACGCCGATCGCGAGCGGGCGCAGCCCGTGCGGATCGCGGAAGGCCACCACGCGATCCTTGGTCATCGCGACGATCGAGAAGGCCCCTCGAAGCCGCGGCAGGACCTCGGCGATCGCATCCTCGACACGGTCGGCCGGGTGCGTGGCGATCATCGCGGCGATGATCTCCGAGTCGGAGGTCGAGCTGAAGCTGACGCCCCGCTCGAGCAGCTCCTCGTGCAGCTCGAGCGCGTTGATCAGGTTCCCGTTGTGGCCGAGCGCGACCTCGCGCCGCGAGCCGTTGGTGCCCTCCGAGCGCTGAACCGGCTGCGAGTTCTCCCACGCGTTGGAGCCCGTCGTCGAGTACCGGACGTGGCCGATCGCGAGCTCGCCGGCCAACGTCCTCAGATCGTTCTCGGTGAAGACCTGATTGACCAGGCCCAACTCGCGCCTGGTGATGATGTGCCCGCCACGATCGGCGGCGGCGATCCCCGCCGACTCCTGGCCACGATGCTGGAGTGCGTAGAGGGCGAAGTACGACAGACGCGACACCTCGTGACCGGGCGCATACAGTCCGAAAACTCCGCACTCGTCGCGCGGTCCCTCACGCATTAGAAGTACAAGCTAGCAGGGTGGGCATGGCGCCTTTCAAGGCCGCCGTGCGCCGAATCATGGGAACAGCTCCGCCAGGCCTCCGTGTGCTCGGGCCATCTCCTCGAGCGACACCGAGAGCTGCGCCTCGGCGCCCTCGCTGCGATCGGTGATCACCAGGCGATCGCCGCCGACCGTGCCCAGGACACGGACGTCGCTCGCCTCGGCAAGAGCTCCCAATGCCTCGACGGCGCCGCTCAGCACGAAGCCGCCGCCGCCCTCGCCGAACAGCCCGTCGAGGCCCGCCGGCAGCTCGTCTGTCTCGATGCGCGCGCCGAGGCCGCCGGCG
>Ga0207927_1000960_pt1 | contig 12330 bp, 9 predicted proteins | sample NGESurdeep072012_2_FD_184456 | JGI IMG/M metagenome (GOLD analysis project Ga0207927, IMG submission 184456) | Arctic peat soil microbial communities from Barrow, Alaska - NGEE Surface sample 210-2 deep-072012 (SPAdes) | ecosystem: Environmental > Terrestrial > Soil > Wetlands > Peat ... | reverse complement strand
GGGTTGTTCGGGTCTGCGAGCGTGCGGATGGGCGTCGAAACATTGATCTGCGTGTTCGAGATGGCGGTTATCGTCGCCGGCGTGCCGCCGAAGTCGACGCGTATGAGCGAGGCGGTCGGCCCGAAGCCGCTGCCAATGAGGGTGACGGCCGTCCCGCCGTCGGGCGGGCCGGTGTTCGGCGTGAGGCTCGAGATGAAGAAGGTCGGGTCCGTGTTGCAGGTCGTGCCGGACCCGTTGCCGCGATACGTGAAAGCCTGCGGGAGCGTCGCGGAATTCTCGGAAACGAGGCCGATGTCGCGCCGGACCGAGACGTCGCACGTCTCGGAGATGGCCGGGTTCGCCAGCACGTGCCGGGGCGTCGTCACGGTGATCTGCTGGTCCGTCTGCGCGGTGATCTGCGCCGACGCGCCGCAGAACGTGACCTGCGTCGTGGCGATGTTCGTGCCGAAGTGGCCGCCGAAGATCTGGACGACGTCCCCGCCCGCCGGAGAGCCGGCAGTCGGGCTGATCGACGAAAGGAAGATCTGCAGGCCGGGGGGGATGCACGCGAAGGTGAACTGGAATGGCGGGGACGTCAATCCGTTCACGACCACGACGACGTTCACGGTTTCCGGCACGGCTGAATTCTTCAGCGGGTGAGCCGGCGTCGTCACGGTGATCTGCGTGTTCGTGACGGCGCCCTTGATCGAGCCCCTCACGCCGCCGAAGAAGACGTCGGCGGTCCCGGTTCCGAAGCGGCCGCCCAGAATCGTGACCGTGTCGCCTCCCGCGCACGAACCGGTCGTCGGCGTGAGCGACGAGATGTACGGGCCCGTGTCCGGAACGCCGCCGAATTGCAGATTGATCTGCGCGTTCGCGCAGTCGAAGACCGCCTTGACGTGCGCCGTACCGCCGTTCGCGGAGAATACGGTCACGTCGGCGACGCCGCCGACGGTCGTCTTCGAGATCGTGGTGAGGCCGTTCTCCTCGAACAAGCCGAGATCGGTCGTGTATTGCACGGAGCCGCCGTCCGGAACCGGAACGCCTGACCGCGTGACCGTGGCCCTCACGATGGAAGCCGTCCCAACGAGGGGGCTCTGCGTCGTGGCCGACATCGAGACGAGCACCGTGCACGAGCCGCCGCTGCCGCTGCCGTTGCCGGTTCCACTGTTCGAAGACGGCGCCGTCGGCGTCTCTCCGGAGCAGCCGCCGAGAAGCACGGCAAGGCCCGCGACCAACGCGGCGTGCGGAATCTGGAAACGTCGCATGGAAGTCACCTCGTCACTGGGCACGCTTGGCCTCGATGCGCCCGGCGGACCCGCAATACGTGAAGATCATGCCGAAAGTCGCCACGTCCGAGGTGACGGGCTGCCCCGAAAGCGTGTGGCCGTACCACGTCACGTTTCCGGCCTGGCGAATTTCCGCTTTTCCCGTCTCCTTGTCGACGCCGCCGTTGAACGGAAAGAGCTGGTCGAGCGGCGGCCGGATGAGGTCGTCCAAGGACATGTAAATGTAATTCGTCAGAGTGGACAGCCCGTTCGGAGGGACGAGGAAGTTGCCGGGGAAGGTCTGCGAGGGCGAGGCTGTCGTCCCGCCGTCGACGCGCGTCCAGACGACGATGTACTGGTCGACCTGCACGTCGAGGAACTGCGTCGAGGTCACGACCGGGTTCTTGAGGCGATTCCGGAGCACGGTCGTCGAAAACTGAAGGGGCGTGGTGTCGTTCACGCACTTGCCGGCGGGCAGGAGCTCGAAATCGCCCGCAAGGAAGACCGGTGAGGCGCTGTCGCCCTGCGTGTTCGTCGAGCAGCCGGGAAGCGCGGCGACCGTGACGGCGGCGAGAACGGCGGCGAGAATGAAAAAGCGTTTCTTCATCAGTTCGCTCCTCACCGAATGATCCGCGGCGTGATGAAAATCATGAGCTCGTCCGTGCTCTCGGTCTGGTCCCGGCTCCGGAACAGGTTGCCCAGGATCGGAATCTTCCAGAGGCCCGGGATCATCGACTGCCCGTCGTTCGTGGTGATCTTGAAGATGCCGCCGATCACGGCCGTGCCGCCGTCGCGCACCATGAGCCGTGTCTTGGCATCGCGCGTCGTGAGCGGGATGTTCTGGCCTCCCGCGATGTTGATGCCGACCGCCGGCTCACGCTTCTGGATCGTGATGTTCATGATGACGGTGCCTTCGTTCGTGATCTGCGGCGTGACGTCCAGCCGGAGCGTCGCGTTGATGTAGAGGACCGACGTCGTGTTGTTCACGGTGGTCTGGACCGGGATCTGGAAACCCGACTGGATCGAGGCCTCCTCGCCGGTCTGCGTCTGAACCTTCGGAGTGGAGATGACCTTGACGAGGCCGCGCGACTCGGCCGCGTGAAGCGCCGCGTCGAGATTGAACGTGTTGAGGACGTTCGCGAGCGAGAGCGAGAGAACCTGGGGCGCGCCGCTCGGGAGCGAGACGTTGCCTGCGACGGAGCCCGAGTTCGGGAAGACGAGGCCCGTCGTATTGCCCGTCGCGGCGCCCGCGACGCCGTTGAAGTCCCACACGACGCCGATTGAGTTCGAGAACGTGCGGTTCGCCTCGACGATCCGCGCCTCGATCATGACCTGCGGGCTCGCGACGTCCAGGTTCTTGATGAGATCGAGGACGGTCGGGAGGTAGTCAGGCAGCTCCTTGATGACGAGCGTATTCGAGCGCGTGTCGATGAAGATGTCGCCGCGTGCCGACATGACCTTGCGCGCGGTGGCCGCCATCTCGTTGGCATTCGCGTAGGAGATCTTCTGGAGCACCGTGCGGAGCGGGCGGTTCTTGTCCTGCGCCTGGAGGAACTGCAGCCGCGAGTTCTCCTCCTGCGTGAGCTTGGTCGTGGACGCGATCCGCATGATGTTCCCCTCGAGCACGTACCCGAGCTGGTTGATCTTGAGGATCAGCTCGAGCGCCTGGTCCCAGGGGATGTCCTGCAGGCTCACGGTGACCGTTCCGCGCACGTCCGGGTCGAGGACGATGTTCAGCTGCGTCAGCTCGCTGAACCGTTGGAGCGTGTCCTTGATGTCCGCGTCCTTGAGATTGAGCGTGATCGGCTCGCCGGTGTACTGCTTTTCGCCGGCACCGAGCGTACGCGTCTCGTAGGGATTCGCGATCTCGTGCGGGCGCGAGGAGCTGTCCTGCTGGACGAGAAGCGCCTCGGCCGCCTCGATCAGGGCCTTGTCCTCGGCCGTCACGACTTTCTTCCGGCGAGGCTCGGCGGAGACCGACTTGGCGGGTGCCGCGGGCGGAGCCTTGACCTCATGGACCTCGGGCGACGCTTGCACGAGATGCGTCGTCTCGGACTTCGGGGCCGGAACCGTTGCCACGGCGACCGGGGCCGCCGGAGGAGCCAGAGGAGCCGGAGCCGCCGAAGCCGGCGGCGGCGCCGCTGCCTTCGATTCCCCGGCGGGAGCCGCCGTTCGGACCGCCGCGCTGGCCTGGGCCGAAGACCCTGCCGAAGATGAAGATGTCGTCACGTCGAGCGCGCGGCCCTCGCTCACGACCGGCTCTTTCGGGTCGTCGATCTCGTGCTTCTCGTACGACGCGGCGGCCGGCACCGGCGGCGTGGCCGCGACCTTCTCGGGCGCGGCGCGCACGAGCGCGGGCTGCGGTTCGGAGGCATTGGAGGCGCTCATGGCCGCCGTGGCCGAGGCGCCAGCGGAGGCATTCATGGAAGACGCAGCGGAGGCGCTCATGAACACGAGAGCCAGCGCCGAGGGCGAGGCTTTCGCGGCAGGCTCGGAAAGAGACGCGAGGTCGAAAACGACGCGCGTCACGGGCTCGGCCCCGGTCTTGAACTGTGAGACGCGCACGCGGCTCACGGTGGAGTGCTTGACGTCCTGTGCCCGTTTCGACATCGCGAGCAGGACGCCCGGAAGGTCCACGACGTAGCGCGGCGGGTTCTCGAGAGCGAACGTCTCGTACGCGAAGCTTCCGTTGCCGGCAAGCGTCGCGACGAGCTTTCCGTTCGAAACCTGGACGCTCACTCCCGACAGGCGCGTCGCGGCGCGGCCGGCGGCGGCATGACGGACGGGCACCGGCGGGGCGTCTGCTCCGGCGGCTACGGGAGCGGGAGCCGCCGCCGAAGCGCCAATGGAGGCTTTCATGGAAGACGCAGTGGAGGCGCTCACGGCAGCCGGAACGTCTTCGACTTTCACCGCGGGCTCGGCCGGGGCCGGCTCCAGCGCCTTTGCCGGACCAGCGGCGAGCGGGGCCGACGCCGGCAGAGTCGCGGAGGCCATCGTCGTCGCGGTCGCGGCCTTTCCGAGCGCGATCGCCATGGCCGGCGAGCCGGATTCCGAGGTGATGGCGGGCTCGAGCGGCGACCGCCCCGTGAGCTCGAACTGAATGTGGGGCTTGCCCATCTCCGTGAACGACTTCATGTCGAGGCGCGACAGAATCACGCCGTCCGCGCGCGGGGGCTCGAGGCCGGGGGACACGACCGCGTTCGCGATGTCCACGACGACCTTCGTCGAGCCTTCGCGGTTGTAGAGCGTTGGGGAGAGAGGACCGTTGCCGCTGAGGAGCAGCCGCGGCGTCTCCCCGTCAGTCAGGAGGGTGGCTCCCGTGAGCGTGGCAGGCGCAACGCCGTTTGCAGACACGCCGGTTGCGGACGGGTTTCCCGCGGTGACCCGGTCGTTGCGCGAGGCGCAGCCGCCGAGCACGGGGCCGACCAGCGCGAGCGCCGCGAAACGGGACATGAATCCCCTTCGGTTCCGCCGCATGCTTCCTCCCCCGGACGGCACGAGATCTCCCGTGCCCTTCGAGTTCCTAGAGCCCATCAGCTTCGTCGTCATGGACATCCCTTCGGTCACGACTTCTTCTGGAGTGCGAGCGCCTTGACCACTTCCCGGAACGGCTTCGGGTTCGTCGGATCGTTCACGTTCTGCCGGAACGTCACTTCCGTCGCCGACACATCGATGACCTCGCCGTCGAAGAGCGTCGTCCCCTTGCGGACGAGGTGCGACTTGTTGTCCGGACTGCGCATCATCGCGACCCAAGCCTGCTTGACCTTGATCGTGCCCTGCAGCTCGAGCTCGTCCACCATGATCCCCGCGAGGCCCGGCGGGCGCACGCGATCCTTCTCGGACGGGTTGCGCACGAGCAGCGAACGGAAGGGGTCGCGCCGGCCTCCGACCTCGTAGGTGTAGACGGACGGGGTGAAGTCCTGCTCGGTGACCTTGCCCGGGGCCCCCGGAGCGGGCGTCTCGGCTGGAGCGGCCGCGGTCGCGGGCGGAGCCTGAGCGAGCGACGGCGCCGGCACGCTCGAGACGAGGAGGATGGCCGGCAGGGCCATCGCCGCGAGGAAAGCCGCGAAGCGGCGGCGCACGCTCATTCCTCTCCCTCGAGCCCTTTCTTCTTCGCACCCGCGGGGGGTGGGCCGGCCTTCTTCGGCGCGGGCGCGGCGGGCGCACCCGCTTCCGTGTCGCCGAGATAGATGAACGTCTTCATCGTGAAGTTTGCCCCCAGCGTGCGGCCTCCGGCCGCGTCGGGATAGCCGGTCATGACGAGATCCTCGATGTTGATGATCCGGGAGAACCGCGCCACCTTCTCGAAGAAAAGCGCGAGGTTGTGGTACGTCCCGTCGATCTGCAGGTCGATCGGCCACTCCGCGTAAAAGTCCTTGTTGACGTATTCCTTCGGCGTCCACTTCTTGAGGAAGAACTCGCCCTGCCCTGCGAGCGCCTGGATCTTCTTGATGAGCTCCTCGGCGTTACGGGCCGTCGGCAGGATCTGAAGGAGCCGCTGCAGGTCGAGCTCGGTCCGGCGGACTTCTTCGCGCAGCTGGGGCAGGCGGCGCTCGGCGGCCCGTCCCTGCGTGATCTTCTGGTTGAGCTGGTCGAGCTCGTTCTTCTTGTTCTCCAGCGTCTGCTTCATCTCGCTGAAGTTGGGCAGCTGGTAGTAGGCGGCCGCGTAGAGCACGACGGCGACGAAAACACCGATGCCGAGCCCGTAATACCAGGGCTTGTCTTCGAGCTGCTTGAGGTCGAGCGTCGCCATGGCTCTCCCTAGGCCTTCTTCGGCTGTCCGGCCGGCTTCGACGGCTCAGCCGGTTGTGGCGGCTCGGCCGGCTTCGCGGCGGCGCCGCCGTCGGGCTGCGTGCGATCGATGTTCGAGAACCCGAAGCTCGTCTTGAAGCAGTAGAGCGACGAGCCGGCGGGCCCGCTGCACGCCGTGAATTCCACCTTCGGCTCCTGGAAAGAGGGAACGAGCTTGAGATTCGCGACGAAGTTCGCAACCGCGGGCGGGTTGAATGCCTTGCCGTCGATTGCGATCGCGTGCCCGTGGTATTCCATGCGCTCGAGCCAGACGAGGTCGGGCAGCGCCTTCGAGACCTCGTCCATGAGGCGCACCGGGCCGCGCTGGTTCTGCTTGAGCTGGTTGATGAGGTCGACCTTGCGCTGGAGGCGGGCTTTCTTCGCCTCGAAATCCTTCACTTCCTTGAGGACGGCCTCGAGGCGCGCGACTTCGACCTGGGCGATCCGGATCTTCTCTTCCTGGGCCTTGATCTGGGAACGGAGGACCCAGTAATGCACGATGCCGATGAGAATCGCGAGCCCGATCACGCCCCCCATGAGAAGCGTGTTGAGCCGCCCGGCGCCCCCCAGGGCGGAGACGCCCTTCTTCTTGCGCTGCGGCCGGGCTTCGGCGAGGAGGTTGATGCGAATCATGCCGCTACTCCCCGATCTTCCTCACGCCGAGGCCCACGGCGATCGCGAGCGCCGGCGAAGCCTCGGAGAGCCACGCCGCGTCGACCGCGCGATCGTCCGTGAAGATCGACCGGAAGGGGTTGAGGACCTCGACGGGGAGGCCGAACTTGTCCTTCAGGACGTCTTCGAGGTGTGCGGCCTTGGCGCCGCCGCCGGAAATCATGATCGAGTCCACGCGATCCGCGCCCGAGGTGGCCTGGAAGAAATCCAGCGTCTTCTGGAGCTCGGCGGCGGCGTCCTCGGAGACGCCCGTGAGGACGGGCTGGATCGTCTGGGCGGTCTGGCCGGCAACCGGCTCGCCCCGCTTCAGGGACTCGGCCTGCTCGAAGTTGAGGGAGTAGGCCTTCTGAAGCGCGTCCGTGAACTGGTTTCCGCCGAACGTGATGTCGCGCCAGAAGACCGTCTGCCCCTGCGCGAGGATGTTCACGTTCATGACGGAGGCCCCGACGTTCACGAGCGCCACCACGCGGCCGGGGTCGGCTCCGTAGTTCACCTCGTAGCAGTTCTGGAGCGCGAAGGCGTCCACGTCGACGAGGGCGGGCGAGCGCCCGGCCTGCGTGACGACGTTCTTGAAGTCGTCCACCTTCTCTTTTTTGGCGGCCACGAGGAGGACGCCCATGGTTTCGCCCACGGCGCCCGGGTCCAGGACGACGTAGTCGAGATAGACGTCGTTGATGTCGAACGGGACGTACTGCTCGGCTTCCCACCGGATGGATTCGGAGAGCTCCTCCTCCGGCATCGTGGGAAGCATGATCTTCTTGACGATGACCGAATGGCCGGACACCGACACGGCCACGTTCGGGTTCTTCACGCCAGTCGACGCCAGGAGCCGCGAGATCGTCTCGACGACGAGGGAGGAGTCCATGATCGCGCCGTCGACGATCGCCTCGGGAGAAAGAACCTCGAGGCCCGCCTTGACGAGCTGGAACGTCCCCTCCTTGCCTTCCTTCAGCTCGACGAGCTTGATGGCAGACGAGCCGATGTCGAGGCCGACCAGGTTTTTCGCCTTTCGGAACAGCACGATAGGGTTGCCCTCCCTCGACCCGGTCCTCCGGGGGCGAGACTCGAAAAGGGATTGACTCGGCCTATTTTGTCGTTCCCCCGAAGGTGTGTCAAGTCGTTAGGCCCGCAAGATTTCCCTTGCTCTTGTGCAACGCTTTTGGTATAAGTCCGCCCCATCCCGCCGGAGCGAACGCGAGCGTACGGGCGAAGCCGTGCGCGCCTCCCGCGGAGCGGCTTTTCGGACCCCGCTCCAAAAAACAGCACGGAAAATCGTCAACCCGGGCCGCCTCCTGAACGTCAGCCGGCTTCGGCGTCCGAGTCGCGCAGCTTGCGCCGCACGTCCGTCACGCCGGGCAGGGCGCGAAGGGAGACGAGCAGCCGCTCGAGGTGGCGGCGATCCCGGGTGGTGACGCTCGCCTCGATCGTCGCGTTGCCGTCGCGGCTCGTGCGGGCCTCGATCGACCGGATGTTGGAGTTCGCGGCCGAAAGCACCTGCGTGATCCGCGCGAGAATCCCCTGGCGGTCCTCCGTACGGATCTCGAGATCCACCGTCACCGAGGCGTCCTTCGCCGTCGCCCACTCCACGGGGATCTCGCGGCTCGCGTCGAACAGGAGCGAGCGGATGTTTGGGCAGGTCGTGGCATGCACGGACACGCCCCGCCCGCGCGTCACATAGCCCACGATGTCGTCGCCCGGCACCGGCTGGCAGCACCGGGCGAGCGTCGCGAGCAGGTCGTTCTCTCCCTTCACGCGAATCCCCGCCGCCGGCCCGAAGGGCAGGACCCGCCGAACTGCGCTCGAGATCGCCGAGACTTTCGACGGAGGGGGCGGAACGGCCCCCGCGGCCGCCGCGGTCTCGGGCAGCAGCTTCGCGACGAGAGCGCGCGACGCGACCTTTCCGGACCCGACGTCCGCGATGAGGTCGTCGACCTTCCCGGCACCGAAGTCGGCGAGCAGCGGGTCGAAAGCCTTCGCCTCGAGGAGCTTCGAGAGGCTTTTTTTCCACTTCTTGAGCTCCCGCTCGAGAAGGCGGCGGCCGATCTCGACCGATTGCTCCTTCTCGGCGGTGTGAATGAAGGCGCGGATCTTGTTGCGCGCGCGCGACGTGAGCGCGAACGACAGCCAGTCTCGCGACGGCTGCGAAGAGGGTGCCGTGAGAATCTCCACGATGTCGCCGTTTCCGAGCGGCGTCTTGAGCGGGACGAGGCGCCCGTTCACGCGCGCGCCGACGCAGTGGTGCCCGACGTCCGTATGGATGCGGTACGCGAAGTCCACCGGCGTCGCGCCGCGAGGGAACGCGTAGACGGCCCCTTTCGGGCTGAACGTGTACACGTCGTCCGGGTAAAGGTCGATCCTCAGCGAAGACAGGAATTCGCGCGGGTCGGAGACGTCCTTCGTCGTCTCGAGGATCTGCCTCAGGACGCCGACGTGCTCCTCGTGCCGCGCGTCCGATCGCACGGGCTTTCCTTCCTTGTATTTCCAGTGCGCCGCGATGCCGTTCTCCGCGATGAGGTCCATCTCGCGCGTGCGGATCTGCACCTCGAACGGCGGCGCTCGTTCGGGCACGAGTGTCGTGTGGAGCGACTGGTAGAAGTTCCGCTTCGGCATCGCGATGTAATCCTTGATGCGGCCGGGCACGGGGCGCCAGGCCTGGTGGACGATCCCGAGGACCGTGTAGCAGTCGGGAATCGAGTCCACGAGGACGCGGAAGGCGAGGACGTCGTAGAGCTGCTCGAGCGGAATGGCCTGCCGGATGAGCTTCTGGCGGATCGACCAGTAGCGCTTCACGCGCCCCGTGATCTCGGCTTCGATGCCCATGGCTTTCGTCTTGGCGACGAGCTCCTGGCGGATCTTCTCGACGTTCGCCGCCGAGGCCGCCATCCGCTCGTCCACGGCTGCCCGGAGGGCGGCGAACTCCTCGGGGTGAAGAAAACGGAACGAGAGATCCTCGAGCTCGCCTTTCATCTTTCCCATGCCGAGCCGGTTCGCGAGCGGGGCGTAGATCTCCATCGTCTCGGAGGCCGTCGCCCGCTGCTTCGGCTCCGGCAAGTGCTCGAGCGTTCGCATGTTGTGGAGGCGGTCCGCGAGCTTGACGAGGATGACCCTGAGGTCGTCCGTCATCGCGAGGAGCATCTTGCGGAACGTCTCGGCCTGCTGGGCCTCCTTCGAGGTGTAGGCGTACTTGCCGATCTTCGTGACGCCGTCGACGAGGTGGGCCACGTCGGATCCGAAGAGCTCCGAGAGGCGCTCCTTCGTGAGCGACGTGTCCTCGAGAATGTCGTGAAGAAGGCCGGCGGCGATCGACGAGTCGTCGAGCTTCATCTCGGCGAGCGTCATGGCGACGGCGAGCGGGTGGACGAGGTAGGGCTCGCCCGAGGAGCGAAGCTGGTTGCGGTGCTCGTGCGCCGAGACCACGTACGCGCGGCGCAGCAGGTCCTCGTCCAGGCCCGGGTGGTAGGACTCGACTTTCTCGAGGATGTCCTCGAAGCGCAGCACCGGCCCCATTATCGGGGGTCAGGGACCATTCCGGCTATTCTCCGCGCGATCGAAGGAGCCCCTATGGACCTCGTCAAGCAGCTGGTGGACGTCTTCCTGCACCTCGACCGGCACCTTGCCGAGGTCGTCCGCGACTACGGAACGTTCACGAACGTCATCCTCTTCGGCATCGTCTTCTGCGAGACCGGCCTCGTCGTGACGCCGTTCCTGCCCGGAGACTCGCTCCTCTTCACGGCCGGGGCGCTCGCCGCGCTCGGCTCGCTCGACGTTTGGGTGCTGTTCCTGACGCTCGCGCTCGCCGCCATCCTCGGAGACACCGCGAACTACTGGATCGGGAAGAAGATCGGCCCCCGCGCCTTCGACGGATCGATCCGCTTCCTCAAGCAGGACCATCTCTTGAAGACCGAGGCGTTCTACGAGAAGCACGGCAAAAAGACGATCATCCTCGCCCGCTTCGTCCCGATCATCCGCACCTTCGCGCCGTTCGTCGCGGGAGTCGGCTCCATGAGCTACGGCGTCTTCCTCGCCTACAACGTGATCGGCGGCGCGCTGTGGGTCGCGATCTGCGTGTTCTCGGGCTATTTCTTCGGCAACATCGCCGCCGTGAAGAAGAACTTCTCGTTCGTCATCCTCGCGATCATCTTCGTCTCGACGCTCCCGGTCCTCTGGGAAGCCTGGAAAGCGCGCCGGCGCCGGGCGGGGGCGTAGAAGGCATGAGCGCCCGGCGGTCCGCGTGGCGCTCCTCGACGGCGCTCATCTTCTACGCGCTGATCCTCGGCGTCGTCCTCGGGCATTTCCTTCCAGCCGAGACGTACCCGTGGGCCGACGAAACGTTCCGATTCCTGTCGAAAGCTTTCATCAGCCTCATCAAGATGCTCGTCGTACCGCTCATCTTCGCGACGATCGTCCTCGGCATCGGCAAGACGGGCGACGTGAAGGCCGTCGGGCGCATGGGGGTGAAGGCGCTCATCTATTTCGAGGTCGCGACCACGATCGCGCTCGTCATCGGCCTCGCCTTCGCGAACCTCGTGAAGCCGGGCCTCGCCCTCACGCTCCCGTCCACGGGCGAGACGGGACTCGCGAAGCCGAAGACGCTCGTCGAGACGCTGCTCCACCTCTTCCCGTCGAACGTGATCGAGGCGATGGGCAAGCAGGACATCCTCCAGATCGTCATCTTCGCGACGCTCCTCGGCATCGCGGCCGCACACGTCGGAAACCGCGCAAAGCCGTTCGTGGAGTTCTTCGAGTCCGCGGTGGCCGTGCTCTTCAAGCTCACGGACTACGTCATGGCGCTCACGCCCCTCGGCGTGTTCGGCGCCATGGCGGGCGCCGTCTCGCATCACGGCATCACGGTTCTCGGCAGCTACGCGAAGCTCGTCGGGTCGCTCTACGCGGCGCTCGTCGTCTTCGCGCTGATCGTCCTCGTCCCGGCGCTGAAGCTCGCGCGCGTGTCCGTGAAGCGGTTCTTCGAGAAGATCCGCGAGCCGTTCCTCATCGCGTTCTCGACGGCCTCGTCTGAGGCCGCGCTTCCCCGCGCCCTCGAGCGCATCGTGGAGTTCGGCGTCCCGAAGAGCGTGGCCGGCTTCGTCCTCCCGGCCGGATACAGCTTCAACCTGGACGGCTCGACGCTGTACATCGTCCTCGCGACGCTCACGATCGCGCAAGCCGCGGGCCGGCATCTCTCGATCCTCGAGCAGATCTCCATGTGTCTCGTCTTCATGCTCACGACGAAGGGCGTCGCCGCCGTTCCCCGCGCGGCCCTCGTCATCATCGCGGCGGGCTGCGCGTCGTTCAACCTACCGGGCGAGGCGGGCGTCGCGATGATTCTCGCCGTGGACGAGCTGATGGACATGGGCCGCACGTCCATCAACCTCGCTGGCAACTGCGTCGCCGCGGTCGTCGTCGCGAGGTGGGAGGGCGTGCTCGAAGAAGAGCCAGCTTTTCTCGAGCGGTGAAGAAGGTTGGGGGTAGGACCGCGCAGCGGTCTGCGGGCTAGCCACGGCCCCTCGTCCGGCGTTATGTTTGCGTCAAATGAGCGACTTCTTCCAGGCCGGCTCGATCACGACGCTGACGAGGCTCGGAAGCCGGCCGACCCTCGAGCTGGAGGAGGCCATCGCGCGAA
>Ga0207927_1000959_pt1 | contig 12332 bp, 8 predicted proteins | sample NGESurdeep072012_2_FD_184456 | JGI IMG/M metagenome (GOLD analysis project Ga0207927, IMG submission 184456) | Arctic peat soil microbial communities from Barrow, Alaska - NGEE Surface sample 210-2 deep-072012 (SPAdes) | ecosystem: Environmental > Terrestrial > Soil > Wetlands > Peat ... | reverse complement strand
TCAGCTTCTTGTTGCCGACCGCGAACTGCGGCAGCTGGAACAGGTAGGCGGCGACCGAATCGTTGGCGAGCTGGCGCTGGATGTCGCCGAGGATCTTCAGCCGGCCCTTCGGATCGGTCGTCGTGTTGTAGGCGGTGAGCAGGTCGCGGTAGGCCTTCGAGTCGTAGCCGTAGTAGTAGCTCGGGTCGCCGTAGCGGTCGAAGTCGAGCGGCTCGACGTGGCTGATGACGGTGAGATCGAAGTTGCCCTTGAAGGCTCCGGAGAGCCACTGCGCCCACTCGACGTTCTCGATCTTGGCGACGACGCCGATCTTGGCGAGCTCCGAGGCGATAATCTCGCCGCCTTTTCTCGCATAGGCGGGCGGCGGCAGCGTCAGCGTCACGTTGAGGGGCGTCGCGACGCCGGCCTCCTTGAGCAGCGCCTTGGCTCTTTCCGGGTTGTAGGGATTGACGCCGGTGAGGTCGACGTAGCCGGCATCGCTCGGCACCATGTGGCTGCCGATGGGCGTGCCGAAGCCTTCTTGCGCGCCGTCGATGATCGCCTTGCGGTCGATCGCCGCGGCCAGTGCCCGGCGCACGCGCACGTCGTCGAAGGGCTTCTTCTTGTTGTTGATCGTCATGATCGTCTTGCCCTCGGTGCCGCCGATGGCGACCGAGAAGCGCGGGTCGCCCTGGAACTGCTTCAGGCTCTCCAGGGCGCCGAAACGCGGCATGCCGTCGATGTCGCCGGCCAGAAGCGCCGCCACCTGTGCCGCCGGGTCGTTGATGAAGCGGAAGGTGACCTTCTTCATCGCCACTTTCGCGGCGTCGCGGTACTGCTCGTTCTTCACCAGCGTGATCGACGAGCCCTTGGCCCACGATTCGAACTTGTAGGGCCCGGTGCCGACCGGATGCGTCGCCGTCGTCGGCGCGCTCTTCGGATCGAGGATGACCGCCGTGTTCTCACCCATGCGGAAGAGAAAGTTGCCGTCGGCGTTGTCGAGGACGACGATGACCGTCGCGGGGTCGGGCGTGTCGACGCGGCTGATGTTATCGAACACCGCCTTCTTGGCCTTGTTGGTCGAGCCCGGCGCCTTGTCGCGTTCGAAGGAGAACCTCACGTCGCTCGAAGTGAACGGCTCGCCGTCCTGGAACTTCACGCCCTTCTTCAGCTTGAAGGTGTAGACCTTGCCGTCGGGATCGATCGTCCAGCTCTCGGCGAGCAACGGCGTGATCTTGCCGTCCATGTTGATCTTGGTCAGGCCCTCGAGCACGCTCAGGTGAACGACCTCGCCGATCGCGGCGGCCGGTGCCATGGTCGGATCGAGCCCCGGGGCCGGCTCAAGCACCATGCCGAGGACGACGCTGTCCTTGCGTGCCTGCGCCGCTGCGTCCTTCGGCAGCGTCGAAGCGACGAGGGCGGTAGTCAATAGCGCCGCGAGGGCGGCGAAGCGAATCGTGCGCGGCGAGGCGGGGGTCGGGCGAGCAGGGCTCATGGGGGCGGCTCCGCGAAAAGGATGGGACTCGCCACTGTACGGGAAGGATGGCCGGCAAGGTTTCGGGGAAGCCCCACTTCAGGCTGCCGCCGTGGGCGAGGCCGGCGAGTGTTGGGCGGTGGCCAGTCGCAGATCGCGAAGGCTGGTCGCCAGCGCCACATCGAGCGGCGTCGCCTTCAGATGCGGGCAGCGGCCGGCGAGCTTCCTGCCGTCGAGCGCGTGCGGCACGTGCCACAGGTACGACATGCGCGCCAGCTCGCGCCAAAGCGCAACGAAGACGCCGAGGCTGCGGATCAGCGGCCAAGGCATCGTGCCATGGCGCCAGCTGCGCTGCGGCGCCAGGCCCAGCGAGGCGGCGGCGCGCTCGGTGGCGGCGATGAACTGCCCGCCCGTGACGGCGTGGCCGGCAAAGTGGAATCGCTCGAAGGCCTGCAGGTCGCCGAGCGACGCGACGGCGACGAAGGCGCGCGCCAGGTCGGGCAGATAGGCCCAGGCATGCATCACGTCGAGGGCGCCGGGATAGACCAGCTTGCCCTGGCCGACCGACTTGGCGATGACTTCGTCGAGCCAGCTTCCGGTGCCGCTGCCGAAGAAGTCGCCGGCCGTGACGACGGTCGAGCGCAGACGCCCGGCGCGGGCCCGGCGCACGAGTTCGTCTTCCATCTCGGTGCGCAGCCGCCCCTTGGCCGTGCTCGGCCGATGCGGTGTCTGCTCGTCGATCAGCGCCGGCATCGCGGCGCCGAAGTTGTAGACGTTGCCCGGCAGCATGAAACGCCCGCCGAGGCGCTCGGCGAGATCCATCGCGGTGCGGGCGGCCGGCAACGCCTCCTCGTCCCAGCGCGTGTAGACCGGGTTGATTCCGTGCACGACGACGCTCGGCGGCGGCCGCCCGGCAAGTGCTTCGGCCAGCGATTCGAGCGGTGCCCGGACGAGCTCGGCCGCGGCCGGCATGCCGGCCGCGGCGCCGCGCCGCACGTGCGCGAGTACGCGCCAGCCGGCGGCGGCGAAGGCCTGGGCGGCGGCGAGGCCGAGGCGGCCGTTGGCGCCGAGGACGAGAACCGTGGGAGGGGATGCCTGCGACATGGGAATACCTCGTGGGGTGATGCGGCGGCGAGTGCGCCGATGCCTCGAAGTGTGGGCGAGGCCGGGCACCGGAGCTACCCTCAGGATTGCATGCAAGACATACACTTCCGCATGACAACGGGCGACATGGCGAGCTTCGACTGGACGCTGGTACGGAGCTTTCTCGCCGTGCTCGACGCCGGCAGCGTCACCGCCGCGGCGCGGCGAAGCGGCGCGCAGCAGCCGACACTCAGCCGCCACGTCGCGGATCTCGAGGCACAGCTCGGCGTACCACTGTTCGAGCGCACCGGCCGCGGCGTCACGCCGACCGGCGCGGCGCTGGCCATCGCCGAAGCGGCGCGGCAGATGCAGGACGCGGCCGTCGCCGTCGGGCGCGGCCTCGCCCGCACGCGCTCGGCGACGCGCGGTTTTGTCCGTGTGACGACGAGCGAAGTCGCGGCGACGTGGCTCCTTCCCGCCGTTCTGGCGCGCCTGCAGCGCGCGCACCCGCAGATCGAGATCGAGCTCGTCGCTTCCAACGAGCTCACCAACCTGCTGCGCCGAGAGGCCGATATCGCCGTCCGCATGGTCCGGCCGGTCCAGCAGTCGCTGGTCGCGAAAAAGCTCGGCGAGATCGAGATCGTCGCCGCCGCGCACGAGGCCTATCTTGCGAAGGCGCCGCCGCTCGCCCGACCCGATGACCTGCGCGCGCATCGCCTGATCGGCTTCGACCGCGACGACACCATCCTGCGCGGCTTCGCAAAGGCCGGCCTGACCCTCGCGCGCGCCGATTTCGCACTGCGCACCGACGACCAGGTCGCCTACGGCCGGCTGGTCGCCGAGGGTGCCGGCGTCGGCTTCGTCGCGCGCTACAACCTGCGCTACTGGCCAGGCGTCGTGCGGCTGCTGCCCGAGTTCGTTGTCCCGCCGTTGCCGTGCTGGCTTGCCGTGCACCGCGAGATCCGTTCGAACGCACTGGTGCGCATCGTCTACGACTTCCTGGCCCGGGAGCTGTCTGCGGCCTTGGCGCGCTGACGAACTCGCCTGAAGGGCGCGGCGCTGGTCAGACCGGCGAGGGCGTGCGCCGCCGCTCAGTTCTGCGCGCCTATGTTCCGCATTGATTCGAGCCGCGCAAGGTCGACCTGACCGAGCGCCTGCTCGAGCACTGCCATCTCGACGCCGCTGCCGTCCACGTCGACCTCGAAGCGCTTCGCGACGATCACCTGCAGCTCGCCCTGCCTGCCGGCGCTGGTGAACTTTTCGTGGACGCTGCGGCCGTTGATCGCCGTATCGCGCTCGAAGCCGGTGGCGGTCTGCGCATCGGTGGTGTGTTCCATGTTGCCGGCGATATCGATCAGGCCGGAGACGCCGGAGACGTCGCTGATCTTGATGCGAATGTGGCCCCCGGGGCCGGCGTAGCTCGCGCTGGCCGATGATGCCTTCACGCCCATCGCTTCGCGGTTCTCGCCTTCCGGTGCACCGCGCGGCATGCCGTTCACCGAGTCGGGTAGGAGGCCCTGCAGGGTCCGGAAGTCGACCGGCGTGAAGCGGTGGCTGCCGCCGAGGGCGCCGCCGAGCGCGGTCAGCAGGCTGCCGACCGCGGCCCCGGCGTTGGCTCCGGGGTCGGTGCTGCCGCCCGGGGCCGGGGCCGTCGTCGCATTGCCGTTTGTCGTGGCGCCCGTGGACTGCGCCTGCGGGTCGGTTCGCACGAGATTGCCGAGCGCCTGGCCGAGCGCCGAGCGGCCTTGCTGATCGGTGCCGAGCATCCCGCCGATGACGTTGCCCGTTTGCGCCGCCTCCTGCTGCGCACGCGCCGCCGCTTCGGCCGGGCTCAGCGCCGGCGCGACTGGCGCCGGGTTGGCGTTCTGCATCTGCTGCCCGGCACGCGCCAGGTTGCCGAGCGCCTGGCCGAGCGCCGCCTTGCCCTTGTCGTCGGTGCCGAGCATGTTGCCGATGATGTTGCCGGTGATCGCCCCCCCTTGCTCCGCCTGGGCCTCGGCGTTTCGCGCCGGCATCCCGAAGCGCGTGAAGCCGCCGAACGCCATGCTCAGCGCGCCGAGCACGATGCCCATCAAGAGTCCCGTCAGGATGACGGCGACGGTGTAGCCGAGCGCGCGCTCCTTCGGCGCCCGCATCACGATCGGCAGGCCGAGGTAGAGCACATAGATGGCGTACAGGCCGCCGAGCAGGCCGATCAGCGTGCCGAACGGCACGACGACGAAGAAGGAGCCGAGCCAGCCCGGAACCGCGGCGTAGGCCGCGACCTTGAGTGCCTCCGCCATGCTGCGCCGCCCCGCGAAGAAGGGCGCCCAGACGTTGACGATCAGCGCGAGCACGAACATACCGATGAGCGCGAACACGAAGCCCATCACGGCTGCGGTGAGGCTGCTGGCGACCGGCATGCGCATCGTGCCCGCGAAGGGGATGCTGACGCCGATCACCGCCATGTGCACGAAAGAAAGCAGCGCCTGCAACGCCGCGAGCGGCACGACGCAGCCGGCGACGATGCGCGCCATCGACGGCGGCTCGGCGGCGATCACCGGCCATTCGGCCTTCGGCTTCAGCGTGATGTTGAGGATGCGCTGGATCAGGCCCGAGGCGTCGGGGCTGGCCGCAGGCATCGCCGATGCACCGGGTGCGGCGTAGGCCGCCGGGCCCGGCCCGGCGCTGGCGTAAGCCGGCGGCGCGTAAGCCGGCGGCGCGTAGGGGGGCGGTGCGTAGGCCGGTGGGGCATAGGGCGGCGGGGCGTAGGCGGGCGGGGCATGAGCGATGCTCGGCGCTGCCCGAGGCATGGCGGGAGGCCTGGCGGGAGGAGCATTCGCAGCCGGCAGCGCGAGCAAATTTCCGCAGCGGTTGCAGAAGCGCGAATCATCTGGATTCGGCGCGTGGCAGGCGGGGCAGTCCATGACATCTCCTGAGAAGTGGAAGCGAGAGGAAGCCGGTCGACGATGTGGCGTGCCGGACGGCGCTCAATGCGTGTCGGCAGCGAAGATCTTGTTGCACAGCGCCCCGACCTTGCGTTGCTCCTCGGCGGGTTCACGCAAGAGCTCCCTGCTCACGCCATGGACGCCGATGTTGCAGAGCAGGTCGTTCTTCTGCGCGTTGACCTCGTTCGTTTCGGAGACCCAGACCGCGCTGTCGCCGACTCCGCCGAGCGGGATTCCCTTCACCGGCATCGAGCCGTCGGCCCAGGCCTTGACGGTGACCCGGCCAAGGCCCGGCCGGATGGACACCATGAGGCGCGGTCCGCCCTGCGCCTCGCTGGCCGTGATGAAGTAGCAGGTCTGGGGATCGCCTTTCAGCGGCTTGGTACCGGTGATCGGTTCGCTCAGGATGCCGGCGGCGTCGGCGGCCGACAGCAGATGGCGTTCACAGGCATTGCCGGCGTTCGCGGGCGAGGCCGCGACAGTTGCTGGCTGCGAGCTGCCGGATGCGACGGCGCCAGATTCCTGGGGCACCGATTTCGAGCAGCTGGTGAGGGCCCCGAGTGCCAACGCGGCGGTCATGGCGAGGCGGGATGTGGAAGTCATGACCATGCGAGCTTGTCGGGTCTCTTGGACGGCTAAGGCGATGCGGGGGGAATCAGCGCGCCACCGCGGACGGTTGCGCGCTCGCAGAATCGAAATGTCCCACCGCAGCCTGATCATCGCGCCAATCAACGGCTGGCAGGCGTCGCCCGCTCGCGACTGTGCGGCGAGCGTCAGGGCGCCCATGAGCAAGCGGGCCCGCGCCACGATCCTCGATGTGTGCATGCTTGCCATGTCCTCGTTCGGGGCGCCCGATGATCGGGTGCCTTCCTTCAAGAACAGGAAGCGCGGCGCAAAGCCGCCACTTGTTTTGCAACAAGAAGTGTCAGGAGAAGTGCCGACATTGCCGTGCGCTTGCGGCCGACAGCGGCCCCAGGCGCGTCTCTTAAGATCAGGCCATGGGCGCAGACGGGCTCGATTCCGCCGAAGCTGGCGACGCTTTCGCCACCACGACGGCAAGCTCCGAGGTGCGCCGCATCGCCGCGGCATTGCTTCCCGACTTCTATGCCCAGGTCAAGCGCATGGCGCGCCGCGAGCGGGCCCGCGTCGGCGGCGGCGACACGCTGCAGACGACGGCACTGGCGCACGAGGCCTGGCTGCGCCTGCGCGATTCGCGCGGCTTCGTCGACGAGGCGCATCTGCTGCGCGCCGCGGCGCTCGCGATGCGCCACGCGCTCATCAACCACGCGCTGGCGCAGCGCGCCGACAAGCGCGGTGCCGGCGCGCTTCACGTCACGCTCTCCCACGCCGAAACGCTCGCGGTCGACAGCGACGAAGGTCTGATCGAGCTCGATGACGCGCTGCAGCGCCTCGCGCAGATCACCCCCAGGCTGGCCGACGTCGTCGAGTGCCGCTTCTTCGCCGGCTACGGGGAGGAGGAGACGGCGGCAGCGCTCGGCGTCTCCCTGCGCACGGCGCAGCGCGACTGGCTGAAGGCGCGCGCCTGGCTCTACCGCGAGCTCGGCGGCAGTGCGTCCGGCAGCGCCGTGTAGGGCAACGAGCGCGCTAGTCCGTCATCTGGCCGAGCGCACGGCGCGCGCGCAGCGTCTCCGGGTGGTCGGCGCCGAATTGCGCCTGTAGCGTGGCCTCGGCTTGCGTCAGCAGCGGGCGGGCTTCGGCCATGGAGCCGCCGGCAGCGAGCGCTTCGCCGAGACGCTCGCGCGTCTGGGCCAGCTCCCAGCTCGTGTCTGAGCCGCCGGCCGAGCGCAGGCGCAAGGCCTCCTGCAGCGCTGTGATCGCCGGCGCGGGGTCGCCCGCGCCAAGCTCGACTTCGCCGAGGGCGACGAGGGCCTGCGCCAGCGTTGTCTGTCCGGGCGCGCCGATGGTGCGCAAGGCGGCGACGACGGTTTGCAGGCGCGCTTTCGCTTCGTCGCGCCGGCCATCGGCGTTGTCGAGCTGCGCCAGCGCGAGCTCGGTGCGCAAGGCGAGGGCATGCTTGTCACCATAGTGCGCGAGCGCGTCGCGCAGATCGGTTTCGAGCGTGGTGCGGGCGGCGGCGTGGTCGCCGGCCGCGAGCTGGGCTTCGCCGAGGAAGAGGCGGTTCTGGATCGTGAGCGGACTCGTTGCTCCGGCATAGCGCGTCCCGATCTCGACCGCCGAGGCCAGGGTAGCGATCGACTGCGCTGGCCGGTTGGTGATGGTCAGCACCTTGCCGTAGTAGCCCATCGATGCCGCGACGGCCGCCGAGTCGCCGGCGAGCACCCGCTCTTGCTCGAGCGCACCCTTGAGCAGCGACTCCGCCTCGCCGAGGCGGCCGGTGCGTAGCGCCAGCGTGCCGGTGTTGCCGCGGATGATCTGCGCGTCGAGCCCGTCGCCGAGGCCGAGCTTGTCGTAGATCGCGCTCGTCTTCTCGTAGGCGACGAGCGCCTCGTCGAGCCGGTTCGCCGCGGTCAGCGTGATGGCGAGCGAGTTGTAGAGCGTCGCGGTCTCGCGATGGTCTTGGCCAGAAAGCGCGATGCGCTGCGCGATCGCCGAGCGATCGGTGGCGATCGCTCCTTCGAGGTCGCCGCGCGCGCGTTGCCAGCGGGCGCGCACGCCCATGCCTTCGAGGCGCTCTTCGGCATGCGGCTGCGGATCGTGTAACCAGTAGACATCGGCCTCGTCGAGCAGCTTGCCGCTTCGCTCGACATGGCCGCGCATCAGCTCGATACCGGCGAGCTTCTGCCGCGCGTCGGCCACCGCGAACGGATCGGCATTCGATCCCGACTCGGCGAGGAAACCTTCGAGCAGCGCCGCCGAGCCCTGTACGTCTTCGAGGGCATCGTAGAGGTCCGCGAGCGCCAGGACGACCTGACCGGCAAGCAGTGGCTGGTCGCGGTACTCGCGCAGCACGCGCTGCGCGCTCTTGTCGAGCATGCTCTTGGCCGTCGGCGCCTCGCTGGCGTGGTCGGCAATGGCGTTGCGAAAGAGGCCAGTCAGGTGATAGCGCAGCGCTTCTTCACGCGCGGCGTCCCGCAAGGCGATATCGCGCTCGATCGCCGCGCGATGCGCCTGCCATGCGGCGACGCCGAGGCCGATCGCGAGGGCCACGAACACGGCGCCCGCCGTCGCAGCGGCCCAGCGATAGCGCCGTAGGACGTGCCCGAGGGCGTAGAGCCGCGCACCTTCGCGCGCCGAGACCGATTCGCCGTGCCGCGTGTGCTCGATGTCGCGCCGCAGCGCATCGACCGTGGCGTAGCGGTGCGCCGGCTCGGCGCGCAGCGCCTTGGCGACAATGGCGTCGAGGTCACCGCGCAGCAGGCGCGGCGCGACCGGCGCATCGCCGCGCGCCGCGGCCGCGGCACTCGCAAGCGGCGCCGCGTATGCATGGACGGCGCGCAACACCTGCGCCACCGGCGTTGTGCCGGTTTCGGCCCACGGCGGGCCGCCGGTCAGCAACTCGAAGAGCAGGACGCCGAGTGCGTAGACGTCGGTCGCGGTCGTGATGGCGCCGCCGGTCAGCTGTTCGGGCGCAGCGTAGAGCGGCGTCAGCGGCGCGGCGAGGGTGCGCGTTCGCGCATCGCCGCCGGCATCGTCGAGTAGCTTGGCAACGCCGAAATCGAGGAGCTTCACCTTGCCCTCGGCGTTGACGAGGATGTTGGCGGGTTTCAGGTCGCGGTGCACGACGAAGTGATGGTGCGCGTAGGCAACCGCATCGCAAACCTGCGTGAAGAGCTGCAGGCGTTGATCGAGCGTCGCGTGCGTCTCGGCGCAAAAGGTGGTGAGGGTGCGTCCTTCGACGAACTCCATCGCCATCCAGGGCCGGCCATCGGGGGCGACGCCGCCGTCATGCAGGCTGGCGATGCCCGGGTGGTCAAGGCGGGCCAGGATCTGCCGTTCGGCATGGAAGCGCTCGAGTTGCTCCGACGCCTCGCGGCGCAGCAGCTTGACCGCGGCGCGCTGGGTGAAGCCGCCGTCGACGCGCTCGGCCTCGTAGACCTCGCCCATGCCACCGTGGCCGATGTCGCGCACGATGCGCCACGGGCCGATGCGCAAGCCCGTCTCGAAGGCGGGTGCCCCGCTGGGCTGCATGCTCGGCTGGGCGGGCCGGCTCAGGAAATTGCCGCAGGACGACGCCGCGTTCAAGAGGCTTTCGACCTCGGCTTCGACCGCCGGATCGTCGGACGCGAGGCGCCGAAGGTCGGCGAGGCGTTCGGCCCCGGGCAGGTCGAGCAGGGCGTCGATCAGCGCGTCGGCACGCGCTTGCTGCGCCGCTGACAGGGCGCCGGCGAGGGCGTCACGTTTCCTCGCTCGCATGGATGCCAGCCTTGCCCTCGGGTCGGGTCGAGTTGCTCATTGTGATCGCTCGCACCATCGTGCGCTCATGCGGCTTGCAGCGTGTGCTCGCGGCCGCCTCAGCGCCGCCGCATCAGGCGCGGATCGAGGATGTCGCGCAACCCGTCGCCCATCAGATTGAGCCCGAGCACCGTCAGCGCGATCGCCACGCCGGGATAGATGGCGAGTTGCGGTGCCTGGAAGAGTTGCGCCTGCGCTTCGTTGAGCATGCGGCCCCACGACGGTGTCGGAGGCTGCGTGCCGAGGCCGAGGTAGCTGAGCGCGGCTTCGGCGAGGATGGCGATCGCGAACTGGATCGTCGCCTGGACGATGAGGAGGGCGGCGATGTTCGGCAAGACATGCTCGATCGTGATCTGCCATTCGCTTTTTCCGAGCGCCCGCGCCGCCAGCACGAACTCGCGCGAACGAACGACCAGGGCGCTGGCTCGCGTGATGCGCGCGAAGACCGGCACGTTGAAGATGCCGATCGCGACGATCGAGGTCACGAGGCCGGGCCCATAGATGGCGGTGAGCATGATCGCCGAGAGCAGGGCCGGGAAGGCGAAGGTGAAATCGGCAAAGCGCATCACCGCTTCCTCGACCCAGCCGCGCTTCACGGCGGCGAGAAGGCCGATGCCGACGCCGAAGGCGATGCCGATGCCGACGGCGATGAGGCCGACGGCGATCGAGACGCGGCTGCCGACGATAAGCAGCGAGACGATGTCGCGGCCGAGGCTGTCGGTACCGAGCCAGTGCGCTGGCGTGGGCGGCTGCAGCTTGTGCGGGATGTCGAGGTCGGTCGGGCTGTATGGCGTCCACACGAAGGAGAGCAGGGCCAGCCCGACGAGCAGGGTCACGAGCGTCGCTCCGATGACGAAGTTGGCGCGCCGCCACCGCACGCGCGAACCGGCGCCCTTCATGCGGCACGCACGCGCAGGCGCGGATCGATGACGACGTAGAGCATGTCGACGACGAAGTTGATGAGGACGACCGCCGCCGCCAGCAGCATGACGACGTCGCGAACGACGAGCAGGTCGCGGTTGGCGATCGCCTGGAAGACGAGTCGCCCGAGGCCGGGCAGCGAGAACACGTTCTCGATGACGACGGTGCCGGTCAGCAGGTTGGCGAACTGCAGGCCCATCACGGTGAGCACGGGCACCATGGCGTTCCTCAGCACGTGGCCCCAGAGCACGCCGCGTGGCGTCGCGCCCTTGGCCCGCGCGGTGCGGACGAAGTCTTCGCGCAGCACGTCGAGGACGGCCGAGCGGACGATGCGTGCCAGGATCGCCGCCTGCACGACGGCGAGCGCCACGGCTGGCAGCACGAGGGCGCGCAGCCCGGCGCCGACGCCGCCGCCATCGGCCTCGGACCAGCCGGGAAAGCCCCCGGCCGAAAACCAGCGCAGCTTCACCGCGAAGGCCAGGATCAGCAGGATCGCGAACCAGAAGTTGGGAATGGCGATGCCGATCTGGCTCGCCGCCATGACGCCGATGTCGCCGCCGCGGCCGTGCCGAGACGCCGCGTAGAGGCCGAGGCTGAAAGCGAGCAGCGTCGTCAAGGCCATCGCCATCAGCGCCAGCGGCACGGTGACGACGAGCCGCTCGGCGACGAGCTGGGCGATCGGCGTGTCGTAGGCGATGCTCGTGCCGAGCTCTCCGGTGGCCAGCCCCTTCATCCAGTCGGCATAGCGAACAGGCGCCGGCCGGTCGAGGCCGAGCTTCGCGGAGAGCGCCGCCACCGACTCGGGCGTCGCGCTTTCGCCGAGCATCACCTCGGCGGCATTGCCGGGCAGGACGTCGAGCACCGTAAAGATGACGACCGAGGCGGCGAGCAGCGTCAGGGCGAAGCTCGCGAAGCGCTTGAAGAGAAAAAAGCCGATGGCGAAGTCTCCGCGCCCCGCGGGGCAAGTTCTTATGATGGCGCAAAGCCGCCGGCGCGGCCGCTGGAGCCTGGCCATGAATGCCCCGACCGAATTCTCGATTCCGTTCCGCACCGATCAGGTCCTGATCGGCGGCGCCTGGCGCGCCGCGGCGAGCGGTGAAACGATCGCGCTCGAGAACCCTTCCGATGGCTCGGAGCTGGCGCGCATCGCCCGCGGCGGCGGCGCCGACATCGATGCCGCGGTCGTGGCGGCGCGCGCCGCGCTCGATGCGTCGAAAGCCGATGCCTGGGGCCGCATGAGCGCCCTCGACCGGGGCCGCGTGCTCCTGGCGATCGGCCGCAAGGTGCTCGACAACGTCGAGCTGCTGGCGCGGCTCGAGGTGCTCGATGTCGGCAAGCCGCTCAGGCAGGCGCGCGCCGACGCCGTGGCGCTGGCCCGCTATTTCGAATTCTACGGTGGCGCCGCCGACAAGGTGCACGGCGAAACGCTACCTTTCGCCTCTGGCTACACGGCGCTGACGCTGCGCGAGCCGCATGGCGTCACGGGGCACATCGTGCCCTGGAACTATCCGATGCAGATCGTCGGCCGCAGCGTCGGCGCCGCGCTGGCGATGGGCAACGCCTGCGTGCTCAAG
>Ga0207927_1000956_pt1 | contig 12370 bp, 12 predicted proteins | sample NGESurdeep072012_2_FD_184456 | JGI IMG/M metagenome (GOLD analysis project Ga0207927, IMG submission 184456) | Arctic peat soil microbial communities from Barrow, Alaska - NGEE Surface sample 210-2 deep-072012 (SPAdes) | ecosystem: Environmental > Terrestrial > Soil > Wetlands > Peat ... | reverse complement strand
CCCCCCGGAAGAGGTCGCGCAGGTCAAGGCGGTCGCGTGCGAGCTGCCGCGCCAGCTCGGCGTTCCGCTCTCGCGTTTCAGTAGATCGGAGATCCACCGCTTCGTCGTTGAGCGTGCCGTCAGCGACGCGTCCGCGTCGACGATCGGGCGGTGGCTGGCCGAGGACGCGATCAAACCCTGGCAGCACCGTTCGTGGATCTTCCCCAGGGACCCCGACTTCCTGGAGAAGGCCGGACGGGTACTCGACCTCTACGAGGGCCGCTGGGAAGGCAAGCTACTTGAGCCTGGCGACATGGTGATCAGCGCCGACGCGAAGCCCCAGGTCCAAGCACGCAAGCGCATCCACCAGAGCGCCCCGCCGGCCGCGGGTCGCGGCCAGCGCGTCGAGCACGAGTACGAGCGAATGGGTGCGCTCACCTACCTGGATGCCTGGGACGTGCGCCGCGGCGGCGTGATCGGGCGCAGCGAGTCAAAGGGCGGGATCGCACCGTTTGACCGGCTCGTGCGCCAGGTCATGACCAAAGAGCCCTACGCCTCCGCCAGACGCGTGTTCTGGATCGTCGACAACGGCTCCGATCATCGCGGCAAAGCGTCAATCAAACGCCTCCAGAGCCGCTGGCCGACGCTGATCCTGGTGCACCTACCCGTGCACGCGAGCTGGCTCAACCAAGTCGAGATCTACCACTCGATCATCCAGCGCAAGCTGCTCGAACCCAACGACTTCCAGAGCACCGCTGAACTCGCCCACGCACTCAACGACTTCGAGCGCCACTACAACGAGATCGCCCAGCCGTTCCAGTGGAACTTCACCCGCCGAAACCTCGCCGAGCTACTCGACCGCCTCGACCAGCAACCCTCCCGCGACCCGCCGCTCGCGCTCGCCGCCTAACAACGACCGAAATTGCGGCGGGCAGCACTTAGCTTGCTGACGTTCCGCCCGTGCGGTGACGCAGTCTCCGCACAGCCGCTCGCCCCCCGCTGTCCCATGCAGCCCGCATAGCGGACGCTTGCAGTCGCAACATCTCCCGATCGAATGACGCCCGCACCAACATGGCTCTGTAGCCGGAGCCGGACCGGCCTGAAAGCGATGCCCGCACGCCCGCGAACCATGTAGCCATCCCGGGTTACCGGCTAGGCCCGGGGGGATCGACGCGTCGACGGGGCTGGTGCACTCATAGAAGCCAGGTGTCAACTCACGAAGACTCGCGCCACCACACGCGGGACAGATGATAGTCATCGCGTTGCACCTTGGCTCATCACTACCGCGCCACCTTAGCGCGCATGGTCACGCTGAAGGCGCTGATTGCCGCTCGAGCCGCTGGAGCTGGCCTCGACGTAAGGCATCTGAGTATCCGTATCTCGTCGCACAACCGGTATTGGACACCCCAGCGATAGTAGCGTCTGTCGCTATCGAGATTTGTGATGAGCGCGGTCTTGAACCGTGCGCGGCGCCTCGCGTCACTTGGCCTTCTCGCAGCTCGCAGCTTGCCACGGACGTTTCGACTTCCTTGACGTCTTCTGGAGTTTGCTGCCAGTTTGGCGGTGGCAGATCGGGGAGCAGATCGAGATATTCGTGCGCGTGTCGTATCACTCCGCTACAACTGTGATCAGTGGCAGCGACGGTAACCCAGACGCGAAGAGTGTTGGCGTCATTCTGGTACTTGACGATCTGAGGGCAAGACGCCGCCGTATTGACAGAGGTAGCTTCACGCATCGCCGCTCCGTGAGCGCGGGTATCTACCTTCTGCGCCCAATACCGGTTGTGCGACCGTCGCGAAAACAAGTGGTTGCAGCTCGCGCAGGCGCATTCACCACAGCGGTACTCGGGCCGGCGACGGAGACGCGCTGCCACGGACCCCGTTGTGGCCAGCGCGTCTCAGAACTAGCCTGTCAGCAGGTTTCGGTCTCCGTCGTCAAGTAGGAAGGCAGTGCTTCGTAGGGGTTGCCTTCCGTTTCTGGATTCGCTGTTTCGGGTAGACTGGTGACGTAGAGCAGCCCGGCATTGTCGCTTTCTGCTTTTTTACAATCTGTGGCCAGTGCCGTGCTCGGCGCTGCGTACACCAGGTTGGCGATCTCGTTCGAGTGCTTGTGAAGCACCCAGGACGGAGGGCTATAGGTGGCGTATTTCGCACTGGTTCCCTCGAAGGTGACGACCTCATCAGCGGCCGGAGCGTCTAGCTGCCATGCAGTAGTTGCGGCTGCGCCTGGGTTGCCGATTCATCCGCTTCGCTGTCTTTGGCGTGGATGTAGCTGTAGACAGTCTTGTAGTAGGCTTCCCTCGTCATGGTGCAGCCGCTGCACTCTGCCGTGGCAGTTGGGAGCTGTTCCATCCGATCGAGGAAGATGCCACCGATCGTCGGGTAGAACGAGTAGTAGGCGTTGACGTCTGCCTCGACTTCTGCAATCGAGCGTTTCGTGTAGTCGGTGTCGACGTAGCCGATGACGTTCTGCCCGTCTTTTTCTTGGCAGTAGATCAGCGCCGCAGCGTAGTTCGCATCTTTGGCTTTGCCTGGTCCGCTTGCGGGATTCATGATCGCAGTCGACCCGTAGCCTTCTGTGTTCATATGGTCGCACATGATATGCCACGGGTTTGGGGTGCCTGTCGGGTAAAAGTAGGCAGGCACCAGCTGTGAGGCTGCGAGGGCCGACGACGTGACAGACAGCGCGGTCGCCACGACAATTACAACAAGTAGCTTTCGCATTAGTTCCTCCTAGTGATGGACAGTACGGTTCTCGGTAGGGATCGCCCAACACGCCCAGTTCCGCGGAATGGCGCCGTTGTCCGATATCGGCCAGATCGATCTGCGGACGATCCGCAATATGCGTCGAGATGTGATGAGCGACCGCGAGCTTGCGAGGGGCACTCAACAGATCGTGCTTCGGCGTGTCAACACTGATGGCCGACCGTTCGAGTGACAGTTGCCCAAGTTCGCGTATTTGACTTCGGCCACAGTGCCACCGTTGACAAGGTGCCGCGCACTGCCGCATGTGCGACCACGATGACGAGGTGTCGGCGGTGCTTACTGCGATACCGCAGGGGTCGCGCTGTAGCAATCTGCGTACCCATTGAAGTAGAGATTGCCGTTGTTGGCGACATTGCTGGTCAGGACCACAGACCAAGGCTGGCCCGGCACAACGGGAGCGTCCACGGTACCGCCAGTATTGGCGGGGACCGTCGTGCTGACCGGATCGCTCGACTGCTGGACGACAGATATCGTTACCGTCGGATTCGGAACGCTGCTGGCATACATCTGGTCAGCAAATTTGACATGCGCGGTCCTACATGTGTTGGTTGTCGAAATCCCGAAAACCGTGTCGCTGCGTCCTATCTCGGTTTCGTACCAAGTTGCCCTAACAACCCACGGAAAAGCGCTAGTTGATGATGTATAGACGCCTCCGCCGGGGTTGTTTAGCAACGTCGCAAACGCGACTTGCCCGAATACGCGCAACTGATCCTGCTGCTGGGCCAACGCCCGATTATGTGCGGCCAGGTTCACGATGCGATATTGATAAACACCGAGCATCAACGGCGGGAGGGTGCCCGACCCCTTCGACCCCCTCAAGACTGCGATCGTTCGCCAAGCGTGTCCCGTTCCCTCTGGGCGCTGCACGAGCAAACGGCCAGCACGTACGTGCATCGCGGTCCAAGAGTATGCAATCGCGGTGCCCGCCTCTGCACCAGCTACAGGAAGCGTCAACGTAACGCGGGGCTTTGCCTTCGCGTCCGTAGCGCTCGCCCAACAGAGTGACGCCAGCCCTGCGGACACCAATACACAAGCACAGGCAGAAACGAGGGTAGGGAATGGGCGGCGCATGACAGTATCAATCTGGTAACTGGAACTGTTGGCCGCGAGGCTATCAGACGGTTTGGCCTGCGCTACATGACGTGCTGACCTCTCGCTAATTTCCTCGGCGAATCGCTCTAGTAATGGTCATCGGCTTGGGTGTGGACGTGGGTCACGCCTTCCTCGTGCGCCGGCAACTGACCTCGATCGCCGACGACGCCGTGCTGTCGGGCAGCCAGGCCATCGACATTCCCGAACTACACGCCGGGCATCTCGAGCTGGAACCCAGCCAAGCACGCGACGACGCGATGCGGACTATCACCGCGAACCCATTGACCACCGGCCAGGCGACGGCGACTACCGTCAAGCGCGCGGGAGGCCGGGCCGGCGTGGACCGCGCGAAACGCGGTGCCGGCGAGAAGTCCAACTGAGCATCACCGTTCTAGTAGTGATGGTCCGCTGGCGGTGGGGCGTGATCGTCGGGACGCGCCTGGTGCGGGCAGCGGGCTGGTCGGGCATCGTCCGGGGCCAGGGCGGTCGGTCGCCGCCGTTGCCGTCCACGAGCACTGGGGCGGAGCGGACGGACCTTGCCGTCCGGCCCTGGCCAGGCTGGGGAGGACAGCCCGGCTCAAGGCCAGCTCGGTGACGCGCACAACTGGCCCCGCGCGTCAGAGTGTCATCAGTTCGTCGAAGCGCCGCGCGACCTCTGAGACGATCACGCGCCCGCCGCGACGCTCGATCAGACCGGCGCCGTCGAGACGCGCCAGCGCGTCGGTGATCGCATCTCGCCGCTCCTTCTCTTCTGCATCGAACGCCTTGTAGAGGTCGTGTTCTGAGAGCGGGCCCTCGCCGTCGGCGCTGCGCGCGAGCAGTCCTTCGAGGACGGTCCTGTCGTCGCGGCGCTCGTGTGCGGAGTCCAGGTCGACGCCTTGTGTGATCTCGTGGAAGCGCACCGCGGGATGAGATGCGACCGCGAGGTCGTTCCAGCGGTGGATGAGCTTCGATGCGCGCAGGCGTCTGAGGCCGTCGCGCACGTCGCCGGGGATGTTGACGGCGCGCGCCAGCTCCTCTTCGGCCCACGGCCGCTGCCGGTCGAGGTCGAGCATGAGCTGCAGGAGCGCCCGGTCGATCAAGGCGTGCTCCTCCAACCCTCCTGGGGTACGGTGTTTGTGCATGGGAGGTTCTGTCTCCTGTGTCACGACCCCGGGGCAGTTAGCGCTGTCGCCGGGGTCAACTGTTGTCAGAATCGTTAGACCCTAGATCGGCTCTGGCGGGTTGTGAACGCACGAAGCGGAGTTGACACAGAGAGGGCACATTCCTGTCACAGTTCTGCTTGGGAGTGGGCGATCCCCTCTGAATCGGTGGACGACGCGAGCCGCGTGGGGCGATCAGCCGACTTCGATTTCGTTCGGGCTGGCGCCGAGGCCCTCGCGGGCGATGAGCGCCAAGACGTCGGTGTGGATCCACGGTGTCGGCGCGTCCTCGCCTCCCTCGGGTAGCTGGCCGATGCGGCGGGCGAGCCAGCTGGTCTCGCCGCTGATGTTGCCGCGACGGTCGCGCTTGACGCGCTGGCAGCGCAAAGCGATCTCGCTCATGCTCAACTCGCCGCGCGCGACCTTGCGCTGCACGACTTCGCGCAGGCCACGGTTGAGCAGGATGGGGCTGCCGGTCACGCGGTCGAGCTCCTGCTGGAGCTGGCAGGTCGAGACGCGAGGGTCCTCGCGGTGGAGTGCGAGCGCTTCAGCGGTGAGGGTGCGCACGGGCTCGTAGTCCTCGAGGCGGGCGATGACGTCGCGCAGCGTGAGCTGGTCGAAGTCCACATCGCAGCCGGGGTGGCGCGAGCGGGTCCAGCGCAGCTGGGGGAAGTCGTCGTCGGTGGAGACCTCGCGGATGCGGTAGGAGTGTCCGTCGGCGTCGAGCACCGGAGGGTGGGGCGATGACGGCTGCTCGGCGTTGGGACGCGAGGCGGCGAGCGGGCACTGCTGCAGGTCTTGCGCGGTCACGGGCCGACAGCGCCCCCGCGTCTGGTCTGCGAGGTACAGCTCGCAAACGATGCGGGCGTTCTCGGGTGGCTCGTCGGCCGCGAGGTGCGCAACCAGGCGCGCGTCGGCGTGGGTGCGCGTCTGCCGGTCGATGATGAGCGTGCTTTCCTTGGCGCCAGGAGCGCTGACGATCTCGCGCGGCTCTGCCCCACCGGGCGCGGTGTAGTGGCCCAGGCTGACGTGGCTCATGCGCTCAGCCCTCCGGAGACGACGCGCAGCTCGACGGGCTCGTCGGCCGCGAGGCGGTATCCGACTCCCCAGAGATTTGCCACGAGCCCGTGTGCGCCCGCCGCGGCGAGCTTGCGACGCAGGCGGCTGGCGTGGCTATCGACGGTGCGCGTGGTGCCGCGTGCCTTGAAGCCCCAGACGGAGCTCAGCAGCTCCTGCTTGGTGTAGACGCGTGCGGGGTCGCGTGCAAGCGCCACGAGCAGCTCGTACTCTTGGCGGCGCAGGTCGAGAGGGGCACGTCCGAACGTGGCGGAACGCGCTGACGTATCGATCCTCAGCACCCCGTACTCGATCACGGCGTGGGCGGCGATCCCGTCTCGCCGTAGCAGCGCCCGCACGCGAGCGCGCAACTCCGCATAGACGAGCGGCGCGCGCGCCACGTCGTCCGCGCCAGCGTCGAAGGCGCGCAACACCTCGGCCAGCTCACCGCTCGTAGCGAGCCACAGCACGCGCATACCGGGCACCATTGGTGGGGCGAGCTCGCCCGCCCGCAGAGCACGCAGCACAGCGAGGCTCACGGCCCGCTGGCGCGCGGTCGCACCGACGATGATGAGCTCGACGTCGCTGGGGGTGCTCCGTGCTCGCAACACCGCCGGATCGCCGGCCCGACGCGCCTGGTAGCCGTCGAGGGTCAGCTCGCCGGCCAGCGTGTCGTTCGTGCGCTGCTCACCGAGGACGAGCAGCACCGCAGGGCTTGTGCCCATGAGAACCTCCTTCAGAACTCGGGCCCCACCCGCTGCGGGGCCGCGGAGCCCGACCAGTGGCACGCCGCAGGCGTGCCAAACTGGAGAGGGCGCCGGCACCGGCGGGGAGCGAGCATCAGTCCGTCAAGCGCCCGCCAGAGACAAGCGCTAACGGCAGCGGACAGCGCGGGTCTCTGAAGGCGATGGCACTCCGGAGGACATCGTTGGTCGTGACCGGAGCGTCGAAGCCGCTTCCTGCGGGTTAGGGGAGCACACACGGCGCCACGCCTCGTCGAAGTCGCGCGACGCCAGCTGGCATATCCATGCCCAGTCAGACATCCAGTGCCCTCGAGATCCCCGCTCCGCGCAGCGATCGCCGCGTGACTGAACGGAATGCCCAGACGCCGATCGTTCGCATAGTCTGATCGGTAATACGAACGGAGATAGCACGACATCTCGCGCGAGCAAACCGGAGGCACGTCCGGCGCAACGACCGGACAGTGGCGCTGAGCGGCGATGCAAAGCCGTGCTCCTCGACGACCCCCGTTTCCTCAGCGAGCGCTCGGTCGGGCAGCCCCGATAGCCTTGCCGGGCCGAGCGCGCAGCGCCCAACTACGGGAAGGCGGCATCGACACGATCACCCTGAGGCGGATCTACGTGCTCTTCTTCATCGAGCTCTCAACGAGACGCGTGCACCTCGCCGGCCTGACCGAAAACCCCGACGGCGCGGTGACTGTTCAGGTGGGGTAGGTGTGGGTGGCTGGGCGGCGAACTGGGTTATGTGAACCTGGGTCGGCCGTCTTATGGGCAGCTCGCGGCGTTGGTGGTTGAGCAGGCTGCGGTGATCGAGGGGTTGCGTGGTGAGGTCGCGGGGTTGAAGGCCAAGGTCGCGGATCTGGAGCGTCGGCTTGCGCAGAACTCCCGGAATTCGTCGCGGCCGCCGTCCTCGGATGGGCTGGCGAAGCCACCCGCCCCGAAGAGCCTGCGTCGCCCGTCTGGCCGTAAGCCGGGCGGGCAGTCTGGTCATGAGGGCCGTCATCTTGAGCGGGTGGAGCGGCCTGATGAGGTCTATCGGTATGTCCCGTCGCGCTGTGAGGGTTGCGGTGGCGATCTCTCAGACGACGAGCTGGTGGGCGAGGAGACGCGGCAGGTGTTCGATCTACCGCCGGTGCGTTTGGCGGTCTGCGAGCATCGCGCTGCGCGGCGGCGCTGCGCTTGCTGGCACGTAACGACTGCGGCGTTTCCAGCGGGGGTGAGCGCGCCTACCCAGTATGGGCCGCGGATGCGGGCGCTGGCGATCTATCTGGTCGCTGCTCAGCATCTGCCCTATAAGCGGGCCGCTGGGTTGCTCGCGGACTGGCTCGGTGCGCCACTCTCGCCCGCGACGCTGGTGGCGTTTGTCAAGGATGGCGCCGACGATCTGGGCGCGTTCCTTGACCGGGTGCATGAGCAGATCAGCGACTCGCCGGTCGTGCATTTCGACGAGACGGGCGTTCGCGCGGGCGGACGAGGGCGCTGGCTTCACAGCTCCAGCACACAGACGCTGACTTTCTATGCGCTGCATGATCGTCGTGGCACCGAGGGCATCGATCACGCCGGGGTGCTACCCAACTTTCAGGGGATCGCGGTCCACGACGGGTGGCCCCAATACCGCGCCTACACAAGCGCCACTCACGCTCTCTGCAACGCCCATCACCTACGCGAGCTATTGGCGATCATCGAGGGAGACCCCGAGAGCCAGTCCTGGGCCGCGAAGATCGACGTGCTGCTGCGCGCACTGCATGGCACTGTCGAGCAGGCCAAGGCCGTCGGGGAGCAGTCGCTTGACCCCTGGACGCTCGCTGGCTACCGCGCTGCCTACGAGCAGATCATCGCGCTCGGCCACCAGCAGAACCCGCCGCCAACTAAGCGGACGCGCAAGCGCGGCCCGATCGGACGGAGCACCTCAGCGAACCTGCTGCGCCGCCTCGACGAACAGCGCGAGCAAGTCCTGCGCTTCGCCCACGACTTCCAAGTCCCGTTCGATAACAACCTCGCCGAGCGCGATATCCGCATGATCAAGATCCAGCAAAAGGTCTCAGGCTCCTGGCGAACCACCACCGGAGCCCACCGATTCCTCGCCCTACGCGCCTACATCAGCACCAGCCGAAAGCAAGGCCGCGACACGATCGACACCCTCTCACGACTCGCCAAACACCAACCATGGCTACCCGCCACCGCCGGACCCTAACCCACAACCAGCCACCTGAACAGTCACACGGCGCGTGGACAACCCAGCAAGCGAGGAACCTCGTATTCGCGCTCCCGGAGCGCGACCGAGCCCTGGAGTTCCTGATCCGTGACAACGACGGGAAGTTCACGCGTGCCTGTGACGCTGTGTGCGAGGCCGAGGGGACCCGGGTGATCCGTACGCCGGTCAGGGCGCCGAAGGGGAACGCGATCGCTGAGCGATTCGTCGGAACGGTCCGACGAGAGTGCCTTGACTGGTTGCTGATCACCAACCGGCGACATCTACAACGCGTGCTGGGCGAGTTCGTCGACCACTACAACACCCACAGGCCGCACCAGGCGCTCGAGCTCGCACACCCCCGAGCCCCGGTACTCGCCGCCGGCGAGGGCGAACCCGCCAGCGGTCGCGATCCGCAGGCACGACCGGCTCGGGCGGCCTCATCCACGAGTACGCCATCGCCGCCTAAAACCATGCCCGATCGGGTTTATGCACCCACACGTTCCTGCACGAGAGCTTCGATCGACCGGTCCCGTCAGAAGTCGTGCCCCCCCGGAAGCAGATCATGCGTGCGATCTTCGCCGCGAGACCGCATGTGGTCGTCGGGCCCCTGCCGCTGTTCGGCCACTACGCGGTGTTCGAGGTGACCCGCATCGTGCCGAGCCGCCGACAACCGCTGGCCCAGGCTCGCTCTTCAATCGAGCGCCAGCTGGCCGGCGAGCAGCAGCGACAGACGCTCGCCCGCTTCATATCGGCGTGGCGCGCGAGGTGGATCGCCAAGACCGACTGCCAGCCACAGGACGTGATGCAGAAATGCCGCCAATACCATGGGCCGCTGGCTCCGGAAGGGCAACTCGACTTCTCCTAGTGCCCTGATGCATTCGGTGTTCTCCGCCAAATGCCGAGGGCTCGCCGCGATCCCTACGCGGCGAGCCCTCAACGCATCCTGCTATCTCGTTTCTAGTTCCGCTCTAGAATTTTTCGCTTGCCACGACCGCGGATGCTTCAGCGGTCTTCAGCGTCCCGTTCAGGATGGCCGTGTTGTAGCCGTCTTTCGCGGGGAGGCCGATTTTCGCGTCGAGAATCGGGTCGATGAGGAATGAGAAGAATTCTCCACAACCTTCGGCGACCGGGGCTGAGAAGGAGTTGTCCACAAGCGAGTTTTCTTTCAGGACATCAACTTCGTAGCCTTTTTCTTCTTCAACCGACACTTTTCCGGGGTTGCCTTTGATCGGTTTGTTCGGCGGTTCCGGTTTGGTCGTGCCCGTCGTCAGGTGCAGCTGGATCGGGCTGGACGTGGAGCCCACGTAGCAGCTCGAGCCGAGCAGCGGGTTTTTCAGGTGGACCCGGACGGGGAGCGTGATCGCGGACCCTTCGCCAAAGAAGAGATTCGCCACGTTCAGGATCGCCGGGTTCGTTTCGGTGGCGACGAGTTCCGTGGTCGCCGTCACGCCTGTCGTTTTGTTTTCGAAGATGGCTTTACATGCTTCCCGCTCAAGCGTTTCGAAGAAGCCTTTACCTTTGATTTCTTCGCAGTTGACCAGGTTCGTCAGGCCGCTGGGAACGTTCAGTTCCGTTTTGGAGAGACTTTCCCCGTTCTTTGCCGGCAGGAGATAGTATTCGTTGAGTACTTTACCGGTTTCGACCGCGCCACCCTGCAGCGTGATCGTCTTGTTGATCGGCACTTTCGTTTTGCCGAGTGTGAATTCCCCGCTGGTTGTCTGCCCGAACTGGCACAGCGCTACGCCCGGAGTGCTCGACGGTGATCGTCTGCGCGCCGCGCTCTTCGAGGTAAGTGAAAAACCGATCAAGGACCTTCCCCTCGCGGTCGAGCTTGTAACCGAGGGCGCGGCGGACGGCGAGATAGTCAACGAGAGCGGACCGAAGCGGTGTCATGCGACACCTCCCGGCCAGGGGCGAACCAAACCACGAAGGGTCTCGCGATCAACCTTCGCGTAGATCGCGGTCGTTTGAATGTGGTGATGGCGCAACAGCTGCCCGACCTCGGGCAGCGAGGCGCCGGCGCGCAGTATCTCGGTCGCCGCGGTATGTCGGAGCCGGTGGGCGTAAATCGGCTCAAGGCCGGCCCGCCGCGCGGCCGAGGCAACCACGCAACTCACCGCGCTGCGGCCGAGCGCCTGGTGGGAAGCCACGAGCCGCACGAAGACAGACCGGCCCTGAGCACTCGCGGGCCGACCGTCACGCAGATAAGCCGCGATCGCCTCGCCGACATCGGCCGGCAACGGCAAGCGCTCCTCGCGCCCACCCTTGCCGCGCACAACGATCTCGCCCGCCCGCCACTCGATATCGTCGAGCCCCAGCGTGGCGAGCTCCCCGGCCCGCAGCCCGAGCCGAAGGAGCGTAGTGATGATCGCGAAGTCGCGACGCCCCTGCACGGTGTCGCGGTCGCAGGAGGCCAGGAGGCTTCGCGCCTGGGCTGGCTCCAACCCCCTCGGCAACCCTGCCAATCGCCACCCAGCGACCGAGGGAACCGCCGCGGCCAACGGTCCAGGGATCACGCCCTGCAGATGCAAGAAGCGGAGCAGCGAGTGCAGCGCGACCACAGTTTTCTTGGCCCTGCCACGGGATTGGCGTGGGAAGCTGGCGACCGCGAAAGCGGTCACATCGGCCGCGCTCAACCTGTCAAGGTCGAGGCCGCCAGGAGAGACCCTCTCGCTCAAGAACGGACGGACCGCGCGCGCATAGTCCTCAGCGGTCAGCTCCTTGAAACCACGCTCGAGGATGAGATAGCGCCGGTAGCAACCAAGCAGCTCCTCCACCTCCCCAGCAGGTGCCGGGGCAGGCGGGGGTGTCGGCACGACCCCAAGCCCCCGAAGATAGGCCAGCAGAGGCGTCAGGCTCCCGCTCGATCGATAATTCGAGTACCCCGAGGCGCGGCGGGCCTCCAGAAACCGCTCCGCCTCCACCGGGAAGAACCGGTGCAAGTCCAGGCCCTCCTCCGCCAGCCAGCGGCTCAGGTGGGCCAACAGACGCAACCGATGTATAGCCGAGCCCGGAGCATAGCCCTGCCGCCCAAGCTCGGCGCCGAAGCCCGCCGCGAACGGCGAGAGCGGCCCGGTCACCCGGACCCGCGATGAATCGATCATCAAAACTCCTCCTCTGGATTGGTGAGAGGAAGAGTCTCCTGTGTCTCCTGCGCGCCCGGATTATGCCGATCTCACCAGGCAGATCCCCGCCCGCAGAAAGGGTTTGCGAAGCCAGGTCGGCATAACACCGAAGTCGGCATAGTTGCGGTCCCGTCCCGGGGCAGCCCATATGAGCCGGCCGGTGTCGTGATCTATGACGACGGTGATGTAGCGCTGCCCACGACGGTGGGATATCTCATCGATCCCGATCCGCTGCAGGCCAGCGAGTAGGTCTATCTCCCGGCCAGTGTCGGCAACG
>Ga0207927_1000954_pt1 | contig 12384 bp, 8 predicted proteins | sample NGESurdeep072012_2_FD_184456 | JGI IMG/M metagenome (GOLD analysis project Ga0207927, IMG submission 184456) | Arctic peat soil microbial communities from Barrow, Alaska - NGEE Surface sample 210-2 deep-072012 (SPAdes) | ecosystem: Environmental > Terrestrial > Soil > Wetlands > Peat ... | reverse complement strand
GTCGGGCGGCAATCCGGTGCAATCGGGAATGCGACCGGAATCGATCCGGTCGAATCGCTCATCGAAGTCTGCTCAGCGCGCCACAAAATCCGGTCCCAGGTCGTGAGATTGGGCCAAGTTCCGCGCGTCGTGCGATTGATGCAAGCGAGTTCGAGCGCGACCTGTTGTCCGGCTGCCAGCGGCTTGTCGACATGAATCGATCCGGCAAGCGAACCGCCGATTCGGCCCGGCACGGAAGCCATCGCGAACCGCGACTCGCCGTGTAGGCGGATTCGTCGCCGAATTCGCATTGCCCACGCGATCATGACGACGCCGATCAGCGGGAATAGCAAAGACGGTATCGCGAAGTAGTCCGCGCTTCGGAGTGCGCGGTGCGGCACGATGAAGAAGATCGGAAACGTTGCGGCGCACCACGCGATCGCGATGATCGTCAGTCGATTCGCGTCGCGGTGGGCCGAAGTGCGGACCTCGCCGCGGGCCCAGTCCTCGCGCCACATCCACGGCGCGCCGGGATTCGCCGCGCACAATCGCTCGGAAGGATCGGCCGCGCGCGCGTGGAATCGTACCCACCATATCGCTCCGAAGCCTGCTCCCCCGCACGCTATCGCGATCGACGCGGCCAGCGCCGCTTGCTCCCAATTCCCGTCGCGCGCACGAGTGACCGCGACCATCGCGGCCAGGATCGCGGCGATGCATAACGGCGTGCCGAGAAATTTGATGAAGCCGAGAACGAACCGCTCCGGATTCGCCCTTTCAATTGCCATGTCCAGAAGCCGCTACCCGCCAAGGGCGGCGAGGCGATCGAAAAAATCCGGGAAGGTCTTCGCGACGCATCCGGGATCTTTGATCTTCAGACCGCCGAGCTTCAGACCCGTCACCGCAAAACTCATCGCGATTCGATGATCGTCGTAGGTCTCGATGACCGCCGGACGCATCGCGGACGGCGCAATCTCGAGTCCGTCATCGTTCTCGACGACGGTCGCGCCCAGCCGCCTCAGTTCGGTCGCGAGCGCGCGGATGCGATCGCTTTCGTGATGCCGGATGAACGCGACGTTGCGAATTGTGGTCGGCGACGATGCAAACGGGGCAATCGCGGCCAGCGTCGGCACCATGTCCGGCATCGAATTCATCGCGACGTCGACGCCGATGAGCCGTCCGGTTCCTGCGACCTCGACGTGGTCGGGATGCCACGTGACGCGGGCGCCCATTTGCTCAAGCACGCCAAGAAAACCGATGTCGCCCTGCACCGAGTTCGATGTGAGGCCCTCGATTCGCACCTTCCCGCCGACGAGAGCCGCGGCCGCCGCAAAGTAGCTCGCGCTCGACGCGTCCGGCTCGACGACAAAACGCTGCGCGCGATACCATTGACCGCCGGGCACAACGATCGTTTCGCCCTCGACAGAGCTGTGCGCTCCCCACGCCTCCATCAGCCGGAGCGTCATGTCGATGAAAGGCCGCGCGGCATCGCCGATCACGCGGAGCTTGAGGCCGGCCTTCCAAATCGGCGCCGGCATCAGCATCGCGGAGACGAATTGCGACGACACGCGCGCGTCGATCGAAGTTTCGCCGCCTTCGAAGCGTGCGCGCGACGCATCGACTATCACCGGCGGACAGTGGTTGTTGCGCTCGCTGTAAACGCTCGCGCCCAGGCGCTGCATCGCGTCGAGCTGCGGACCGATCGGACGCTGGCGCATCCGCTGATTTCCGTCGATCCGAAAGCGTCCCTCACCGAGCGTGACCATCGCGACGATAAATCGCATCACGGTGCCGGCGCCACCGACGAAGATCTCGCCGCCATGCGCCGGGATCGTCCCGCCGCGTCCGCTGACTGTAATTCTGCGCGCCGACTCGTCAATCTCGACGGTGAACCCCATTACCCTCAGCGCGTCGCCCATGTAGTGCGTGTCGTCGCTGAGCAGAACTGAGTCGATGACCGAGCGTCCCTGCGCCAGCGCGGCCAGAACCATCGCGCGATTCGTGATGCTCTTGGAGCCGGGGATCACGACGCGGGCGTCGAGCGGGCCGCTCAGGGGAGTGATTTCGATTTCGTCCAAGGTCTTTTCTAAGTATCCATTCCAGACTAACCGCGGGGGTTGATGGGTCACAAGCACGGGCGGTCGCGGGTTCGCGGAATATTGCCTCGCACGTGACGCTACGACTACAGTATGGAACGTTACTGGCAGTAGGCTCAGGGGAGGTCGAACGCCATGAGACCCATCAAGCTGATTGTACCGGCCGTGCTGATTGCGATGCTCGCACTGTTCGCGCCGCGTGCCGACGCGCAAACGATGGGCGAGTATGCGACGACGGTGGGTGTCGCAAGCGGCGGCAGCTCGATGGGCGCCAGCACCAGCTTTGCCCCTACGTCAATCGGATCGGGCTCGGGCAGCATCGGCGGAGGCTCGAGCACTTGGGGAGCCAGCGGATTAGGCGCCAGTTTTGATGAGAGGGCCGGGGCCGCGTCGGCTTCTGGCATGGGCGCGAATTTCGAATCGCGGGCCGGCTCGTCGGCGAGCGGATCGCGCTGGCCAGGGTCCAGTCTTGGCGCCGATACGTCGAGCAGATTCGGCGGTTCATCCAGTAGATTCCCCGAACAGAATCGATTCACCGAACATAGCGAGCTGTCGTCGTCGGATCGCTTTCCGGCCAGATCGTTCAACGACAATCGTCAGGGGCTGGATACCAGCTACAACGCGATCAACAATCACTGACGCCGCCGCCAATTGGCTGGGCGTGGGATCTCAAACGAGTATGGCCGCGCGCCAAACTCGTGATCGTTGACGACGCCGGCCACGAGGCCTCCAACGCGGGCATCACCCGGGAACTGATCCGCGCGACGAACCAGTTTGCTTCGCGCCAATTCGCATCGCGCAGCGAATAAATCCGGCGGGTTTGTCCAGCATCTAAAGGGTGATTGCTGGATACACCTCAAGCCCGAGCATGGAATTTGTTGACTATGGGAGCAACGGGAGCTAATTTTATAGAGTCTGTTCCCAGCGGGCGGCTGGTCAACAATCGGCGCCCATCCGGGAGAGCGAGCGCGAACGGGGACTCGCGCGCGAGGAAGAAGGCATTGTTGGAAGCGAAGTTGCCGGCAAACCGAATAGTCAAAGTAATCGCAGCGTTTGCGCTCGCGATCGCATTTGGCTTTGCGGCCGCGCCCAACGCGTCGTCGGAGACCAAACTCCCATTCCCGCGTCCGGCTTCGATCGAGCCCAACGTCGATTTCTGGGTCAATGTTTTTACCAAGTACTCGGACCACGATTTCATCATCGTCGATCGCGACAACGTGTCGCGCGTCTACCGGGTCTTTCATCTTCCCGGCGACGGTCAGCCGACCCGCACCGATATCGACTGGGCGAACAACTACCTCAAGATCAAATATGGCGACATTCTCAGTCGCCTCGCGACCGGGCGCGAGCCCGCCAACTACGAAGAGCGCGAAGTCGCCGCGATGTTCAAGGGCGAGACGCCGAGCGCCTACGCCGCGGCCGCGCAGAACTTGCGCGTGCAGGAAGGACTGCGCGAACGATTCCACGACGGGCTGTTGCGCAGCCGATACTACATCCCCACGATGGAGCGGATTTTCCGCAGCGCGGGGCTTCCACCCGAGCTGGTGACGCTGGCGCACGTCGAGTCGGGCTTCCACTGCGCTTCGCGATCGAGCGCGGGCGCGGTTGGAATCTGGCAGTTCACGCGCGATACCGGCAAGCATTACATGAAAATCACGCGCTATCACGACGATCGCCTCAACCCGGAGCGCGAGACGCTCGCCGCCGCCCAGCTCTTGCGATCAAACTACGACACGCTCGGCGATTGGCCGCTGGCGATTACGGCGTACAACTACGGCACCGGCGGAGTGGCGCGCGCGGCGGGAATTTACGGCGGCGACTACTCGGAAATGGTCCAGCACTACCAGGGGCCGCATTTCGGCTTCGCGGTGAAAAACTACTACGCGGAGTTCCTTGCCGCGTTGCAGGTGCATCGCGACGAGGGCAAGTACTTCCCCGGCATCGAGGACGAGCCGGCGATTCGGCCCGCGCCAATCAAGACCGACTTCGCGCCGAAGTGCTCGAAGAAGTCGCACGCGTCACGTACTCACCGGGCGTCTTCGAAGACGCATCATTCGAAAAAGACTGTCGCGCAGAAGACCTGACCGCAGCGCGGGTCAGGCGTGTGAACTCGCGTCTGCAACCTTGGTGTGCGGGCTGATCGCGCGGTAGCTCGGGCGTTCGCGCAGCCGCTTCAGATACGCATCGACTTTCGGGAAGGCGTCGAGCTTCATGGCGTCAACGTCGAGCACCATCGCCACCGCCATCAGCGGCGCGTCGGCGAGCGAAAATTCTCCGCACGCGTAACCGCCCGCGCCGGCTTGGCCGAGCACCCGCTCGATAAACGGCAGATCGCGCGTTCGTAGCATCTCGCGCCCTTGCTCCATCCCTGCCGCATTGCGCTTGGCCGGCTCGCTCCAGTAGGGCATCCAGATGGGTGGGAGGCTGCCGATCAGCATCGCCTCGTCGACGAAATTCTCGATCTCGCGCACGCGCATCCGGAGCTTCGGATCCGACGGCATCAGGCGCGGCGGCCCGTAACCCTCCTCGAGGTACTCGTTGATTACCGTCGAGTCGAAAATCACCAGCTCACCGTCCTCTATGTAAGGCACCTTGCCGAGCGGATGCTTCGCGAGCATCTCGGGCGGCTTCTTCCAGAGATTTCCCGGCGGAAGATTTTCGATCCGATACGGGAGGTTTTTTTCTTCGAGGACGACCTTGGTCTTGGCCGCGTGCGTCGAGCGCAACGTGCCCCACGGATAATCGCGTTCGGTGGTGTAGAGAACGATCACAGGGCGACTCCTTCGGCGGTCATTCGGCTGCCGGGGATTTTAGCATCGACAGTCGCAACGCGGCCATCGCAAATTTTGGCAAGCACGCGCATGGCCGCATCTGTTATCGTTTATGTGATGCCACGCAAGGACGCGCAATCCCCGCAGCTCGCAGTCCTCGCCAAAAGGCTTAAGGACCGGCTGGGCAACGATCGCCTGGCGCAGCAGGCGCTGGCCGCCGTCGAGGAGCGTGCGCCGGACGACCAGTTGGCGCTGGCGTTTCTACTCAAGCTCACCGAGGATTCCGCCGCCGCGCTGAAAGGCGTGCTGCGCGATCGCGCCGCGGGCGGCGATCTCGTCTTTTGCCTCGGCTCATCGGAGCTGATCGCGACCGAGCTGTCTTTGGCCGGACCCGGGTGGGCGAAAATTTTTCTCGACGCGCGCGCCCAGACTATCGACGGGCTGGTCGCCGCGATGCGCCAGGAGCGCGCCAGGATCGACGCGCCCGATCGCCAGGGCGCAGCCGCGGTGCTCGGGCGATTCATGCGCCGAATGATGGTCCAGGTGGCGATTGCCGATCTGCTCGACCGGCTAAGCGTCGGCGAAACGGCGCTGGCGATGTCGGAGCTGGCCGACGAATGCATTGGCACGGCGCTCGAACTTGCGACCGGCTTTCTGGGCGGACGCGCGGGCGAGATTGGGCGATTCTGCGTCCTGGCGATGGGCAAGCTTGGCGCGCGCGAACTGAACCTCAGCTCGGACGTCGATTTGATTTATCTGCACGCGTCCTCGGGTTCGCCGGATAGTTCCGAAGCGGCGGCGCGGCTGGGTGAATGGTTTACCGAAATTTTATCGGCGGGATGCTTTCGAATCGATCTGCGCCTTCGGCCCGGCGGCCGTTCCGCGCCGCTGGTGACGCCGATTGAAGGTGCGATCAACTATTACCAGAGCCTCGGACAGACGTGGGAACGGGCCGCACTGCTGCGTGCGCGGCCGGTAGCAGGCGCGCTCGAAATCGGGCATCAACTGCGCGCGGAGCTCAATCACTTTGTGTTTCGCAGCTACCTGGATTTCGACACGCTGCGCCAGTTGCGCGCGATGAAGCGGCAAATCGAGGCGGAACTGAAAACGCCCGCGATGATCGAGCGCAACATCAAGCTCGGCCGCGGCGGAATCCGCGAGCTCGAATTCATCGTGCAGGCGCTCACGCTGATTTACGGCGGACGCGATCCCCGGCTTCGAACCGAGCAGACCGTCGGCGCGCTCGAGAAGCTCGATTCGTTCGGCTATATCCCGCCGGAACGCGCGCGCGAACTTGCCGACGCGTACCTGTTCCTGCGCGACGTCGAGCACAAGCTGCAAATCGTCGCCGGCCTGCAGACCCACGTGATCCCCGCCGATGACGGCGGGATGCGCGCGCTCGCGGCGCGAATGGGTTTTGGCAAGGAGCCGGGAGCGCTCGAGAAATTCAGCGAGCAACTGAAATCTCATCGGGCCCTGGTTGCGACGCAATTTCGCGAGACGCTGGCCGGCGGCGAGGAAGAGTCAACGCGCTTGGCCTCCGACGCGGCGGAATTGGCGTGGAACTCGGCCCTCGATCCGAATTTCTCGACACGCTACCTGCGCGAGCTTGGCTTTGCGCGCGCAGACGAAAGCGCGCGCCATCTCGAGCTGCTCGCGCGTGGACCCTCGCATGCCCCGACCAGCCCGCGGCGTCGCGAGTTGCTCGAGCGGCTCGGCCCGATGCTGATCGACGAGATAAGCGGGCTGCCCGATCCGGACTTGGCGCTGATGAATCTGGCCGAGTTAATCGGGGCGATCGGCGCGCGCACCTCGTTCCTAGCGTTGCTCGAACAGCATCCCGCGACCCGGCGCATCGTGCTGCGGCTGTTCGCCTCGAGCGCCTACCTCTCCACCATCTTCATCCGCCATCCCGACATGCTCGATACTCTCGTGCGCTCCGATCTCGCGGCGACGCGGCGCAGTCCGGCTGAACTGCGCGATGAGTTGGCGGGATTGATTGCGGCGAGTCCGGATTTCGAGAGCAAGCTCGACGCGCTCCGCGCATTTCGGCATCAGGAATTCTTGCGCATCGCGATCGCCGACCTGGCCGGAGATCTCGAACTGTTCGACGTCCAACGCGAGCTCACGAGTTTGGCCGAAACCGTCCTGGACGAGGCGATGTCGCTCGCGCGAATTCAGACCGAGGCTCGCTTCCCGATTCCCGCAACGATGCGGCTGTGCGCGATTGCGATGGGCCGGCTCGGCGCCAGTGAAATGTCATACAACTCCGACCTCGACCTGATCTTTGTTTACGACGATCGCGCGGAAGTCGCCGCCGGCAGCCGGGAAATTGCGTCGCGAATCACGCAGAAGTTGATCGCAATCCTCGAATCGCGCACGCGCGAGGGCTACGCCTACAAGCTCGACCTGCGCCTGCGCCCGTCGGGTAACGCGGGCCCGCTGGTCACCTCGCTGGCCAGTTTTCGCGACTATCATCGGCAAAGTTCGGCGGTCTGGGAGCGCCAGGCGCTGGTGCGAGCACGGGTGATAAGCGGCGACCGGGAACTGGGCCGCGAGGTCGAAGCGGCGCGCCAGGAATTCGTGTACGGCCGCGGACTGACGGCGGCCGAGGTCGGCGAAATAGCGGCGATGCGCCGGCGGATGGAGAAAGAGATCGGCGCCGAGGACAAGACGCGGCTCAACATCAAGCAGGGTCGCGGCGGTTTGATCGACGTCGAGTTCCTGGCGCAAATGATGGCGCTCAGTCACGGCCATCGCAGTCCGGAGCTGCGCGCGCGCGACACGATCGGATTGCTCGAGGCGCTCGACGGCCTCCATCTGCTGACGCCCGCCGATGCGGCCGTTCTCGAAGACGACTACCGATTCTTGTCGCGTCTGGAAAATCGGCTCCGAATCGAGAGCGACCGGCCGGCCTGGGCGGTCCCGACCTCGGTGGTTGCTCTGCGCCCGCTGGCGCGCCGGATGGGATTCGAAGGGGCGAACGGCGCGGCGCGAATGCTCGCCGAGCTGGCGGAGCGGCGCGACCGGATCCGCGCAATCTTCGAGCGATATTTTGCGGCCGAGCAGACGATCGACTCCTGACGCGCGCGGCGCTATTCGAAATCCAGCTTCACCCCCGCCAGCACATTTATCGTCGGCGCGGGAAATCCAAACGCCTCCGAATAGTGGCGGTCCATCAGGTTCGACACGCGCGCGAAAACCTCTTCGTTGTGAACGAACCTGAGCGGGATTCCCATCGCGTACGACGCCACCGCATCGACGCGACTGTACGCGGCGTGATTCGCGACCGTGGACTGGAGCGTGATGTCGTCGCGATCGCCGACGAAGTTATAATTCACGCTGGCCGTGATTCGATCGTGAGGCAGGAAATTCGCGCTCCGCACGTATTGCAGCAGCGCCGAGGCCGTATGCTTCGCCACGCGCAGCGGCGCCGCCGTCGAGCCGGCAGCATCGGCGTGCGTCTCGTCGAGGACAGTCACGTTGCCGCTGAGCGTCAGTCCCTTGACGAGAGTGAGGCTCGGGACGATCTCGACGCCTTGCACGTCCACGCGCGCCGCGTTGCCCGCTTCCGATCCGAAAATACACGTCGGGCAGGGCACGGTGACAATCAGGTTCCTCACGCGGCGCGAGAAGTAGGTCGCGGTGAGAGAGGCGCGCTCGCCGAAGTTGGTGGTGAATCCGCCGTCGTACTCGCTCGAAATCTCGGGCTTCAGCCTGGGATTGCCGTAGTCCGGGTAGTACAGCTCGTTGAATGCCGGCGCGCGAAAGCCTTCGCTGTAGCTGCCGCGCAAGGTGGTCGAGATTTTTGTAAGCGGAATCGCGACCGACCACGCGGGGCTGACCTGCTTGCCGAACTGGCTGTTGCCATCGACGCGAAATCCGCCGGTGACGAGAACGTGGTCGTTGAACAGACTGGCCTCCTGCTCGACGTAGCCGGCGTACTCCTGGCGGCGCGCGTTGAATTTGCTGACCCCGGCCGCGAACGGAGGCAGGGGATCGCAAAAGCTGCAGAAGCTGCCCGAGCGCAGCCAGCGATCGAGAAAATCGAAGCCCGCAAGCGTGCGGAAGCCGGGAGCCCAGGTGTAGATCGCCTCGGCGTTGCCGCCGCGGGTCTCCTCCGGAATCGAATCGGTCTCGAAATATGGCGCCCCGAAAACGATGCCTCCCGGAAATGGCGGTGCGTTCACGCGCACGTCCTGACGCAGGAAGAAGGCGCTCGCGCGCGCGAGCAGGTTGTCGCCGAAGTGATGCTCGACTTCGCCCTTGAACAGCATGAACTCGTCGCGTTCGTGCGCCGTCGGATCGAGCGGCACACCCGAAAACACCAGATAATCGGGCAGGCTCACGTTCGACGCGATATAGCGCGCAAAGCCGCGGATCACGGTGTCGTCGCCGAGATGGTAATCCAGCCGAGCCGAGCCCGAGAGATTGTCCGAGTTGTCGTTGACCGGACGAAACCCTTCAGTCGAGAAATACGACACCGCGCCCGAGTAGCCGAGATTTCCCGCGGCGCCGCTCACGGTCGCGACCTGCCGGCTGGTCGCGCGATTGCCGCCCGCTGAAACCAGGCTCGCTGTCGGCGGGCCCTGCCCCTCCTGCGAGAGCACATTGACGACGCCGCCGATCGCCTGCGAGCCGTATAGCGAACCGCCCGCGCCGCGCAAAATCTCGACGCGATCGAGATTGTCGGTCGTCAGGTTGGCGATGCCGAAGCTGCCGGTCGCGCCCGCGTTGACTTCGACGCCATCGACAAGGATCAGCGTCTGCGCCGAGGTCGCGCCGCGAATCGATACGCCGGTGACCGAGCCCGGCGAGCCGCTTTGCGTGACCTGCACGCCGGGCACCTGGCGGAGCACGTCCCCAACCCGGTCGATCTTCTGCTCCTGGATTTGCGGGTTCTCGACGACCGTTATCGTCGTACCGATGTCGGCGATCGGCTGCTCGATCCTGGTTGCGGTGACGACCACCGGATTGAGCTTCTGCGCCTCCTGTTTTTTGGGCGGCGTCGCCGGCTGACGGGCTTTCTTCTTTGCCGGCGTGGATTTGGCCTGAGGTTGCGCCGGCGATGGCGCCGCAGCAGGCTCCTGGGCCCGCGCGATCGGCGCTAGCATCAATGTCGCAACTATTATGGTTGACAGGATCCGACTAGATAACCGCATGAACTCCCTCCGAGCTCAAAGGCTGCCGGCGCGCGCGGAGGAGCGATCAGGTGAGAAAAAAACCCGACCCCTCGCGAATCGAGGGATCGGGCTTCAGGAAAATCGTGCCTGAGGCCACCCTCCCCGCGGAAGGCAGACAGTTAGTGACCCGGCCGGTCTCCTGGCTTGGGGTTCGTCCTCGGGCCCGCCTTCCCGCCTAAGCGGTGGCATGATAGGCCGTCGTCCCCCCACACAGTTGCGGGGCAGCGCCGGATTTGAACCGGCTTCCCGAGCACCGGGTGCGACGCAAAACTTACGCGCGGCGCGGTTCGCAGTCAACCCGGATTCGAGCTGAGCGAAAATTTTCGTCACGCGCAATTGATTTTGCGATTCTCAGCGGACCCAGTATGAGGTAAGCGAGCACGATGCTTGAGAAAATCCATGACGCTCTCTGGCTCGCCGAGGGGGAGATCGTCAGTTGGTATGGCTACCCCTACCCGACGCGCTCGGTCGTCGCTCGTTTGAATAGCGGCGGTCTTTGGGTGTGGTCGCCGATCGAGCTGGTCCCGGACTTGCGCGCCGAGTTGGATCGTTTGGGGCCCGTTCGCCATCTCGTCAGCCCGAACAAGTTCCATCACCTCTATTTGCAGGACTGGAACGCCGGCTACGATGGTCAACAGAACCGTCGATCGATGAGTTCCCAGACGGCTCTACCGATAGACTTTCGCGCGCGGCCATAGCTGCTGAATCGGGAGCTTGGGGTCGCGGCATAGATAGACTGGGCCGTGCTCGAACGGCATCGAGTATTCGGTGCCGACCATCGCCACCTGCTCGACGCTTCCAAAAGTTTGCTTGAGGTCTTCTTCCTTCGCGCCTATCACGATCCCGACCTTGATATCGCGATCGCCGGGGCCCCACAGGTAGTAGCTCATGTGGCCGCTGATTGCCTTGGGCAGACCGTAGCGCGGACCGAAGAAGTCGATCGCTGCCGCCTCGCCATAGTTGCTGGTGAAGATCGCGGTCTGGGCGCGTTCGTTCGGCGAGAGCGAGTCATAGACTTTCGCGACCGTCGCGGCCATCTCAGGCCATCCGAACATATCGGCGTAGTTCTGCGCCAGGACGCCCGTCTTGCTCGTCTCGAAGCGAACGTTCGTGCCGCCGAACATACGCTGATAGCGGATAAAAGTTTCGACGGGCAGAACAGGAATCGCCATCGGCGCGAGCATCACGCCAACAATGACGATCACGGCGGGAAACGCGTAGCGAATCGCCGGCCGCCATCCTCGCCCATCGATCGATTCAAGTTGAACCGCACCGGCGCCCAGCAGGACCGGGAAGAACGGCGCGATGTAGTAAGCTTTGCCCTTCAGGATGACGAAGGCGACGTCGATCACGAGATACGCGATTCCGATCGCGCGAAACTTGCGCCCGTGCGCGGAGAGCAGGAAGAAGTAGAGGCCGCTTGCCCAGACGACGCACGACGGCGGCAACATCAACAGGACTTGCACGCCCATAGAGCCGAGCAATGTGATGGGAGCGTTCTTGGTGCTGCCGTTGACGTTGGACAGTTCCTCGTACATTGGGAAGTGGTGCATCGCTTGCCATACCAGCGTCGGCATGAAGAGCAAAAGCGCGACGATCCCGCCCAGCACGAACCATCGGTTGAGCATCAGCTTGCGGTCGGGCACGAGCGCGAGTCCCGCGACGATGCCGAAGCCAAGGAAGACCATCGATTCCTTGTTCTCCAGTCCGAGGCCGGCCGATGCGCCGAACATCAGCCACCATCGCGGGTCGCCGGTCTTGATGACGCGAATCAGCGCCCATACGCATCCCATCCAGAAGATCGCGTCGAAGGCGTTCATCGTGAGCAAATTGCCGACGCCGAGGTAGGCGGGAGCCAGCATCGCGGCCAGCATCGCGAGCACTTGCGCGAAGCGCCCGCCCCCGAGTTCCCACGCGAGGATGCCGGCGATGGCAACCGTCGCGCCGCCGGCCAACGCCGGAAAAAAGCGGATTGCGAAGACCGAGTCGCCCATCGTCGCGCGGCTGAAGCTGGCGACGAGCGCGACCATCGGCGGCAGATCGACGTATCCCCACGCCAGATGATCTCCGCACGCCATGAAATACAACTCGTCGCGGAAGTATCCGTATCCGCCGTTAGTCAGGAAATGAATCAGGATGGTAAGCGCCGCGAAGCTCCCGACGAGGAGCCAATCAGGGCGTCGGAGTGGATTCATCGGATTGCCGGTTGCGGCTCAGGCGCGGGAGGGCGGGCGGTCGGGGGAATCTTCGGGAAAGATTGCGAGCCAGATGGAATGGTCGTCGATCTTTTTCAGCAGGGAATCGGCGGCGGCCGAGCTTCGCTCGCTCGCGTCGCTCCACGAATCGAAGTGAACCAGC
>Ga0207927_1000951_pt1 | contig 12403 bp, 14 predicted proteins | sample NGESurdeep072012_2_FD_184456 | JGI IMG/M metagenome (GOLD analysis project Ga0207927, IMG submission 184456) | Arctic peat soil microbial communities from Barrow, Alaska - NGEE Surface sample 210-2 deep-072012 (SPAdes) | ecosystem: Environmental > Terrestrial > Soil > Wetlands > Peat ... | reverse complement strand
GATCAGTCAGATGTTTTTCCTCCGCTTTGGCGCTGACGAGGAGAAACTCTCCAGAATCCGCGAATCCGTGCTCAAGGTCACCAAGGGCTGGGACCGCACCGAAGTGCGTGCACTCGTCGCCGAGACGATCAACGAGGTGATCGAACCGCTGATCTACGACGAGGCACTCGAGTTGATCGAACACCACCGTGAGCAGGGCGACGAGGTCTGGCTCGTCAGCATGGCGCCCGAGGAGATCGTCGAGCCCTTCGCCGAACTGCTCGGCATCACCGGCGCGATCGCGTCACGAGCGACGATCGACGAGAACGGCAAGTTCACCGGCGCGATGGACTTCTTCGCCCAGGGCGAGAACAAGGCGGTCGCCATTCGCGAGCTCGCCGCCAAACGCGACATCGACCTCGCCACTTCCTTCGCCTACTCTGATTCCGAAACCGACATTCCCATGCTCCTGACCGTCGGCCACGCCTACGCGGTGAATCCCGACAAGACGCTCACCAGGATGGCGCACGAGCACGAGTGGCCGATCCTGAGCTTCACGCACCCGGTACGCGCGCACGACCGTTCCAAATCCCACACGCCGTTCCTCGTGAGTGCCGTCGTCATCGGCATCGCGGCCGTCCTCGGACGGTCGCAGTTGTACCGACGCTAGAGCGTCAACAGGTCGCGAGCACCCGTGTCCGACGAGGGGTGACGCAGTTTGCTCATCGCGCGCGCCTCGATCTGGCGAATCCGCTCTCGCGTCAGGTTCATCTCCGCGCCGACGTCTTCGAGAGTACGAATCTCGCCGGCGCCGTCGAGTCCGAACCGCATGCGAAGGATCTTCTGCTCGCGCTCGTCGAGCGGCTGGAGCAGCTTCTCGATCGCGGCGGGCATCATCTTCACCGCGGCCACGTCGAAAGGCGACTCCGCGGAACGGTCCTCGACGACGTCGCCGAGTTCGGCGTCGCCGTCTTCACGTAACGGTTCGGAGAGTGAAATCGGCTCAGAACGGAATCGGAGGGCCTCGATCAACTTGTCCTCGGGCATCTCGCACTCTTCACAGAGTTCCTTGATGGTCGGCGGGCGTCCGAACTTCAGTTCGAGGCGTGACTGCGCCTTCTGCACGCGCGCGAGCGTGTCTCCGGCGTGGACCGGAAGGCGGATGGTGCGACCGGTGTTCGCGATGCCCCGCGTGATGGCCTGACGGATCCACCACGTGGCGTAGGTCGAGAACTTGAATCCCTTGCGCCAGTCGAACTTCTCGACGGCGTGCATCAGTCCGAGGTTGCCCTCTTGAATGAGGTCGAGCAGCGGGAGACCCGACGCCTGGTACTTCTTGGCGATCGACACGACGAGTCGCAGGTTGGACTGGACGAAGTCACGCTCGGCCTGGTCACCGCGGTGCACTGCGCGGCGCAGCGCCTGCTTCTTGGTCGGCGTGACCTTCACCTTCTTGTCGGTCTCGGCGGCGTCCAGCTCGGCCTTGGCCTCGCGGCCCTCTTCAATGGTCTGAGCGAGACGGACCTCATCGTCCTTGGTCAGCAGGGTGTACTGACCAATATCGGACAGGTACAGACGTACGAGGTCCTCGTCATCTCGGTCAACGCGGTCTTTTGCCATGGTGCTCCCTAACTGCCCCCCGACGCGGGGAATCTGGTACTACTAGTTATACGGAGGTCGGCAACCTAGGCGAAAAACCCGAAACTTTCGGCATTTCCCGATGCTTCCAGCCGAATCGTCAGTCCCTTAGCCACTTCGAGCCACTGTTCGTCGCCCTCGGGCAGCCCGCGAACGACCTCCGCGGTCCGGCGAATCTCCTTGACCAGCGTATTGGCTAATTCGTCGAGTGCGTCGCCCAGTTCGGTGCCCCCTTCGAGCGCCGTACGCGCGTCGCGGGTCGACACCAAGAGGCGCGGTCCGACGACCGAGACCAGCGCGAAGAGCGCCATCGCGCCGGTCTGGTCGTTCACAACCGCCTCGCGCAAGACCGATTCGATGATCGCCAGCGGCTCGATGGCGACGTCACCCGAGTGGGCCCGAAACTGCAGCGCCCTCGCGCCGAAGGCCCGCGACAACTCGTGGGCGCGCACCACGAAGTCGTCGTTGCTGAGCGTCGGGGCCGCTTCACCGAAGACCTCGTAGATCGCGGCACAACTTGCCTGCATGTGCGCGGCGACGTCGCGGGGCGTCATCAGAGCGACTCGGGACGAAACGCGTTCGTGATCGGCATTCGCCGGTCACGCCCGAACGCCTTCTTCGATATCCGCACCCCGGGCGGCATCTGACGACGCTTGTACTCACTACTGTCCACCAGACGCGTGATCCGCAACACCAGCGCCGGATCGTGTCCACGCGCGATCAACTCCTCGGCCGTGGCGTCACCTTCGACGTACAACTCGAGGAGCGGATCGAGTTCGTCGTAGGGCGGGAGCGACTGGTCGTCGCGCTGATCGGGTCGCAACTCCGCTGACGGCGCCTTGATGAGGACGTTGAGCGGAATCGGTTCGGGGTCGCCGTCGGCGACGGCGAGCTCGTTGCGGTAACGACAGAGTTCGTAGACGAGCGTCTTGGGCACGTCCTTGATAACCGCGAATCCCCCGGCCGAGTCGCCGTACAGCGTCGAGTAGCCCGTCGCGATCTCAGACTTGTTGCCCGTCGTGAGCACGATGGCGCCGGTGGCGTTGGAGATCCCCATCAACAAGACGCCGCGGATTCGCGACTGCAGGTTCTCGTCGGTCAGTCCCGTCGGTCCGCCCTCGAGCACGTCGGAGAGTATCTCGCCAAAGGCGTGATGCGCGGGCTCGATCGCGAGGGTCGTGATCTCGATGTCGAGGCGCCGGGCGAGTTCCTGGGCGTCTGAGACCGAGTGGTCCGACGAATAGCGGCTCGGCATCGTGAAGCCCCGCACCGCACGCGCGCCCACCGCGTCGACGGCGATCGTCGCGACGAGTGATGAGTCGATGCCACCCGACAGGGCGATGATCGCGGTACGAAAACCGTTCTTGCGCAGGTAGTCACGCGTGCCCATGACGAGCGCGTCGTAGATCTCTTCGATCTCGCTCGGCGGTTCGGCGACGTGATTCTCGTGCAGCGCGATCGTCGCCTCTTCGTTGCGTGCGTAGAGCGAGTCGACCACGACGCCCACGGACGACGGGCGCGCGTCGATCTCGGCGACCAGGAGCTCCTCGCGAAACGCGCTCGCGCGCGCGATGACGTCACCGTTCGCGTCGACGACGGTGCTCTGGCCGTCAAAGACGAGTTCGTCCTGACCACCGACCAGGTTCACGTAGGCGATAGGACAGTTGGTCTCGAGCGCGCGTTCTCGCAACATCGCCTCTCGTTCGTCGCGCCGTCCGCGCGCGAAGGGTGAAGCGTTGGCGACGACCAGCATCGTCGCGCCCTGGGCGGCGAGCTCGGCCGCCGGCCCGTGCTCGGTCCACACGTCCTCACAGATCATGAGACCCACCGCCACGCCCTGCACGTTGATGATGGTGTGGGGCCCGAGACCCCGGTGGAAGTAGCGCAGTTCGTCAAAGACGTCGTAGTTCGGCAGTAGCCGCTTGGTCGCCGTCGCCACGACCCCTTCGTCGGTGACCGCGACGAGGGCGTTGGCGATATGGGGCTGTCTCGGCTCGTCGAACAGCAGGTTGGTGACGTCGCGTCCGTCGCCCGACGGTGCCAAACGGATGTCGGGCGCCTCGCTCACCACGGTACCGACGAGGATCGGCGGGAGATCGAGGAATCGCGACAGGTCGTCGAGCGCCACACCGGCCGACGCGATGAATCCCTCCTTTAAGAGCAGATCCTCGGGCGGATAGCCGGTCAGTGACAGTTCCGGGGTCAGCACCAGGTCGGCACCCACGGCCCCGGCCTGGGTGCGAAATCGGGCCAAAGTCTCGACGTTCTGGGCGAGTCCGCCGACGACCGCGTTCATCTGAGCCAAAGCGAGGCGGATCACGGGCACGCCCTGAGCCTAATGGCGCGGCATCTTCGGTCTTCGGGCGAACGTTTCACACGGGGTTAACAGAACCCGGGGTTGGAGGTTCGCCGAACCACCAGACTGGTGACTGGTCGTGTGGAACACGCGATGGAATATTGAAGGAGCAACCGTGTCGTATCAGGCTGAGTACATCTGGATTGACGGAACCGAGCCCACGCGAAAGTTGCGTAGCAAGACCCGCATCATCGCCGACGGCAAGAAGCCAGTCATCTGGGGCTTCGACGGATCGAGCACCAATCAGGCCACGGGTCACTTCTCGGACTGCGTGTTGCGTCCGGTCTTCACCTGCGCGGACCCACTGCGTGGACCCAAGGACATCCTCGTCATGTGCGAGGTGCTGAACCCCGACATGACGCCGCACCCCACCAACACTCGCGCGGCGGCGCTCGCCGCGGCGAAGAAGTACGCCCGCTTCGAGCCGAAATTCGGCATCGAACAGGAGTACACCTTCTACAAAGACGGTCGCCCGTACGGATGGCCCGACGAGGGGTACCCGGCTCCTCAGGGGCCGTATTACTGCGGCGTCGGCGGCGACAAGATGCCCGGTCGTGAGATCGTCGAAGAGCACACCCTCGCGTGCATCCGCGCGGGCATCGGCATCGAAGGCACGAACGCCGAGGTCATGATGGGCCAGTGGGAGTTTCAGATCGGCGTCCTGGGCACCGCCGAGGTCGGTGACCAACTGTGGACCGCGCGCTGGCTCTTAGAGCGCATCGCCGAGGAGTTCGACGTCGACGTCAACTTTGACGCCAAGCCCATCAAGGGCGACTGGAACGGCGCGGGGGCGCACACCAACTTCTCCACGAAGCGGATGCGCGCCGCCGGCGGCTGGGACGCGATCATCGCCGGCTGCGAAGCCCTCGGCACGCGCGTCGAAGAGCACATCAAGAACTACGGCGAGGGCATCGAGGACCGCTTGACTGGTGAGCACGAGACCGCGCCCTGGTCCAAGTTCACCTACGGCGTCTCGGACCGCGGCTCCTCGGTGCGCATCCCCGGTGCCGTCGCCCGCGACAAGCGCGGCTACCTCGAGGACCGTCGTCCCAACGCCAACATGGACCCCTACGTCGTCGCGGCGCTCATGACCGACACCATCTGCGGTGCGACCAGCCAGAAGCCCGCTGGCACCAAGAAGTCGGCCAAGAAGGCGACCGCGAAGAAGACCGCGAAGAAGGCGCCCGCGAAGAAGTCGGCGGCCAAGAAGACCGCGAAGAAGGCGCCCGCGAAGAAGGCGGCCCGCCGCTAGGACCTGGTCCACGAAGCCCGCCGCCTCGAGCGGCGGGCTTCGTGGTCTTTGGGGCCCGACGTCGACAACTGGGGAAGGTGAGAGAATGGTCCGTATGCAAGATCAGGCTCAGTACGTACTTCGAACCGTCGAGGAGCGCGGCGTCCGCTTCGTCCAGCTCTGGTTCACCGACGTCCTCGGACGCCACAAGGCCTTTCACGTCACGCCAGCCGAACTCGAGGACGCGCTCGATCAGGGAATGACCTTTGACGGCAGTGCCATAGACGGATTCTCGAGGACCAAGGAGTCCGACGTCCTCGCCCGACCAGACCTCACGACCTTCCAGCTGCTCCCTTGGTACGAGGAGGACGCCGGCGTCGCGCGGGTGTTCTGTGACATCTACAACATCGACGGCTCCGCCTTCGAAGGCTGCCCCCGCCAGCAACTGCGCCGTGTCCTCGCCGGAGCGCGCGAACAGGGTTACACCTTCTTCGTCGCCCCCGAGATCGAGTACTTCTACTTCGAAGACCTCGACACCACGCGGGTGCCCCGTCCGATCGACCAAGGGAGTTACTTCGACCTCCTGCCCGACGACACCGCGAGCCAGTTGCGTCGTCGCACGGTACTCACCCTCGAAGAGATGGGCATCGGGGTCGAGCACGCCCAACACGAGGACGCCCCGGGCCAGCACGAGATCGACCTTCGTTACACCGACGCCCTCACGATGGCCGACACCGTCATGTCGGTTCGCCACGTCGTCAAGGAGCTCGCCCGCCAGCACGGGGTGGCGGCCAGTTTCATGCCCAAGCCCCTCGCCCACGTACAGGGGTCGGGCATGCACACGCACCTGTCGCTCTGGCGCGACGAGGCGAACGCCTTCATCGGCGACGGCCCCTACGGCCTCAGCGAGGTCGCGACCAAGTTCATCGCCGGCCTCGTGCACCACGCTCCCGAGATCACCGCGATCACCAACCAGTGGGTGAACTCCTACAAGCGACTCGTGCCCGGCGCCGAGGCACCCGTCGACGCCGAATGGGCCCGCTACGACGCGGCCGCGCTCGTGCGCGTGCCGTCGGTGAAGCCCGGGCGCGTCGACTCGACGCGCGTCGAGTACCGCTCGCCCGACCCCGCCGCCAACCCGTACCTCGCCTTCGCGGTCATTCTCGCGGCGGGGCTGCGCGGGGTGAGCGGCAACTACGAATTGCCACCCGAAGGTGCGCGCACCGCGCCGCTGCCCCAGTCACTCGCCCAGGCGGTCGACCTCATGGAGCATTCGGAGCTGATGCACGAGACGCTCGGCGAACACCAGGTCGAATGGTTCCTACGCAACAAGCGCGCCGAGTGGGACGCCTACCGCGGCCAAGTCACGGCATTCGAGCTCGAGCGTTATCTCCCACTGCTGTGAGCATCGACGTCGTTCTCTGCGTGCCCTCCTGCGAGGGACCCGTGCGTAAGGCGTTTGACGTCACGGGCGTCACCCCCGCCGTCGCGGCGACCGGCCGGATGAACGAAATCACCGCTCTCGAACCGGCTGACGGCTTCGCCGGCGCGGTCATCAACGCAGCCGTATTCCCCTTCACCGAGGCGATGAACCTCTGTCGACAACTGCGCAGTCGCGAGCGAGGTATCGGACCGATCATCTTGCTGCTCGACCACTACCAGTTGGACGACCTCACCTTTCGAGAGGACCTCTTCGACGACTTCGTCGTCGGGCCCTTCGACGTCTCGGAGCTGGCGACCAGGCTGCGCCACCGTCTGCGCCGGGCCGGCAATGAAAGTGTGGCCCCGCGGATCGAGCACGGTGGACTCTCGATGAACCTCGAGACCTACCAGGCGTCAATCGCCGGGCGGGTGATGGACCTCACGTACATGGAGTACGAGTTGCTCCGGTTCCTCGCGACGAACCCGCACCGCGTGTTCACTCGCGAGACACTCCTCAGTCGGGTCTGGGGATATGAGTACTACGGTGGCGCGCGCACCGTCGACGTGCACGTGCGCCGTCTACGTGCGAAATTAGGTGAAGAACACGCCCACCTGATCCAGACGGTACGTTCCGTGGGCTACAAGTTCGGTATGAACGGCGACCGCACGGGCGATTAACCCTCGGGCGCGTACGCCCAGAGTTCCACTTCCGCCCTGGCGCCGAGCGGCAGTTGGGCGACCGCTACCGCCGAGCGTGTGGGACGCGGTGGCTCGAACGCCTCCACCCAGACCTCGTTGCATGACGCGAAGTCGCCCATGTCGACGAGGAACAACGTGGCCTTGACGACCTGATCGAACGTCGCGCCACCTTCGCTCAGCACCTTGCGGGCGTTGACCAGTGCCTGACGCAGTTGGTCGGCCGCGGAACCCTCGACCATGGTCGGCGTGTCGTGGTCGGGAAGCAGGCCCAACTGGCCGGAGAGGACGACGAGGTCCCCCGCGCGTCGCCACGGCGAATAGGGACCGACGGGGGCGCTCACGACGTCAGCGTCGCTCGGTCAGCTGAACGAGTTGCCGCAGCCACAGGTTCGTGACGCGTTGGGGTTGGTGATGTGGAACCCGGCGCCCTGAAGGCTGTCCGAGAAGTCGAGCGTCGATCCGTTGAGCAGTTCGGCACTCTGAGAGTCGACGACGACCTTGACACCGGAGAACTCACGCATGACGTCGTCGTCGGAGAACTCCGAGTCAAAGAACATGTCGTAGTTGAATCCCGAGCAACCGCCGGGCTTCACCGCGACGCGCAGGGCGAGTACCTCGTCGACGGCCTCGGCGGCGATCAGCTCGGCGACCTTGGTGACGGCGACGTCGGTCAACGTAATCGGGTCGAGGTCCTTCCTGGAGAGGTTCACACTGGTAGTAGTCACGTTAGACATGCGGCTCCTTCGAGAGTTCTGATCTCCATGGTAGTGGTCGATTCTGCTCGTGAACACCCTTTATTCAGTGACCGGTAGCGTCACTGCATGACCGTCAACGACCAATTGCGCGAACGACTGGCCAAGGTGCTGGACCCCGAACTCGGAGCATCCATCGTTGATTTGGGCATGGTGGGCGAGATTGCGATCGACAGAGAGGGTCACGCCGTCGTGTCGATCTCGCTGACGACGACCGGTTGTCCGCTGCGGGTTCAGATCGAGCGCGACGTTCGCGAAGCCGCCTTGACGATCGACGAGGTGACCAGTGTCCAGGTGTTGATGGGCGTCATGGACGCAGATGCCCGCGGCGCGTTGATGCAGCGGGCGCGGTCCTTCGCCCAGGAACGCGCACCGCTCACCACAATCCCGTTGCACGCACCGGTGTTGATGATCGCTTCGGGCAAGGGCGGTGTCGGCAAGTCGTCGGTCACCGCCAATCTCGCCGTGGCGCTCGCACATTCCGGGCGTACCGTCGGCGTCCTCGACGCCGACATCTGGGGGTTCTCGCTGGCCCGCCTCCTCGGCATCGATGGTGAGGTCAGTGCGCGAGGCGGCAAGATGCACCCGCTCGAGCGGCGCGTCGGCACGGGACGCGTCAAGCTCTTGTCGATGGGACTGCTCGCCGACGAGGATCAGGCGTTGCTGTGGCGCGGACTCATCGTGCAAAAAGCCGTGGCGCAGTTCATCGAAGACGCCGACTGGTCTGACGTGGACTACCTCTTGATCGACACGCCGCCCGGGACTGGGGACATCGCGATGACCCTCGCGCGCCTGCTGCCCCAGATGGGTCAGCTGGTCGTGACGACGCCGTCGCCCGCCGCCCAGCAGGTCGCCGCCCGAGCCGCCGACTTCGCTCGAAAGTCGAACATCCGTGTGCTCGGCGTCATCGAGAACATGACCGGACTCGTCTGTTCGTGTGGCCAACTGCACAATCTCTTCGGCGAGGGAGGCGGCCGGTCGCTCGCCGACCAGCTCGACGTGCCACTCCTCGCCCAAATCGCGTTGCGCGACGACATGAGCGAAGGTGGCGACACCGGCCAGCCGGTCGGTCTGGGCGAAGGCGAGGATGGCACGTTCCACGTGCTGGCACGGCGAATCGTGAACGACGTCGCCCCGCCCGTCGGCGCCGAGGGGTGCTCGGCTCGGCTGCTCGACGCGATCAACCAAGCAGTCGACGGAGCCCGTTAGTCTTCAAAGCCCTCGTCGCCGGGGATCAGGATGACGATCTCGCCGTCCCTTTCAAGAACACGCGGTTCAATCCTCGGCACGGTGGTGAGTGCGTTCGCGTGGTCAAGCACGTCACGCGCGGTGTTCAAGTGCGCGATCGCCTGGAGGTTGCGAATCGTCGGAAAGATCATGTCCAGTTCTCCGCGCGCGTGCGCGTCGAGCGCGACGATGGGACGTACCCACTGGTCAGCCACCATTTCGCCTTCGTCGCAGGCAGCCGTCTGGTCACTCGGCGCGAGTGCCACGAAGAACCTCGTGTCAAAGCGGCGCGGAGGACCGACCGGGGTCACCCAATGCGCGAGGTAGGCCAGCCCCCGCATGTCGAGTGACATCTTCTCGAGGTCCATCATTTCGACGAATCCCATCGTCGAGTTGTTGACGGCCCGGCGATGCGCCGCCAATCGATGCACCACCTCATGGCTGGAGAACTGAAACGGCGCGCCGTGTTCGTCGCAGGCGACCAGTAGGCCCGCCTCTTCAAAGAGTTCGCGCAGGCACGCCACGTAGTACGCGAGTCCCCCTGCGGCGAGGTCGAGTCGCGTCGATGCCTCCTCGTCGTCGAGTCCGAAGGCCAGCCGCTGGGCGGCGGGTCCCGCGTCGGCCTCGTCGACGCCGCCACCGGGAAACACGTACGCGCCGCCCACGAAGTCACTGTTCAAGTTCCTTCGCAACATGAGAACTTCATAACCTTCGGGACCATCGCGCAGGCTGAGTACCGTGGCCGCCGGTCGGGGCTGCAGAATTTGATCCATACCGCAAACTACCCACGACCGTGGCCGAGGACCGCACGGTCCGCGGTTCAACTAAGTTTGTGGGTGGAAAAATACGAGGAGCGTTGTGGCCAAGAACCCCCCTAACAAGAAGGTATCGGTGGCGTCCGGAGCGAGGAAGCCGGGCGCGAATTCGACGCGACCGAACACCAAGTCCGCGGGTCGCCCCGCCGGGCTCTTTACCTGGCTCGCCGTCGGACTGGTCGTCGTGGTCGTGGCCGTGCTCGTCATCATCAAGGTTTCGACCGGATCCACGGCGCCCGGCTCCTCGGGTTACCAGGCGACCGATCCCACCACGTTGGCCGAATTGACCACGATTCCGGCCTCGGTGTTCAACACCGTGGGCGTCCAGTCGCTCGTCGCGCCCGTCACGCCACCCCAGGCCCTGAAGGGTCAGCCGGCACTCTTGGGCACGTCGAGCACGGGCGTGAAGTTGCCCGAGGTCTTCTACCTGGGCGCCGAATACTGTCCGTTCTGTGCCGCACAGCGTTGGTCGACCATCATCGCGTTAAGTCGGTTCGGCACGTGGTCGGGTCTCGGCAACATGGCCAGTTCGACCAACCCGGGCGAGTACGCACCGGGAACCCCCACCTTCACCTTCGTCAAGGCGAAGTACAAGTCGAAGTATCTAACCTTCGCCAGTGTCGAGCAGTACAACCAAATCTTCAACACCGCGCTCAACTTCTATTCACCTCTGCAAAAGCCCAACAAGGCCGAAAGCGCGAACTTCCAGAAGTACGACACGTCCAAGTACATCAAGGGCATCACGGCCCAACAGGACCATTCGATTCCCTACATCTCAATCGGCAACAAATTCCTTGTCTCGGGAGCGAGTTTCGGCCCGCTCACCCTCGCCAACCTGTCGCGCAGTCAAATCGCCAAGGGCCTCAGTGACCCGACGAGTCCCGTCACTGACGCCATCATCGCGTCGGCGAACTACCAGACGGCGACGTTCTGCACGTTGACCAAGAACCAACCGGCGAACGTCTGCACCAGTTCGGGCGTCAAGGCGGCGAAGAAGGCCATGGGTCTTAAGTGAGCCGCACGGCCCAGCCCGTTGCGCGCTGGGCCGTCGCGACAACATTCCTCCTGAGCCTCGTCGGCCTCGGTATCTCGATCTACCTGACGATCACCCATTTTCGACCCATGCTCCTCGTGTGCTCGTCCACGGGCACCATCGACTGCGCCGCCGTCACGACTTCAGCACAGTCGTACTTCCTCGGCATTCCGGTCGCGATACTCGGTCTCGGGAACTTCGTCGTGATGAGCGTGCTCAACTCGCCGTGGGCCTGGCGGGCGCGGTCCTACTGGATCCACGTCGCGCGCTTCGTCCTCGCGATCGCGGGAATGGTCTTCGTCTTGTGGCTGCTGAGCGCCGAACTCCTGATCATTGATCACATCTGCCTGTGGTGCACCGGCGTGCACGTCGTGACGTTCGCCCTGCTCATCGTGCTCTCGCGCGTGTGCCCTACGCAGCTGGGCTGGAGTCGCTCAGGGTCGCAGTAGGACCCGGCGTTCAACTTCGTTGAGTCCGCCCCACACGCCGTGCGTCTCGTGGCGCTCGAGCGCACTCGCCAGACATTCCTCTCGAACGCCACAACTTGCACAGATCCTCTTGGCCATGAGTTCGCGCTCGAGCCGGTCCTCTTTGCGCTCGCTCGATTCAGGAGGAAAGAAGAGCGCCCCTTCGCTACCGCGACAGGCAGCCAGCTCCGCCCACCCCAATGGAGTAATCGCCATCGCCCTCCCCCAGGTTCGACTTAGACCGCAGGATAATCATCCGGCGGACCCCGTGGCAAGACGAATTCTCGGGTACGACAATCGACCACTTCTGGACGAATCGATCGCTCCGCTACGCTGAGCCCCGTGGCTACTGTTCTGCTCGCGAGCGACCTGGAGTCGCTGCGGCGCGAGTTGCGCACCATGCTCGAAGGGCCCGATCTGCTCATCGAAGAGGTGGCGACCGGACCCGACGTGGTGTCACGCGTCAAAGAGGGTGGCGTAGACCTGGCCATCGTCGACCTCCAGATTGGCTCAATGGGGGGGATGGCGGTCTGCCTCGAACTTCGCCATGAAGAGTCGTACGGCGCCGCCGACCCAGTCTCGGTGCTGATGCTTCTCGACCGTCGACCCGATGTCTTTCTCGCCCGACGAAGCGGCGCCGAGGGTTTCGTCGTCAAGCCTCTTGACCCGCAACGCGTGCGCGCCGCGGTGCGCGCCTTGCTGCGCGGCGAGGAATACGAAGACGATTCGTTGCGACCCGCCACCGTTCGGGTTGGTCCCACCAACTAGCAATGAGCGACGCTCA
>Ga0207927_1000950_pt1 | contig 12409 bp, 9 predicted proteins | sample NGESurdeep072012_2_FD_184456 | JGI IMG/M metagenome (GOLD analysis project Ga0207927, IMG submission 184456) | Arctic peat soil microbial communities from Barrow, Alaska - NGEE Surface sample 210-2 deep-072012 (SPAdes) | ecosystem: Environmental > Terrestrial > Soil > Wetlands > Peat ... | reverse complement strand
TCTCTCCCCGACCAACTAATCCCACGGAATCAATGAATTAGAGTACTCGTCACTTTGGCCGCTTCTGCAACTTGGGTCCATTTGGGTCCAATCAGAAGTTCCTCGACCTTTTCCACCGCGCTGCGCGCATCCGCAGGTACGGAGTGCAAATAGATCTCCCGTGTGACCTCTGCGGAAGAGTGCCCCAGTAGGGCCTGCACCGTTCCCAACGGCGTGCCGACGGCGTCGAGCAGCGTCGCGTTCGCTTGGCGCACCCAATGCCAAGTGACACCCTCGATGCCGAGCTTCTCGCACGTCGGCGCAAGCTGACGATTGAGAAGATTTCTTCGACTGAAAGGCGTGCCGCGCCTGGTTGCAAACACGAGCGCTTCCGGATCGATGCACTGCGGCTCGAAAGCCGACAGCACCTCGATTCCTTTTGCACCGAGCGGTACCACCGTCGCGGATGGCAGTGAAGAGATTATTCGCGTGAAACTGTTCAAGCATGGGGTCCGAAGAGAGCGTGAACGCGCCACGTATCTAGATATCTTGAATCTTGGTGCCGATAATCTTCACCTGCATTGGCTCTGGCGCAGTCGTCTTGCAGATTACGACCGTCACGCCCGAGTTTTTCAGAGATGGCTTGGGCGTACTGTGTTGTTGCGGACTCGTGTCCAATGCGACGTCGGTGATAAGTGGAACAAGGGTTTTGAGATCTATGACGCAATCGATCGTTGCGATCGTAGTATCCTTGGTGGCAAGCCGCTAGAGAGCTTGTCGGCGTTTGCCCGTCGTTGCGACGTCCTCGTAGCTGAGCTACGCGATGCGACTCTGGGCTCAAATTGGCCGGTTCACCGAAGTTAGTCACGTCTACCCTAACGCTCGGCTATTCGGTGAGTTTCGGGCTCTCCGGGCAGGTTCTGATCGCTTTTTGTACGTAAAGGTACGTCGTTTACCGCGGCTCCAATCATTGCGGCTGTTTTCTGATCTTAGCGTTGCCAAAACCCACAGATTCTGGACCGGCACGGATCAAGCGACCACCTGACCCACACACCGCCGAATAGTACCTCGGCCCTTCGGATCGCCATGCTGGCAGCCCCGGGCGTAGATCACGACCAACCCTTGGGGCGTTGATACGCAAGTCGGGCTGCGATGCATTCTTCGTGACCCCAGTGGCCCGCCAAACTTGAGTTGCGGCAGATCGGCAACCTGATCGTTGTTGGCTGCATTGCCAAATACTGTGTTGACACTTCAGTCCGAAGGGCTGTCAGCCCCAGCTATGACATGACTCCAATTGCAGACAGACTTCCCAGCAGTTTTACTGGGCTCTGGCTGAGGAGATCACAAACCACGACGAGTCCGTCACCGGTCGGCGTGATCTGGCTCACTGAGTTATTAGAGTGATCAGACGAGTCTCATTAAGTAGTTGCTTGTTCATACCAAGGCGGTGAGCATTCGACCTCTAGGCACGCCCCACAGTACGGAGTCGTACGCTGTCTAGCGCAGTGACGCTGTATGAGGCGTATGCGGGCGCTGTCTGTATGGCCCAAAACCGGCTACTTGGTTACACGGCTTACGCAGCTTTATCTTTTTTGGACGAACTTATGCACGTTAAAAGCAGTGATAATTCGGTGTTCGTTGCGATATTTCTTAACAGTTTGAAGAACGTCAGGTTCGCATGTAGATTCCGGGCATTATATTCACGCTCTGCTGTAAATCGACATCATGGAACCAGCGCGGGCTTCCGCCTGACGGGCGCGCTCCTGATCGTGATGGCAGCCATGATCGTAGGACAGACGCGTTCTCAGGCCCAAGGTATACCGACGAGCATGGGTCCTGGGATGCCAGGGACTGCGATTGCTACGCGAAGTGGGGCGAGCCTCCACGTCACCATTCTTGACGAAAACAAGAAGCCTCTGAAACAGCAGTCTCTGATCAGGCTTACAGACCAAGAGACGGGCAGGGTGTTGTTCCAAGCCACGCGCGGGTCCGAGGCGACATTCACGGATCTTTCTGCGGCTAAATACTTTCTCGAGGTGGGTGCTGCCGGGTATTTAGGAATGCATGAAGAGGTTGCTATCACCGATATCGCCTACGACTTAAATGAGACGGTGATATTGGCGCTCGATCCGGTGTCCGTCGACCTCAGGTTGAAAGATGCGGGGCAGCTTCCGTCCAAAGCACGCAAAGAAGCCGAAAAGGGGATACAGGCGCTGGAACTCTCAAATTTTGTCGAGGCGCGCAGGCATCTAGAAGCTGCAAATCGTCAATATCCCTCTAGTTCTTCGATCAACTTTCTCTTGGGATATTTAGCCCTCCAACAAAAGTCCCAAGACCAGGAATTGGCCTACCTGACCGCCGCGACGAAGCTTGACCCACATAACGTGCAAGCACAAAACCTGCTCGGACAACTCTATTACCAGCGCGGTGATTATGCGCGCGCTGCTGAAGCTGAAGAGATCGTGGTTGCGAGCAGCGGAGATTCTTTGATCGCGAGAAAAATACTCGCGAATTCCTGTTTGAAACTGAAGCAATTCGAGAAAGCTCGCGAGAGTTCGCAATGGATCGTAGATAAAGGGGGAAGTGAGGGGCGTCGGCCCGGCTCGTTTTGGGACAGGCGCTCGCCGGGTTGCAGAAGAACGAGGCTGCCATCCAAATGCTGAAGGCCTACCTTGACGGCGAACCCAAGAGTTCGGTGTCCCCTCAAATTCGGGAATTGCTTGTCCAGTTGGAGAAACAGGTGTCGGAGGGCGGCGCCAATGCCAAAGTAGACATCGGAATTGGCGAAACGGAACTCATGGCGGAAAGTGAATCCTCCGCCGGAAGTGCGGGAATGCCATTGGACGTAGACGCAAGGAAGCCATCCGTGGCCGCCGGCGTTCAGTGTCCCTCGAACATTCTGGAATTGACCGCGAACCCCTCAAAGGCGTTGGTCGATAGCGTCGCACAGTTCTCAGCGGTCGAGCACATGGTTCATGAGAATCTTTCCCCGCAGGGAACTCCTGGAAGTCGCGAAACGCGACAATTCAACTACGTGGTTTCCATCAGCGAGCCCGCACCAGGTACGTTGATCGTTCAGGAATATCGCGATGCCGACAACTTGGATATGCCGGGCAAAATAGCGACCACCGGACTGGCAATTCTGGCCATTGCCTTCCATCCCCTTTTCCGCGACGACTTCGAAATGAATTGCGAAGGTCTTGGCGATTGGGAAGGGCAGGCGGCGTGGTTAGTGCACTTTCGACAGTCGGACGATAAGCCCAATCGGCTGCGATCCTACGTGGTGAATAAGAGCAACTATCCGATCCGGTTGAAGGGGCGGGCATGGATTCGCGCCGACAACCTCCAGATCATTCATCTGGAAACGGATCTGGTAAGGTCGATTCCCGAAATTCACCTGATGACCGAACACACCAATGTCAGCTACGGCCCAGTGCAATTCAGAAAGAGTGGTACCGACTTGTGGCTGCCGAAGAGTGCGGAACTCTATGTGCACTTCGGGAAGCGACGCTTCTACCGCAGTGAGAGCTTTGACCATTTCATGCTTTTCGCGACGGACGCTGTCGAGAAAGCAAAGCTACCGAATATCGACTCGAGTCAAGATCCGGCCGCCAACACTGGAGTTGGACTATACAAGTAGTCTGCGGCCCACTTATCGATCGCGTCCGATGCCAGCCGGGCCGGCGTTAAACGCGCGTCGGCTGTTCTCTCAGGAACCACCCAAGTTGAAGACCTATCCCAACACGATTTATTGTAAGATGTGCGTTTCAATGTAGCACTCTGGATAAGGGTGCCGATTGCTCGTCCATGCCGCCGCGTTCGTGTGCGTGGGGCAATAGGTTCGAGTGATTGATTTAGAGAGTGAATGTGTTGAGTTTTGGTGAATGGCACCTCCCGCGCCTCAGCAGCCGATTCTAAGGTCGCCCTACTCGCAATCTCAGCTGGATGCAATCCATTCGTCTGATTACACATGCATCGTAAATACGCTTGTTATGGCGTGACTGGACTAACCGGCGTTGCCCCCCCGCCTCCGCATTCGAGAATACAGACGATGGCAGCGGTGGCGGCAGCCGATGCGATGATTAGGATGATCCAGCCCTTCTTGTGCCTGGTCTCATCACCGGTAGTTGTGGCAGCTGGTTTCGGCCCCTGATCCTGACTACTGGCGGTAGTCTCCGGATTCGAGCTCGGGTTCTGCCCTGGCGGCGGACCGCTGGCAGAGGCCGCAGGCTTGGGTTCCTGGTCCTGTGGATCGAGAATCACTTTCGCGGTATATCCCGGCTCTAGCGTCGCTGTCTCGACTCCATCCGTGAGCGTCAATGTCCCTTCCCGGCTGGCTACAAGGATGGTTTTTCCATCGCTGCTGACGTCGAACAGGGCTGAATTGCTCTTGGGAATCACTGCCAGGCGGCCGACGTGCGCCGTCATTCCGAGGGATGTCCTCGCGCTGGCTTTGCCTCTCAGAATTGTGAACCCGTCGCTCTGGTATTGAACGGAAGAATTCTGGTCGACCACCAGTGAAAAACCATTGCGATTGACGGATACCACCGATCCGTCCGCCGTATCGATTCGATCCCCCGCAAATACGCTCATCGACTTCGCCGCAGGCATCCCGTTTAGAAATACCGCTCCGGTGGCGTAAAGCATTGCGCTGGGCCGTTCTGCCATCAGCAGGGTGCATGGACAAAGCACAACCAGCAGCACAGCGATTGCCTTTCGCAGCGCCTGTTCCGAGAGGACGGCTGCCCTTACAAAGGCTGGGCTTTGCAGAACTATGTTGCAGATCCGTGCTCGGCCGATGCGATGTATTAGGTTATTCCTTTGGCGTGCCTTCACTGTACGCTCGGCGAGCCAGTCTGTCCCTTGTTGCAATAACATAGCGTCCTTTCAGGCCGTGGCCGCTCGCAAGAATTCTTCGGAGCTGATCGGCATTTCCATCATCAGTTTCCGGGATCGTTCGTCATTGCGGGCCAGGGCGGCGGCCAACAGCGCCGCAAGCTGCTCGGGGAAGTCAGCCGACGGCGGTGGAGGCTCGATCCGCAGCACCTTGGGAAAAGTCGTGGGATTCACAGTGGCGGAATCGCTCCATAACTCTTCGTGCAACTTTTCTCCGGGCCGCATGCCGACAAACCGAATTTCGATGTCCTGTCCCGGACGGAGCCCCGACATCTCGATCAGGCGGCGTGCCAGAGTTGTGATCTTCACTGGGTCGCCCATGTCCAGAATATAGATCTCCCCGTTCGAAGCGAGAGTCGTGGCTTGCAATACCAGTTGCACCGCCGATGGAATCGTCATGAAATAGCGTGTCATCTCTTCATGCGTGACGGTTACCGGACCTCCAGCAGCGATCTGCCGGAGAAAGATCGGAGCCACGCTTCCGCTGCTGCCCATGACGTTTCCGAATCGCACGCACGCGCATCGCGTGATGCTCCGCGGTTCTGACTGCTGCAGGGCCAAGTGCTGCACCGTCAACTCAGCCATCCTCTTGGTTGCGCCCATTACGCTGCTCGGATTTACGGCCTTGTCAGTCGAGATCATTAGGAAGCGTTCGGCGCCGCAGTCGATGGCTGCTTCAGCGATGGTACGTGTACCAAGGACGTTGTTTAGCACTGCCTCGCTACAGTTCTGCTCCATCACCGGTACATGCTTGTAAGCCGCTGCGTGTATCACGATGTCGGGTTTATATCGGTGGAAGACGGCGGATATGCGATCGCGATCGCGAATGTCTGCCACGAGGGGTATCGGTTGCGGTTTCACACGTACACTTGAGCCGAGTTCGCTGTGCATCTGAAAGATGGAGTTCTCATCCTGATCAAGCAATATGATCTGATCGATGGGAAGACGAGCTACTTGCCGGCTCAACTCCGACCCGATGGATCCTCCGGCGCCGGTGATAAGAACAACACGTCCGCGAAAGGCATCCACGACGGCGGGTTCAGGCCGCGTCGTGACTGGGACGGCGTTCTTCATCGCCAACTCGGGCGGCGGATTTCTTGCTATGCGTACGTCTCCGTTAATGATGTGCGACGCCAGCGGCAGCAGTCGGGCCTCGACACCAAAATCCACGGCCGTGGCAATAGCTGCACTGATCGTCTCAACGTCGGCATCGGCGATCAGGATAAGATCAATCTGTTCTGAAGCAAGGTGCTTTGGCAGACTCTCCAGTCCATCAGAAACCTTGAAACCCGCCAGCCTTGCACCGTACAGTCTCTTGTCGGGTGACAACAGACACACCACATTTATTTCAGAGTGAAATGAGATCTGCCGTAAGGCGGACGCCAAGCCCTCACTGGTCCCAATCAACAGAGTTCTCTTGCAAGTGGAGCCGCCGAGCGAGGCTTCGAACAAGTAGCGTCGCAGGCTTCGGACTCCGGCGCCCAGCACCACGAACACCCCATAATCGACCACGATTACAGTAAGCGGTAACACTGCGACCGGGTGGTACTGCAACCAGCCAATGCGAAGCAGCAGCATGATGACCGTGGGCGGGATAGCGGCAAGGCACAAAGTCATGGTGTCGCCAAGATTGAAGTAGCGCCAGATGGCTCGATATGCGCCCAGGATCCATAAACATGCGGGCCGCACCAGAAGTAGAGCTACTGCGGAGAAACGCACCGCTGCCTGGTAATTCTCCGGCACGTTAAAGTCAAAGCGCAGTTGCCAGGCCACCCAGATCGCGATCATCGACAGTGAGCCGTCAATCGCAATCAGGCCACCACGGTTGAACATCCATCGCGGCAATCGGTCAATTGCCCGCCCCGCCTGACCGCAAAGCTCCTGCAACACACGTCGCGATACGTGAAACGACATAATGCAGCCTTGACCCGCAGTTTCAATTTGACGTGTGGCAGGACGATTGGCGTGATCGATCCGTTTTGGGTCGATGGGTACAACCTGGGTACGATTCTATGCAGATCGCTGGCATTGCGCAAGCGAACCACTAATAAAATCTCCTTAAAATCGCTTCAGAATTACCTTGGTTCCCGGCAAAACCGTTATTGTTCGGCGCCGGCGCTCACAAGTTGCAACACTCGCACGTCATCAACCCAGAATTGGCCCCGTATTCGCGTGTCGCCCGGTTTGCGTGAAAATCGAACCAGCACGAGCATCACGTCATGAGCGGCCGTAAACGTCGCTTCCACTCGATGCCAATTGGTGGTACCGAGAGTCTCCTCCGAGTGACCATACTCGATGTTCTTGTAGCCGTCGTAAATCGCCAGGCGCGGTCCGTCGGCACTCTCCAGTTCTTCGCTTCTCACCCACGCTGAAGCCACGTAGGAAGCACCGGGTGTGACTGGTACGTACTGCCAGATCCCCGCGTCGTCAGCGCTGCCAGAAAACGCGATCAGCAGAGACTCACTGCCGCGGTGGTTCTGGGTTGAGTCCAGCATCACTGCGACTCCTGGCAGCGATGCATATTGCCAGTCGAAGCCTGCATTCAGGATTTCATGCTCAAAGCTGGTGTTTACCACCAGATTGTCGGGCGTGATGTACGGCTTTAGACTGCTGGACCTCTCTGCAACCTGCTGCCAAACCTTCCGTGCGCCCGTCACGTTTCGCTCAGCGAGCAATGCATCTACATAAAACAGTGCGTCGCGCGGATCGAATTCACGATTCAATTGCAACATCGATGACCATGCTTGATCGGCGGCTTTCCATTGGTGCCTTCCGACGAGCAGCTTGACGAACTTCAGATAGACGTCGGGATCGGGAGGCAATCGACGAGTGATGCGGTCAACATCTCCGAGTGCGCGCCAACTCGTATCGAGAGCGACCTCAGCTTTACTAGGATCGTTGCGCACCACGACTGCGAGCTGGTCAAGCGCCTCGTCCGTCTTGCCTTGCACCAGGAACAAGTTGGCTGCGTCCCACGCGACCTCCGGAGTGGTTGGGTCAACCGCAATCGCGTTGCGGATCGCTCTCGTCTGTTCAAGATCGTTGCCCAGGCTATTCTCGGCCTGCGCCAGATGCAGCCAGTACGAGGACGCATACGGATTGAGCTTGACGGCTTGCTGGAATTGCACAGCCGCAGCCTGCGGGTCCTGCACGTTCCACATGAAGTATCGGCCTAGCAGGTCATAATTGCTTGCGTCACGGGGCTGTAGTTCGATTGCATGCTGGATCGAAAGCTGGTCGCGCCCCATTGAGAGCCGGTGGGCCCGGTACACACGAACCACACACCAGACATAGCAGCCTGCCAGCAGACAGATCAGCAGCAACGCAGCGCGAAATGCACGGCGTGATTCCGCGTGCTGCTTAGTCCCCACGGATGCTCGCGCAGCACTAGTGGTCGCCGGAACTCGCGGATCTCGGTTCGTCCTGGCCATCGTCTTCTTCCGCTTGCGCACGGCCGGGGCCTTTGCGCTTGGAATCGCTGTAATACAGGCCGTAGCGTGAACCGGAGTGGTAGTCGCTCAGCGAGGCGAAGTCGACAGCGTTCAGCACCACACCCAGTATGTTGCAATTCACATGAAGCAGCAAGTCACGCGCCCGAAGTACCGCGCCTGTGGTTGTCTGGTTGGCGCGAACCACCAGCAACACCGCATCTGCCTGCACTGACAGCAATACTGCGTCGGTTACAGATAGCACGGGCGGCGAGTCGATGACGACGTGGTCATACTCCTCACGCCATTGTGACAACAGTTCCTGCAGAATAGTGGAACTCAACAACTCCGAAGGTTGGGGTGGCATGGCGCCCGCCGGCATAACGAAGAGATTCTGCTGCCGAGTGATAAAAGTAGCCGTGCCTGCGTCAGCCCCCCCGCTGAGGACGTTCGACAACCCCGGCCCCTGACGGAATCCAAATGCCCGATGAACGCTCGGACGCCGCAAGTCAGCGTCCACCAGCAGAACTTTCTTGCCTTGCTGAGCAAGGACGATGGCCGTATTAATGCTGGTCATCGTCTTGCCATCCTGAGGCATAGGGCTAGTCACTACGATGGATTTCGGCGGGCCGCCTGGGCTGGATAACAAAATCGAAGTACGCAGTGCGCGGTAAGCCTCTGCTATTTCCGATTGCGGCTCCAGGCAAGTTACGAGAGAAATCGCAGGCGCCTGCTCCGGAGGCGACCCTTTGGGTATGCCGGGCACCCTCCGCGGAGCGTGCCTCTGCAGCTCGTCCTTCACCGGAATCATGGCCAACATGGGAAGTGTAGACAAAGCCTCAACCTGCTCTGGCGTGCGAACCGTGGTGTCCATCGATTCCAGCACAAACGCGATGGCAATGCCGCCAAGCAAGCCCAGTACGAGTGCATATTCCAGGTTACGCGGAATGTTGGGACGGGCTGGAGTCATCGGCACACGCGCTTTATCGACGATGCGGATGTTGCTGGAATTCAACGCAGCAGCCAGGCTGGCTTCCTTCAGTTTCTCCAACAGCCCATCGTAGAGCTGTCGATTGGAGTCGGCTTCCTCCTTCAGAAGCTTGTACTGGATCGCGCTGACATTCAGTTGGTCGGCGACGGTGGTTTGGGCCGCGAGAGCCTGCTGAAGCATCTGTTCGCGCTTCAGAGCCGCCTCGTAATCGTTCTGCACCCGCCGGATACCGTTCTGCAATTCCTTGTCGTAGGCGTCATTAATCAACTTGAGTCGGTTGCGAACTTCCTGCACCTTGGGATAGGAACTGCCGAACTCCGTGGACAACTGCGCATCTTGTGCTTCGAGTTCCGTCTGCTGCTGCCGCAGGCTGGAGAGCAAAGGGTCCTGCAGGACAATGCCTACGGTTTCCACGTTGGTGCCCTTGGCGATTTCATAAAGTGACTGCTTCTGAATGCGCTCTACCTGCGCCAGCGTCAGCTCCTTGCTCAACCCATTCAACTTTTCGACAGTGAGGTTCTGTTTGTCGTCGGCACCGATGATGCCGTTTTCCTTCTGGTACTCAACCAATTTCGCTTGTGACGATTGAACCTTGATCTGGAGATCCGCCAGTTGTTTCGAGAGCCAGTCGGCGGCAAGTATGGTGCTGTCGTAGCGCGCCTTGATGTTCTGCTCGATAAAACTTTCGGCCGTCGCATTCGCGACTTCGGCTGCCAGCGCTGGATCGGGACCCGAATATCGGATCTCGACAATGGCCGTATTCGGAACCTGCTGCACGCGCAGATTACTCTCAAACGTCTGCAGCAACTGTTCTTCTCTGCCCAGATTTTGCCGGGACAATTTCGACATTGCGCCCGGCTTCGCGCCAGATGCGGAGGGACCAGCAAACTCCGGCCGACTCTCCAACCCGAGATTTCGGATCACGAGCAGGGCCAGAGAGCTCGACTGCAAGATTTTCACTTGTGTGTCGACGCTCACCTGTGTGCCGCTGTCGTCAGTGGATTGCAACTTGGAGAAATTGAGGAAGCTCGATGTCTGGCCAAAGATCGAGACCCGCGCGGTGGCATCGTAAATCGGAGTGATGCGCAGCGACGCAAGGCCCGCGATGGTCACCATCACGAGGGCGCAAATGAGTATCGTCCATTTGCGCTTTACCAGGATTCGCCAATAGTCACCGACCGTTGGTTCGGGGCGGGGCGCTGCGTAAAACTCCTGGATTCTGTCGAGACCATACTGGTTGCGGGACGCACGGTCGTGAGGACCGTCGAGCAACTGCCGGCTTACGTTCATCGTGCCTTACCTTGAGACGGAGCGCAGTGGACAGGAAAGTTGCTTCATTATAAGCCTCGAAGTCCTGGAAAAACGTTCGCTGGGAAAATTAAAAAAGTCCCAGCCCTACGGACAACACCTTATTGTGAATGCCCGCGACTCTTGGCCATGTAAACATCAGGACTTCCACTGGCGAGTGCAGCGAGTGCAAAAAAAAGAGCCGCGTTGGCGGGGATCTGCAGATTGAAATCAGACAAACTGTGGACCAGTATTCCAGTAACTCCGATGATCGCGGCCAATGTCGCTGCCGAGCGAACGTCGGTCTGCCAGCGATCGATTCTGCGCAAGCCGCTACGGAAGACGAGCACGATAAACCAGCACCCAATCGCGAAGCCTACGAGTCCTGTTTCGACTGCCGTCTGGACGTAGTCGTTATGTGCCTCGTTCACAAAGTAGTTCGTATAGAAGCTGCGAAACGACGGATAGACATCGGGAAATGTACCTAATCCCCATCCTAGTACTGGCCGTGATGCGACCATCTTCAAACTGTCTTTGACAATTGCGAGGCGATCTCCGGCACCGGCTTTTCCCAGAGGATCGTGCAGTCGCGCAATCCTTTCGCCAATGCCTCCCGGGCTCAAGAGGGCCAACCACACGGCGAAAGACGCCACGATAAGGAGTATGAGCGGAACTCGGCGTCTGGAGGGCTCGCGAAAGAACGCCAGGGCGCAAAGAACGACCATCTGGGCCCCGAACGCGATCATTCCGCCCAGCGATCGTGACAGAAAAATTGTGCTGGCCATCAACAACGCGACGAACCCGAACAGCACCCGCAGAGATCTTGTCCAGCGATTCATCATGGCAAAAACCAGCGGAATCGGTACCAGCAATTCCATCAGTCCCGCGTAATGTGCGTGATTGACGTAGGGACCATAGACCATGCCGCCATACCGGTTTGGCACAACCCAGTACAGGTTCCCGTTCCAGGTGAATTGCTGGACCATCGCAAAGAGCGCGACCAGGAATCCGAAGGCCATGAAAAAGAGCGCAAAGGTCTTGATCCAAACCGTGCGGCGCAGGCACTGGGTCGCGATGAAAAAAATCATTCCGTAGGCCGCCCACAACAATCCGCTCCGCCAGGTGACATACCAGTAGGCCGTTCGACCAGCCAGCAATTGCGCACAAACCAGCGCCGCGAACAGCGTGATCGGGAGAAACAGCGCGTTGCGACGAACCTCAACCCTGTCGGAGATCAGTTCCCGCAAAACCCACAGAACCACGCATCCGGCTGCGCCCACTTCGAGTACGAACATGGCCCACTCTTGGACTGCGCCAAACGCGAGAGGACCAAACGCCAACAACAAACAGAGAGCGACTACCAGCAATCCGTCGAGGACCCGCACAAGTCGGCCGTCAGCCTCAAACCCTTCCCGGTAATCGGCAGCAATCAGATAAGGTCTGGCGTTCAGGGAGGACACACAACGACTCCGATACGGCTGGCTGGTCGGATCATAGGGCCCATTGGTGCAACAGTGTAAACCAGAGCGCTGCCCGATGCGAACCCAGCTGGTACCAGATGCCAGCGTTGCAGCTGCTCGCCCACGAACATCCGACATCGGTACGCCACTCGAATGGGTGCGCTCGGATGGCAATAGTGCGCTGCGATGATCCGGCAGCGGTAGCGTCGTGACTACTCCGTCGCGTAAACGCGACGGCTTCTGAGGAAACGCATCTGAAGGGACGGCTGGCGGTGTCAGAGTTGCGGTAGCACTAGTCTCCGCAAGGGGTGGAGCGCAGCGAGCGAAGTGAACGATTGCATTAATACCCTTTTTCGACCGGACACTAG
>Ga0207927_1000947_pt1 | contig 12434 bp, 10 predicted proteins | sample NGESurdeep072012_2_FD_184456 | JGI IMG/M metagenome (GOLD analysis project Ga0207927, IMG submission 184456) | Arctic peat soil microbial communities from Barrow, Alaska - NGEE Surface sample 210-2 deep-072012 (SPAdes) | ecosystem: Environmental > Terrestrial > Soil > Wetlands > Peat ... | reverse complement strand
GGGACGGAGCCAACATCGAGATCGGGGAAGAGGTCGGTCTCGATAACATCTTTATCTTTGGATTGCGCGCGGAAGAAATTCTGGAGATGCAACAGAAGGGAACCTACAACCCACGCGATCGCTACGATGCCGATCCGGCCGTGAAGGAACTAATGGACGCTCTGGCTTCGGACCGCTTCTGTCCCAACGAGCATGGCCTCTTTCGCTGGATCTTCGACGAGTTGGTCTACCGCGGCGACCCCTACTACCACATCGCAGATTTCCCCAGCTACATCAAGACGCAGAGTCAGATCGCAAACGAATACCTGCAGGACGAGGTTTGGTACCGCAAGGCAATTCTCAACGTGGCCCGGCGAAATCTTCAGTTGGTCGGCGCTAAGTGAAACGCGAATCGAGACCGCTTCGGCGCGCGCGATCGACGATTTGGAAGTCTTGGGATTCGAGGGCTTAGCGCTACAGGATCTTTGCCGTGAAGACGCGCAGGTAGGTGTTGAGATCTATCGCATCCTGGCGGAAGTTCTCTCGGCACGCCTGACGGCTGCCTGGCAGCAAATCACGGATATCCTCGCTCCTCGAATCTCAACAGCCCCTTCGAAGTCGGGCTGATAACGTTGCGCCGAGGCGGGTTTACTTTCGGAGGTGTGCCTATGAGCACTGGGACTCATCGAATGCTCCGTCCTCCGCCACCTATTGACATAAGCCTGGAGAACTTGACGGAGTTTTCAGAAGGCAAGCGTGTCTTGACGTGTATCCAGTGTGGGACTTGCGCCAGTACATGCCCCTACGGCGAGCTGATGCAGTACCCGCCACGGCGCATCATTGGCATGCTGCGCGCCGGCAAGTTAGAGCAGGTCTTTACCAGTGACAGCCTGCTCAACTGCGTCGCGTGTTATGCCTGTACGGCCAAGTGCCCTCGGGCAATTGACCTCACCGGAGTGCTTCTGCCGCTGGTGAAAGAGCAGGTGCTTCTGCGCCTGCCGGCAATGCCGGCTGAGTTGCAGAAGGCGCTGGAAAACAAGCTGCGGTACGGCAATCCGATGGGAGAATCGCCGCGTAAGCGGGCTGCCTGGACCAAGACCGCTGGCGTGCCCGTTCGCATACTCTCCGAAGATCCCCGCCCGGTGGATGTCCTTTGGTTTGTGGAGTGTTACACCTCTTACCATTCGCGTGGACAAGACGCCGCACGCGCGACCGCAAAGGTGCTCCATGCGTTGGGGATTGATTTTGCCATTCTTGGCAACGAGGAGAAATGCGCTGGGGAATGTGGCCGTTTGTCGTGGGAGCGCGGACTCTATAACACCCTCATGGAATACAACATGCTGGTGTTCGCGAAGTACCAGTTCAAGATCATCGTCACTTCCTGCCCCCACGCCTACGACGCCTTCCGCTATCGCTACAAGATCCTTGGGTTTGATTACGACCTGACGCACGTTGCTCCCTTTCTTGCGCAACACCTTGACCGTCTGAAGCCGATGCTGAAACGCAAGGCCGGATACAAAGTGACGTACCACGACTCCTGCTGCCTGGGCCGGCACAGCTCTGTGTACGAAGAGCCGCGCATGCTTTTGCAGGCGATCCCCGGCATCAAGCTAGTGGAAATGGCTCATCACCGTGTGAATACCTTGTGCTGCGGCGGCGGGGGCGGAGGTATGTGGCTTGACACCTTTTACAAGACCAAGGGTTATGAGCGGCTCTCCGAGCGGCGCGTTAAGGAAGCCGTTGCCACTGGTGCTGACGTTCTCGCTGTGGCGTGTCCTTACGAAGTCTCGCGCTTCGAAGACGCCCTGAAAGTCATGGGATACGAGAAGAAGATGATCGTTCGCGACATCGTGGAACTACTCGCGGGAGCCATGGAGGTATAAGCCATGAAGATCATCGTGCTGTTGAAGATGGTGCCCGACGTGGTCGAGGAGCTGGAACTCTCCGCCGACGGCAAGGCGCTCGATGCCGAGTTTTTGCGCATGATCGCCAATGAACTCGACAGCCAGGCGCTGGAAGAGGCGCTGCTCCTGAAAGAGAGGCATGGAGGATCGGTCGTGGTGGTGGCGTTGGACGCTCCCGAAGTGGACGATGCCCTGTTCACTGCTTTGGCCAAAGGCGCCGATCAGGCATTCAAGGTCACCGATGGCGACACTGCGCTCAGCACTCGCGCTGGAGCGCATCGCCTGGTGCAGGCACTCGCCGCGATTCCAGGCTTGTTACCTGCCGACCTCATCCTTACCGGAGCGCAGGCAAGCGACGACCTTGACGGACTCACCGCTCCGTTGGTCGCCCACTGGTCGCAGTTGCCCCAAGTTGGGATTGTCACCGCCGTGAAGGTGGACACTGCCTCCGGCGTCGCGACCGTCCTGCGGGAGTTTCCGGGCGGAGTGCGCGGCGAGTTCGAAGTCAAGTTGCCTGCGGTGCTCGGCATCCAGGCCGCGGAAACACCTCCGCGTTATGTGCCGGTGGCCAAGGTGCGGGCAGCCATGAAATCGCAGGCCATCCAATCGGTTCCCGCCAGCCCTGCGGAGGAAGGCGGAGGACGGTTGCAGGTAGAGAAGATGGCGAAGCCTGAAGTGACGGAGCACGCGCAGATGCTCGAAGGCTCTCCAGAAGAGGTTGCCGGACAACTCTGCGAGATCCTGGCCGTTCGCGGCGTGCTCTAGAGAGGGGGAGCTATGGCAGGAAATGTTTGGGTACTGACAGAGCAGTGGAGAGGCCAGCTCTCCGAAATTACTTACGAAGTTCTGGCGTTGGGAAAGGAAGTGGCGACCGCTCTCGGATGCGATCTTCAGGCGGTTCTGCTTGGCCACAACGTCAAGGCCTTGACGCAAAGCCTGGGGAAAGCCGACGCGGTTCTTTACGTCGACCATCCTGCTTTGGAATATCCCGTGCCCGAGACGTTTGCCCAAGCGTTGGCACCGGTCATCCGCGACGGGATGCCACAAGTCGTCCTGGTTCCGCTGACCAATTTGAGTCTGGGACTTGGGTCGCTGTTGGCGGAGGATCTCGGAGTTGGCTGTGTCAATTTTTGCAAGGATGTGCGCGTTGTGAATGGCAGCCTGCAGACGCGATCCGTACTGTATGGCGGCAAGATGGAGGCCATCGTCAACCCGGCGCAAACCCCTGCGATCCTCGGCGTCTTGCCTGGAGTGCGTCCCCCTGACCAGGGATGGGCTGCAACCACACCTCCCATCGAACAAGTGACGGTCGACATTCACGAATCGTCACGAATTCGATGGAAGCAATACCTTGAGCCCGAAATCGGAGACGTTGACATCAGCAAGGAGGAAGTACTGGTGTCAGTGGGCAGGGGACTCCAGAATCGCGACAACCTCGCCCTAGCCGAAGAGTTGGCCAAGGAATTGGGTGGGGCCGTGTGCGCGTCGCGTCCGGTGATCGATCAAGGATGGTTGCCACTTTCCCGGCAGGTGGGTAAATCGGGGGCCGTGGTAAAGCCCAAGCTGTACATTGCTGCCGGCATCAGCGGCGCGCCGGAGCATGTGGAGGGCATGAAGAATAGCGGCCTGATAATTGCCATCAACACCGATTCGCAGGCGCCCATCTTCCACATTGCGCACTACGGGATTACGACCGACGCACTGGACCTGCTGCCTGCGCTCACGGAGGCGGTACACAGTCGGAAAGAGGTCAAGAGCCATGCCTGATCCGGCGGAGTTGCATTACCTGGGCGTAACGGGGCAGGAGTTGCTGTGGCTGCTCACGTTGATCTCGTTCGTGGTGTTTGGAGGACGGGTAGCGCGACACATAGAGGTACTGAGCCGCGCACGCGGAGAGAAGCGCTGGGACCACATTGGAAAGCGAATGGGCCTGGTAGTCACCAACGTTTTGGGCCAGCAGAGGCTCTTTGACGAGCCGGTAATTGGCGCCGCCCACTTTGTCATCTTCTGGGCTTTCATTTTCTATGCCACCACATTTGTCTGGAGTTTAGTGCGAGGTCTCGTTCCCGGCCTGCCGATCCCGTATCCCGACGAAGTGCTTTGGGTGACGGCTTCTGTGCAAGTGATGGGCGTCCTCTGAATCGTGGCGCTCGGTGTCGCAGCGGTGCGGCGTTACCTCTTCACCCCAGTCAGCCTCGAACGGTCGCGCGATGCAGCGACCATCCTGCTCCTGATTGGGATCGTATTGGTGTCGTCGCTTGCCGGCGCCGGATTCCGCGACTTGGCAACCGGAAGCGGGCAATTATCGAGGACCGTCGGCGGCTTCCTCGCCACAGGCTTTGCGTCGATTGGCATAAGTCCCGGCAATGCGTCGACGCTTTACCTCTGGTGCTGGTGGATTCACATGATCACCGTCCTCGGGTTCCTCGCGTACTTGCCATACTCCAAGCATCTGCATCTATTGGCCTCGCCATTCAGCGTCTTCTTTGCCTCTCTGGAACCCAGCAAGATGCCGTTGCCCTCAGAAGGAGCCTCCCGATTCGAGGAGTTCACCTGGCGGGAAATGTTCAGCGGCTTCGCCTGTGCCGAATGCGGGCGCTGCGATCGCGTGTGTCCCAGTTTCACGAGTGGCTATCCGCTGTCTCCCAAGCAGCTCATCCATCACGCTAAAGAGCTTGCGCTTGCAACCGAGGGCCGCATGGGAGATATGCGCCCGATGTCGGACGAATCGCCAGGCAACGGCGCGGCATTCCTGGGCGATGTGGTCCACGCGGACGAGATCTGGGCGTGCACGACCTGCGGTTCCTGCATGGAGCGCTGTCCAGTCTTCAACGAGCACATTCCTCTGCTGATCGAGATGCGGCGCAAGCTGGTTTCCGAGGGAGATGTTCAACCGCGGGTCCAGGAGGCTTTCACAAGTCTCGCGCGCTACGGCAATTCGTTTGGCTTGTCGCCGCGACAGCGTGCGAAGTGGACGCAAGGCCTTGAATTCAAGCTGAAAGACGCACGCAAGGAACCCGTTGAGTATCTGTGGTTCGTCGGCGACTATGCCGCGTATGATCCGCGAGTTCAGCCGGTAACGCGCTCCCTGGCTCGCGTGTTACAGCAAAGCAATCTGGACATCGGAATCGTTTACGAGAGCGAGCAGAACTCAGGCAACGACGTGCGCCGCGTGGGGGAAGAAGGTCTGTTTGAGACGCTGGCGCAGAAGAACCAGGAATCGCTGGGGAAAGCGCATTATGAATCGATTGTCACCACCGACCCCCACAGCTATCACGCACTGAAACATGAATACGGATTGAAGAATGGGAATGGCGGTGCACATGTCGTTCACCACACCGAACTTCTCGATGTGTTGATTCGAACTGGCAAGCTGGGGTTGCGGAAGCCCGTGGGCCTTACGGCCACCTATCACGACCCCTGCTATTTGGGACGGTACAACGGTGTCTACGATCCCCCGCGCCGTGTATTGCGGGCTCTGGGCGTGAATCTGGTGGAGATGCCTCGCAACCGCAGCCAGGCTTACTGTTGCGGCGCTGGTGGCGGACGCATCTGGATGGACGATGTTGCCGGGATTAAGGAGCGTCCGGCCGAAAGCCGCTTACGCGAAGCCGCGAAACTGCGCGGCGTGGACACCATCGTCGTGAGTTGCCCTAAAGACCTGGTCATGTTTCAGGACGCCCTGAAGACGACAGGCCTGGAAGGAAAATTGTCAGTCAAGGACATTGCTGAAGTTGTGGAAGAAGCGGTTGCCGCTTAGCTAGGAGTAGGTCCCATGCCTGAGCGCAAGAACGGAGATCACAGCAGCGCACGAATTGGGGTGTACGTCTGCCATTGCGGCACCAACATCGCCGCAACTGTGGATGTGAATGTGCTATCGGAATACGCGGCCACCCTGCCGGGTGTTGTCGTGGCACGCAATTACAAGTATGTGTGCTCCACTCCAGGACAGGAGTTAATCAAGCGCGACATCCACGACCACAGCCTTAATCGTGTTGTCGTGGCAGCGTGCTCCCCCTGTTTGCACGAAAAGACCTTTCGCAATGTCACTGCCGAAGGCGGACTCAACCCGTATTTCTTTCAGATGGTCAACGTCCGGGAGCAAGACTCGTGGGTGCACACCGACAAGAAAGCGGCCACGGCGAAGGGGAAGGATCTTCTCCGGGCCGCCGTCCGCCGTGTTGCCCTGCACAAGCCTCTGGAGCGCAAGCGAGTCTCCATCAATCCCAATGTGCTGATTGTGGGAGGAGGTATAGCCGGCATTCACGCGGCGCTCACGCTGGCCAATGCGGGCAAGCATGTCTATCTCGTGGAACATGACGCCACCATCGGCGGGCACATGGCCATGTTCGACAAGACATTTCCCACACTCGACTGCGCCGCCTGTATCCTCACGCCAAAAATGACGACCGTGAAGTCCCACCCCAATATCACCTTGTGGACCTACTCCGAGGTCGCTCAGGTTGACGGCTACGTCGGCAATTACCGGGTGACGGTCAAGCGCAAGCCACGTTATGTGATCGAGGGCGCGTGCGTGGGCTGCATGGAATGCATCGATGCCTGTGTCTACAAACAGGCCAAGGTGCCTGACGAATTCAACATGTGCCTGGGCAAGCGCAAGCCGATCTACATCCCATTCCCGCAAGCCGTTCCCCAGGTGGTGGTGATCGATCCGGAGAGTTGCATCGAGTTTAAGTCCGGCAAATGCAAGAAGACCTGCGTAGAAGCATGCGGAGACCGCAACGCCATTGATTTCAAGCAGCAGGAGAGTGTCGAAACCATCGAGGTAGGCACCATCATTCTGGCCACCGGCTTCCACACCTTCGATGCCAAACGAATCCCGTATTACGGCTATGGAACCTATCCGAACGTGTACACAGCGTTGGAGGTTGAGCGTCTTGTTAATGCAGCCGGACCAACGGGCGGCGAAGTCGTCTTGCGCGATGGACACAAGCCAGCAACCGTGGCCATAGTCCACTGTGTTGGCAGCCGCGATGAGAACACCAATCGGCATTGTTCGCGGGTGTGCTGCATGTACTCTCTGAAACTGGCCCATCTGATCAAAGAGAAGACCGAGGCTGAAGTCTTCAACTTCTACATCGACATGCGGACCCCGGGTAAAGGCTTCGAGGAGTTCTACAACCGCGTGGCGGAAGAAGGCACTCACTTCGTCCGCGGCCGAGTGGCCGACATCTTCCCCAATCCGGGAGATGATGGCCGCCTGCTGGTGTGTGCCGAAGATACCCTGATGAGCGCTGTGGTAAAAATACCCGTGGACATGGTCGTGCTAGCCACCGGTCTGGAGCCACAGCCCGACGCACAGGAAGTTCGTCGCCGCTTCCACATTTCGTGTTCGACCGAAGGCTTCTTCCTGGAGCGCCATCCTAAGCTCGCTCCTGTCAGCACCTTCACCGACGGGGTTTTCCTGGCGGGCTGTTGCCAGGGCCCCAAGGACATTCCCGACACGGTGGCCCAGGCTGGCGCCGCTGCGGCCGAAGCTCTCGCCCTGATCGACATTGGCTATGTCGAGCAGGAGCCGTACACCGCACATGTTCTGGAAGAGGTCTGTTCCGGCTGCAAGACGTGCGTCCCACTGTGCCCCTACCAAGCCATATCTTTCGTGGAGAACAAGAACAAGGCTGAGATCAACGAAGTGCTCTGCAAGGGTTGTGGGACCTGTGTCGCCTCCTGCCCATCGGGATCCATCGAGCAGAACCTGTTCGACGACGAAGAAATTTTTGCGGAAATCGAGGGGTTGCTAGCTTATGCCTGACAACAAACAGAACTCATTGCAAGTTGCGTCGCCGGAAAAAGAGGCGGCAACGTTCGAACCCAGGATTGTGGCTTTCTTTTGTACCTGGTGTACCTATCTGGCAGCCGACCTCGCCGGAACCTCGCGCTTCAAGTACGCCCCCAATGTGCGGGTAGTACGCGTGATGTGTTCGGGCCGGGTCGATCCCCAGTTTGTGCTCGATGCCTTTGCGCACGGTGCCGACGGAGTGCTCATTGGGGGCTGCCATCCTGGAGATTGCCACTACCAGGAGGGCAACTACAAGGCTCTGCGCCGCTATCGGTTGCTAAGCAGAATGCTGCAGAGTCTGGGAATCGAGGAGCAGCGCTTCCGCCTAGAATGGATTTCGGCCTCCGAGGCCGACCACTTGCGAAGTGCGGTCAACGATATGGTGGAAAATGTGCGCGCCCTCGGTCCCCTTCATCTGCAGCCCAGCGAAGAAATGTTTCCCGAGGAGGTGGCCGTGTGATGGCAGAAAAACCGAAAGTCGCCTTCTATTGGTGTGCGTCCTGCGGCGGATGTGAAGAAGCGGTGGTGGATCTCGCCGAAGCTCTGCTCGATGTGGTTGCTGCCGTCGACATCGTCTTCTGGCCGGTGGCGCTTGATTTCAAACGCAAAGATGTCGAGGCGTTGCCCGACTCTGCCGTCCTGGCCACGTTCATAAACGGGGCGATCCGCAATACCGAAGAAGAAGAGATGGCGCACTTGCTGCGCAGGAAGTCGAAATTGCTCCTCGCATTCGGGTCCTGCTCACAGCTTGGCGGAATTCCGGGTCTGGCCAACCTCTTCGATCGTGAAAGCATCCTGCAGGGTGTCTACAAGGAGTCACCCAGTACGGTGAACGAGGAAGGCACGTTTCCACGTCTGCATTGGAGCGAAAATGGCCGCACCGTAGATCTGCCGGGTTTCTACGAAACAGTCCGTACGCTTGATCAGGTGGTCGATGTCGACTACTACATCCCCGGCTGTCCTCCCGCGCCCCGGATCATCCAGGCTGCACTGCAGACTCTTCTCAGCGGTGAACTGCCGCCTAAGGGCACGGTACTGGCTCCCGACCACGCGCTTTGCGAAGAATGTGTGCGCAGGAACACCAAGCCGGAAAACCTGTCCATCACCCAGTTCAAACGCCCTCACGAAGTGTTCATCGACGAGGAGAAGTGCCTTCTGGCGCAGGGCCTGCTCTGCATGGGCCCGGCCACGCTCGCCGGCTGTGATGCTCCTTGCATCCAGGGCAATATGCCCTGCACCGGCTGTTGCGGACCGACCAGCCGGGTGAGGGACCAGGGCGCAAGAATTCTCTCCTCGCTCGCCACCCTGGTGGACAGCAAAGACGAGACAGAGATCGACAACATCCTGGACACGATTCCCGATCCCGTAGGCACGTTCTATCGCTATAGCTTGCCCTCCTCGTTTCTGCGACGGAAGAAAATGGAAAGTCCGAAGGTAACCGCAATCTCCAGGTGAGGTGACTCATGCCTGACGCGAAGGAAACAACATTGCAGCAGGTCTGGCAGGATGGCTCTGCGAAGGCTGGCCACGAATACGCTCGTAGGCGAATCACCATCGATCCCATCACGCGCCTGGAGGGCCACGGAAAGATAGACATCTTTCTGGACGAAGCTGGCCAAGTAGAACGCGCTTACTTCCAAGTGCCCGAGTTGCGCGGCTTTGAGAAGTTTGTGCAGGGCCGTCCTGCGGAGGACATGCCACAGATCACCTCGCGGATCTGTGGGGTCTGTCCCACCGCGCACCACATGGCCGCGACGAAGGCTCTCGACAGCCTCTACGGAGTCGATCCGCCACCGGCTGCCAAGAAGATTCGAGAATTGATCTACAACATCTTCGTGGCGGAAGACCACGCGCTCCATTTCTATTTTCTGGGAGGCCCTGATTTCGTCGTGGGTCCCGAGGCACCTCGTGCCGAGCGGAATGTCCTGGGAGTTATCGCGAAAGTCGGAGTCGATACGGGCAAAAGGGTCATCGCCATGCGGCGCCGGTTGCGCGACCTGATTGCACTTGCCGGCGGCAAGGCTGCGCATCCGGTATTCGGGTTGCCGGGTGGTGTAGCCAAACACGTAACCCCTGACATGCAGACGCAATTCCAAGTAGTGGCTGCGGAAGCTGTAGAGTTTGCCCAATTCACGCTTCAGCTATTCAGAAACATAGTGCTCAAGAATTCCGAGTACCTGAATTTGATCCGGTCGGACATTTACACCCACCGCACCTACTACATGGGTCTGGTGGACGAGAGCAACCATGTTAACTTCTATGACGGTTGCATTCGAGTCGTAACGCCCGCCGGTACAGAGTGGAAGAAATTCCGCGCCGAACAATATCTGGAAAACATTGCCGAGCACGTTGAGCCGTGGAGCTATGTGAAATTCTGCTACTTGAAGCCGGTGGGCTGGAAGGGGTTCACCGAAGGCCCGGACAGCGGCATTTACAGCGTGGCTCCGCTGGCGCGGCTGAACGTAAGCGACGGCATGGCAACACCGCTCGCACAAGAGGCGTACGACGAGTTTTACGCGACCCTGGGCGGTAAGCCCGTTCATCACACGCTGGCGAATCATTGGGCGCGAGTGATTGAGTTGCTTTATGCCGCCGAGAGGATGAAGGAGCTTGCAGCCGACCCGCTGCTCACGGACCACAACGTAAGGACCCTGCCGACACAGACACCCCGCGAGGGTATCGGCGTTGTAGAAGCGCCACGGGGAACGCTCTTCCACCACTACCAGACTGACGAAAATGGATTGATTGAGAAGGCCAATCTCATCGTCGCCACCCAGAACAACGCCGCGCGTATCGCCATGAGCGTTGAGAAAGCGGCCAAAGGACTAATCTCCAGTAGCAATATTCCTGAAGGCGTGCTCAACAAAGTGGAGATGGCATTCCGCGCTTACGATCCGTGCAATGGTTGTGCCACGCACGCTCTTCCCGGAACTGCGCCTCTCGTGCTCCATGTCCATGCTCAGAGCGGGAGTACGGTGGCCATCCTGCGACGGGACTTAAGTGGGAAAGTGCGTCGTGAGTAACATAGCCGAAGGAATTTAGGACTTGTGCGCCGCCCGTGGACCACGGCAGGCCGAAGCTTCAGCTCAACGCTCGACAGCAACGTGCGTTTCTGTCCTGATTACGCCCGGTATGTGGTGAATCCTGTCCATAACCACTCCATTGAGCTCATTCCAAGCAGAAAACTCCACCACGGCATAAACATCGCCAGTGCCCCAGCAAGGGTCGGCCATCTTGACACCCGGCAACGCGGCCATGGCCTTCGCGATGTCATGAGCTTTTCCCACTTCTGCATTGACAACAACGTACGCTTTCATAGTTAAATCCTCTCCAGACAGCAAGATTCGAGTTGTCGGTAGGGACAAGGGTTGCGCCGAGGCGCCTCCTCTCTGAAACACGTCATAGATGCGGCTCGGTGAGGGATGCCGTGTGCAGCTCGCTAACAACCTGCGCTATGACCGAGACCACAGCTCCTTCGACGGCGGGTGACAACCCCACGCCAGCCTCAAAATTGCTGCCTTCGATTCCGTAAATAGTCGCGTGCGGAGGTAATTCGTGCAAAACTCGAGACAGTTCGACCGCTTCGGCCACACTGAATGCGTGGGTTGAGTAGTGGAAGAATCTCCTGGGGATTGGTTCCGTGCCGGCGTCAAAGCGACGGATGGTACCTGGAAGCGTGCCTGATCGAATTGCATCCAGCAGCACTACTGAGGTCGCTCCCTTCCAGGCATCCAGCAGAGACACGCCCTCGCCACCTGCTGCGATGATCTTGATTTCAGGGGGGAGCTGCGCTCTGAGACGGCGCGCGACTACAATCCCGACTCCGTCGTCGCCACGATATTCGTTGCCGATTCCGATGACGACGATGCTGGGTCGCTCAGTTGTCATTCGCGTTCGATGCGCAGTGTCAGGAAATGGGTGGCGCAGGAGATACAGGGATCGTAATTGCGAACAGCCAGTTCGCAACGCCACTGCAGCCTGTCCTTCTGCATTTCAATATTCGCTGGAACAAACTGCCAGAGATCGCCTTCGATCGTCTTCTGGTTCTGTGAGGTCGGCGGAACGATCTTGGCATCGAGGATTATGCCGCGGTCATCCAGGCGATAACGGTGATAGATCATGCCGCGTGGCGCTTCGGTGCAGCCGTAGCCTGTACTGACACGCGGTTCGACATCCACCCAGGGTTTGTCCGGCATTTCAAACTGGCCGATGATGCGCAATGCCTCATCGCAGGCGTACACCGTTTCCACGCTGCGCACAATAATGCTCTGGAACGGATTCTGGCAGACTGTATCCAGCCCCGCGGATCGCGCGGCTTCCTGTGCCACCGGTGTTAGCCGGTCAAAGTTGAGGTTGTACCGGGCCAGCGGGCCAACCAAGTAGGCATCGCGCTCCTTCAAGACGGACTGCAAGGCGTTGGAGTGCGCGACGTGTTCCTCGACAAAGTGCTGTTCGTATTCGCGGACCGAAATGTCGAGCCCCTTGTTCGAAACCAGCCGCCCTTCGTTGAAGGGATACTCGTCAGGATGCCGCAGAGCTACGAATTCGTAGTCGCGCTTGAAATCAGGAATCGGAAATGTCGCAACCCAGCGTACGGTTTCGATCGCAGCTTCCCGAGCCCACTTCAGTTCCTCGGCCAGTGCCGAAAACTCCGCGTTGTTGGGGATCTTATAAAAGCCGCCCACACGCACGTTGATGGGATGAATTTCCCGGCCGCCCAGCAGACTCACGATCGAATTGCCAGCCTTCTT
>Ga0207927_1000946_pt1 | contig 12435 bp, 10 predicted proteins | sample NGESurdeep072012_2_FD_184456 | JGI IMG/M metagenome (GOLD analysis project Ga0207927, IMG submission 184456) | Arctic peat soil microbial communities from Barrow, Alaska - NGEE Surface sample 210-2 deep-072012 (SPAdes) | ecosystem: Environmental > Terrestrial > Soil > Wetlands > Peat ... | reverse complement strand
CCGATGAGGAGGATGCAGTCGAGAAGCTTCCGGTGACGCCAGGACCGATTGTTCCAGCCCGCGAACAACTCGGCTCGCTGCTGCTCCTACAGAATCACCCGGATCTGGCGCTGAAGGAATTTCAGACCGCGCTCGTCAATGATCCCGGGCGGCTCGGAGCCATGCAGGGCGCAGCCCGTGCCACCGAGGCTGTCGCCAAGAAGTGAACGTAGCGAATCCTAGAGTTGCTGCAGCTCCCGCACCGTGCGTTCGTTCTCCACGTTGCCGGTGTTCAGCGTGCTCTTGGGTTCGAGCAGCAGGATGTGCGTCTCCTCGTCAGCGGAAGGACGGTGTTCCACGTCGTGCGGAATAATGATGAACTCTCCGGGAAGGATCGTGATCTCGCGCTCAGTGCCGTCCTCGCGCACTTCCATCTTCAGCGCACCTTTGACGACGAAGAAGAGCTCGTCCTCGGCGTCGTGGTGATGCCAAACGAACTCCCCCTGGAGCTTTACCACTTTGACGTGAAGATCGTTCACCTCGCCGATGATCTTGGGACTGAAGTGATCGTTGAACAGCGAGAGCTTCTGTGTGAGATTGACCTTGTCCATGGGAGTCTCCACAACAATTGCGCGGTCGTCGTTTGATTCCTGCAAAGTGTCAGGCGACTCAGCCAGAGAGTCACGACTGGGTAATCATCCGAGGCCCGGTGCTTCGAGGCAGGAAGACCGGGGCTTACGGAGGCCGAGAATTATTCCTTCGGCAATACTGAGTCAGAGAAGCGGCCCTTGAATAGAACTTCAAGATCCACGCGTCCTACGCCAATCACGCGGTCCCCATCCAAGACGTGGCATTCCACTTGAAATCGCCCCACTCGATATTGACTAATCATCGGCGCCAATATCTCGGGATTCTTCCGGAAAGTCCGAATTTGTTCTTGCTGCTGCTGGCGAACTTCCTCTGGTTGGTGCTCATCCGCCAACGATTTGTCGAATTTGGCGATGAACAGGCTAATCTCCGCATCGCGTTCGGTGGGATCGAGAGGGACACTGATGTAGAAATCGACCCATTCCTGCTGGTTACTGCCAGATCGGTCGCTGCCTCCGCCGGACACGTTCACCTCGGAGGGCACCACGCTTCTAGCGCCGTCCGCCGAGATCACGTACGTAGTCGTTTCGGCGGTTAAGCCGTTATGGAATTCCCCCGGCTTAAGTGGCCAAGGTCTCGCAGCCACTCTGCACCTAATCTGAATCAATCCCAGATTACTGACCTGAGCGACTCCCGAGGCAGACTGGCTGACCACGTTTCTATCTGCAATCTCACATGAGGCCGGGCTGTCGCCGGCAAATGCGAGGCTGGATACGAGTAGCAACTGGGCCAGCGCCAACGACATCATCTCGAGCCTCTTGGTTGCCACTGCTCTTCCTCACTGGATTTCCCAAGGTGACCGCAACCACGAGATTGTAAGGCAAGGCTGAACGGGCTAGACAAAAAAAGAGTGCGGGTTGCGCCCGCACTCTCGATTCGAATCCGGTTGAGCTACTGCACCAGCGTACCCGTCTCGCCGTTGCCGTTCTCAGCGACTTCCTCGGGAGGAATGACTGACGCAGCGGCCAGGCGGTCGCCCTCTTCGAGGTGCAGGAGGCGCACGCCTTGCGTGGAGCGTCCCACTTCGCGAATGTTCTTGGTGTCGATGCGAATGATCTTGCCGAACTGGCTGATCACCATCACTTCGGACTTCTCGTTGACCAGCATGATGGAGACTACCTTGCCGTTGCGCGAGGTGGTCTTGACGTTGATTACGCCCTTGCCGCCGCGCGTCTGGAGGCGGTATTCGTCCACATCGGTGCGCTTGCCGTAGCCCTGCTCGGTGACGGACAGAACCAGGTTCGACTGGTCGGGATCCCCGTTCTTACCCTTCTTCTGCTCTTTGGGCGTAACGGCCATGCCGACGATGTAGTCTCCCTTTGACAAGTCCATGCCGCGGACGCCGTAGGCCGGGCGTCCCATGGAGCGGACATCGTCTTCGTCGAAGCGAATCGCCTGTCCATCGTGGGTGGCGAGGAAGATGATCTGCTTGCCGTCGGTGCAGTTGGCGGCGACCAATTCGTCTTCCTTGTCGATGCCGATGGCGATGATGCCGCGCGACATCACGTTGCTGAAGTCCTTGAGCGGCGTCTTCTTTACGGTGCCGCTGCGGGTGGCGAAGAAGACGAACTTGCCTTCCTCTTCCAGGTCGCGGACGGTAAGCAGCGCGCGCACGTTCTCGCCCGGCTGCAACGACACCAGGCTGGCAATGGCTTTGCCTTTGCCGGCGGCGCTGATTTCGGGAATCTCGTACACCTTGAGCCAGTACACGCGTCCGGTGTTGGTGAACACCAGCATGTAATCGTGGGTCGAGGCGACGAACAGGCGCTCGACGAAATCTTCTTCGCGCGTGCTCATGCCCTTGCGGCCCGTGCCTCCGCGGCGTTGCTGCCTATAAGTGGAGATCGGCGTGCGCTTGAGATAGCCGGAGTGGCTCACTGTGACCGCAACCTGCTCGTCGGCGATCAGGTCTTCCAGTCCCAGCTCGATAGCTTCATCCTGGATGATGGTGCGGCGCGCATCACCGTACTTCTTCTTGACCTCTTCGAGTTCGGTGATGATGACCCGGCGCAGCTTCTTCTCGGAGCCGAGGATCGATTCGTATTCCGCAATGCGGTCGCGAACTTCCGCCAGCTCTTTCAGGATTTCGTCAATCGAGAGCCGGGTCAAACGGTGCAACTGCAATTCGAGGATAGCGTCGGCTTGGACCGAATCGAATGGGCGCGTGATGGTGGTCGGAACGATGCCCTTTAACGCCAGCGCTTTGCGCGATGCGCCCGCGCCGATGTTGCCTTCCGTCACATTGACAGTCTTGCCGGAGAAATAGTCCACCAAGTTGATGCGCGCGTCGGCCCGGTTCTCGCTGCCGCGAATGATGCGGATCACGTCGTCCACACGATCCAGCGCGACCTGGTAGCCCTCGAGGATGTGCTCGCGGTCGCGGGCCTTCTGCAGCAGAAACGCGGTGCGGCGGCGCACCACATCGATGCGGTGATCGATGAAGTGGCGGACGGCCTGCACCAGGCCCATCTCCTTGGGCTGGCCGTTGACCACGGCCAGAAAGATCATGCTGAAGCTCTCCTGCATCGAGGTGTGCTTGAAGAGCTGATTGAGCACGATCTGGGGTTCGCATCCGCGCTTGAGTTCGATCACGATGCGCATGCCGTCGCGATCGCTCTCGTCGCGGATGTCGCTAACCTCGTCGATGACCTTGTTGTTCACCAACTCGGCCATGCGCTCGATGAGCCGCGACTTGTTCACCTGATACGGGATTTCGGTGACGATGATCGCGTCTTTGTCCTTGGTAACGTGCTCGATGGCTGCCTTGGCGCGCATCATGAAGCGGCCGCGGCCGGTGCGATAGGCTTCGGCGATTCCGGCGCGGCCTGAGATGAATCCACCGGTCGGGAAGTCCGGGCCCTGAACGAATTGCAGCATGTCGTCGAGCGTGGCGTGGGGATTATTCACCAGCGTGATGCAGGCGTCCACAATCTCCGTGAGGTTGTGCGGCGGAATGTTGGTCGCCATGCCAACCGCAATTCCGTTCGAGCCATTGACCAGTAGGTTCGGAATGCGTGTCGGCAGCAGAACTGGCTCGACCGAGGTGTCGTCGAAGTTGGCGACAAAATCGACGGTGTCCTTGTCGATGTCAGCCAGCAGATCTTCAGCGATTTCCGTCATGCGCGATTCGGTGTACCGGTACGCCGCGGGTGGATCGCCGTCCACCGAGCCGAAGTTGCCCTGTCCATCAACCAGCGGATAACGGAGCGAGAACGGCTGGGCCATGCGAACCATCGCGTCGTAGACCGCGCTGTCTCCGTGGGGATGGTACTTGCCCAGCACTTCGCCGACGACCTTGGCGCACTTGACGTGCTTGCGATTGTGCAGCAGGCCCATGTCGTGCATGGCGTACAGAATGCGGCGGTGCACCGGCTTGAGGCCGTCGCGCACGTCGGGCAGCGCGCGTCCGATGATGACCGACATCGAATAGTCGAGATACGAGCGCCGCATCTCCTCTTCAATGTTGATGGGTTGAATGTTGCCGCCGGGCCCGATGTTGCCGAGTGGAAGTTGCTGGTTTGGATCGTCAGCCATGTTGAGGTATCAGCCGTCAGCGCGAACCTTCGGCTTGTTTCCCTTCTAGAAACTGCGTTGTGTGGGGATCGAAACTGTCCCGAAACGAGCGCGCAAACTGACCGCGCGACACCTCACGGCAAGGCCGCCGTGACGCGCATAACTCATTGCAATTTCAGGAGATGGACCGATCCGACTGCACCGTCAATTATACCATGACCAACTCGCAGCCAGTCAGGCATAAGTGTTATCTCTTCAATGACTTAGGGGAGCAAAAAGGGATGGTCGAAGCACGCTGCTCAGGTAGGGTTCGGAGGGCGATTTTACCGTGGTCAACAACTTAACTCTTCGTATGCGCAGGCACGTGAAAATCGACTCCGCGATCGTCGTTCACTTTGATCGTTGCCGCCACATCCAGGTCGCTGAGCGCGATTTTCTGGGTGCGATTATCGAAGATGTAGACCGTCTGTCCCATGATGGCGTAGTTGGTGACTTCCTGTTGATGACCGTCGCGAAATACCAACACGGTCGGGTCGATCGGCTTCGCATCGGCGGTGGCATCATGATTTCTATTCGCCTTTGACGAGACAACCGGCGAGGGATCGACTTCGTCATCCTCAGCGACGTTCCGTTTCGCTGCCGGCAGATCGACCACGACGTGTAGGGTCTGCTCGGCCGGAGGCCCGGAGTACATGTAAGGCCCGCCACCTCCCGTATCGTAACTGTAGGAGGGGTCGTACGCCGGAATGTAATACGGCGTGACAAAGCCGCCACCGTAATATCCGTATCCGCCGTTTCTGTACCCGTAGCGGTTTCCGGAGCCATGCCCAAAACGCCCCGACGTTGCCGGATACACCGGGAAAGCAGGAGGACCCACGTAACCACGAGGTCCCAGCGAAGTCACGCTGGGGGAAATGTTGGGCAGGTAGGGAGGAAAGTGATTTTGGATCGACGTGACTGACGGCGGAATTCCATGAATCTGCGCGGCGGAATACCTCGCCGTCACCAACGGCAGCGCTGCGACTAACACAGCGAGGAGCAGCAGTTGCGCGTCACTGCGCTGGTACGTTCGAGATTGGGTTCCACTCGACATGGCTCCCACCAATGCCAACCCATGGGATGCGGGAAAGTTTTCAGCGACTCGCAAAATGTCCGAGTTGCAGCAGTCCGCTGACATCGACGATGGCGTTGGCCACCAGCGCTCCGACAATTATCGCATTGGCAAAGACCGCGTAGCGAGTTTCGAACAGATCTGCCGCGATGCCCGACATGAATAGCATCAGGAACGACAAGGCGATGAACAGGAAGATTAGTCCCGCGAAGTGTTGCATCGTCAAGCCAACCGCGATGAGCAGGATGGCGGTTATCAGCGGAGCGGCCGTCCCAAAATAGCGGGTGCGCTTCCAGAAGGCGAACGTCCCCAGCGACACCAGTAGCAGGAGCGCTGGTCCCAGGCCATTCTGCAGAAAAAATAATCCCAGCAGCGAAAAGACGGTCTTGCCGGACATCTGTGCCGGAGAAAATTCAATCCAGCTGGCGGCACGCAGAGACTCCGCGAACACGATCGGACGAAAACTGTATACCGCCCAAAGCAGGAACAGTCCGACGGCACACGACGCCGCGAAGATCGCCAGGACCGCCTTGGGACGAATGTGACCCACCCACAACATAAACCCCAATGTCGGAAGCAGCACCAACCACAGCGTCCATTGCGACCCGATGCACAGCGCGATCGAAATGCCCATCAATAGAATGCGTTTCCAGTTCCAGAAAACAACCTCACGAGGAGCGTATAGCGTGTGAGCCGCGGCGATGCCGGTGAAGACCAGTCCGAACGCCCCCCACGCACCTAGTATGTCCGGCTGGATCTGGCTGGAACGCGTAATCGCCATGGGAGAAAAACAATAGAGACCAAGAGCGATGTATCCGCCAAGATTGCCATAGAGCCGCCTCGCCACATACCACAGCGATGCCCCCAGCAACAGGCCCGCCAGCAGGAACGGCAGGCGTATCAGGAAACGAAAGTCGCTGAGACGGGCGAAGTTCGTCTCACCACCAATCGCCTTGGCGGGATATCCAGTGAGCACCGCAATCAACGGCGAACGATATTCCGAACTGGCATTGACCAGCCGATCGACGTGCAGCAATCCGTCTTCGATGTAGCTGCTCTCCATCTGCGTGATCGGCACGTGTGCCATGAACCACAGGCACTGTGCGAGGAAGATAAACAGCATGGCCAGGGCCGCAATCTGCGGCAGGCCGGGGCGCGGAAGGATCCGGGAGGAAGGCATGCTCTTATGGGTGAAGCGCGCTTCCACCGGAAGCGAAATTCAATTCGTAATTTATCGTTTTCCCAGCAAACCGGCAGTACTTCACCGAGAACGCTTTCTCCCCGCTTAGGGAAAGAGCTACAGGCCCAACCTCAATCAGGAATAACTTGCGCCATACGCCGGGAATTGATTATGCCGCGCGGGGAGGCATCCGGCGGCAGGTCCACTTCCGCAAGGTCCGAGCGGAGCGTCATCAGCACCATCCACTGGTGTCCACGGATCTCCGGTTGGATCACCTTAAAGATCCTCAGCCCCAATCCGCGCGCCGTGTCTCGCAGCCATGCCCTATCGAAGATGACAGCAGCCGATGGGTCAACATACGACACATAGAGCGCGTTATGATGCTCGTCCATCATAGGACGTTCGACTTTATCGAACAGAAACCATGATGATTGGAAGACAGCTCGCGGCTGCAGAACGCGCGCGCACTCTCGCAGGTAATGCTCTGCCTGATGCTCGGTGAGGTGAGTAAACACCGATAACGCGTTCACGAGCGTGAACTGCGAATCACCCGTGGGAAAAGGCGCGGTCATGGGCTTGCCATCTCCGGGATTGAAGGCGACGTTAAAAACATCGTAGATGATAGAAGTTGAAGTTGGGCGCTGCCGGACGAAGGTTCTGCTGGCACCATTCGATCATGCCGGCGTGTAAATCGATTCCGACATAGCTCGTTGGACTCGGCCGCTGCAGCACCAGTTGTCGCGCGACGCGCCCACACCCACACCCGAAATCGAAGACAGTTTCGTACGTCTCGGCAGGCAGCCACGGGTATACCAACGTACCACCAGGATTGTCGTAGGCGCTCAGTTCCGTCGGACCCACAAGCTGGCGCATTCCCAGCTCAGGAAATGGAAGCGAGTCGAAAGCTACAACTCCAGTGACAGGTCCTTCGACCTTAGCCGAGACTTCTGTATCGGCGGCCGTGTTCAGGTGCGGATTCGAACCTTCCAAACTATGCGACCTCCAAGCGTCATGCGTATTTTACGCCACCGAAATTCAATTCTCTTAGATGTCGAGGTTCTTCACATCGAGCGCGTTATCTTCAATGAACTTGCGGCGCGCCTCAACGTCTTCGCCCATCAGCGTGGTAAAGATGGCCTCGGTCTCAGTAAGATCTTCGAGCTTCACCTCGAGCAGGGTGCGGCGCTCGGGATCCATGGTGGTCTCCCAAAGCTGCTGCGAACTCATCTCGCCCAGACCTTTGTAGCGCTGCACGGTGTAGTCCTTGCGTCCCTCGTTGAGCACATAGTCAAACAGTTCGCGGACTGTCTGTTTCTCTACGGTCTCGGCCTCGGCCTTGCGCTTGGAGGTCTTCGGACTTTTCTGCTCCGCCTTCTCCAGGTCTGTGCGCTCAGCATCGCTCAGTTCTTCCTTGACGCTGCTGGCTGATTCCTTCTTAACCGTCTCGATGTAGTACGGCGGCTGCATGTACTGCTCAATCTGCTTGTACTTCGCCATCATCTGGCGATATTCCGGCGAAGACGCCAGCTCCCAGCTGATGATGTGCGGCGCGCCCTGCGAGTTCACGAACACGCACTCCCAAAGACTGTGCTCCTCTTCAAAGCGCTTCTCGACCGACTTCAGTCCCTGCTCCTTCGCAATCGCGTTCAGCGCCTTTTCGAGTTGGACGATCTTCTTTGGCGGATTGTTGCTTTCACCTTCAAAATCCACACGCTTCGCCAGATCGACCTTCGGCAGCGTCTCGGTGATTCTCTCGTCACGGATGCGCTTGTTCACCTTGTCCACGAAGCCAATGTAGTCGTTCAACGTAGTCATGAACTTGGTGAGCGGAGCGCCTTCCAGCATTGCAGCGCCCTCGCCGTAACGCACCACGATGCCATCGGCCGCGCGCTTGACCATGACTTTCACGAACTCGGCGTCGTTCTTGATGTACTGCTCGAACTTCCCCTTCTTGATGCGATAGAGCGGCGGCTGCGCAATGAACACGTTGCCACGCTTGATCAGCTCCTGCATGTGCCGGAAGAAAAACGTGAGTAGCAGCGTGCGGATGTGCGAGCCGTCCACGTCGGCGTCCGTCATCAGGATGATCTTGCCGTAGCGCAGCTTCGAAATATCGAAGTCGTCCTTGCCGATGCCAGTGCCGAGCGCCGTGATCATGGCGCGAATTTCCTCGTGGCCCAGCATCTTGTCGTACCGCGCCTTCTCGACGTTGAGGATCTTTCCCTTGAGCGGCAAGATCGCCTGGAAACGGCGGTCGCGTCCCTGCTTGGCGGTGCCACCGGCGCTCTCTCCCTCAACCAGGTACACTTCGCAACGCTCAGGCTGGCGTTCTGAGCAGTCGGCCAGCTTGCCCGGCAGTCCACCACCGTCAAGCGCCCCTTTGCGGCGAGTCAGGTCGCGCGCCTTACGGGCAGCCTCACGTGCTCGGGCAGCGTCGATGGCCTTGTTGATGATCTTCTTGGCGACGGGAGGATTCTGGTCGAAAAACGCGCCCAGGCGTTCGTTGACAAAGGCCTGCACAGTGCCGGCGATGTCGGAGTTGAGTTTGCCCTTGGTCTGGCCTTCGAACTGCGGCTGCGAAAGCTTCACGCTAACCACGGCCACCAGTCCTTCGCGAACGTCATCGCCGGTCAGGTTTTCCTTCACGTCCTTGAATAGGCCAAGCTGCTGTCCCGCATAGTTCACAGTGCGGGTCAGCGACGTGCGGAAACCCGACAAGTGCGTTCCGCCATCCACCGTGTTGATGTTGTTGGCGAAGCTGAACACCGTCTCGGAGTAGGCGTCGTTGTACTGCAGCGCGATTTCCATGGCAACGCCGTCGCGCTCGGCTTCCATGTAGATCGGCTTGTCGTGCAGCACGGCCTTGCCGCGATTCAGGTGCTTGATGAATTCGGCGATCCCGCCGTTGAACTTGAAATCTGTGTGCTTGGGCTCGCCCGTCTTGGGATCAGTGGTGCGCTCGTCGGTGAGCGTGATCAGCAAGCCCTTGTTGAGGAAGGCCAACTCTCGCAAGCGCTGCGCCAGCGTGTCGTAGTTGTACTCAGTGACCGTGAAGATCGTGGTGTCGGGCACAAAGTGTACTTTGGTTCCACGCTTCTTCGTGCTGCCTGTCTTCTTCAGCTTGCTGGTCGGTTCACCTTTTGAATAGGTCTGCTCCCACACTCCGCCATCGCGCCAGATTTCCAACTCGAGCAACTGGCTGAGCGCATTGACGCAGGAAACACCCACGCCGTGCAAGCCGCCGGAAACTTTGTAGTTCGAGCTGTCGAACTTACCGCCCGCGTGCAAAACCGTCATCACCACCTGGGCCGCTGGGATACGCTCACCATCGACATCCATATCTCCGGTTGGGATACCGCGCCCGTTGTCGACGACCGTTATGGAGTTGTCGATATGAATGGTGACGTCGACATGATCGGCAAAGCCGGCAAGTGCCTCATCCACCGAGTTGTCGACAACTTCGTACACCAAATGGTGCAGTCCCATTTCGCCAGTTGACCCGATGTACATCGCGGGCCGCTTGCGCACCGCTTCCATGCCGCCTAGCACTTTGATCGAGTCGGCATTGTAGTCAGAGTTGGACTGGCCATCGCCGTTCTTGCCATTCGAGTGCCTCAGATTCTCTGTTTCGAAACTGTCTTTTTCTTCGGGGGTTCCAGCGGCGGTTTGGGTATCGGTCGGGGACATCCTGCTCCATTTCATCAGGAACGCGCACGGCTGCGGTTCCCGCTTTATCGCACACGGATCGCAACGAAGGCGCTGCGCACCTTCATTCTTAGCCTTCAAGTACTAATAATTTCAACGGTTTGAGAGGCTTACGATCCGTCATGATTTTACCACAGAATCGGCTCGATTCGGCCTCGGTTTGGACACTACAAATATCGTGGAATGAATGACTTACGAGCGGGTATTTCCGCGATCACGGGGGCGGCAGGAAGAGGCCGCTTGCAATGGCATTTTGCGGGTCTAAACGGCTATTTTCGACCTGTCTGCATTGGCCTCGCGAGAGCGCAGAATCGCGCCCAAAGGTGTGCGTACGGAGATTTAAATCAGATTAAGCCGGCAGCGGAATCATTGCGCAAAAAGTCCAGCCTCCGCCCGATCAATCCATCTGCGATTGCCGATTGACCTGGACTTCTGCCCGCAATGCCGAACTATACGACTGCCGAAGTGCAGAACGCGCACTTGCGAGCAGCGACCGGAATTTCGCTCTGGCATTCGGGACACGTCTTCTTGTCCGGTGCGGCAGGAGGCTCCTTATGCATGCGCGCCATGAGCGCATTTACCGGCAGTACGACGAAGTAGTACACGGCCGCCGCGATCAACACGAACGCGACCAGCGCGTTGAGAAAATCTCCATAGAGGAACTTCGAGCCGTTCACTTCGAAGACATATGCGGAAAAATCAGGTTTGCCAGCAACGGCGGCGATCAGTGGGGTGAGCAGGTCCGTCACAAATGCGGTGATAATCGCGCCAAATGCGGCGCCGATCACCACGCCAACGGCCATATCGACTACGTTGCCCCGCATGATGAACTCGCGAAATCCCTTGAACATACGTCCCTCCCCGAGATCACGCCAACGGCGACTGAACCTATAATTGCAACGAATATATGGACACGGCGGCGCAAAAACAAGGGCGCATTACCAGCAACCTTGCCGCGCCTGCTTATAAGAATCGTCGCGGATCAGCTTCACCGCGCGGCGAACCAATCTTCCACGGGTTCCTGGCTCAGGTAATAAACAACCACGACGCGAACGATGATCTGCAGCCCTTCACGTACGATCGCGAGGATTCGTGAATCCATCACCGCGCTGGACAACCCGGGAACCGCCATCGCAATACCGATCACGGCAATGAAGATTGCGACACGACGCGCCCAGCCCCAGCGCTTCCGCAATGCCACGGCCAGCAAGATCATAAGCGCAGCGTAGAGCAGGAAGGCGATGGGCCCGAGTTGCTCCAAACCTCCGCCGATCAGGAAGGCTCCCGAGGAGAGCGGGATGACCTGCGCCGCTACCAAAACAGCGAAGGCCAGCGCCGCCACTCCCGCGATCGCGCACAGCGCGACAATCGCAGCACTCCTGCAGGTCGCTCATCGCTGATTGTTGGTGAGTAGCTCAACACCGGATCATGCTACTGCATCCGGAACTGTGTGATTGCTGAAAAGAGCGGGTGCTCCACTGGGTGAAGCACCCGCCGGTCATGCCCAGAAGACGCGAGGCGTTATCCCGCCGCCACAGCGTTCTTATGCTTGACAGCAATGGCGTCGGCCGCCTTGCTGTGGGTCGTTACTTCACGGTGCCCCTCGCCGAGATAGATCTGGCGCGGACGCGAGATTTTCTGCTCCGGATCCGCCATCAGTTCGTTCCACTGCGCCAGCCATCCCACGGTCCGCGGTATCGCGAACAGAACCGTGAACATCTCGGGCCCAAATCCCATAGCCTGGTAGATGATTCCCGAATAGAAATCGACGTTGGGATACAGCTTGCGGGTCACGAAGTAGTCGTCGCTCAGGGCAATGCGTTCCAGTTCCAGCGCAATGTCGATGCGGTTATTGCGGCCGGTGACCTCGAAGACCTGGTCGGCGACTTCCTTGATGATGCGAGCGCGGGGATCGTAGTTCTTGTACACGCGATGCCCGAAGCCCATGAGCTTGATTTCGCCCGCCTTCACCCGCTTGATGTAGTTCGGGATGTTGGCGACCGAGCCAATCTCGTCGAGCATGCGCAGGGCTTCTTCGTTGGCGCCGCCGTGCAGCGGGCCCGCCAGGGCGGCCGCAGCTCCCGCCATGGCAAGGTAGGGGTCCGCCTCCGCGCTGCCGATGATCCGCATGGTGCTGGTGCTGCAATTCTGCTCGTGGTCAGCATGCAGGATGAACAGGATGTCGAGCGCGCGCGCAATAACCGGGCTGGCGACGTACTTCGGTTCCGTCATGCGCCACAGCATGTTCATGAAATTCTCGGCGTAGCTGAGATCGTTGTCGGGATGGATATACGGATGG
>Ga0207927_1000944_pt1 | contig 12438 bp, 10 predicted proteins | sample NGESurdeep072012_2_FD_184456 | JGI IMG/M metagenome (GOLD analysis project Ga0207927, IMG submission 184456) | Arctic peat soil microbial communities from Barrow, Alaska - NGEE Surface sample 210-2 deep-072012 (SPAdes) | ecosystem: Environmental > Terrestrial > Soil > Wetlands > Peat ... | reverse complement strand
GAGGATGTCGGCCTCGCCGATCCGATGGGACTACTCGTCGCCGAATCGGCGGCGCGCGCCGTTGAGTTCGTGGGTCTGCCCGAAGCGCGCCTTACCCTCGCGCACGCGGCGCTCACGCTCGCGCTGCTGCCCAAGAGCAATTCGGTCACCCGTGCCCTCGGCGCCGCCACGAACGCGGTGCAGGCGGGCGGGCTCGTTGAGGTGCCCGATCATCTACGCGACGCGCACTACCGCGGCGCCCGCGAGATCGGCTTCGGTGTCACCTACGACTACCCGCACGACTTCGACAGTTCGTGGGTGGCTCAGCAGTACCTGCCCGATTCGCTGCTCGGGGCCCGGTTCTTCGATCCTTCGACCAACGGTCGCGAACGCGCTCTGGTCGAGCAGTGGCGCGCGGTGACGCGTGCCGAGAACCCGGACGAACCCGAGCCGCCGGTAGAGTGAGGGCCGTGGAAGCCGCTGAACTTCGTTCGACTTTTCTTGACTACTTCGCTAAAAACGGGCACACCGTGGTCCCCTCGGCGAGTCTGATTCCCCACGACCCTTCGCTGCTGTTCACCATCGCCGGGATGGTGCCCTTCAAGCCCTACTTCCTCGAAGAGGAGATCGCGCCCTTCAAGCGCGCCGTCTCGATCCAGAAGTGCTTTCGCGCGCCCGATATCGACATCATCGGCACGACGCTGCGTCATCTGACGTTCTTCCAGATGATGGGCAATTTCTCCTTCGGCGACTACTTCAAGGAGGGCGCCATCAAGTACGCCTGGGGCCTCGTCACCGAGGGTTTCGGCCTCGATCCGGAGCAACTCTGGGTGACGGTGCACCTCTCGGACGACCAGGCCGAGGAGATCTGGCGCGACGAGATCGGCGTAGCGCCCGATCGAATCCAGCGTCTCGACGAGGACAACTTCTGGGGCATGGGCGACAGCGGTCCGTGCGGACCCTGCTCGGAGATCTTCTTTGACAAGGGGCCGACCTTCGGTGCCGGCGGCGGACCGGCCTTTGGCGGCGAGGACCGTTACATGGAGTTCTGGAACCTCGTCTTCATGCAGTACGAAAAGGGTCCCCACGGTTCCATGATCGAGCTGCCCAAGAAGAACATCGACACCGGTGCCGGCTTCGAGCGCATTCTTTCGATCCTGAACGGCGTGGAGTCGGTCTTCGCGACGGACCTCTTCGTGCCGTTGCTCGACGCCGCGGCGCGTGCCGTTGACACGCCCTACGGCAAGGACGAGCAGACCGACGTCGCGATCCGTCGCATCGCCGAGCACGGAAGGGCGATGACGATGCTCGTCTCGGACGGGGTGCTGCCCTCGAACGAGGGGCGCGGGTACGTGCTGCGCCGGATCATCCGCCGGGCCATTCTGGCCGCTCGTCGATCCGGCTCGAACACGGCGTTGACGGCGTCCCTGGTCGACGCCACCATTGCCAAGGAGGGCGGTGCCTACCCCGTACTCGTGAAGGACCGCGACCTGATCGTCGAAGTACTCGAGCGCGAGGAGGCGGGCTTCGCGCGCACGCTGCGTACGGGCCTGTCCCTGCTCGAGGACGCCCGCGACGAGGTCCTGGCCAGTGGATCGACGGTGTTTCCCGGCGACGTGGCGTTCAAGTTGCACGACACGCACGGTTTCCCGATCGAACTGACCGACGAGATTGTCGCCGAATCGGGTCTCGCGGTCGAGCGCGCGACCTTCGACGCGGCCATGACCGCCCAGCGAGAGCGAGCGCGCGCTTCTTCCAAGGCCCTCAACGTCGCCGACGACGCACAGTATCGCGACCTGGTGGAGCGCCACGGCGTGACCGAGTTCGTCGGTCGCGACATCACCCGTTACGTGGTCGAGACGTCAGTGCTGGCCGTGCTCGTGGGCGAGGACGGCATTAGCGAACTGTTTCTCGACGCCACTCCCTTCTACGCCGAGTCCGGTGGTCAGGTGGGCGACACCGGTTCAATCGTCACCGAGACCGGGCGCTTCGAGGTGCTCGATACCCAGAACGTCGCGGGCGGTCTCGTCGCTCACCGCGGGCGACTGACGGGCGAGGTCTTGCCGGGTCAGACGGCGGTAGCGACCATCGACGCGCTACGCCGAGAGGCGACGCGACGCAATCACACCGCGACCCATCTCCTGCACGCCGGTCTGCGCTCGGTGCTCGGCGACCACGTTCGTCAGCAGGGCTCGTACGTCGGCCCCGATCGTCTTCGTTTCGACTTCTCCCACGGTGCCGGGCTGCGACGCGAGGAAGCGGCGGAGATCCTGACGCTCGTCAACACCGACGTCGTCGCGAACGAAGGTGTCGACACGATTCAAACCACCAAGCAGGAGGCGGAGAAGATGGGCGCGGTCGCGTTCTTCGGTGACAAGTACGGCGACCGGGTGCGCGTGGTTCGCGCCGGACCCCACAGTCTGGAGTTCTGCGGCGGGACCCACGTCGACCGTTTGGGCGACATCGGACAGATCCAGATCGTGAGTGAGGGATCCATTGGCTCGAACACCCGACGCATCGAGGCCGTGAGCGCCCTGGGCGCGTATCGTCGCAGTGCGGAAATGGAAGGGGCACTCGGCGCGGTCGCGACGCTGCTCAAGACCTCGCTCGACGACGTGGTGCCGGGACTCGAGCGACTCCTGGAACGCCAGCGAGAGGTGGACAAGGAGATCACCGCACTTCGCCAGGCGCAGCTTTCGTCGCTCGCCGAGCACCTGCACGCCCAGAGCACGGGCGACCTGCTGGCCGCGCGCGTCGACGGCTACTCCGGCGAACAGCTACGCACGCTCGCCCAGGACCTGCAGCGTCGGGGACGACGCGTCGTCGTTCTCGCCGGAAAGAGCGATGAGAAGGTGGCGATCGTCGTTGCGTCGGACGAATCACTCGACGCGCAAGTCACCGTCAAGCGGCTGGCCCAATTCGTGGGCGGTGGCGGTGGCGGATCCGCGCGCCTGGCGCTGGCGGGAGGACGTGACCCTGGCGGCATCGACGACGTCATCGCGGCCGCGCTCGCTCTGTAGGAAGTAATGGCCCGCGTACTCGGCATCGATCCCGGATCGAGACGTTGCGGCGTCGCCCTCACCGACTCGCAACGGACTATGGCGTTTCCCCGACCGGCGGTGCCCGTCGACGATGCGTTGTTCACCACGTTAAAGGCACTCATCGAAGAGGAGTCCGTCGACCTGGTCGTGGTTGGTCGACCGGTCGCCCTTTCGGGGAACGAAACCGCGAGTACCGAGGCGGCTGACGACTTCTTTCGCGCGCTCGGTGAGAAGATCAGTCCGGTGCAGATTGTCCAGTGGGATGAACGGCTCACGACCTTCGAGGCCAAGAAATCCCTTTCGGGCGCTGGAATGAAGGCCAAGTCGCACCGTTCGCGCGTCGACAGCGCGGCTGCGGTCATCATGCTGCAAAACTATGTAGATGCTCTCTCTTCTGACTAGGCCCTTGGGTCGTGTACTCGCGGCCGGGATCTTGGTCGTCGTGGCCGCACTCCTCTGGTTCGTCGTGCAGATCTATCCGATCGGCGGCTCGGGGGCACTCGTCATCGTCACGGTCAATCAGGGAGATTCGATCGCGACGGTCGCCAGCGAGATGCACGCGCAGGGTGTCATCAGTTCGCCCCTGGCGTTTCGTCTTGACACCATGCTCTTCGGCTCGATCTCGGTGCAGTCGGGTTCGTACCAGATCGCGAAGAACTCTTCCTTCGCCCACGTGAAGGCGATCTTTGGCGCACCCCCGAACGTCCAGGTGGTGTCGGTGACGCCCGGTCTCACGTTGCACGAGGTGGCCCTGCAGATCCTCTCCGCGAAGGGGACGAGCTTCGCGAACACCTTCGTCGGTGACGCGCTCTCCGCCGCGAAGACGAGTCCGTACCACCCGAACAACTCGCTCGAGGGGCTGCTCGGGATCGGTACCTACATCATCAAGCCCACGGACACGCCGAGTTCGATCGTCCAACGAATGACGGCGTCTTTTTCCAAGGAGGCGACGTCGGTCGGTCTGACGCCGTCGACCTCGATCAACGGACTCGACGCCTACGAGGTGATCATCGCGGCCTCGATCGTGGAAAAGGAGGGCTACTACGCGATGAACATGCCCAAGGTGGCGCGCGTGATCTTTAACCGTTTGCAGCGTGGCCAGATGTTGCAAATGGACTCCACGGTCTGTTACCCGCTCAACCTCGACCCCTGTCCCGCCACCGTGGCGCTCGAGCAGACGAATTCGACCTACAACACGTACAAGATCCCCGGTCTGACACCGACGCCCATCAGCTCGGTGTCGACGGTGGCCCTCAACGCGGTGCTGCACGCGCCTCCTGGACCGTGGCTCTACTTCGTCCTGGTGAAGAACGACGGAACGATGGCGTTCGCCGCGACGTACCAGAAGCAACTGGCGAATGAGGCGTTGGCGCGCCAACGCGGCGTCGGATGAAGTGGCGCCTCGGGGTCGCGGGCTATCCAATCGAACACTCACTGACGCCCCAGCTACACGAGAAGGCTCTGGCGCTGTGCGGGCTGCAGGGCACGTCCGAGCGCGTCGCCATGCCCGACGCCGACCGAGCAGAGCTGCACGCCTTGATGGGGGAGCGCTTTGACGCCCTGTCGGTGACGATGCCACTCAAGGAGGCGGCGGCAACTATCTGTGACGCCCGCGACGCCGTGTCGACGCGCACGGGTGTCGTGAACTCACTGCTCTGGCGAGACGGTCACGTGCAGGGAGCGTGCACTGACGGCCGAGGTTTTCTCGACGCGCTCCTTGCGCAGTTCCACGTCACACCAACGCAGATGAACGTGCTCGTGCACGGTGCCGGAGGAGCGGCACGCGGGATCGTTGACGCGTTCGTGCACGCCAACGTGGGGGCGGTGGTGATTCACGGGCGCACGCCCGCGAACGTCGAGCGCATGACCAACGCGTACGACCACGTCTTTGACGCCAATCACCAGGTCGACCATTTCGACCTGGTGGTCAACACCCAACCGGTGCACGCGCCCGCGCCGTTCGGTGCCGAGGTGGCGGGCGTCGACGCTGAGACCATCGCGGTCGACATCACCTACGAGCCACGGATGTCGCCCTGGCGCCAGTCGTACGAGGATTTCGGGTGTCGCAGCGCCAACGGCCTGGGCTTGCTGGCCTACCAAGCGGCGTTGCAGATGCGCTGGTGGTGGGACCGCGACGTCGACGGCGCGAAACTGCTCGAGGTGATCGCGTGACCGACACGCTGAGTGCACTGAGTGTCAAGTTCCGCTCGAAGGACCGACTCGACTACTCGCTGCTATGGGGGCTCATCGCGCTCGGCGTCACCGGCGTCGCGATGATCTACAGCGCGACGAAGGAGCCACTGCTCAACGCGGGTTACAACCCGCACTATTACCTCGAACGTCAGGCGTTGTTCGTCGTGATCGGCGTTGTCGCCATGTACGTCATCTCGCTCGTTGACTACCGACGTCTCGAGATACTCTCGACGCCGCTCTACGTCTGCGCGTTGTTCGGACTCGCCGGCGTGTTCCTGCTCGGACAGAGCGCCCTCGGCGCGCAGCGGTGGTACGACCTCAAATTCATACAAATCCAACCGAGTGAGTTCACGGTGCTGATCCTCATCTTGGCGGTGGCGACGTACTGTCAGCGCCGGCCCGAGGGCCTCGCGATGTACGACGTCGTGCGCATCCTCGTGATGGGTGGCGTGCCGCTCGTCATGATCGTCCTGCAACCCGACCTCGGCACCGCGATCATCATCATCCTGACGGTGGCGGCGATGATGGTGGTCGCTGGCGTCCCGCCGCGGTTCATGACCTTCCTCGCGGTCGTCGGTTCGGCGGCGGTCGCGGCGGCGGTGTACCTGAAGCTGCTGCACAAGTACCAGATCGACCGGTTCATCTCGTTCTTCCATCAGAATTCGACCGACCCGAACCTGCAGAAGCTCATCTACGAGGTCAACAACGCCAAGAGCGCCATCGGATCGGGCGGGGTGCACGGAGCGGGACTGTTCCACGGACTCCAGACGGTGCTCGGCTACGTTCCCGAGCAGCGCACGGACTTCATCTTCACCGCCATCGGAGAGCAGCTCGGTTTCATCGGATCGAGTCTCATCATCACGCTGCTCGCCTTCGTGGCGTTTCGGATGTTCATGATCGGCAAGAACGCCAAGGACGCCATGGGACGAGTCCTCTGTCTCGGCGTGTTCGTCTTCTTCGCCTTCAGCTGCTTCGAGAACATCGGCATGACGATGGGCATCATGCCCGTCACCGGCATTCCGCTGCCGTTCCTCAGCTACGGCGGCTCGGCGGCGCTCGTGTTCTTCTGCGCGGGGGGACTCGTGCTGTCGGTCTCGCGGCGCACGGGCAGTTAGCCTGAGAGTGCCATGAGTGACCACGATGCAGTTCCGGTTCAAGACAGCGTCCCGGTGGACGAGGAAACGGCGTCACCCGTCGCTGAAGAGACACTCGACATCGACGTGGAGCCGGCGCCCGCTGCCTACGTTCACCAGAGTTCCGACGACGTCACTTTCGTGGTGATGAGCGCGGAATCGGTGACGTTCGATCTGGCCGATTCGTCACCGCGTCTGCACTTGATGGAAGAGGACATCCCCTACCGCAACATCTCGATCCCGATCGCGATCGTCGACGCGCAGGCCCTCTACAACGCCCTGCATGGTCTCGAGGGTCGTCGACCAGGTACGCACGAACTCGCGAGCGCGATCATCCGCCAACTCCAGGCCGACATCATCGCGGCGCGCATCCTGCGCGTCGACCAGGGCGTCTTTTACGCCGAGATCGACCTGATGACACCGCGCGGTCGAGAGCGCTTCGACTGTCGTACCAGTGACGCGGTGATCCTGGCGCTGCGCCAAGGCGTTCCCGCGCCGATCCTCTGCGCGCAGGAAGTACTCGACAGCTTCTACTCGTGAGCGAAGGAGAGCGGGCGGACCTCGCCGCCGCCACGCTCCTGGCTGTTCTCGTCCGAGATACGCAAGAGGATCGCCACGATGATGTAGTTGGCGAACAGCGAGCTGCCTCCGTAGGCCATGAAGGGCAACGTGATGCCGGTGAAGGGCAGGATGCGCAGCACGCCCGCCATGATGAAGAAGGCTTGGAAGCCCATGATCGCCGACAGGGCCGTCGCGGCGAGGCGCACGAAGTCTGAGTGGGCGTGCTGGGCGATGCGAAATCCCTCGCCGACGAACACGACGAAGAGACAGACGACCAGGATGATGCCGAGGAAGCCCAGTTCCTCGCCGACCGCGGCAAAGATCATGTCGGTCGTGATGAACGGGACCGATCCGGACTGGCCGAGTCCGAGGCCGGTACCGGTCATCCCGCCCGCGGCGAGCGAGAACCATCCGTAGGCGAGCTGGTGCGAGTACGCGAAGTTGACCGCCGACCACGGATCGAGCCAGAGACTGACGCGCTGGTGAATCTGAGCGAAATAGTTCGCGGCGACGACGGCGCCCCCGGCGAAGAGCACCACGCCGAGGAACACGTACGTCTTCAGACCCGTCGTGACCCACAAGAGCGAGAGGAAGAGTGCGAAGAGCAAGAGCGCGAAGCCGATGTCGTTCTCCGCGCCGAGGATCGCGATCGCGAAACCCCACGCGAAGAGGATCGGCAAGAGCGTCTTGGGCGGCACGATGAGGAACCGTCCCACGCGCTGGGTCGGTGTCGAGAGCAGCTGGCGGTTCGCGGAGAAGTACGACGCGAAGAAGAACGCCAGGAGGATCTTCGCGATCTCCACCGGCTGGAAAGAGATCGAGTGGAAATGCACCCAGAGTCGCGCGCCGTTGATGTTCTCTCCGAAGTGGGGGATGAGGGGCATCAGGAGCAGCAGAATCGCGGCGAGCAGCGTCATGTAGCGGTACCGGTCGAGGTCGCGGACGCTGCGGACGAGTTTCAGGGTGACGATCACGCCGACGGCGCTGATGAGGAACCACAGTGCCTGGTACTTCGCCAGTGGCGGATTCCACCGGGCGATCTCGACGTAGCCAATGCCGTTTAAGAGCGTGGCGACAGGGAGAAGAATCTGTGACGAACGCGGGGCGTAACGGCGAATGGCGACGTGCAACGCCAAGGAGATGGCCACGATGATCGTGAGAAAGGTCCACAGTGTGGGAGGAATCTTGCCCTTCGCCCCGAGTGACGCCAGTACGTAGAACGACGTCACGATCAACCAGGCGAGGACCATCAGACCAAGTTCGGTGGAGCGCGACGTGGACCCCTGCTCGGCGGGGATTTGCTTGGCGGGAGACAACTTGGTGCTCGCGTGCTTCGCCACGAATCAAGAGTAGTCGTACGATAGTGCGCAACACTTCTATTGAGAGAGAAAGGGTCGTAACACCGTGGCGGTCGATCTTGTCTCTTTTGGGCCCGAACGGTTCTCGAGTCGAGAACTCTCCCGACTCGAGTTCGGCGCCCGACTGCTCGACTTGGCCGAGGACCAACAGCTGCCGATCCTGGAGCGATTCAAGTTCGTCGCGATCTTCGCCGACATGGTCGACGAGTTCTTCCAGGTCCGTGTCGTCAGTCTCGAGGACAAGGTCGCGGCCGGCGTGCAGACGCCTTCGGTGGACGGCATCCGTCCGCGTCAACAACTCGTCGCGATTCGCGAACGCGTCACCTCGCTCGTCGAGCGCCAGGACCGCATCGTGCTGGATTCACTCTTGCCCGAACTCGCCGCGAATGGCATCGCGGTAGTGCGCTACGTCGAGCTCGACGACGCCGAGCGTGCCAACCTCACGTCGTACTTCGACGAGCACGTGTACCCGGTCTTGACGCCCTTGGCCGTCGACCCGGGCCATCCCTTTCCCATGATCTCGAACCTGTCGCTCAACATCGCGGTGTCGGTCGTTGACGAGACGACCGGTGAGGAGCGTAGCGCCCGGGTCAAGGTACCCAACTCGCTGCCGCGGTTCCTCCCCGCGGGATCGAGCCGATGGTGTCTGCTCGAAGACCTCATCATGGCCAACCTCGGCCAACTCTTTCCCGGCATGACCATCGGCCGGGCCGACTTGTTTCGGGTCACGCGCAACGCGGACCTGGCCCTGGAAGAAGACGAGGCGGACGACCTGCTCGTCGCGCTCGAAGTTGAACTGCGACGGCGCCGATTCGGTGAGGCGTTGCGCGTCGAGTTACAGCGAGGCATGTCCGAGGAGTTCCTCGAGCTGCTCGTCGATCAGCTCGAACTCGACCGCTCCAACCTCTACGTGACCGACGCTCCACTGGGATTGCACGACCTGTGGAGCCTTTACGCGATGGACCGACCGGACTTGAAGGGGGAGGGCTGGTCGCCGCTCACCCCGCCGCGCTTGCTCGAGGGTGATCACGTGGGCGACATCTTCGCCGCCATTCGCAGTGAAGACATCCTGTTACACCATCCCTACGAGTCGTTCAGCGACTCGGTGGAGATGTTCATCGCCCAGGCCGCCGACGACCCGAAGGTCGTCGGCATCAAGCAGACGCTCTACCGCACCTCGGGCGACTCGCCGGTCGTCGGTTCACTGATTCGCGCCGCCGAACGCGGAAAACAGGTGGTCGCTCTCGTTGAGCTGAAGGCCCGTTTCGACGAAGCAGCCAACATCGAATGGGCCAAGGCACTCGAAGACGCGGGCGTGCACGTCGTCTACGGCATTGTGGGCTTGAAGACGCACTCCAAGACCGCCCTGGTGGTGCGCAACGAAGGCGAAACCACTGCACGCTACGTGCACGTGGCGACGGGCAACTACAACTCCAAGACCGCGAGGAACTACGAGGACTTCGGTCTGCTGACGTGCGATCCAGACATCACCCACGACATCGGAGAGCTCTTCAATTTCCTCACCGGTTTCGCCCGACACGCTGACTATCGCAAGATCATCGTGAGCCCCACCCAGACGCGAGGGCGCATTGTCGAACTGGTCAATCGCCAACGCGACCTCGGTCGTGACGGCAAGATCTCGATGAAGGTGAACGGACTGACCGATCCGACGATCATCGACGCGCTCTATGAGGCGAGTGGCGCGGGTGTGGAGATTCGTCTCGAAGTGCGGACGCTCTGTTGTCTCCGCCCCGGAGTTACGGGGCTCTCGGAGAACATCACGGTCCACAGCCTCGTCGGTGAGTTCCTCGAGCACTCTCGGGTCTTCATCTTCGGCCGTCAGGACGACCCGGACTTCTCGATCTTCCTCGGTTCGGCGGACCTCATGGAACGCAACCTTGATCGACGGGTTGAAGTCACGGTGCCGATCGAGAACCCGCGTCTACAAAGCGACCTCGTTGAAGCATTCGAGATCACGTGGCGCGACGACCGTTTCACCTGGGTGCTCGGTACCGATCGTCGTTGGCGCCGACTGCAGTCCGTCAATGACTTCTCCGCACAACAGGAGTTCAAGCGCCGAGCGCTCAGCCGGGCTCGCTCGCTGGCGTCGATGTAGGGTCGACACCTCGTCGCCACTGCAGGCTGGCGTAGGCCGCTCCGCCGATAGGGATGGGCAGCCAGAAGTTGATCAGACGGTACGCGATCACCGCGAGGATCGCCTGGCTGTGCGGGACGCCGAATCCGACCAACGTGGGGATGAGCACGCCCTCGACGATGCCGAGTCCGGCGGGCGTGATGGGAATGGCCGCAAGAATGTTCGCCAGTCCGTAGGCGACCAGCAGGTCGATCGGCGAGATCGCGTGGCCGAAGGCCCAGATGAAGACCCACAGGCACGTCGCGTCGAAAAGCCAGTTGAGTCCCGCCCAGGTGAAGGCCCACCACAGTGTGCGACGGTTCTTGATCAACATCGTGATGCGCTCGGCGACCTTCTGCAGCAGTAGTGAGATCTTGTCGGGGTCGAGCGCCGGTACGTGGCGCGCGGCGGCGCGCAGCCAGTTGTCGGCGTGGCGTTGACCGCGTGTGATCAGGAGGATCGTGCCGAAGAAGGCCGTGAGCAGGAACACCCCCGCCAGAGCGGCGAAGCCGTACGCCGGGTTGAAACCGCGCAGCGGGATCGAGACCACGAGCGCGACCCAGAAGATGATGTTGAGCACCACCGCCGAACCGCTGCCCTGGGTCGCGAGTCCGAAGGCGTTGGTCTCCTTGGGCACGCCGAGCTCGTTGAAGATGCGGTACGAGAGCGCGCCGGCCGGTGCGGTGCCACCGGGCACCACGTGACTGATGGCCAGTCCGGCGAGGTTGACGCGCAACGTGTTGAATCGCCCCGGGGAGTACGGGTACAGCACCGTGCGCGTCAACTCGACGTACGAGTAGATCGCGGCGATCTCGAAGAGCACCGCGAGCGTGACGAGCAGGGGATTGAGGTGTGAGAGGAGTTGGAGCGACTTTCTTGCCGACGCGAACTGGGGAAGGACGAAGACCTCGAAGACGAAGACCAGGATGCCCACACTCAAGATGATGCGAATCTCGCGCGGCATCGCGAATCGCCTCTTCGTGGCTGGTGCGGGCATAAGACTTCCTTAAGCGTGCCACTCACCCACGGTCGAGGAGCGGAACTTGGCAAACGCAGTCTAGGTGGCTCTGTAGAATCGGCGAATGCGCACGCTCGTGGTTCTTCCCACGTTTAACGAGATCTTGAACGTGGAACCAATGCTGCGAGCGCTGCGCGAGATCGTGCCGTCGTGCGACGTGTTGGTGGTCGACGACTCGAGCCCCGACGGCACCGCGGACAAGGCCAAGCAACTGAGTGGCGAACTCGGACAGATTGAGATTCTCCAACGCGCGAAAAAGAGTGGACTCGGCGGCGCCTATCGCGCCGGCTTTGCGTGGGGACTCGAACACGGTTACGACCAGTTCGTCGAGATCGACTGTGACTTCTCGCACGACCCCGCCGCGCTGCCGTCGATGCTCGAGGTCGCACGTACCCACGACGTCGTCATCGGTTCGCGCTACGTGAAGGGTGGTTCGATTCCCAAGTGGTCGTTTCCGCGGTTGCTGTTGTCGCGCGGCGGCAATCAATACGCGTCGATCATGCTCGGTCTGGGCGTGACGGACGCGACGGCGGGTTACCGGGTCTACTCCAAGGAGGCGCTCGAGCGGATTGACTTTCCAAGCGTCTTGGCCGACGGCTACGGATTTCAGATCGAGATGACTTACCGCGCCAAACGCGGCGGTGCGTCGATCATCGAGGTGCCAATCTCCTTCACCGATCGCACAATGGGCGAGTCGAAGATGTCGAGCGGCATCATCTTCGAGGCGCTCTGGCTCGTCACCAAGTGGGGTGTGGAACGTCCCTTCGGGGTGCGTCCCTAGACCCTATCGACGAGGACCGACGACAAGAAGCTCGCTAGCTTGTCGCGCGTCTCCTCGCGCTCGGCCATCGGATCGGACTCGCTGACGATGCCGGCTCCGGCCCACGCCTCGAACGCCGTTCCCTTCACGAGTACGCCGCGAAGTCCGATCCACCACTCACCATCGCCGTTCGCGTCGATCCAACCGAGGGGCCCGGCGTAGTGTCCGCGGTCGTGCTGTTCGAGCCGTGCGATGAGTTCG